>OUNM011004543.1_pt1 | contig 86067 bp, 80 predicted proteins | sample 1769961 | NCBI WGS metagenome assembly OUNM01 (sample SAMEA3914820, study PRJEB12502) | metagenome | biome: forest; material: soil | place: USA | collected 2012-03-12 | depth 0.3 m
AAGCAGTACGACGGCTGTGTTGGTCAATTAGACAAACAATATCCTGATGTTACCGATGAAAATGTTGATGCATATCAAAGCGGCTATGATGCTTGTGAGAAAATTAGAGTTGAGCAGAATAAAGCTGTTGATGATTTTGAAGCTTTAAGAGCGCAGCTGCTTACGAACTAGCCTGCGTAATCGTAATCCGTCGCTCTCGCCCCTCACCCTCACTAAAAGTCTTAATATCTGAGTATTCAGTAGCTACTTGGTGTACAACGCGACGGTCGGCAGCATTCAATTGCACAACTCGTGTAGTTCCACTTGAGCGAACTTCTTCAATCCAGCCGCGAGCCTCTTTAGCGAGGCGCTCAGCGCGTTGCTTTTTGTAATCAGCAATATCAATGTTTACACGAGTTAGGGCGGCGTCTTTGTTTCGAAGGACGGTAGAAATCAGGTATTGTAGGCTACGAAGTGTTTCAGCACCACGGCCAATTAAAAGGCTGTTCAAATCAGTTGAGGGTACTGCTAGCTCAATAACGTCATCTTCAACTTCTGCAACCACGTCTACGTTCACTCCAAAAAAAGTCAAAAGGTCAGCAACGTAGCTACGAGCGAACTCTATCGATTCTTCTCTGTTCATGCATCCTCCTTTTTAGGCTTATGCGCCGTATCCTTTGCAGTGATACGAGTGATGTGTGGGCCACTTGTAACAGTGGCTTCACGAGCTTCTTTGGCTCGTGCTTTTGCAGTCGCTTTTTTACCAATCTTTTTATCTGGTAGGTCAGCGATTTTATCCATCTCTTCAGCGTCACGCTTCAACAGGTAGTGCTGTTGAATTGCTGCAAAGATGTTTGAGGTAACGTAGTAAAGCACCAATGCGCCCGGAAGGGTTATCATAATGAAGAACATCATGAATGGTAAGAATTTCACCATCTTGCTCATCATGACAGCATTTAATTCAGCTTGATCTGGTTGTTTACCCTCGCCCGCTTCAGCTAATACATCTCGAAGTCGCTTGTTAGTGGTAGTAGGGGAAGTTTGCCTTGAAACAATGTATTGAGTAAAGGCCGCGGCTAGTGCCAGGATAACGAGAAAGATATTAATCGTTCCGTTACTAAAGGCGTGTGCTGTAAGGTCAACAAACCCTAGGAACTTTTCATTAAAGTTATCTGGGTTAGTCAGCAAGTCTTGAACCGGCTGAAGGTTCTGCATAAAGCCATAGGTAAAATGAGCGATTTGGTCACGGTGAGTGGTAAAGATTTGAATAACCTGGAAAAGGGCAATGAAGATTGGAAGCTGAATTAACAGCATCAAAATAGAACGGAACGGTTTAACGTCATGCTTCTTGTAAAGCTCAAGCATTTGCATACTTTCTATTTGACGGTTACCTTTACTCGCCGCTTTAATGCGCTTCAGTTCAGGTTGCAGTTTGCGCATTGCCTTTACTTGGTGAAGTTGGCGTACAACTAAAGGCCACAAAGCAAAACGGATAATGATGGTGAAGATAATAATTGCGATACCGAAATCGGCACCAGGGAGCACGCTATAAATAAACAATAGCAGGTTGAAAATTGGTTGCACAATTATTAATTCAAAGATATTCACAGATAGACCTCGCAGTGGTTACTAGCGTATAGTATACCAGTTTTATTTGTCTTTAAACAGACCTGCTTTGACAAAAAGTTGATCTAGCTGGCTCGAAATATCGGCGTAGGGAAGTGTGCGTAATTCTGAAGATGTACAAATAAGTACAACGTCATGAATTCCCTCTATTTGCGTTAGGTGAGTGCGGACATACTCATATAGGCGACGGCGAATTCGGTTTCGGCCGACGGCACTTTTAATAACTTTCTTACTAACTACAACTGAAAAGCGCGAATATTTACGACGACTATTCGGTGTCGATTTTAAAGTAATCATTTGCGAACGAATTGCTTTGCCGTTGGTATAAACGTAGCGCAGACTATTGTGGCCATGGAATCGATATAAAGCAGGTATCATCTATAAAATAGTATAGCGCAAAAAAATACCGCTTCTGGTAAGAGAGCGGTATTTTAAAACTATTTAATAATTAAACAGTTAAACGTGCGCGGCCTTTTAGGCGACGTCGCTTCAATACATTACGTCCAGCTTTAGACGAAATGCGTGCACGAAAACCGTGTACTCGAGCACGGTGACGTGTGTGTGGTTGAAAAGTTCGTTTTGGCATATCCCGATTATTATACCCTAGTCGCCCCTATTAATCAACGCTTGAGACTTGCTTTTCTTATAAACCGTGACGTTATATATAAAAACTATCCCCACCTTTCGTATAGTTTTCCACATATTAACAGAGGTGGAAATCAAATGTGGATAAACCCCCTCCCTTACTACCCTACTATTTATCTGTACTTATAGATTTCATTTATGGTTGTGGAAAACCCTAGCTCTCAAGTATAGTATTAGGTAGTAACTGATCAAACATAAGTTGAGGGGAACAATGCAAAAAGACGTACATGCACTTTGGCACAGCGTGCTTGGTGAAATCGAACTATCGGTCTCGGGACCTAATTTCAATATGTACTGGTCTGACACTAAGTTAATTCGTTACGACGAAAACGAAGCGCTATTTGAAGTTCGTAACGTGTTTATTAAGCGACAATTTGAAACTAAGTTTGATGCGACTGTTCGTGAAATGCTTTCAAAAAATGGCATTAACTCCCCTAACCTCACATATATTGTGCAAACAACAAACAAGAAACCTCGTATTAGCCGAGAAACAACCGCTGAATCTACAGAGTATCAAACAAAACAAACTTCTCGCTCTTCAAATGGCGGTTCATTAGGTCTGTCTACCCTGTCTTCACAAAATGGTTTAAACCCACGGTATACTTTCGATAATTTCATTGTTGGTTCAAGTAACGATCTCGCTCACTCAGCTAGCCAAGCTGTCGCTATGAACCCAGGAACTAAATACAACCCAATCTATTTCTATGGCGGTGTTGGTTTAGGTAAGACTCACCTTATGCAGGCTATTGGTAATCAAATTGTTGCTAATAACCCAGAAGCTCGCGTACTTTACGTAAGTTCAGAAACATTCGTGAATGAATTCCTCGATTACATTCGTTTTAAGAAAAAGGGCTTTTCAGATAAATACCGCAATGTTGATGTACTTATTGTCGACGATATGCAATTTATCGCTAATAAAGAAAAGACTCAAGAAGAATTCTTCCACACATTTAATTTCCTGCACCAAAATAATAAGCAAATTATTATCTCGAGTGATAAACCACCACGAAGTATTCCAACCCTTACTGAACGTCTGCGTAGTCGTTTTGAAATGGGGATGGCTATTGATATTCAAATGCCTGACTTTGAAACCCGCTGCGCAATTATTAATGCCAAAGCTGGCCTTTCAGGTGTAACACTCAATACAGAAACTGTTGAATTCCTAGCAGCCAACATTAAAACGAACATTCGTGAACTTGAAGGCGCGTTAAATCAATTACTCGCCTTTGCCGATTTACACCGGGTTGAGCCTGATGTTGCTACAGCTGAAGGTTTACTAGGTAGCGCGCACATGTCTCGGCCTCAACATTTGTCGAGTAAAAAAATTATCGATCAAACTGCTAAACATTTCTCATTAAAGATTGAAGAAATTTGTGGCGACAAGCGCGATAAACACATTGTGACACCACGCCAAATTGCTATGTATTTACTGCGTAGTGAGTTACATTTAAGTTTCCCTAAAATTGCTGGTGAGCTTGGACGTAAAGACCACACAACAGCTATTCACTCTGTTGAAAAGATTGAAAAAGCTATTAAACTCGACTTTGTTATCCGTGAGCAGGTTGCTGCGATACGGGAGAAACTATATGTCTAATACTCTAATTAATGCCTGGGTAAAAAATGTGTACAGCCTGCGAATTGATGGTGGTTTAAACAGTGGGAACATCCAAAATTCGTACACAGCCACTTCCCTAGCTTCAAACGCCCTGTGGGTACAAACACCTACTTTCACCCAAGTTTCGACCATGTTTTCAGCAGTTTTATCCACGTTAAAAATGAGTCTTCAACCACTGTTAATTGCCAACTTATACCCTGTTTCCACAGTACCTACTATTAAGAGAACTAAAGGAAAAATGAAAGGAAACTCATAACAATGGAATTGTCAGTAACCCAAGAAAACTTCGCACGAGCATTGTCTGCCGTTGGGCGAGTTGCCAGTACAAAAACTCAGTTGCCTATTTTGAGTAATATTCTCTTAAGGACAGATGGTAACAGGCTTTTAATTGCAGCAACCAACCTTGAAATTGCCACAACTCAATATATTGGTGCAAAAATCGTTAAACCTGGTTCAATTACTGTTCCAGCTCGTCTTATTTCAGAATTTGTCAGTAGCCTGCCTAAAGATACTATTGAACTAAAAGTTGTGGGTGAAAATATCCACCTTACATGTGGAAAGTTTCATTCAATTATTAATGGGGTGATTGCCGATGATTTCCCAGAACTTCCTACTATTAATGAAGACAGTTCAGTTACCTACTCTCTCAATACAGAAGAATTTAAACAAGCTATTTCTCAAACCATTATTACCTCAAGCTCCGATTCTACCCGACCTGTTTTAACTGGTGTCTACTGGCACTCACATGAAGGTTGGATCTATTTAGCTGCAACTGATGGTTATAGGCTCTCAGAACGCCGTTTAGTGGAAACTAAGAGTGAAGTTGCCGCAATCATCCCAACTCAAACCCTTCAAGAAGTACTTCGATCAATTGATGATAGTTCTGATACTATTGATGTTTTGTTTGATGAAAGCCAAGTCCGGTTCCGTATTAATGAAGCTGAAGTTATTAGCCGTTTAGTTGATGGCAATTTCCCTGATTACCGACAACTCATTCCACCAAGCTCAGACATTACCGCAGTAGTAAACAAACAAGAATTTACCCGAGTCACGAAAGTCGCTGGTTTATTTGCTCGTGAATCTGGTGGTAGTGTAACAGTTACTGTTGATGCCGATGCAAAATCAGTCTCACTCCACTCTATCGCTTCAGAATTTGGTGAGAATACTTCAGAGCTCGATGCTGAAGTGGTTGGGTCTGGCCAAGTAACGCTTAACTCACGTTATTTATCTGAAGCACTTGGTGTTTTAGATGCTGATACGATTTCATTTAGTTTCAATGGAAAGCTCTCCCCTTGTATTTTGAAATCAACTGATAAAGATACGAATTATTATCACGTTATTATGCCCCTTAAAAGCTAATCCACCTCTTAGGTATTAGTGTATGACTTCAATAAAAAACCTTCACGTTCAAAACTTTCGTTCACACGATACGTTTATGATCGAATTCTCTCCGGAAGTAACTATTATTACTGGCGCGAACGGAAGTGGTAAAACCAGCCTGCTTGAAGCAATTTATGTTTCACTCCAAGGTAGTTCTTTTAAAGGTAGTGATAATGACTTATTAAAAAAAGATGCGCCGTGGTGGCGGATTGATGTTTCGTTTGATGATGCGCCAAACCGGGTTGTAAAGTTTGACCCAGAAAAAGTAACCAGTCGTAAACAATTTAGTATCGATAGTAAAACCACCGCTCGTATACCAGCAAAATTAAAATATCCAGTTGTTTTATTTGAACCAGAAGACTTACGGTTACTTCGTGGCTCCCCTGCTCGCCGCCGCCAGTTTATCGATAGGTTTATTAGCCAATTAAACCCGCTATATGGCCCAACACTACGTAAATATGAACGCTCACTCAAGCAACGAAATAACCTGCTTAAAAACGCCGCTGTGTCGAATGATGAATTATTCGCCTGGAATATTTCACTCGCTGAACACGGCTCATTTATTATTGAGCAACGAATTGCGTTTATTGAAGAGATTAATCAAAACCTGGGGCGACTCTACCAAGAAATTGCCGGCACTCACGATGACGTTTCTATTCACTATTCTCATACTTTTGTAGGCGATATTAAACAAAAACTTTTAAACGAATTACACGCCCATTTAGAACGTGATCGTTATTTAGGTAATACATCCGTTGGTCCGCACCGTCACGATGTAATATTCGATATTAACACCTCCCCTGCCCTATCAGTTGCGTCACGGGGTGAAGCCCGCACAATTGTATTGGCACTAAAATTTTTGGAAGTTGATATTATTAAACAACTGATTGATAAACAACCAATTATTCTTCTCGATGATGTCTTCTCTGAACTCGACGCTACTCGCCAACAACTGCTTACGAGCCAATTAAAAGGTCACCAAATTATTATTACATCGGCGACGAGCCATGCTGGGCCACATTTAAAACACGTTGATTTGAAATAAATTAATCACCATTTTGTTGTGATGGCGAGTTGTAACTGGCATCTACGAAGTATGTTTCGTAATTATTAAGGTCAAAACCTTTTTGACTTACGGTATCAATAGCCTGTTGTTTCGCCTCAAGGTTGAATAGGTTCACGCAAATTGCAATTTTCGTACTGTCTTTTGGATATTTTTGTGAAGGACACGTTGTAACGGTAAAGTATTTTTCACTCAGTGGAAGTATAGAAAGGATTGGATAATCTTTTGAAAGTTTATCTGTAGCTTCTTTCATTTTAACGTTTGTTACTCTTTGAATAATAGCTTGGGACTTATCGGTATTTAATAAAGCCTTGGCCTCATCGGTTTTAGGGTTTAATACTTGAAGAATTTCTACTTTTTCACCATTTTTAATAGTTAATTTTTGAGTGTATGTATCGAATCCATCCCTTGATACACTAAGTGAAATATCACCTGGTGTAACAGTAATAGAATCCCCGGTTTTAACCTGCTGACTATGTCCGTTAACAGTTACAGTGAAATCCTCAGGGGCAATTGACATAAGTAGTGAAGCCCGTGGAATCAAGGCATACACAATTAATCCAATAACAAGAAGCGCAGCTCCAATTAAAATAAGGCGGATAGTTCTTTTAGACATTATTTAATTAACCTCGCTGACATTACATCTTGTTGACTTAACATCCATTGAAGAGCAGCCATTGGTCGAACACTTGGGACACGATCACCAAGAGAAGCATCTACCATCGGATATGATGACGCACCCGTATAAAGCGTTGTGTGGCCGATAGTACTATTAGAAACATAAAGGATATCACCAGGTTGCAAATCACTTAATGTTGGGTGTAGGTTTACGATATACTTTTCAGGGTGAGCTTTTACGTATGCTTCTTGAGCAGATACGCCAACCTTTGGATAATTCATATCAACCCCACTTGCATAGAGTGATGTTGCAATAAAACCTCCACAATCTGTCCAGTCTACAGAAGGATTAAATTGAGGCTTCGCCTGTTGGTAAGTGTCACGGGCATCAGATTGACTCGTCATACCGTTTGTAGCCGGCTTGATTAAAGCAAAGTTTATAGCTGTTTTTACAAAGTCGCCCGCCACTGCCGCACCAGCTGGTTGGCACGAGGCTGCTGTACCACCGAACATACTATAGACTGCGATAGCGTTCCCTATACGTGTTGCGTCATGGGCTTTTGCAGGGTCGGCTCGCTCAAATACAATACGCCAACGAACTGCAGCAACTGACGGGTCGGTAGTAGAAGTAAACTCGCTATCTTGTAAAATAGCTTGCTCAGGGCCTTCGAGTTCGCCTTTAAGAAAATTTAATTGAAGGTTTAAATCATTCCAGGGTTTATTTTGTTGTGCTGCAAAATTGGAAAGATTTGTCCATCGACTAAATGACCACTGAGCAATTCCATGCCCGGGCCCAACACCACTTTCTAAACTCGCCGGGTTTAAACCTCCAGACTCTTCATACATATTTCCTATTGCCCCTGCTGCTTGAGCCGGAGTAAGAGGTTTATTGCCATTAGAACTTAGGGCTGTTGTAGTTAAGTAGGTATACACTGTTTTAACAGCATCAACATTACTTATTGTAGCATTCGAAGATACACTCACCTGCCCAGTTGTACACGAATTACTACTATCACAAGGGTTGTAATAAAGGATATCGTTATTGCTATAAAATTTTCTATCGCACCGTGTTGGGCTTGCGCTTTGTGCATTAACAAGAGGAGCGATTGGACTTAAGAACATACATATCGCGGCTATAATAACTATACTGATTTGAAAAATTCTATACTTCATATGTTATCCGCCATTAATTGACCAGTGCCAACCCTCTGATGATAGTTGCGAGAAATGATACTGGCTCGCATGTGCCTTTAACCATTCCCATACCGGGTTTCCAGGGTATGAAGTATTTGTACCAGCACTGTACCCGGACGAATTACCACCATTTGCACTTCCCATATTTACATCAAATGCATAGCCCATTTGGTGATTAGAATATCCTGGCTGAGCTGCTTGAGGGCTTCCATATTTAGCATATTCGGCTTGTTGCTCTGCCATTGTGCGGAACGAATCATTAAGAGCAACAGAGCCTAAATGAAGATCAGTTTTCATTTGATTAAACATTGCATAAGCTACACCCGAGGCTCGCGAGTTTACAAGCGCAGGACTATTATTCTTTTCTGTAAGGTAAGCATTTGGAAGTGAACAAAGGCGTATTGGAATTGCTGTACCATGATTATATCCAGTCTCGGTGCCTGCATCTTGAGTTCCTGGTGCACACGATACTGTAGTTGAATCATTAAATAGATTCGCATCGTCTACTTGAGTACTTGCAGCTGCTCCACCGCCATCTGAACTCTGGTCTGTATTCGTACCGTCGAGCATATCGTTAATACGAAGGTCGTACATATAGAGTGATTGATTAGCACGATCCTGGCTATTAATAGTGCATCCTTGGGCGCTAAGGAGATAACCATCACTACAAGTATCCATCATTGTTTGAATTTTACCGTCACTTGTTGGTTGACCTGTATTTTCATCGATATCACCACTAACTGAACTAAGTACGTCAGTTGTTGGAGTATCAAGATATTGAGCAGGTATACCAGCGCAAATATCACCAAATGCACCAACCGCTACTGACGAGTCAACTCCAAAGTCACTTGCATGACTACAGCGGGCAGTAAGGTTATCAGCCGCTGCATATGTATTTGAGGTAAGCATTTTTAGTGGTGCGGATAGTGTGTAACCAATTGAAGATAAAACGGTCTGGAATGCATTATTTGGCACGTAAGCATTCTTATAGTAGTTGGCAAAAATACTCCCCAGGAAAGTATAAGGACTCGATACGTCGAATGGGCTTCTTCCAGCACGATCCTGTTCAGCATAAGCAATCATAGTATCTTGAGAAACTGTATTATAGTCAGCTAATTGACTGGTAGTTAAGGGAGCGCTTCCGGTTGAAAGAGCGGCATCACTATAGAAATGATTAAGACCACTTCCTAAAGCATTACCTAAATCCTCCCCCTTAGCATTTGTAATAGCTGAATTTCCAAAGGCATCGGCGATAGCGCTGGCTGGAATTGCAGCAATAAGCATTTTTACACCTGCAGAAATCATTGGACTGGCGAGTTGCATTAAGCCTTCAACACCAACAATATTTAGAGCGCCTTGTGTTCCCAGTTTTAATGCACCAATAACTACTGCACCAATTCCTCCACTTGCGGCACTTAGTCCACCCTCTACTATATTAACGGCTACCTGCGCTTCCGGGCTTTCTACGGTTGCACAAGCAGACTTAACTTCTGGGCTTTGTGCAAATGCATTTATGCCGGCCGTAGCAGTCATCGCCGCTTGTCCAGGTATCATTTTTTGGTATGATTTAGACGAACTAGTGGCATCGTTAAACAAGACATTCTTTATACCAAACGAGTCCATTGCAGAATTTGATTTCACACCATTACTAATAGTAGTAGCGGTAAGGAGTGTTCCGATTGCTGTCATTGTTTCTGGCTTCATATCCCCAGATTTCAACATACTTGCCGCTGTCAATACGAGAGTCGATGCAAGTACTATTTCTTGCCTCCGCTGATATATGAATGAGGCTTTTGCGTAAAGCTGAGGTAAATTTACCGCGACACAAGCCGCCACTGCCGTAAGAAGGGCCGGGTCTCCTTTTGTTTTTATTACCTTCTCTGCCGCTGCACGTACATCATTAGTGGCTGTTTCATCAAGTAAATCGGTTGCTGCGCTTCGACTGGCATCCTCAGTCGTAGCAGCCTTTACTTTATTGTCACTATCAGCCCCATCAGCGATACTTGCAACACTCTTTTCAGGATCTGCAGAATCAATTGAGTCAGTAGCTTTTCCGGTTCTATCAATACCGTCCTTTTTATAAAAAAGGTTCTTTATATAAGAATCGGCATACCCCCAATACCTCATATTGTACGCAGAGGTGAAGGCTTTTCTAAACTCGGCATTAGATTGAAGTGTTTTTACAAAATCTTTTGCTGATGTAGTTGTGGTCTTACCGGCACTATCGGTAAAAGTGTAGGTAGCAGGATTCTCATTTGGAAAACCAAGAGCGGTTTTTTTAACCAGAGAACCATCTTTGTTGTAGGCCTTGATACCATAATCATCAATTCGAGAAAGAAATGCATTTGAGGGTCGGCTAAATCGACAGGCGACCTTGATAACACTAAGACCACAGGCACCATTAGTAACATCACTAGTCATCTTGGCATCGATAACCCTATAAAGGCGTTTAGTAAGAACTGTATTTTGGGTGTCACGATTGGCTGTCGCTACCTCACCTAAGTTAAGAAGAATACCAGCAATAGGCAGAACACCAGTTAGTAGAGCAATGATGATGCCAATAACCCCAACCCCACCACCAATGCTAATGAGAGGGCCTTTTCTTCTAAACCAAGCTTTACCCTGAGTTTTATTTTTCGAACCAGTGAATTTCGATACAATCGCATCCTTATCCCCAGCTACTTTGTCCCCCTCTGATTCACGTCGATGTAAATCCATAGGGGTGACGTTTGAAGGAAGGTCGCTCGAGCCACTGTTTTGTTCGGCATCAGCAAGTTCTTGGCTTGTGTTGTTAGGTACAGCACTAAGGCTTCCTCGGTCTGGAGTCGTTTCTCCCCCGCCGCTAATAACCCTTAAGTCTGGGCGAATATCCGGTTCAATGTCTGCACTGTGTTTTTTTGCCGGCTCCATAATTGAGTCTTATTATACTCCAGAGTATTAGTTCTGAGCCCCCGTAGCCGATTGCGGATTTGTAGTGATGAGCTGCTGTTCAGTTGGGCTCGCTTGAATTTGAATATGAACATGGCTTTGGCCAGCAAAGAATAGCCCTTGTCCAATTGGGAAGTTTGCTAAACGCTTCTTCTCTTCCTCTGTTAATTTAAAGACATCGGAAAGCACATCAACCGCACTTGGTGATTGTTTCAAAAGAAGTTGCATAGAGCTGTTGGCAACAATTGCCCGGCCCATTTTACTACCCATAAAGTCTTCAACGTCTTGAGTAATAGTTGTCAGCCCCAAGTAATATTTACGGGCTCGCTTTGCTAGGCTAAACAAGAAGTTAGCTGAGTCATCATATTTCATAAGCTGCCAAGCTTCGTCCACAATTAACATACGCTTTTTTTGAACCGTTCGAGTAATATTCCAAATGTGGCTCAATACAATGTACATTGCAACTGGTCGAAGCTCGTCTTCAAGGTCACGAATGTTAAACACTATCATCGGGTTATTAATATCGATATTAGATTGTTGGCTAAAGATACCAGCAAATGTTCCAGTGGTGTATTTACGCAAACGCTGTGCAAGCGCTGGCCCGCTTCCACCCATATGAAGCAACGTATCGTAAAGGTCGCTAATAGTTGGTGGTGGTGAGTTGTGTGTCAGTGGGTCGCTGGTAATACCAACTCGGGCATAGGTATCGATAAGTGCTTGGTCCAGGTCAGCTTCTTCAATTGGAGTAAGCGAAGCGATAGGTACCCCGTTAGCAACTTGCGTACCCCCAAGCATTAAACGGAAAAGACCATGCAATGTAACAAGGTTAGCACGTAGTGCGTCATCAGCTTCGTCACTATCAATTACGCGTGGTAAGTCGAATGGGTTAATGCGAGTATTTGAGTTAAGGCTCAAACGAATGTATGCACCCCCTACTGCTTCGGCCAATTTTTGATATTCGTTTTCAGGGTCAATAATAATAACTTCACTACCAAGCATCATGCTGCGGAGCGCTTCAAGCTTCACGGTAAATGATTTACCAGCACCAGATTTTGCGAACACAATCATATTGGCATTCTCAAGTTTGAAACGGTCGAAAATAACCAACCCATTGTTGTGCATGTTAATTCCGTAAAGGATTCCGGTGTTGTCTGTAAGGTCGGCACTGGTGAATGGGAAGCTGGTACTAATAGCACCCGTATTCATGTTGCGGCGAATTTGTAGTTGGTCGGCGAGCTGTGGAATCGTGCTGTTAAGCCCCTGCTCTTGCTGTGAAGAAGCAACCTTACTAAATACCAGTTGCTGACCAAAGATAGTCTCTACTTTTTGTTGTACAAAATTAAGCTCGTCCATACTATCGGCCCATAATGTTACATACAGACCAAACCGGAAGAAACGCTCAGCACCAAGTTGAATTTGGTCACGAAGCTCCTCAGCGTCATTAATAGCCGCTTCAAGGCCAGGGTCACGAGTCTTACCCTTTTCGCTATTAATAGAAGCGCTTGCCTCGAGCTGAGTCACCTTTTTACGGAGGTTATTAAGGACTACCTGGCTTTCAACTGGATACACGTACATGCTGACATCAAGTACTTCATCGATATTAATAAGTGTACTTAACCAACCGGTAGGAATTTCGCGAGGGTATCCATATACATATAATGTGCGGCCATATTTTGTACCAAGGCGGAAGTACGATGAATGAATCTCAATACTACTTGGAGCAATCAAATCACGAAGTGTTGAAACACCCTTAAGGAAGGCCTGTTCAACCTCGGCTTGTTCACGAGCTCGTTGTTGAGCCGCTACATCGACTGCTGAAAGTTGCTTAGCCATAATTAATAGCCTCCATTCTGTGGGTTTGGTGCAGCACCAGGAGCCTTCTTAACGAATGTGGTTGCAACATTATCAAAATTACCAAGTGGTTGATTTACGGCCGTATCAGGGTTGTAGTAATTGTAGTACAGCTCACCCAGCGATTTTGTATCAAGCTGAACACTCTGAACGCCAATTTGGAACATTCCAGCCATCACAACATCAACTCGGTTTTTAATCTCATCTTTTGCTTTTTGATATGCAGCTGTATCGATTTTTGTAATGTTGTTTTGTGGACGAGCAAAGAGTTTTCCAAAGAAACCCTTTCCCTGCTCTACTAAGTTAGCAGCATCACCTAGTGGGAAGTATGGCACCACAATGTAGAATGACTTCTCCATAATATTTGCGTCCTGAGCCAAGGCGTCAATGAAGCCAATGTAATCGTCCATTAAAACACCAAGAAGCATATTGTCTTGTTGACGACGGGTAGTAATGAGCTTTTCAATGTAAGGACCAATATCAACCCGCTGTGAACGAACTAAAATCTGTACAGGGAACGTTAATGAATTCAAGAAGTTTTGGTAGCTATACTCAACACCTTCACGCTCTCGATTGCTCATTAAGTCAAAGTTAATTGATTTACAGGCGATAACTGCCCTGAATGAACCATCAACCATAATTACCATACCGTCACGAAGTTCTGAAAGTTGTAGGGTACTTTGGGTAGAGTTAGGGTTTTTTGGAGTTGGTTTTGCAGGTGCTGTAGAGCCCATCGGAGCCATTTGAGGTTGTGGCATAGGAGTAGGAGCTACCGGCATTTGAGGAGCAGTAGGAACCCCGTTCACGGGCGGCATTGGGTATGAAGAATTGTTTGGTGGCATAGCCTAACTGACCCACTCCTTTAGAACACCTTATCTTAATGAAACAAATACTTCGTCAGAAGCTTCCTCGAGTTTTTTGATTCGATTCGCTTCGTGAGCTACTGTTTCAACAGATAAACCGTCGGTATTATTTGCAAGCCTCATTATACCAGCTGATATAGGTGTATCGCTAGTGGTTGTTGAAGATTGAGGAGAATGAGATTTTGCTTGAGCTGCTGCGAGAGCTGTTAGTGCGGCAGCCGAAGGTGCAGCTGTAGGTAAAGCATCCTGCATAACCATATGTGACGGGTCGTTTAACGGTTGAATAACAGTTTGTTGAATATCGGTTGGGTATGGGTCGTATTCAGGCATTACTGTATTTGCGGTTTGCACAGGAGCAGGTGCTGGTGTTGGCGCAAAAACGGCCGTCTTCATACGTTCCACCGCCTCCTCCTTCGCTTTAACGGTTGTTTCAGCCATCTTTAGGTTGAATGACCGAGCTACTGAGTTGTTGGCATCTAAGACGTCTACGGCGCTTTGGGCTTCGAGGAAAACATCATTATTAATAGAAGAATTTGGGGCTGCGGTTGCGCCACGAATGGCCCATCCGCCTGAATCTACAATATCCGCTAAATAACTAAGACGTTGTTCGGCTTCATTTTGAGACAATCCTTTTGTACGGTTATCGTCATATGTTTTTGGAGCAGTAATTTCAATGAGGGTCTCTATCCCCTCTGGGTCCCAAAGGCGTTTGCGAGGTTTCAAGTAAAACGAAACCATTGCAGCCATATAAATTTCCATTGGTTGGTCTTTTCGCAGTGGCAACGCCAAGGCTCCGAAGAAGACAATAATAGGCAAAGGAATAATCGCCAAACCAATAAAGAGTTGAGCCAACCCCCAGGCTGCAACGACTGCCAAGGCAACTGCAATCAAGTAAATAAATTGGCGAAAGCTAAACGGTCCAATGAGCTTGTCATCAGCTTCGACGTCTTGAGGTACTTTATATGTTGCCATTTATGGTTATTATAGCAGCTATGCGCTTGGAGGTGTGCTATTCGTTGGAGGAGGTGTTGGCGGAGAAGTTGGCGGTGTGCTCGGTGGCGTATCGTTACCACGTGTGGTGGTTCCTTCATGATCAACGAAGAAAGCGTTATCACTGTTAGGTGTGTTGGCTGATGGTCCTGGAGGAGGTGTTGGCCCAGCGCTAGGCCCTGGTGTGCCTGGCTCGGTCGATGCTTTGCTTCCCAGCTTCTCGAAGGATGCGTTGATTACGCTAGTAATCTTAGATCGAGTATTTGCAGATGCTCGGGCGAGGTCTGCAGCTTCCGTAAACTTAGCCTTAGCAACCGCAGCGATCTCTTTCTCCTCGGCATTGCCCTCCTCCTCGGCCTTAATAACCTGATCTACGAGCCACTTTGTAGAGCCTTGGCCTTGAACGGCGTGTTCTGAACTGAGACTTCCTTCAGCAACGTTTTTTATAGCAGCTTGTGTAAGGTTTTCAGCACTATTAATAGTTCCCGTACGCACGGTTTCTCCTGTTTTTGGATCAACATATGATCCTGCTTTTTGCACAATCTGATCACCAAATCCAGTACCGTAGATATTTGCATCACCCTTAGCATAAGCTGCAGAAACAGCGCGACTTCTCGTCTCACGAGTTGTTGTATCCTTTTGGCTAGCCAATGCCTGAAGTACTTCGCGGCGATCATTAAAGCCACCGGCAGACATCATCTTATCAATAGCTGCCGCTCTTGTTACTTCAGATACTTTTCGCCCCTCACTCGTCTTTCCAGTAGTTGCAAGAAGCTTTGTTTCTCCAAAGCCCATCGTCTCTATACTAATACTCGCCTCTTTAACTAGCTTCTCAAATTCGTCCTTAGCAAGGGCTTCTCCCATTTGCGAAGCTCGATCTCCAAATTGCCCACTTATTCTGCTTTCGTTAAACGTTTTACCTACTCGAGCGCCCCAGTTTAATGGATTCGCTGCGCCGCCCCTTCTAGGGTCAACACCACCCAATATTTTCGATCGGCGAATTTGTCTTTGCTGAGCGGTGTATTTTTGGAGCTGGCCAAGTTTTGAAGTATCTCTAACCTTGCCACCAATCTTGCCATTAAGCTTAGAACTCATTCCTGACAATTTCGTTCCAATAGTACCCGCGGCACTTAATGAACCTTTCAATAAACTAGGCACAATAAATAATGGCAGCGCCGCAACGCCAATGGCAACAATTTGCATAAATGTATTACCTTGGGACGCGCGGTTAATAATCCCTGCAGCAAGTGTCGATGCACCAAACACGACTGCAATAATCGGAAATACCATAAGAAGAGCAAAATACATTTTGTACCATTTTTTGTACCACTGTTCTGTATTTGGTAGTAGGAATGCTACAAAAGCTAATGGTGCAACAATTGTTAGAAGAACAATAAGCGCGGTACGAGCTGAAAGAATAAGTACAATCATTAAGAGCGCAACTAAGACAGCCAACAATACGGGTATAGTTATAGCAAGAAGCAATGCAGCACCACCAGCCAGCACACCTACTACAATTGCTGTCCATCCAAAGCCGTTCCCGCTAGCATCTCCCCCGCTTACATTTATTGGGGCGTAGCTATTAGTGAGGACACCGTTAAGTGAATAGCCTAAAATATTACTAATATCAACGGCAATCTGGCATATAAAGAACGATACGTTAACGAGAATAGCGGCTATAACAAGCCGTGGGAGTAATTTCTTCACCCCATAATTACTTACGCCTTGTCCGGTAAGTTGTGAAAATATGATAAATAGAAAAGCAATTACAAAGGCAACATTTGCCAGGTTTCGCATTGCTGACCAGGCACTCTGTACACTAGGGTCTTCAAGTATGCTCGCTTTTGTTTCTAAGAAAGTTGACGATAGAAAACTAAAGGCGCCATCATTAATACTTGCGATGAAAGTGAGCACCGGACATACTAGCCAGCCGATTCCTTGAACTGTACAAGAGGATTTTTGGTCAGATGGATTACATGGATTACCGCTTGAGTCAGTCGTTGCACCAGAGGCACAACCTGAACCCGAACCTGAAGAATTATTCTTTGATCCTGTTGCACCTAGATAGTCCTTATATATACTGGCGAAGTCGTTAATGCCCTTAGCGAGGCTTCCACAGGTCTGCTTTGCTCCTGGTGGAGAGAGGTATACATTAGGGTATAGATATACGGTAGCGCTACTATCTAAATTTCTATAATCCGTATAGTAGACAGTAGAAACTGTTGCACTTGCGCCATCTCCTGAAACAACCTTAATGGCGTAATCGTTCGTTGAATTCCCGGTAGGTGGAGTTGATGTAGCGGTGGCATTTGGTACACACGCCTCCTTAAAAGCTTTGAGATATAACAAATATTTGGCTGCGTTAGTTAAAGTTGGAGCCTTGCCGCCGTATATACGGTTTAAGACCGCTGTCTTGAACGAGGATTCGACATTGCTTCCCTTCATAAACTCATCTGTGCCACCCTGAGCATTGGTACATCGGCTCGCTGGTCCACTTGCGCGTACATACCCAAAGGCACAAAGCGCTTCATCAGGTGCCCAGTTGCCCCAAAGAGCTAAAGCACCCTTTACTAATCCTGTTTGCTGACAATCAATAACAGTTCCTGCTTGTCCGCCTCCATCTGGTGTTGTTTTAATTCCACTGACACCGTTAAGGTATCCTCCACCATTTTGACTGCTTCCTGCGAACCAGAGCCCACTTGTAACATCAGCAATATTAATGCGTTGATGAGGCGCGCTAGGCGGATTAAGTGAATATCCCCCGTCGTGTAAGAAGCCATTAGCAAGACAATTCCCGAGCGTGTAATAGTACACATATGACTGTACTTGCTGATCAAGACTCATATTAATATAGGGAGGCAATGTACACAGGTTTTTAATATGGTCATTATTGGTCCATGTGCCACCAAGTGCTGTACAGTCGGCCTGGTTAGTAGGTGGCGTTACAGCCCCTGCTGTAGAAGAAAATAAACCTGACCCATTTACAGATAGAATGGAAATAAGTAAAAAAGGAATAACAAGGAGGCTTCCCCATCGCCTTACGCGGTCCTTTTTATTCAAAGAAAGACAAGCTCTTTGAGAACTTGTCTTTACTCTTTTTGTTTGAGTAGAGCGTAGAAACCGAAACGAAGGAGTAATATGCCGCATAATCTGCGCTTATTTAAGCACAAGCGGCACTATTTGAGAAGTCGCGCTAGGGGTTAATGTTAAGGGTTAACAAATTCCATTGAGACAACTTTTACGTTGCCATCAATAACCTTAGTGGTTACTTTTGCAATAAACTTACCACCATTAACAACATTAGACTCATAAAGATTCGAGCTTGGGTCACCAATGCGGTTGTGAAGATTTTCATGTTCGGTTGCGGCAATAGATAATACAGTTGAGTCAGCATCGTGCGAAACGACTGTAACACCACCTTGATCAACAGTTACACTACGTGAGTATGGCTCGAAATCTTGAGGAAAAGTGGCTTTACTATCAGGCGTTGCATGATATGTCTTAAACCAGTCCTCTATGTTACTTGCATTATTTTTAGTTTCATAATCAGCGATTGCACTCAAAGATGCATTTGACTGCCAGTTTGGTGCAAACAAAGCCTCGGTAAAGGTTGAAGTGTTTTTGTCAGCAATTTGATTGACAATAGAACCATCGCCTTGAAGGTATAATGATTGGTTTGCTTTTGTGGCGCCAGCCATTTCCCACTGTGAGATACGATCTTGTATCAACGTTACTCCAATTTGCTCAGGGGTAAGAGTTGCAGGAATCTCAAGAGACTGAACAGTAGGTTCCTTCTCGTTTGATGTGGCTGAAGGGCTTGGAGTAGCTTCGGGGGTTGGGTTACCTGATGCGGTGGCAACGGGTTGGTTTTTTGGTGGTTGATTTGCAGCGTTAACAGCAAAGATTCCCCCGGCAGCAAGGGCAATAGCAGCTGCGCTAGACCCCAAAATGATTCCTAGTCTTTTCCTAGATTTATTTTCAGGTGCATTTCCATTAAGTTCGGCTGGTGAAGAAGGTGTTATGATAAGATCATTTTCAACAGCCTCATTAAGAGTCGTTTTATCAAACTCGCGAACTGGGGTTTCGCGTAGTTCTCCTTCTAACTTACCTGTGTGGAGAATTTGTTGAGTTTCTGTATTTGGTGTTGAAGGGTTGTCCATTGAAGCTTGAATCCTTATTAATTGATTAAAGATGATCTACTCTTTGCACTGTAGCTTTCTTGATCGAACGCTATTTGAATTAAATATAACACAAAAGCCCTAAAATGTAAAGAGCTTATGTCATCTTACGTAAGTATGTCTACCCTACTAAACGGGTTGCAATATCCTTTAAAAACTCGTACTCTATAAATAATATGAGCATAAAACAAACAATACGAAATCTGATGGCGGGCTTTCTTTTGCTATTAGGCATAACCATGGTCGCGATGCCTGTAAATACATATGCAGATTGTGGTTCAGTAAAAACAGCTATCATTAACTGTTCTCAGACAGGTAACGGTAAGAACATTCAAGATACTGGTCTTTGGGGTATTCTTCTCCTTGCTATAAACATCCTTACTGCCGGTGTTGGCGTTGTTGCCTTAGCGGGTATTGTCTATGGTGCAATCCTCTACACCTCCGCTGGGGGTAACCAAGAGCAAGTGAAGAAAGCGATAACTGTATTTACTAATGTTGTGATTGGAATAATCGCTTTCGCTGGAATGTGGGCACTCCTAAACTTCTTGATTCCAGGCGGAGTTAAGTTGTTATGAGGCAATTATTTAAAAAGCTTATTTTTGCTGGTGCCTTTCTGTTTTTGGTTGCTTCTCCTGTTGCAACGCTTGTTGTTCCTCAGACGAGCTATGCTGCAGACCAAAGTACTACCTGTGAGCCTTATTTACTAGGCGTAATACCACCATGGTACCGCGGGCTCACAAAGTTTGAAAATGGCAGTTGTGTTATTGTATCGCCGACTGCTGTCGGTGGCCTAGGGCCCTTTATTTGGAAGATTGTCCTAAATGGAATTCAAATAGCCCTTGTTCTTACCAGCCTCGTAGCCTTCTTCTTTATACTGTATGGCGCATTCTTGTTCCTTACAGGGGGTGGAACTCCCGGTCAGGTTGAGAAGGGTCGAAAAAGTATCCTTAACGCTATAATCGGATTGATTATTTCAATTGGATCCGTCGCTATTACTAACCTCATCTTTGGATCACTTGTTACTGTGACGCCCGACCCTGCCACTGGTGGTATTCCGCATATTGATGCCAAAGTTCTGGTGCACAATGGGCTTAACTTGCTGTACTACATTGCTGGTATTGTGGCAGTTATCGTTATTATCATTGCTGGTATTAACTACATAACTTCTGTGGGTGATTCGGGTAAAGTAACTCGGGCTAAAAATATGGTTCTCTACGCCGTTATTGGACTCGGGTTATTAATGGCGGCATTTGCAATTACTAGCTTTGTTGTGGGAGTAATTTAATGAAAAAAATTCAAACATTTATTGCTGCATTTATTTTTGTCACTATGAGTGCTTTTGCCTTTTTGCCTGCCAGCCCCGTGGGTGCTGCTGCGCTTGACGGTGCGTGTACTAGTAATGGTGACAGCGCGCTTTGTCAGCCGGGAGTAAAAAATAAATCATCTGATCAGTTAGTTGGTGTAATTGTTAATACTCTTCTGTATGTCGTCGGTGGTTTATCTGTTGTAATGATTATTGTTGGAGGCATATTCTTCGTCATCTCTCAAAGTGATTCAAGTGCTATTGCAAGGGCTAAAAATACTGTTTTGTACGCCGTTATTGGACTGGTTGTATCCTTCCTAGCCTATGCAATTGTGAACTGGGTATTGCATCTATTTTAGACAATACTTGAATACAAAGGTGAATAAGGGGTTAACAAAACGTTAAAAATCTGCTATAACTAACCTAGATTTCATAAGAAAGGAATATAATTTAATGAACGTAATAACAAAAAAGAAACTGACCGGTATCGTTGCGGCTTTCGTATTTGCTCTCGTAGCCGTGTTCACACCAGTTGCTCCAAGCGCGAACGCTGCTTCAGACTGTGGTAGTGCATCAGGCGGTATTAATGCTGGAGTAAACTGTGCAAACCCAGGTCCTAGCGTGCCTCAAAACCTTTTCCAAGGTTCTAACAATGTCTTCACTACTGTTGTGAATGTACTCTTGTTTATCATCGGTGCAATTAGCGTGATTATGCTAATTTACGGTGGTATTCGCTACACCCTTTCTGGCGGTAATAGCGCAAACGTTACAGCCGCTAAAAACACAATCATGTATGCCATCATTGGTTTGATTGTTGCTTTCTTAGCCTTTGCAGTTGTGAACTGGCTTCTTGGCGCAATTCTCAACAACGCTTAGTTCTTCCTTATCTAAGCAAAGTACCCCGCTATATGCGGGGTGCTTTTTGTTTAAGGTATTCCTACAAAAATATAACTCCCCGAGTTAACGAGGAGTTATATGTACGAGCAGATAAACTATTGGATCTGAATCTTCTTAGCTTGTTCTTGCTTGATTTTGTTGAAGCTTACAGTAAGAACACCATCTTTCAAAACAGCTTCTACTTCATCTTCTTTTACACTTACAGGAAGTGCCAAGGTGCGACTAAATTCGCCCCAGTAGCATTCTTGAATGTGCCAGTTAGTTGCATCATCATCGTCACCGCTACTCAGGGTGCCGCTGATAGTCAGAATACCGTCGCTAATGCTAACGTCTAGGTCTTCTTTGTTTACTCCTGCAGTGCGAGCTTTAACAACAAGCTTAGTTTCTGTTTCGTATACGTCAACTGCAAGTTGACCCAAGAACTCTTCTTGGCTGTCATCCCATTCAGCATTGCTCGCAGGCGCTTCGCTGTCGGTTGATGTCAGGTCGTCATCACTCAAGAAAGCTGCTGCTAGCTCGTCTTCAATGAGTAGGTCTTCGTTTGGTTTGCGGGCCATGATATCCTCCACTTTCTCTAGGCATTTGACAAATAGTCCCTCGTATTATACCTAGCACCTGCGGTATAATCAACTAGATGGGTGGTATAAACGTAAAAAATACAATGGTTGAGTCGGTGTTAGTTAAAGTGGCGCCACACCCCTGTTTTGGATGTGGTAAAATTGGCACCACATTATGCCCTAATTGTAAATATAACATCACCCACGAACCATTTTTGGGCTGTGTTGTCTGCGGAAATGTCAGCCCAGAAGGTATATGTGTAGAACACGATGCGCCTATTTGTAAAGCCTGGGTAGTAAGTGAACGGGTCACGGTGTTGAAAAGGGTTATCGACGCTTATAAGTTTGAATATGTGAAGGCCGCAGCACACGCTTTAGTCGATCTTTTAGATGCTACTCTTCCCCTATTGTCGGCCAATACCGTTATTGTTCCTATCCCTACAGTTTCGTCACATGTACGTCAGCGTGGCTATGATCATCTTGAAATCCTAGCTCGTATATTGGCGATACGCAGAGGGCTGCCAATAGCCCAGTTATTAACTCGCTCATCTGTCAAAACCCAGCATCGGCTAAATAAAGCTGAGCGTCAGCAAGAAGCCAGTACGGCATTCCATATTGCTAAAAGTGTCTCCATCACCCCCAACACACCGCTTCTTATTTTGGATGACATCATTACTACTGGATCAACCATTCGTTCAGCAGCCCAAGTATTAAGTGAAGCAGGAGCACGAACCATATTTGTGGCAGCACTTGCCTATCAGCCTCTCGACTGAACGGCTTCAATCTGTTAAAATATCCCAAGTGCCTACACCTGGAGAGGTGACCGAGTGGTTTAAGGTAACGGTCTTGAAAACCGTCGTGGGGCAACTCACCGAGAGTTCGAATCTCTCCCTCTCCGCCAGAAATTATAAATGACCCAAAGTTGGGCCATTTTTATTTACAATACATTAAACGTTCGTAAAGCCGTATTGAGACCCCGGTGAGAGAGCTCCTAAAACGAAGTTGACGAGTGCGAAGGCAAGGAACGCAACAATAAGCCCAACAATTGCGTATAAAATGATATTTTTAGCGGCTGTGACATTTGCAGAGTTACCAGCTGACAGAGTGTAACGAATACCTCCGTAGATCAGCATAATCACGCTGACTGCACCAATAAAGAAAAGTAGCGTATTCACGACCGTAGTGAAGATAGAGCTCGAACCACCAAATAAGGTTGTAGGAACATTATTAGGCTGTGCGCAACTCACCCCAGCATTAATGCCCTGGGATGGCGTACCGCAATCTGCGGCATTCGCATTAGGAACGGCCATTATGAATATGGCCACGAGAGCACTTATGATTAGCAACGGGATAACTCTTTTCATAGACACTCCTATTATGAAATTTTTGTTAACGTATTGCAAGCCACTCTGTTAAATGCTAGTTTCTGCCCCTGTTTTATGGTACAATCAGTCTCGTTGTAGTACCAAGTGGCTGCTGCGTGAAAGCAAATTAATAGATGGAAACCATCCTTATTTGCAGAACGTATCAGTATCATGTTAAGTTCTACCCCAATACGGAGGAGTACCCAAGTGGCTGAAGGGGATGGTTTGCTAAATCATTAGTCTGGGGAGACCTGGAGCCGGAGTTCGAATCTCCGCTCCTCCGCCAAAAACAAGACGACGACCTCAGTGGTCGTCTTTTTGTTTAGTATTGTAAATTTATCAATTTTATGCTATAATATTCACACTTCGTTGAGGTGGATATATTTCATTCCGAAGAACATTAACAAATAGAGAGCATGGGGTGAGATATGAGTGTTTTAATGAGCTTTCATACCTCATCCCATATTCATGCTTCACCAATCGAAAGGCAAATCATGAACCCCCTAGCTATTGTGGCGCTTGTCATCCTGTACTTGCTTTACACTGCCTTTTTGGTGACGGCGGTGCGCAACATCTCCATCGGCAAGGCGACCACCCCAGTTACGTTAAGCGGACTGAAGGGCGCCTTGGTGATTGAGGGTATCCAGCTGCTGTGCGTGCTGGTGCTATGGCTCGATCACAATCCGACAAGTTGGTTCCGGCTGTTCTTGGTCGTGGTCCTTGTGGGTGAGATCATCTCAGAGTCGATTCGCGGCATCTGGCACTACAAAAAATCAACCCCGATAAGTTCTGGGCCGATCTTTGTTCTGCTGGAGGTTGTCTGTATGCTGATTCTGATCTCCCTGCTGGCGTTCGTACCGTAAAAAGTGAAGCACATTTGGTCGGGCCCTGGATACACGTCCTTGCGCCCGGCCACGCTCTCTATTTGTTTCGCTCCATAACTGTGCAGTTATGCTGATGAGTCCAAGAGGACGAAAGCGAATTAATTATCAACTCATTTCTAACTTTGTTGATACTCCGCCGCCAGATTTTATCGGGCGTTTTCTTATTATGCTCATGCTATACTAAACCTGTAATGGCAACAGATGACCAAAATAACTATTGGGCTCAAAACCCAGACGAACAACCAGCTGAGGAAACGCAGCCAGTAGTTAATCCTGAGCAGCAAGCTTCAGAAATACCCGAGCAACCACCCACTCAACCACCTGTTGCAGAAGATACTCCGAACAACCCCCCAATTACCTGGACGGCTCAAGAGTATATTCACCTTGATAAAAACGTTGGTTGGTTCATTCTATTTGCGCTTATTGTGGTTGCCTTGGTGGCAACAGACATTTTCTTCTTAAAGTCATGGACCTTTTCGGCTTTGGTTATTGTGATGGCAGTCGCTATTATTATTTACGTTCGCCGACCACCTCGTACGCTCACCTACGCTCTCAGCCCTGCCCAGGGATTGTACGTTGGTGAGCGCCTGTATCATTTTGATGAGTTCCGTGCGTTCGGACTTATTCAAGACGGTGAAAACCACTCTATTATGCTTATCCCCCGTAAGCGTTTTGCACCTGGCGTTTCTGTGTATTTCCCAGAAGAAGCTGGCGAACGAATTGTCGATATCTTAGGCCAACGCCTTCCTATGGAAAACTTGAAACTTGATATTGTTGACGTTGTTGTTCGAAAACTTCGCCTTTAACCCCTCTATAAGGGTAGTTTTTTCTCTGTTGTCGTGATACAATAACCGATGTTCGTTTGAAATTCAGATGAAAGCACCTTCTAGTTACAAAGATAGAACCCGTTGTTCTTAAGACAACAGGTTCTATCATATGCACCCGTAGCTCAGCTGGATAGAGCGTCGGCTTGCGGAGCCGAAGGCCATAGGTTCGAATCCTGTCGGGTGTACCAAATTGTAATTATTAAAAAGACTCACGTTTGTGGGTCTTTTTTGTTTGTGCTTGCTTTCATATAGGTTGTTTAGCATAGCTACTAGGCTTTTAACCCCTCAAAATCTGCTATAATACCCCATACTGGAGAGGTGCAGGAGTGGTTGAACTGGCCGCTCTCGAAAAGCGGTGAGCCGCAAGGTTCCGAGGGTTCGAATCCCTCCCTCTCCGCCAAAATTATTTTAAATTTACATTCATAACAATAATTTGTTATCCTATCTATAGATAGAACATAAGCGCAAATAAAGCGGAGGTTCATATGGGATTTGGCGGCGGCGGAGGCGGTAGTGTTGCTGGTTCAAGCGACGTTGCTTTAAATAGTCCTGTTAACCAAGACGTTCTTACCTATGATTCTTCTACTTCGAAGTGGAAGAATGCGGTTGCTACTGGTGGTGTAATCTCTGTTGCCGGTAAAAATGGTGTTGTCTCTCTTGTTAAGGCAGACGTTGGTTTAGGAAATGTTGATAATACTGCCGATACTGCCAAGCCTGTTTCAACAGCAACTCAAACCGCACTTAATGGCAAAGCGAACACAGCTCACACACACGACGCGGCCGATATAATTACAGGTACTATTGACGTGGCGCGTCTTCCGGCAGCTACAGATACAACCGTTGGTGTTGTTCAACTTGCAACACCAGTAGAGGCAATTGCTGGGACGGATACCGCGCTAGCGGTGACTCCTGAGGGCTTAAAATCTGCAATTGTCGCCTCCCTCCCACCAGTATTATTTGTTGACGACCTTAGCCAGATTCCACCCGGAACTCCAGTTGATACATTGGTTGTTGTAAGGACCGCTTAATGGCGGTTCCTGTTGTTGTAGGTTCAACCGGCCTTCACAGTTCAGGCACAATAAATCCTTGGTTAAACCTCACTAGTGTTACTGACGGTTCATGGATGATAATCTCGGTCATGGCTTTAACTACCACTACTATTACTCCACCGTCTGGATGGACAGCTATAAATGCTGGTCAAACCAGTGGTACCCGTCGTAATTATTTATATGCCAAAATCAAAACACCCGGGGATGGTACAGCAGCAACATTTACCCAAAGTGATACTTCTCAAGCAAGCTATGGGCTGGTATGGGGTACTGGCGGTGTTGATCCAACTTCGTGGATAATTGGAACTGAGTGGCTTCGATCTTCAAGTGCCCAGCCTTCAGGTTCTCGCTATGACACTATTGCTTATGGCCTAACAACAACAGATAACGACACATTAGTCCTTGCTATTAGCAATGAGGCGACGAATGCGCTCGTACAGTCAAATGAAGTGACAAATGTTAGTCCGTCTGGATGGACGGAACGATTGTATTTAGCGCAGCCATCTACGAATGACCGCATCGAAACTATCTGGGTAGGTTCAAAGGGTATCGCATCCCCTGGCACGTCTGGGGACGTTACTATTACATACGTTTCGCCCCAAGACAGTGATAGTCTGGGAATGCAAATTGCCATTCCGAGCATTCCAACGCCACCGCCTGTGCCAACAATTGTAGGCAGTTCTACGAACGTTTATGTGAATACGGCCTCAACCTTCATTATCAGTCGCCCGTCAGGGGTAGTAGTCGGTGATTACATAATTGTTGTTGTCCGTGGCCAAACCGGAACCGCCACCACTGATGTTTCGAGCGCAGGTTTCACGCGTCTGGGCCCGGCATTCGTATCTTCGAGTGCCACGGCTCGCTTGAATGGATTTTATGGCCGTCCAGTGTCAGATATGACATCCGAACCCACCCAATACGGCTTTACATTTAATTCTACGGGTGCGGCTCGCCTCATTGCTGTGGCGTTTGTTGTGCGTGGAGTTGACTTAACAAATCCTGTTTTAGGGTTTGGGAGTGTCTATGAAGGCACTTCGATAACAAATGGACGACAGGTTGATCCATTTGCAATTAGCAATGCACCAGGACTACAACTTTTTATGGGTGGGTCGGAATTTGCTGCTAATAATGACCATAACCCTGTTACTTTTCCATCTGGTTTCACGGCGATTACCTCTTTTGTATCAGGAAGCGATACAACCGTAGCCCGCACCTATGTATGGGTTGGTCAACAAGAGGTAGCGGCAAGTCCAACCGGGACGGCAAGTATTACTTGGGGTGTTCCTGCGAACCCTGCAGCCGAATCGATCGTGCTTGGCGGTACAAATACAGTACCGGTCATTCCGGCAGGTTCCGGCATTACTATTGCTAGAGCTAATGGTGCAGCAGGAAAATTGTATTACATAGGTCCATCTGGTAGTGCCAACACGCCAAGTGCGGCTGTCCCGATGCGTCGAGGTTTTAGTGATGTCACGACCGCATTGAATACATACGGTGCTACCTGGGCTCACTCTGGAGGCTCCGATTCTTACCCTGAAATGTCTCTTTATGGCTACACTCAATCAGTTATGCGAGGCTATGGAGTGCTTGAAATTTCACTTGGGCGAACGAGTGATGGTGTCTGGTTTGGACTTCAAGACCAAACCACTAATCGGACCTCGGGGGGTATCTATGGTAATGCCTCTTCACAAACATGGGCCCAAATACAGGCACAAAATATTGTCATTGGAGCTGAGGGCGCGCCACAACCCTACATGAGTTGGAACGAACTCATAGCTACATATGGTTCTACTCACATTATTGTGGCCGACCCCAAGTATGCCATCGGCACTTATAATACAGAATTCTTAAATATGGTGGCTAGCGATGTTGGTACCAGTCGAGCAATTATTAAATCTAGTGGAGCTGGCTCTGGTTCGTCAGTATTAGCAACCGCTGCTCAGGCGATGGGCTTTCAGACCTGGGGATTTTTCTACGCTACCGATGCGTCAGTAACTCAAGGCGGAAATGGTAACCTTCAAGCTTGGGGAAGCTATTGGAACATCCTTGGTATGGAATATGGAGCATCTCAAGCAATTTGGAACGAGGCTTTGGCGTTTGGTAAGCCGGTCATTGGCCATATTGCTCCTGATCAAGCGGCTTATAACAGCGCCATGTCTAAGGGGGCAACTGCGGTCCAGGTAAGTGGTGTGGCTGTTGTATCGCCTGTTTCATGGTGGAATGCACTTCCAAAATCACAAAATTTGATTGCACAGTATGGCTTTAATGAAAGCAGCGGTGCAACAGTCGCTGATTCGAGCTTCAAGAGCAATAACCTTACAGTAGGCACGGCGACAGGCTGGGTGCTAGCTCACAGCGGAAGTGGTTTACAGAGTACAAGTACGAGCGGAAGTGGCGCGGTAAATACCAGCTTTACGAACCCGACAGCAGCCATAACACTTATGGGTTGGGCTTACGCAAGTACGGTTACAGGAGAAGTTCCTCTCTTTGGCTTTTGGAGTTCACCAAGTTCTGACCCTTCTGGAACTAACCAGTTCAGCATTTATGCCTCGCGATCAGCTTTTGGTCCTTCTAACGTTCTTTCAGCGAATGCCAATATAAGCAGCACGCAAACAACTGCCACTGGAGCACAGATGAGCATCAATACATGGCAGCATGTTGCGGCGACATTTGATGGCGCAGCCTTAAAACTTTACTTAAATGGCAGCCTTGTTTCCTCAACTCCGCAATCTGGCAGCCTGGGAACAGGATCGTTCGTCACCACCGCCAAGACAGATAGCATTGCCGATGATGTGAGGGTATTCAATACGGCTTTGAACGCAGCAGAAATTACTAAGTGGATGAACCGCTCAATCTAACGACCGAAAGGGTACAATAAGAGTATGGAAGAAAGCATTTTTACGAAAATTATCAAAGGTGAAATTCCATCTCATAAAATTTATGAAGATGATGCGACCTTTGCATTTCTGGATATCCACCCTACCACTGAAGGGCACGTTCTCGTTGTCCCTAAGGTACAAGTTGAATTTATTTGGGATTTAGAGCTAGCCGACTATCAGGCGCTTATGCAAACCGTTCAAAAAGTTGGACGACGATTACAAGAAGTTCTTAGCACTCCTTACGTCAGCGAAATGACCGTAGGGGTAGATGTGCCTCACGCTCATGTACATGTTATTCCTTTCCATACAGCCTCTGAACTGGCGGCAACTTTTTCGCCTTCCGATGTTGAACCGGATCACCAAGCATTAGCTGCCCTTGCAGAGCGTCTTGCTTTTAGCTAACCGCTCTCTACTACTAGGGTGATATGATGGTCGTATGTCGTTACACATTATTGCCATTGGAAAGAAACATGAGAGTTGGATACGTGAAGGTATCGAACGCTATCAAAAGCGCCTAAAAAGCCCTTTCAATGTGGAATGGACTCTTTTGCCACACTCGTCTTTGGAAGGGCTTAGCGCCCGTCAGGAGGAGTCTCAGCGCATGCTTTCAAAGCTTGATGCCTATACTTATGTGGTCTTGTTGGATGAGCGTGGCAAGCTCGTTGATTCACCTACCTTTTCAAAACTCCTTGAAGCTCAAATTAACGGTTCTCAGAAAATTGTTTTAATTATCGGCGGTGCTTATGGGGTGACTGAAGAGGTTCGTAATAAGGCTTCGTTTACCCTTTCGTTATCGCCCCTTGTTTTCCCTCATCAACTCGTAAGGCTCCTCCTTATCGAGCAGATATATCGTGCTCAAGAAATCGCCCACGGTGGCGCATACCACCACGACTGATAGTTGACAATTTATCAAGCTTATGCTACAGTGTTACTAATCAAACATGATTAAAACAAATATGCAAAAAACAATAAACCTAGCACCAATCGTCTTTACCGTAGCTGTTACAGTCGGGGTCGTATTTCATGATATGCACATCGACAAAGCCGCCACGGTAGCTTTTGCGCTTCCAGCGGTTCTTGCTACTTACGGCGCTGCTCACCTCGTTAGCGGTAGTGAGCATACTCACGTTGAGCGCGCTTCGTTCTCAAATCAATCAATATTTCACTCAGGCCTACCGAAGGTTACCAATCGTGATAACGAACACCGTTATATCCAAGCTAAAAAAGCCCCTATAAGCAGTGGTAACGGTAATAATCAACTTTGGCCGTCAGTTTAAATTAGTTAAGAACTTCAAGTTCATGCTGCAGGCGTTCAATGAGCGCCTGTTTTTCTATTTGTTGCTTACGAGTTTCCTCTACGAGGGCAGCTGGCGCTTTAGCAAGGTAGCCTTCATTTGAAAGACGACCGGTAAGAACTTGTAACTCTTTGTGTGTAGTGGCTAGGCGACCTTCGAGGTTAGTCTGGTGCTCAGCAAGTGTTTCTGCTGAGACATCAAGCCAGGCATCGCGACCGGTAAGAGCAAGGCGAATACCTCGAGTTTGATCTGTTTTTTCAACTGATTTGAGTTTAGCCAGGCGCATAATAAGCGCTGCATTATCTTCGATTAAGCTATCTTGTTGATAGAGAAGTCTGTACCGTTCATTGCCTGGTAAAGATGTAGCAACGAATCGAGCTTCGGTGACAAGCTTTTGAATTTGTTCAAATTCAGCGGCAGCAATTTCGTTAAATGGCAGCATATCTGGCCACGCTTCGTTGATGAGTAATCCATCATGCCACGGAAGGGTTTGCCAGATTGTTTCGGTAACAAATGGGGCAAACGGATGAGCCAGTTTAAGTGACGTGTCGATCACCCAAGCGAGTAGATCGAGGTTGTCTTGGTCCTTAGAAGCTTCAACATACCAGTCGGCTACGCTATCCCAGATGGCGTGGTATACACTCTCCCCTGCTTCAGCGAAGCGATAGTATTCAAGAGAACGGTTAATACTTTGCCGAGCGGTGATTAGTTCATTGACGATCCAGTGATCAGCCACGCTGCGTGCCTCTGGGGGCTGAGGATGGAAGTTATCACCAAGTTTATTCTCGATGAATCGAGCAATATTCCATAGCTTATTACAGAAGTTACGACCGGCAATCACACGGTCGACGCTAAATGCTTGATTCTGGCCAGGGCTACGGCTAGCGATAAGGCCGAGGCGAAGGGCGTCTGAGCCATATTCGGCAACTAAGTCCATTGGGTTGATTACGTTACCCTTACTCTTGCTCATCTTTTGGCTGTGTTCGTCGAGTACCATTCCGTGAAGGTATACGTCCTTAAACGGAACCTCACCAGTTCTGTAGAGGCCAAGCATTATCATGCGGGAAATCCATCGATCAAGTAGGTCGGTGCCGGTTTCCATAAGGTCGGTTGGGTAAAAACGAGCTAGATCACCCTTATCAAGGTAGTCGGTTGTAATGAATGGCCATTGACCACTGCTGAACCAAGTGTCGAAGGTATCTTCTTCACGGCGGTAAGTCTTACCATTGATAACTATTGTTTTTTCGTCAACGTTTTCATTAAAGATCCAATCAGAATCATCAGCCACATTTTGGAAGGCAGGGATTGGAATACCCCAAGGGATTTGTCGAGATAGGTTCCAGTCGTGGATGTTCTTTAGATATTGAACAAGGATATTTTTTCGACCAGCTGGATAGAAAGTAATATCTCCCCTTTCGATAGCTTCAATTGCTTTTGCAGCAAGTGGCTCCATCTTTAAGAACCACTGTTCTTTGATGAGTGGCTGGATTGGCAGGCCACTCTTGTAGTCGTAGCCGACGCTGTGTTCGATAGTTTCTTCTTTTCGAATTAGCTCTTCGGCCTGAAGGGCTGCAAGCGTACGCTTACGGGCTGTCTCGACATCGAGGCCGCGGAATTGCTCAGGGACGTTCATCATAGTACCGTCAAAGTCGATAACCTGGAGGCGCGGCAAGTTGTGGCGCTTACCTACTTCAAAGTCATTAGGGTCGTGAGCAGGCGTAATTTTAACCGCGCCGCTACCGAACTTCTGATCGACGTATTCATCAGCAATAATCGGAATTTCGCGACCAGTTAACGGCAACATTACACGGGTGCCAATAAAGTCTTTGTAGCGTGGATCATCTGGGTGCACGGCTACGGCTACGTCACCGAAGAGAGTTTCGGGCCTTGAAGTCGCGATGATAATTTCACCAATTTTATCGAGTGTTGGGTAGGCAATATGCCATAATGTCCCCTTCTCGGTTTTGTGATCTACCTCAATATCGGCATAACTCGTTTGGTACTTTGTACTGTAGTTAACAATTCGCTCACCCCTGTAAATAAGGCCTTCATCCCAAAGTTTTTTGAAGGTTCCATATACAGTCTTAATTACTTTTTCATCAAGTGTAAAAACAAGGTCATCCCAAGAGGCGCTTATTCCCAAAGCACGAACTTGGAGTTCCATATTGCCTCGCTGTTGCTCAACAAAATCCCATACCTGCGTATACAATTGTTCACGTGAAAAGTCGAAGCGACTCTTACCCTCTTTTTGTAATTGCTTTTCATATACTACCCAGGTTTCGAAGCCAGCATGATCAGCCCCAGGGATATAAATAGTGTCGCAACCATTCATGCGCTTATAACGGACGATAATATCTTTTAAGCCCATATCAAGAGCATGACCAAGGTGAAGATTACCATTGGCATTTGGCGGCGGCATGACGGTACTATAGGTCTTGCCTATTCCACTTGGCTTAAAAGCACCGCTTTTTTCCCAAAGAGCGTATACATTCGGCTCGTATTCGTTTGGTTCGTATGTTTTTGCTAATTTCACATGAAATCCCGTCAATTACTTAAAAGATTCTCTCTGTTCTCTGGTATGTAAGTATACCATAAAATAAGGTTGTATAATGGGGGTATGATTGAACTTCAAAGGTGTAGTGACAAAGAACAGTGGGATGATTATGTGCTCGATAACGGTGGCCACCCATTGCAGTTATGGGGATGGGGCCAAGTTAAAGCCGGACACGGTTGGGTAGCCGAACGGGTTTTTGCGTATGATGACGAAACGATTGTGGGCGCTGCTCAAGTATTGGTAAGGCGCTTACCTCTTCCGTTTAGAAGCTTTTCGTATATTCCTCGTGGGCCAATTGTAGACGAAGCTTACTCTGCAGAGTTTCTTAACGCTCTCGCCGGTCTTGTAAAGCGTGACCATCACTCGGTCGCTTTAAGTATTGAACCTGATGCCGTTGATTTTGATGTTCCAAAGGGTTGGGTACGCTCTACCAATAAGGTCTTATCGGGCGAAACTATACTGCTCGACCTTAAACAAAGTGAAAGTGATTTACTCTCTGATATGGCAAAGAAAACTCGTCAGTATATCCGTAAATCAGATGCTGATATCACTATTAAACAAGTAAAAAGTCGCGAAGATATTGAGATTTGTCTTGATCTGTATCATCAAACGTCTAAGCGTGCAGGTTTCAATACCCATGATCGGCAATATTACTTTGATGTTTTCCAACAACTTCAAGACTACTCCCCTATTTACATTGCCTATGCCGATGATGAACCGGTAGCTTTCCTATGGCTTGCGATTAGCGAAAAGACTGCATATGAGCTATACGGAGGCATGAACGATAGGGGTCAAGAGCTTCGTGCTAACTATGCGTTGAAATGGTATGTGATTAAGAAAGTCAAAGAATGGGGTCTCGAGCGATACGACTTTGGAGGCCTTGTGGCCGGTGGTGTCGCTAACTTTAAACAGGGGTGGGCAACCGACACTACCCTATTAGTAGGAACATTCGACAGGTCACTCTCCCCTCTTTACGGTGCCTGGGCTAAAGGGTTACCAATGGCCAAAAAGACACTTCAAAAAGTTCGCCGCAAAAAATGATATTTACCTTAAATTAAGCTGAAGCTTCGGTTTTAAGCGGAGCAATATTTAAATTTGCCCAAGCAGTTTTTGTCATTGAAAGACTTGGCTGTATTTCTAGCGTAAAAGGGGAGCTAGCCGCAACCTTTTGACCATAGTAGTAGCCAAGTGTAGCGATCATAGCTGCGTTGTCGGTACAGAGTTGCATCGGGGCATATTCGATAGGCAAAGGAAGGCGTTCCTGAAGTTGTCGGCGGAGTTCTTGATTTGCTGCGACACCACCTGCAATAACTACTGACGCAGGGGAGTAAGCTTTAAAAGCCGCCTCAGCCTTGTCAACCAGGGTTTCGATAGCTGTTTTTTGGAAACTCGCTGCAAAGTCGGAGCGTTGAACGTCGTTTAAAAGCTCTGGAAGCTTAAAAGAGGGGAATGTCGTGTCAACACCAACTTCGCGTTGCACAGCCCTCAGAACGGCTGTCTTAAGGCCTGAGAAGCTAAAATCATAAGCACCTTGGAGCTTTGCTTTAGGAAGTTGGTATTTATTTTGATCTCCATTTAAAGCAGCCTCTGCAATTGAAGGCCCACCAGGGTAGGGGAGGCCAATAATTTTCGCAACCTTATCGAATGCTTCTCCGACGGCATCATCCTGAGTTTGCCCAAGGAGTTCATAATCACCGTGATCTTTAAAAAGAACCAATTGTGAGTGACCACCACTCACAATAAGGGCAAGCATTGGAAAAGTCGGCTGCTTAGAAGGAAGGGTGAGGCCAATATGATCGGCTTGTCGCGTTACAAAGTTTGCGTATACATGAGCCTCAACGTGGTGAATAGGGAGAAGTGGTTTGTTTTTTAACAGAGCTAAAGTACGAGCGGCTAACGTCCCTACTAAAAGGGCGCCTGATAAACCAGGGGCATACGTGACCGCAATTGCATCAATATCGTCCCAAGTCAGTTTGGCATCATTCAAAGCCTGATCAACAACGGGGTTAATTACCTCAATATGGTTTCGAGCTGCAATCTCGGGAACCACTCCGCCGTATACTTTGTGAATATCAATCTGGCTACGAACGACATTCGAAAGAAGCGTCTTGCCGTCTTCAACGATCGCGGCCGCCGTTTCGTCACAACTACTCTCAATTCCAAGTACTTTCATCTGTTATATTGTACCACGTGTTGTAATTTCATGCGTTGTATCTTGCAGTTTGCTGAGAAAATACTTAGAATATTAAGCAGAGACTAAGCTGAAAATCAGCAAGGAGGGCGCATGTGGTGGGCAATTCTTAGGTGTGTAAAAATTCTTTTGCTGGGAATGTTCGTAGGCTTACTATGTTCGACCAGTGTGTATGGTTGGTCGGCAGATTCACAGCCAAGCTATCACGTATCAGCTTTAAAATCATTCAATCCAACACCTTGTTCTGGAAATTACGAAACGATTGTTGTAAGTGGAGAGGGCAGCATAAATGCTTGTGTCATGGGTGAAAGAACAAGAGTTGCTTCGTATTACCCAGCGCAAGGCGGAGTTGCTTATGCTCTCGGTTTCCCGTTTGAGAATAGCTTTTACCGACTAGATGTATGTGGCGGCATCTGGGGGTGTGTCTATTCAGAGGAGAACGATACGCTAGTCAGCGTCTCTGGTGGATATAAGCATCTTGTTAGGGGTTTGGTAAAGAATATATATCAGGGGGTGGTTCATTACACACCCAGTGAACAGTCAGGGGTTTTCAATTTTTCATCAATCGCCGGTGTCTTTTCGGCGGGTCAGTCGGTAGCTCTATCTAGCAATGGCAAGTGGGCATTAGTTGAAGTGAGAGAATTTGGAATTTTTCGCATTAATGTCCAAACACTTGAGGCTCGGAGAATTATTGCGCCCGGCTTTAGTTATGGGTTAGGGGTTGACCCTCGAGTTGAGATGGCAATAACCAACGATGGCAGAACGGCAGCAATTATAGGGTTGCGGATGGGTATATGGGTTGTAAGTATTGATACTACCTGTGGGGACAGCCCCAATGAGTTCACTCAACGCAATTATATTGGTGCAATTACACCATGCCGTTTTATACCCACGCCAACCGACACCTATATTCCTGGTTTTTCGTATGCCTTAAAGCCACATTTTAGTGAAGATGACAGTAGCCTTTCGTTCGAAGCTTTTTCAGCTAACTCATCACCACGTCACGTCATATTATTTTCAAAAGTCAGTGCTGTCCAAGAGAACGGACCTTATGTGGCTATTGGAGATTCATTTACGAGTGGAGAAGGGGAAGTTGATGATTTGTTTTACATAGGGGGTGCTCAAAATAAATGCCATACGAGCAGTCGTTCGTATCCATTCTTACTCGCGTCGAAGTGGGGGTTTGTTGGGTATACCACAGCGTGTTCAGGTGCGACAATGGAAGCAGCACGGGGTAAAAGTATTGACCAGCCTAACCAACTTCAAGAATTAGAGGCAAGGGCAGCGTATGTTACGACTATTGGCATTGGGGGTAATGACGCTGGGTTAATGGGTAAGCTAAAAACTTGCCTTGGCCTGGATACATGTGAATGGGCTAATACTCCAACCGAACGACAGAAGACGGCTTTAGAGATTAAAAATCTATATCCTCGCTTAAAACAGTTTTACAAAGAAGTAAAAACACGTACACCCGGGTCTGTAATTGTAGTAGGCTATCCCCGTATAATTTACGGGCAGTCACCCTGTGCCTCGCCAATCGGCCTTTTACTAAACGAAACAGAGCGAATATTCATGAATGAAGCAATTCATTATTTGAATCAAGTAATCCAGGCAGCTGCCAGCAGTTCAGAAGTGGAATATGTTGATGTTGAAGAGGCATTTATGGGTGGAGAACTTTGCAGGTCGTACTCACCACCATTTATGAATAGTATTCGAACCGGTGATGAGTATGCCGCTATTTCAACAATACCTTCCTTAAAAATTATTGGAGCTGAATCGTTTCACCCTACACCAGCGGGGCATGTGCAAATAGCTAACAAAATTTTTCAGACATTTCCTAATGCAAACGGCCTAGGTGGTTGCGCATCTTGTACTGGACAAACGATCGCACCAGACCCTAGTTCATATTGGGATGGAGGAGAGGACAATGCTCCAACTCGTCGAGTCGTTTCATTTTTAAATAAAGTTACTATTAAAAAAGGAGATTACTTTAGTATTTCTGTTCCAGCTTTTAGCTTTAAACCTTCATCAGACGTTGTGATTCAGCTTCATTCGGACGCAAAGAACTTGGGCACTATACGCACTGGCAATGACGGGAGTCTGGAGGGGACAATCGCTTCGGCTAACCTTGAACCCGGTTTTCATTCAGTGCATGCTATTGGTAAAGGTTTCTCTGGAAATGACATAGATGCCTATGACTTTTTAACAATTGAAGACACGGCTTCATTCGCTCTTCCGGTTCTCACTTCTCAACAAGCCGGTACCACAAATATAAAGCCGGTTTCTTCAACCTCCGTAAATAGAGCAAGTTCTTCTGGTGAAGTTTTGGGAGCATCTGTTATATCCATTCCGAATACTACAAAGATCGGTGGTGAAAAGTTACAGCCAAACTTGGCATCGACCCATCTCCAGCCATCTACGAGCCTTCACTATAAACGCCTTATTTTACTTGGGATAATCTTCACCTTAATTATTTTGGGAATATCTGCATGTATTTTCTATCTAAAAAAGAGATCAGTTTATCGAGATGGATAGGTATAATGGCTGTATGGGTTTTAGAACAATTGTTAAAAAAATGATTCCAACCAGCCTCTTCCGGGCTATTGAGCCAACAGGCCATCTTGTCGAATCAGTGATTATGAATATTAGATACGGCTTTCCGGGTCGTAGAGTGAAAGTAATCGGTGTTACGGGCACCAACGGTAAAACGACAACTTCGTTTATGATTCACACCATGCTCCATAACGCAGGTGTGAAAGTTGCCTTAATGACTACCGTTGGGTATGGCATTGGCGATGATATTATTCATCAAAAAGTGCACATGACTACGGCGAGTTCTGGGGTATTACAAAAACGACTAAAGGATTTTGCTGATGCGGGTGTTGAGTGGGTCGTACTTGAAACCTCAAGTCATAGTTTGGCTCAGCACCGTGTATGGGGGGTGCCATATCAGGTGGCGGTTATGACCAATATTACCCATGATCATCTTGATTATCACGGAACCTTCGAAAAATATTTAGAAGCTAAAACGAAGCTATTCAAAATTGCTGGTAAGAATGGATTGAAGTTTGGGGTAGCAAATGCTGAGGATCCGAATGCAGAAGCTTTCTTGAAATACGTTGCTAATAAAACAACGTACGGTATTCACCAAGGTGATATTCAGACTCAAAATGTTAATTTGCAATCTGACGGAAGCACGTATACGGCCATTGTCGGTGATGAAAGCTACGACATGAAAGTACAAATTCCAGGTGAATTTAATGTGAGCAATTCGCTTGCCGCAGTTGCTGTTGGCCGAAAATTAGGGCTTTCTAAAGAGCAAATTGAACAGGGTGTGGCGGCGCTTGATACAGTTGAAGGGCGAATGAACCTCATTGATGCTGGTCAAGAGTTTAAAGTTATTGTTGACTTTGCCAGCACCCCAGATGGATTCCAAAAGTTTTTTGAAAGCATGCGCCCTCTAGTGAAAGGCAAACTTATTGCTGTCTTTGGATCTGCCGGTCGTCGTGATGAAGCCAAGCGGGCTAAACAGGGTGCTATTGCCGGGAAGTATGCCGACGTAGTTGTTGCGACTGAAGAAGATGACCGTGATGAAGACGGAATAACTATTTTGAAGCAAATTGCCGAAGGTGCCTTAGCTGAAGGTAAGCAAGAAAATAAAGATTTATTCCTCATCCATAACCGTGAAGAAGCAATTGGTTTTGCAATGACGCTTGCTCAGACGAAAGATGACACGGTTGTTCTGTTAGGAAAAGGTCACGAAAAAACAATTGAGCGGGCCGATGGCGAATACCCTTGGAATGAAACCGAAGCTGCCAAAGCAGCGCTTGAAAGTCTATTGAATCGTTAAGCTTGTGCAACGAATATAGCCACCACCTTTGGCAAGTTCGCTGACTTCGGGTGTAATAACGGTAAGACCACGTCGACGAAGTTCCTCTGTGAATAGAGGAGCGTGAGCACTCATGATTACTGTTTCACCAGTTGAGACAAGGTTACAGGCGAAGGCGTGCTGTGCTTCATCAAGTGAAATTTCAATCTTATCAACTTCGTTAAACTCGCGAAGGATTCTTTGAGACTCTTCAGTAAAAGCTTCAGGACAATAAGCAATTAGCCCCTTTTCATTTTCAGAAGGGGCCTTAATAATCGAAAGAGCTAAATCAATATCGTAAAAGAAACTATCAGCCCATCCAGAAACAGCGTTGATAACAGGTTGGCCTTGAGCATCCCTTTGAGGGATAGTTTGAAGTTGAATTTTTGTGTAACCTAATTCATTAGCTGCAAATGTTTGAGCTTCAATGTCACTTCGGTAGCCACTGCCACAGAACAAATAATCACCACAAGCAAGCGCATCGCCCTGACCACTAAACTTTAAGCCTTCAGGGACATACACCACCTCAAGCCCAAGGTTCATTAAATGTTGGCGAGCCCATTCTTCTTCAGATTTTCGCACGTCTGGAAGGCGAGCTAAGACGGCTTTATTGCCACGTATGAGTGCCCAGTTGGCAGTATAAACCCCATCTTGGCTGGTTGGAGGGGAGGGGACCCGAATAACTTCATTCCTGCTTGCTCAAAATCGGCGTGAATTGAGTCATGCTCAGCTTGAGCCTTCACGTCGTCGGTGTGAGGATCACTATAGTAGGGGTTAATTGCTTGTTCGGCGCTAAAATTGAGTGCGTCAGACATAAGAACGGTGCGGTTAATCATCATTTCTCCAGGGGCTTAATAGTAATAATCTTTAGTACGTTTGTAGTAAAGGTGGCGGTGAACGCGCTCACCAATTTTTTTCCATAATTTATAATTAGTTGTCGAAATAACATCATCATAACAACCAATATAATCTGTTACTTGCTTATTGAAAGCGGTTTTAAACATACCCACGCCATGATGTGGGTGGTCAGGGTTGTTAATTTCTTCACTTGGCGGTGAGCCACAGAAGTCGTGGATTGTTACGCCACGTGACTTGGCCCATTCAATAACTTTCCATTGAAGTAGGTGACTGGCACCATACGCAGTTCGTTCGCGAACGGAAGCACCATCTTTATATGTACTCTTCGTTCCAAAAGTCATGGCGTAGGCGCCAGCTACAACCCTATCTTCATAGTACGCAAAAAATAATTGCCCTAAACCAGCCTGTTCAAATGACTGCCAAAACGTTTTGTAGTAATTATAACTACGAATTCCAAATTGTCCCTCAGCTGTTTCGCTCAGAAGTGTGTACATTTTTTTACAGTTTACCTCTGTTGAAGGTACTGATGTAACTTTCACACCATCACGTTCGGCTCGGCGGATGGCATGACGGCCTTTTTGAGGAAGACTTTCAAGCACTGTAGTGAGCGGCTGAGAAATATCCAGAGTAATAGTCGATGGGTTAGGAATAATAGCGGCCGCTTTCTTCAGTCCATGGCGTTCAAGCGTTGGCTGGCATGACCGGCTGAGTTCACTTTCAATACGAATCACAAAAACCCCAGCCTTTTTGGCAAGTGGTTTCAATGCTTTTAGGGTATCAAAGAGCTGCTTTCCAGAGGTAACATTTGGACCCTTCGGTAAGTACCAAAGCCTGCCAAAAGGAGGTGTTTGTTTTTCAAGCACTGTTATAGTCAGATGACCAACAATGACATAGCGAACAGAATAGCCATTCAGTTTTTTGACTTCACTATATTCGTAACTAGAAAAAACATTGCCGCCATCGGGGTTTGCAAGAATCAAACTGTCCCATTGGGCAATTTCTTCGGCAGTGGCATAACGAGCAATCATTAGTATCTATTGTACCGTATTCCCTCTAAACGGTTAACAAGGTAGCATCATAGGTTTGATAAATAATCAGAAGACCTCGGGGGCCTTCTGATTATGGAGTGTTTTCTAGACGAACTAAAGTGTTGCTGAGTCTTTTTTAGAAAGATAGTCGATTTCTTTAATGATATCGAGCAATGCTTCAGCTTTACGCTTTTCGTCAGTAATACTTTGAGCGGCAACGTGCGCTGGCGCGATTAAGCTTGAATCGTCGGTGCTGCGGATTAACAAGAGGTAAGTGTCGAATTTTTCTTCTGGTGGAAGATCGATGTGATCAATAAGTGGGCGAAGTTCTTGAATAGCATCCTTTTTAACACCTTCAAGGCTAGAATCTTGCGTAGGGACTGGTACATCGAAAGCTGGAATAACTGGTGTTTCGCTCGGTACGATAGGAGCTTCCACAATTGGTGCTGGGGCAGGTACCGGTGCGGGTGGAATGGGTGCGGGAGTTTCTTCGAATTGCATTTCTGAAATATTTTCAGTGCCATTGACTGGTACGCCTGGTTCATCTGGAAGAACGCCAGCCAAAGCTTTTGCCAGCTCTTGGTCGTCACTTATTGGTTGTGTTGTTGCATCTTGCGGAGTAATATCCATGGCCCACCTCGAATAATAATTGTTATGCTTATTAAAAATACTGTATCATAGATAAAGATTGGTGGGAATACTCGTGACAGATATATTGGACAACATTAACGTACTGAGCCAAAGAGACCCAGAGGGTGCTCTTGATATTGTGGCTTCGCAATATAAACAAGCGGCGTATGAAACAGAAGTTTTGAATGCCGAACACGATACTCGTGAAATTACCTCACTCGTTGTGACTGGTATGGGCGGCTCAGCCTTAGCGGCTTTAGTAATTAAAGTATTGTTGCAGTCAAAGTTACACATTCCTTTTGATATTATTCGAGGGTACGATTTACCGGCCTATGTAAACGAAAGTACTTTGGTTGTCGCGAGCAGCTATTCGGGCAATACCGAAGAAACACTTTCGGCGCTTGCTCAAGCCCAAGAAAAGAAAGCTCAGTTAGCAATTATCGCTTCCGGCGGTAAGTTAATTGATATCGCCCAAGAAAACGATGTATCATATGTCCAACTTCCAAGCGGTGTGCAGCCTCGGATGGCGATGCTATACAACCTTCGCGGTGTTTTGGCTCTCCTTGAAAACTTCGGCGTTATTAATAAAGAGCTAAACGAACAAGTAAAGAACCTGTCTGGTTGGCTTGAAGAGGAAACTGCCAAGTGGACCCCAAATGTACCTTTGGCTGATAACTATGCGAAACAGTTAGCTCACGAGGCAATTGGCAAAACACCAATTTTTTACGGCGGAGCGGTAACAGCACCTTTGGCCTACAAATGGAAAATTAGCTGGAACGAAACAGCCAAAAACACCGCTTGGTGGAATGAGTATTCTGAATTTAATCACAATGAATTTATGGGTTGGGCATCTCACCCGATTGAAAAACCATTCGTTATTTTTGATATTTTGAGTTCGTTTGAACGGCCACGAATCTTGCAACGGTTTGAATTAACCGATAAGTTGTTGAGTGGTAAACGCCCAGCAGCCAAAACAATTCAATTACAAGGAGATACACTTTTGGCCCAACTTTTATGGGGCGCAATTCTCGCTGATTTTGCGAGTACCTATGCGGCTGTCTTGAATGGAGTTGATCCAACACCTGTTGTATTGATTGAAAAGTTGAAACAAGAACTCGCTGACGATCCGCGTTAAGGATTCATCAATCGTATTGTCTTAAAGCCGAAATAGGGTCTTTGCGTGCGGCGCGAATAGCAGGGTAGAGTCCAAATAGTGTGCCGATGACTACAGAGACAGTCAAGGCAACAACAGCTATTTGCCAGGTGAACACTGGATCAAAGGTAAGGAACGTACTAATGACAAAGGCGAGCGCATAGCCTAATAAATAGCCGGCAATGCCACCGCCAACACTCAGCGCTAACGACTCAATTAAAAATTGTGAAACGATATCGCCGTTGGAAGCTCCCAGTGCTTTTCTGATACCAATTTCCCGGGTGCGTTCAGCGACACTTACTAGCATAATATTCATAATTCCGACGCCACCAACAACGAGTGAGATTGCTGCAATGGCCACTGACACCCCGGCAATAGCCGTGAATATTCCACTGGTTGGTTGAGCGACTTTGTCACCTGAGAGTACTGAAAAGTCGGCTTGGCCAAAGTGAGTTTTGAGAAGTGTTTTATTGATGTTAGTAATAATTCCATCTAAGTATTCAACTGAATCACTCTGAACGTTAATCTGTTGAATTTGTGAGGCACCCTGACTTAGGTCTAACCCACTGGCGAGATTAATAACAACAGCATTATCAAAATCAACAGTATTGTAGTTGATTGGGGTATTGGTGCGTTTTAGAATGCCGATGATTGTAAATGGCTTACCTTTAATGGTGACCATTTTGCCAATTGATTGATCAGTCCCAAATATATCAATAGAGAGTTGAGGGCCAATAACAGCGGTTGATGGGTTGAGGGTAGGGTCGAGGAACTGACCCTCGGCAATTTGAATATTACTAATTTGTTGTAGGCTTGGGGTTGTAGCAAGGATAGGGGTGTGTAGTGACCCTTGTGTGTCGCCACTTACCGAACCACTCAGAATCATAAGTGGAGCAACAGCTTTTACGTGTGGGATTCTTGAGACCTCGGTGGCATCGACATTTGTAAGGCTACTTGATGCATACTGTTGGCCAACCGGAAGAGAGGCTATCCCACTTAATGTATCGTCAGAACTTGCGCCTGGTCGAATGACCGCAATATTCCCTCCCAAAGAATCAACCTGATCGACAACAGTTTTATTGGCACCGGCGCTAAGGGCTAAGATTGTTGTAATGCTTGCAACGCCTATGGTAACACCAAGCATTGTCAAAATACTACGCATACGACTACTGGCAATTGATTGCCGCGCAATATGAATGTGGTTCATGAAGAGAAGCTTCATGATGTTTTGACTTTCTTTTTGGGTTTAGCTCGCGGCTTTTTCACGGGGTTTAATGGCTTTTTAGCACTCACACGCGACGGAGTAGGGAGGCGGAACGTATCGGTATCTACCTGACCATCGAGCATGGTAATGACACGGCTAGCGTAAGTGGTGAGGTCGGGGTTGTGAGTCACCATAATAATAGTATTGCCTCGCTTATGGAGGTCGGAAAGTTCTTCCATAATAATGTGACTTGCTCGTGAATCAAGGTTACCGGTTGGTTCATCAGCTAAAATAATTGCCGGGCTATTTACGAGCGCTCTGGCAATTGCCACTCGTTGCAACTGGCCACCGGATAGTTGATTTGGCATATAAAATTCACGCTCGCCTAAATGGAAACTCTTCAACATATCACTGGCCATTTTTTGCCGAGCTAGTTTTGTCATGCCCTTATAAATAAGTGGTAAGGAGACGTTATCAAGAACGTTGAGACGCGATACGAGGTTAAAGTTTTGAAATACAAACCCAATTTGTTTACTGCGAATACGGGCCTGACGCTGGGAAGAGAGAAGGGAGATGGATTTACCATCCAGCTCATAGTCGCCTTCGATGTGACTATCTAGCAACCCAAGCACATTGAGAAGGGTTGTTTTACCACAGCCACTCGGACCCATAATGGCAATAAATTCACCTTTTTGAATTGTTAGGTCGATACCATCTAGGGCGTAATGTTCGGCATCACCAATACCAAACCGCTTTTTTAGCTGTTTCAAAACAATTACTGGCGGGTTTTTTGTATTTGTCATCACACTTATAGTATGAGAGGAATTTGCAAATACAGCAACTACTTGTCTGCCGTGGAAAAAACAATGGTTGGCTCTAAGAGCAGTTTTCTCTACAATGGAAAGGCATGGAGAGGTGGCCGAGTGGTTGAAGGCGCACGCTTGGAAAGCGTGTGTGGGCAGCAATGTCTACCGTGAGTTCGAATCTCATCCTCTCCGCCAAGGTATTATTTTAATTTCATCTTGACTAAAACCGCTCGTGCTTCATACTTAGTTTTAATTGTGATGAAACCAGTACAAAAACAAACACCGGCTTTAAATATGCTGCGCGAGGGTTTTACTATTGTCGAGCTTCTTATTGTCGTTGTTGTGATCGCTATTCTTGCCGCAATTACGATCGTGGCGTACAACGGTATTTCCCAACGAAGTCGTGTCGCTAACCTTCAATCTAACCTTGAGCAGGCCGGAAAGAAGCTAGGGCTTTATAAAGTAGATAATAACGACAGGTATCCACCAGACATTACTACCGCTGCTTTATCGGCTGATTCAGGCTCTGTATATACATACAATCCAAGTGGTGACACGTTGTCTTTTTGTTTGCAGCTTACCAACTGGAGTATGACGTATGTTATTTCGAATCTCGATAGCAGGCCTCAGCTAGGAAGTTGTAGTGGCTCAATTGCTGTTTCTGGCACGCCTTATGTTAGTGGGGGAGTGGTAAGCACGTTTGCAGGAACTATTCCCGCTACAAATGGTCTTGTGAACGCAAATGGTACGTCGGCAAAGTTCTATAACCCTCGTGGGGTTGCAGTAGACCCGAGTGGAAATGTATATGTGAACGACAGTAACAATAATGTTATTCGTAAAGTAAGCCCGACGGCCGACGCGACGACTTTCGCAGGCCAGGCAACGGCAGGCCTTGTTAATGGTACTGGCGCGGCAGCTCAATTTAAATACCCTGAGGTTGGTATTGCGACCGATTCCTCGGGCAATATATATATTGGTGACTACAGTAACAACGCCATCCGCAAAATAACCCCGGCTGGTGTTGTGACAACTCTTGCAGGTCAGGCAACGGCCGGCTTTTTAGACGGTATCGGTACAGCTGCAAAATTCAACACTCCCGAGGGTATCGGGGTTGATTCTAACGGTAACCTGTATATGGCCGATAATATGAACAACGCTATCCGTAAAATTACCCCAGCGGGCGTCGTGACGACTTTCGCAGGCCAGGCAACGGCCGGCTACACCGATGCTAATGGTACGGCGGCACAGTTTAATCGTCCGTTTGGCGTCGCTGTCGACTCTAGCAATAACGTGTACGTGGCTGATACAAATAACAACGCCATCCGCAAAATCACTCAGGCTGGTGACGTGACGACTTTCGCAGGTCAGGCAACATCGGGTTTTGTTAATGCTACCGGCACTGCGGCGAAGTTCTGGGGCCTGGTAGATATTGCCATTGATCAATGGGGTACTATGTATGTTGCCGATACTGGTAACGAGGCTATTCGTAAAATTACCCCAGGTGGGGTTGTGACAACCCTCGCTGGCCAAACATCAGCGGGCTACACTAATGCCACTGGCACTGCAGCACAGTTCTGGTTCCCTCGTGGTATTGCAGTTGATGCGAACGGGTATGTTTATGTTGCAGACACTGGTAATAGTTGTATCCGTGTCATCAAATAAGAGTGTGGACTTATTGCATCTTATAAATAATGTTGCCAGTGTATGAATCGAGATAAACGACACCGGCTGTTGTTGGTGAAGTACTTACACCCGAGCCACCAGCAAATGTTTGACCACCAGCAAGTGTACTCACTGTTCCAGAACTTAGTTTTCTTACTCGGCCATCGCTATCGTTGAAATAGAGAATGCCCGAAGCATCACCAGATATATTGACAGGCTGGTTTATCTGGGCTTGGGCAATTGCTCCATCGACATACCCGGCTCCGCCAGTGCCAGCAGCAGTCGTGACAACGCCAGCTAAAGTTATTTTTCTAATTCGATTGTTTCCACTATCGGCGACGTAGAGGTTTCCATCTGAACCGGTTGTGATACCCCAGGGAGCATTGAATTTCGCAGAAGTTCCTGTAGCATCGGCGAAGCCACCACTACTTGTACCGGCTAATACAGTAACTGCTCCGTTGGCGGGGTTCACTTTATCGATAGTGTTATTGTCTGAATCAACTACATACAGATTACCGTCTGTACCAATGGTAATTCCGGCTGGGTACTGCATGATACCACAGCTACCAAGGGTACTTAGGGTACCAGTCACAATTTTATTTACACACATAGGATATACGCTTGTGGCATAGATAGTGCCGTCACTTTTTACAGCCATGGTTTGAAGCTGTACGGTGCTTGTGCTGTATACCGTTGATACGGCTGCGGTTGTTGGGTTAATTTTACGAATGTAAGTAGGGAAGCCTGTCCCATCCTTAACATAGAGCGAATTATCAGCACCCAAAGTCAGAAAACCTGGTGAGCGAAACAGGGCACTTATTCCGGTTGCATCGAGGTAACCAGCAGTACCGCTTGGTGAGCCAGCAAAAGAACTCACACAGCTGTACTGTCCTGGGGTTGTTTGATTAGCAGCAATAGAATAGGTGAGGCCATTGTTTGTCGCAACTAAACAGTACGTATTATCACCGGGATTATATGTATAGGTAAATTTTGTGTCGGCGGAGTCCATTACACCAGCATCACTAGCTTGAACGGTGGGGTAGGTACCATTTTTTACATTGTATATTGCAAGTTGTTTTGCGGCACTATCAATATCTGACTTTAATTGGGCGTCGCGCGCTCTGGAAGCTATGCCGTTATAGGCCACAATAGTAATCGCTGCGAGTATGGCGATAACGACTACAACAATAAGTAGTTCAACTATCGTGAAACCGCGGGCTGTTTTTAAGCGCATACGACTTTAGTATACAGGAATAAAGCTAGTGGTTAAGAGCAATATTATTCAAACTTTTATTACTTTTATTATAGTAATCCGCGACGGCGTCGACGGCGACGTGATCCGGCGATTGATACTGGTGTAAGTGGTCGTCCTATCATGACATCCTCCTAATTATTATTTTTCACCTTCTTTAAGTTCTTCAATTTCTTCTACGGCAAGCGTTACTATGTCTGGATGGATTCGACCTTCATCAAGTAGTTCGCCGCCAGCATTCATAAGAGCGCTTTTAAGATCTTTTGCCCAGAGTTGTTCAATTACAAGTATGCCGGCCGATGTGTTATTATTCATTTTTTTGCCTAGTTTTTGTATGTCGTCCTCTGTTAAGAGGGGTAAGTCACCAGTGTGCCCTAGAAGTGCGGACACATCCTTTAAGTCATCTTCTTGATCTTCCATCTCCGCCATGGCAACATTGCCTTCATCATCCTTAATGACAAGTACTAAGTCTACGACGCGGATAATGCCTTGCTCAGTTGCTTTCGCGAGCGCTTCAAGAACGCTTCCGTCAAAATTATTGCCTTCGAAGCCTACGGCAATATAATCAATTGGTCCCAGCATATGTACCTCCTTATATTGCTAAATCTCCCTAACTTCTCTGCCGTGTACTGTCACGGCCCAAATAACCAGTATTCCAAAGGTGACCATCATTAATGACCAAATTGGATATATTGGTACGAATGCCATGTTTGCCACTATGCTGAGTACCGCGATAGTGACGGCAACAATTCGCCCATACAAATTGCCTGCAGCTAGAGAGCCAGCTGCCGTAAAGGCTAAGAGACCCCCTATAATATGAATCCATCCCCATTCGGTGTAATTAAACACCCATACATTATTTGCTGTGACCGTGGTGTATACCGCCGGTTGGAACAGTGCGACAAAGCCAGTGACTATATGGAAAATTCCAATAATAGCCAACATTATTACCGCGAACCCAATCCATCCGGTCCACCCAGTTACGTAAGTATCTTCTTTTGCCATATAACCCCCCCTTTACTTAATATAAGAAGAGGTTAGCAATTGTGTTCCGAGCAGTTACTAAACTCGTCTATACTATCTATTATACGCCGATTTTTGACACTATATGTAGCGTTGTAAATAATAAACATTACGCTACCTATAGAATTTAAGGTGTTACCTCAAGCAGGATTGCCGTGTGGTCAAAAAAACCCGCAAAAACGCTTGAAAATCTATATGTAGGGGCTTATAGTCGTGACTAAGCACTACGACATGTAGTGATATAAAAATACACATGAGGCAAGGAGGAGAAAATTACCGACTCCATCGGTTTCTTCTTGCACCCTGCTCAATAATGACGGGGTACCTGGGGAGGTGTCATGAATCAATCAAAAAAAGGGGATATAGGGGAAAATGAACAATATTACTGTGGTCAAACGTGATGGCTCTCGCGAGCAATACGACGCCAACAAAATCAATTTGGCACTCGTTAAAGCTAGCGAAGGATTGGAAGACCAAATTTCAAAAGTTGTCGAGGTTGCCTCACAGCTACAACTGACATTGTTTGACGGTATTACCAGCGAACAACTCGACGAAGCGGTGATTCAAACCGCGCTTCAAAATGTGAAAGACGACCCAGACTACGATAAGATCGCAGCCCGTTTGCTTTTAAAGAATTTATATAAGAATATCCTTGGTGACTATGACACTGCTGAAGAACTAAAGAAACTTCATGAGAAGAACTTCTCTGCGTTCCTAAAAGATAACGTAAAGGAAGGCTTGCTCGACAAGCGACTTACCGATGGTCGTTTTGATGTGGCTAAGCTTGCTAAGGCACTCGACCCAAGCAAGGATGACCTTTCAAAGTACCTTGGTGTTATTACTAACAAAAACCGCTACGCTCTGCGCAAGGGGAGCGGTGAACCAATTGAAGTTCCTCAATATACCCACATGCGTATCGCGATGGGCCTTTCAATTAACGATACTGACCCAACGAAAGCCGCCCTCGATTTTTATACTCACATGAGTAACTTGGACTACGTACCCGGTGGTTCAACTCGCGTGAATGCTGGTGGCGCCTTCCCACAACTTTCAAACTGTTTCCTCATGAACGTTGATGACGATATGGAATCAATTGCCCGCAGTGTTCGCGATACTATGTTTATTGCTAAGGGGACTGGAGGCATTGGTATTGGCTTTACTAAGCTTCGTGCAGCGGGGAGTCCTGTTAAGACAACAAACACTGAGAGTACTGGCCCAATCCCATTCATGAAGATGATCGACACCGCTTTGTTTGCCGTTAGCCGTAAGGGTAAAAAAGCTGGTGCGGCTGCTATGTACATGGAGAACTGGCACCTCAACTTCCCACAATTCCTCGACCTGAAGGCTAACTCTGGTGACCCTTACCTTCGTACTCGTTTTGCAGATACGGCGACATTTATTAGCGACGAGTTTATGCGCCGCGTTGAAAAGGACCAAGACTGGTACCTATTTGACCCAGCTGATGTGTTTGATTTGACCGAACTGTATGGTGACGAATTCTCAAAGCGCTACAAAGAATATGTAAAGATGGCCGACGAAGGCAAGTTCCGTCGATTTGAGAAGACCTCAGCTCGCCAACAATTCCGCCAAATTCTTATTCAACTTCAGGCAACCAGCCACCCATGGCTCACCTGGAAAGACACTATTAATGTCCGTGCGCTTAATAACAACACTGGTACGATCCACCTTTCAAACCTTTGTACTGAAATTACATTGCCACAAGACAACGAAAACATCGCTGTCTGTAACTTGGTCAGTATTAATCTCAGCGCTCACTTGAATGCTGATAAGACTTGGGACTGGGAGCGCCTCGAAGCAAGCTCTCGCAGCGCCATTCGTCAACTCGACAACCTGGTTGATATTACCGAACTGCCAGTACCACAAGCTATGCACGCTAACAGTCAAACCCGTGCGCTTGGACTTGGCTTTATGGGCTTCAGCGATGTGATTGAAAAACTCGGCTTTAGTTACGAATCTGAAGAAGCTTACGAATTAATCGACCAACTGACTGAATACATTAGCTACCACGCAATTGATGAATCGACTGAACTTGCTAAAAAGCTCGGCAGCTACCCGGCATTTAAGGGCAGTGGTTGGAACAAGGGTATTCTTCCTATTGATACTATTGATACTTTGGCTGAAAACCGTAAGGTAAAAGTAAATATTACTCGCAAGACTCGCCTTGATTGGGACAAGCTTCGTACCAAGGTAAAGAAGGGTATGCGTAACGCAACACTGATGGCAATTGCGCCAACTGCCAACATCGCGCACATTGCGGGAACGACCCCTGGTATCGACCCTCAGTTCTCACAAATCTTTAGTCGCTCAACTTTAAACGGTAAGTTCCTTGAGGTAAACGAAAACCTTGTACGCGACCTAAAACGCCTCGGCATTTGGGACCAAGTAAAGGATGACCTCCTTATTAACCAAGGTGATATTCAAGAAATTGAAGCAATTCCAGAAGATTTGAAAGCTGTATACAAGACTAGTTTCCAACTTTCTCCATACGCGTTTATCGAAGTTGCTGCCCGCGCCCAGAAGTGGGTGGACCAAGCAATTAGCCGTAACATGTACTTGGAAACTCGCGATATTGATGAATACGAAAAGATTTACCTTGAGGCTTGGAAGCGTGGTTTGAAGACTACTTACTACTTGCACGTTAAACCTCGTCACCAATCTGAACAAACAACTGTTAAGTCTAACAAGGCTGAGAAGATTCAAAAGCAAGATGGCCGCAAAGTTGGTTTCGGCTTTGCGAAAGCCAAGTAGGAAGGAGAAGATACGATGGTATTAAAAACAAATGCGCCACCACGTCGGACCGAAGAAGAGTTTGACGAGAAGGATCGAGCAGAGATCCATCGTATTATCTCGGAGCTTCATCACACCTATATTGAGCAACATACCGAAGCACTGGCCGAATACAATAAAGCCGAACGTGAGGCGAACCGAAAACTTCACGAGGTAGATCGGCTCGAAAAGCACCTTGGACGAATCAAAGACTTTTGTAAGAAAAACAACATTCCACTAGAGAGTGAGAACTAAGGAGAAAATTATGGCAGATACTAACGACCACCCAACCGGAATTTTAGGCAGCGGCCTGCGCGACGGCTTGCAGTTAAAACCAATCCGTTACCAATGGGCATATGACCTCTATAACCAAGCGGTTGCGAACACATGGTTTCCAAACGAAGTGCAATTGGTACGTGACCTTGCCGACCTTGAGAAACTAACTGAAGAAGAGAAGCACGCGCTTAAGACGGTTATTAGCTACCTTAACCCGAACGAACTCCTTATTAACAAGTCTTTGGCTTTTGGTATTTACCCTTATGTAAATGCCGCTGAAGCGCACATCTACCTTTCAAAGCAAATGTGGGAAGAAGCTAACCACTTCATGACGTTCGAATACATTATTGAAACCTTTCCGTTCGACCGTGAAGAAATTTACGCTGCTGGTTTTGGTAAAAAGTCTTTGGCAGATAAAGCCGCTTTCCAGAACAAATACCTTAGTCGTATGCTGAGTGGTGATGTAGACATCACAACAACAGAAGGTAAGAAAGACTTTGTTCGCAGCCTTGTAGCTTACAACATTGTGCTTGAAGGTATCTGGTTCTACTCTGGCTTTATGGTAGGCATGAGCTTCCGTCAACGCAACTTGCTTCGTAATGTTGGTAGCCTTCTGGATTGGATTACTCGCGACGAAAACCTTCACCTTACCTTCGGTATTAACTTGCTTCTTACCATAATGGACGAGAACCCAGACCTTCAAACAGCGGAATTTGCCGATGAAATCCGCGGCTTGATCCTTGAGGCGGTTGAACTTGAAAAAGCTTATAACACCGACATGTTGCCAAAGGGTATTCTTGGCCTTAATGCTGACTACGTTAATCAATACGTAATGTTTATGACCGACCGACGCCTTGAGGAGCTCGGTTTCGAACCTGAATATCATGTATCGAACCCAGCTAAGTGGATGGCAGCCGCTAACGACACACTCGAACTGGTGAACTTCTTTGAAAGCACGAACACCAGCTACGAAGTAAACGGCGGAAAGTAACCAATATGAGCGACGAAGCACGAACAATTCTTAACGAAAACATTCTTGGCACACTCGCGACTATTAACGAGGACGGCTCACCATGGTCGTCACCGGTGCACGTATTTTCTGATGACGAGGCAGTGTACTGGTTCTCACACGAGACCGCTCAGCACTCTACAAACGTTGAGCGTGACCCACGTGTTAGCCTGACATTGTTCTCGCCAGACACCAGCCGAGGGCCAAAAGCCGTCTATATTAACGGCAATGTGACCAAGCTTGATGTTGACCAAACAACGGAAGCCAAAAAATTAATGGAGGCGAAAATTGGCGTAATTCCGGCTTTTTATGAAAAAGCTACGGGGTACAGGCTTCCAATTGGGGAATTTAACAGAGGTAAATCGTATGGAAACTGTTGGTATTTTTACACCTAAAAATGTATAGACAAGCGCTATATGTGGCGTATAATTACTTAACATAAGCACTACGAAAATAATGCTCAAACAAATTCAAAAGCAAATTTAAGGGGACTAACAAACATGAACGCATCAACAATTATCACCGAAGAAATGAGCCTAGACGAAAAACTCGCTGCTATTGACGCTGCTATGGCTAACGCTCAGGCGCAAGCAAACGACGACGCTGCTGCTCGTGGTACATACGCTGCACCAATCGACCCAGCCGACGCTACAATGTGCCTTGGTTGCCAATAATCGAGCAAAGAAGTTTTGGGAAAGAATAAACCCCGGGAGAATATCCCGGGGTTTATTTGTACTTCCACTTAACTACAATGCTATATTATATATAGCAAAACCCCCTACAGCAGGTGTATACTAAAGACTGTATGAAAACCCAACTTGTTATTTTTGGTATTACAGGGGACCTTTCCAGGCGAAAGTTGCTACCTGCTTTGGAATCGATTATTAAAACCGGGGAGTATGACGACGTGTCAATCATTGGCGTTTCGCGCCGAGAGGTAGACGTTGCCGAACTGGTATCTCAACAGCCAATACTGGCCGATCGTACCACGGTATTTAGTATGGATCTTGCCGTGGCATCAGAGTATGACCGGTTAAAGACATATTTGGAGGCAACATCCGCTGACCAAACGCTCTTCTACTTATCGGTTCCTCCCGGAGCTTCGGCCGATATTGTTGACTTCTTGGGTCGGGCTGGACTGAATACTCCTAAGCACAAGATTTTGTTTGAAAAGCCATTCGGGTTTGATTTAACCTCAGCTCAAGAGTTTATAGCCCGTACGGTCCATTACTTCAACGAAGACCAGCTATACCGCATTGATCACTATATGGCTAAGGAAATCGCCGTAGAGATACTGAGGCTGCGCCAGAACGCTGAAAATCACCATCACCATTGGAATAATCAATCTGTTAAGGCAATTACTGTTGTTGCCACTGAGACAATTGGTATTGAAGGGCGTGTGCAGTTTTATGAACAAACAGGTGCGCTACGAGACTTTGTTCAAGGCCACTTAATGCAACTCTTATCATTAGTGCTGATCCAGAACCCTACTCCTCAAGACATACCAGCGCAGAGGCTTGCAGCCCTCCAGTATATTAAACCAGTTAACCCTAATCAGGCGACACGGGCTCAGTACGAAGGATATCAAGAAGAAGTGGGAAACCCAGGTAGTCAAACCGAAACGTTTGTGGCCTTTGGGCTTGAAAGTAACGACCCGGCATGGCATGGTGTACCGATCCGTCTCCTTACTGGAAAGGCTTTGCACGAAAAACGTTCTTACGTAAGTGTAGAATACGCTGATAGCACAGAAGACGTCTTTGATGAAGCGAAGCTTGTTCAAAGGGACGGTCGTCACCTTGACGCCTATGAAAGAGTACTTATTGAGGCAATCGCAGGCCGTAAAGATATCTTTACCAGTAGTGCAGAAGTAATTCGTTCTTGGGAAATTTTAGCTCCACTACAGGAAGCATGGGCAATGAATAGTCATCCATTGCAACGCTATATACCTGGTCTAGACGTTACCGCGCTAACGCTACCCATAGTGTAGTGACAATACTACAACACCACACCTATAGCGCATAGCAGCATTTCAATGTTACAATAAAATCCCATGGAGGTGCAGACTAACATGGGGAACAAACAAAAATATATCTTTGTAACTGGAGGAGTGCTTTCAGGCGTTGGGAAAGGCATTACTGCGGCAAGTATTGGTGCTATTCTTCAAGCCAAGGGGGCAAAGGTCTCAATTCAAAAATGTGACCCGTATCTTAATGTGGATGCGGGTCTTTTGAATCCTCGCGAACATGGCGAGTGTTTTGTAACAAAGGATGGGGCCGAAACTGATCTCGACCTCGGTCATTACGAACGATTTTTAGATATTGAGTTAACACAAAAAAGCGCCACGCTTTCCGGGCGTTTATTGAGCCAGCTGATTGCTGATGAACGTGCGGGTAAATTTAATGGCCAAACGGTACAACTTGTTCCGCATTTAACAGGCGCAATTAAAGATGCTATTGAAGAAGCTGGTGAAGGTTCGGATGTTCATATTGTTGAAATTGGTGGAACAGTAGGGGACTACGAGGGATTGAGCTTTGTTGAAGCAATCCGCGATTTCGCTAACCGAGTTGGCCGTGAAAACTGTTTTTATGTCCATGTTGTGTATGTGCCATTTATTCAAACGAGTAAAGAGTTTAAATCTAAGCCTGCACAAAATGCTTTAAATGATTTGCGTGGGTTTGGTATTGTGCCGGATTGTGTAGTAGTTCGAACGGACGACCCAGCACCTGGTGATATTGCCGCCAAAATCGCTCGTTTTAGCGGTATGGACGAAGATGCTGTCATTCTTTTGGCAAATGCAAAGACTGTATATGAAGTTCCACTAACAGTGTACGCCAGTGGTATTGGCCCAGTTTTGGAGCGCTTTACTAACAACCACATTAAGCCCGACCTTTCGAAATGGACTAAGTTGGTTGAGGCGCAAAATACGATTCATGAAGATCGAGTAAAAATTGGGATGATTGCTAAGTACCTTGATAATGAAGATACGTATATTTCAGTACTTGAGGCATTGAAAGCAGCGGCTTGGGAAGTGGGCGTCGGCCTCGATTTAAGGTGGGTGAATGCAGAAGAAGCTGATGAAAAAGAGTTAGCAGACCTCGATGGCATAGTGGTTCCTGGCGGGTTTGGAAAGCGAGGGATTGAAGGTAAAGTTGCTGCTGCCCGATTTGCACTCGACAATAAAAAGCCATACTTAGGACTGTGCTTAGGGTTGCAGGTAGCTGTTATTGCAGCTGCTCGTAAAGCTGGTTTGAAGGATGCAAATAGTACTGAATTTGATGAAAAAACCAAACACGACGTCGTGTATATTATGGCAGGCCAAAAAGGTAAAGAATCGACCGGTGGTACGTTGCGACTGGGTGATTACAAGGCAAAGCTGAAAGCCGGCTCAGTTGTTGAGAAAGCTTATGGAACTAAAGACACAACCGAACGTCACCGCCATCGCTACGAAGTAAATCAGAAGTTTAAAGCTGATATCGAAAAGGGTGGATTGGTTATTTCTGGAACTTCACCAGACGGTAAATTAGTAGAATATATTGAGGCCAAAGACCATCCATATTTTGCCGCTACCCAAGCGCACCCAGAGTTCAAAAGCCGGCCAAATAGGGCACACCCACTGTTTGTGGGCCTGATTCGCGCGGCGTATACTAAGTAGGTGAAGAGAGCGAAGATTATTGGAATTATCGTGTTGATGGTGGCAATAGCGTTTATTGGGCTACTGCTATTTATGAGGTGGGAAACTACCAAAGTTCAAAATAATCAATCGGCCCCTCAATCGAAGTATTAGAACCCCTCTGGTATACTTAGTACGATGGAAAAAACTCTACAAGAAATTACTCAGCACCTCTATGGTGTTGAGGTTGACCCAAAGCTTACTCGCCCCGACCCCCAGTTTGGGGACTATGCTACGAATATTGCGTTGCAACTTGCCAAGCCTTTAGGTAAAAACCCACGAGAAATTGCTGAGGAAATTGCTGAAGCACTGCGGGGGACTAGTGAATTTAGCGAAGTAACCGTAGCTGGGCCTGGTTTTATTAATGTTCGTATTTCAGCGAGCGCATTAGCTGCGAAACTCCAAAATGAGTGGAGCGAACACTTTGGCGAAAACCAAGACGGTGCCGGTAAAACGGTTATTGTAGAATACCCAAGCCCTAATATGGCTAAACCATATAGTGTTGGACACCTCCGTCCAGGTAACCAAGGCTGGGCAGCTCGCCAACTTATGAAAGCCACTGGCTGGAATGTTATTACTGACAATCACCTCGGTGATTACGGCGCTCCTTTAGGTATTTGGATTACTGGCTTTCGTTTATTTAGTAATGACGAAGCGCTTGAGCAGGGTGGCGTGTATGAATTAGGTCGAGTATATATTGAAACCAAAAAAGCACTCAAAGAAGAAATTGAACGGGGCGAGACGAAACTTGCTGATGAAGTTCAAAACTGGCTACAGAAGTTCGAGTCGGGTGACGAAGAGGCGGTTGCGTACAGTACTCGCTTTAACAAGATTTCACTGGATCACATTCATGCGATTATGGATCGTTTAAAAATATCAACTGACCACGAATTGGGTGAAGCGTTTTTTGCGCCGCAGGGTAAAGAGGCGGTTCAAACACTTATTAACTCGGGGGTTGCGGTCCAGAATGAAGATGGGTCTGTCATTGTTCCACTTGATGAATTTGGGTTTGATGTGCCACTTTTGGTGCAAAAAAGTAATGGTACAGCTTTGTATGCTACCACTGATCTTGCGACTATGTTATACCGCCAGGAAAACTGGCACCCTGATAAGATTATTCATGCCGTTGGAGCTGAACAACAGTTTTACTTCTCTCAATTGTTCGCGATGGCTAAGAAACTCGGCTTGCCAATTGAATTTGTGCACTTATGGTTTGGGACAATCGACCAACTGAATGATGACGGGACGCGCGAAAAAATGAGCAGCCGTAAAGGTGTTGTTCTTATGGAAGAGCTTTTGAACCAGGCTGAAGAACGGGCTCGAGCTGTTGTTGAAGGGCGCGATATCTCTGAAGAAGATATTAAAAAGATTGCACTAGGCGCAATTAAGTTCAGTGACTTTATGTCTGACCGCCGCACCAATATTTTGTTCGATTGGAATACCATCTTTGCGTTAACTGGTTACAGTGGCCCATATGTTCAATATGCGGCCGTTCGGGTGAATGCGATTTTGCGCGAAAACGGAAATGGCCAATCATTGGTTGAAGGCTACGATTACACCCCTGAAAAAAGTATTATTTCACACCTTCTTGAATATCCAGAAGTAGTGCGTCGAGCGGCTGAAGAACTTGAACCGCACCGTATTGCCGGGTATTTATATGAACTTGCGCGAGAGTTAAATCGCTATTATGAAGCGACGCCAGTGGCAACTGGAAATGTAAACGATACCGAAAAAGCTGCTCGCCTTGGAGTGCTTACCAAAGTGAGTCAAATCTTTACCCATGGCCTTGGTTTGCTGGGTATTGAAGTTCCAGAAAGAATGTAACCCTTGTCGAATCTGAACAAGAGGCATATAATACAACCCACTATGACAGCTGTGATACACAACTCGAAATGTCTCCTCAACGGTCTCATGTTCGATGCGCTTTCGGCGTCGTAGTTTGCACTTCAATCCGTATTTGCAAAACAACGCCGAGGGAATCTCGGCGATTTTTTGTTTAAACGGGTTGCCGTACTGCAGAGAAATTCTCTGCACATACAATCAGGAGGATGAGAATGAGATCTCAAACAGCAGTCAGCACTTCGAAGATCATGGAACGGATTCGAGTTCTCGGCAATACCATTCAGGTGACTGATGGCCCCGGACTCGAGGCAGACCTTGCTCGTCAACTCGACATGCCGGAGCACAGCCCAGCTGAACTTGCTGAGGCGGTTTACCAACTCGTCGATGAGAGCAAGCTCCGCATCTCCAAAAGCTCAGTGAGCCTCGGTAAGGGCGGTATCTCGGAAGAACCTGTCTTTGAAGACGTCACCCTGTTCTCGGTGGTCTAATACATAATGACTGCCGAGACAGTGGAGTGGGGTAGTGCAGTCAAAAGCCGCACACCCCACTCCACCTTCTCTCCTCCTGATTATTTTCATCAGATGGTATAATTTAGAAATATAGTACAGAAGTAAGGAGACTCACTGTGGCCACGACTGAAACTGATTCAAAAAAGCAAGCTCGCAAAAAATTGGCAACGAACGCTGTTGTTAAGGTAGCGGAGAGCGGTAAAAAACATGTTGGTGGATTTTTTGATTTTATTAGAACCCAAGGTATTGTTGGTTTAGCAATTGGTTTGGCGGTTGGTGTCGCGGCAAGCGATACAGTAAAACAAATTGTTCAAGGCTTTATTAACCCGGTCGTGCAGTTTATTGTTGGTTCACAAACCAAACTCGAAGCTGCTACCTGGACTTTCCATGCCTGGGGCCGCTCAGCAACCTTTGCTTGGGGAGCTGCACTTTCCTCGACTATTACGTTAGTTGCAACGGCCTTAGTGGTGTATTGGCTTGTGCATCTTTTCCGCCTCGATAGGCTCGATAAGAAGAAAGACGCTTAATTTCCAGTGGTAAAATCACTTAAGCACACCAAGGCAACCCGGCTGTTATGGGTAGACCTAGAAATGACTGGCCTTGATCCTGAAAAAGATCGTATTCTTGAAGTTGCCGCGATTGTAACAGATTGGAATTTGAAAGAACTCGCCACCTACGAGGCTGTAAAGAAAGTTGGCCCAAGCTTAATTAAAAAGCGAATGGTCGGCGATTTTTGGGAAGAAAATGCCGCAGCGCGTGATGGGCTTATTGCTCAAAATAAAACTGGAAAAAATGGCCGTACTGTCGAGAATGAACTGCTAAAGTTTATTGAGAAATGGTTTCCTAAAGAAGAGCCAGTTGTATTAGCTGGAAATTCGATTCACCAAGATCGCCGTTTTATTGTGAATGAATGGAGGAGGCTTGATAAACGATTGCACTACCGTATGCTCGATGTGAGCGCTTGGAAGATTGTTTTCGAAGGCAAGTACGGTAAAAGGTTTGCGAAGCCCGAAGCGCACCGCGCACTCAGTGACATTCGTGGAAGTATTGAAGAACTCAAATATTACCTGAAAAAAATTAAGTAACCCTGTAAAATAATAGTATGACTCATAAAGAATTTGAAAAATATCTCCTTAGTTTTCCTAACACGTGGCTTGATTTTCCATTTGGTGAAGGAACTAGTGTATATAAAGTTGGCGATAAAGGGTCAAGTGATGCAAAGTTATTTGCAATTATTGCCGATGGCAGTAAACCGCTACGCGTGAGTTTGAAATGCGACCCTGTGCTTGCTGAAACTTTGCGTGAGAAATACGAAACTGTGGTTCCAGGTTATCACCTAAATAAAAAGCACTGGAACACGATTATTTGTTCTGGCCAATTGAGTGACGAAGAGATTAAAGATCTAGCAAACCTCAGCTACCAATTAGTTACTGCTTAATTTATTCGTTAGAAGCACTAAATTCAGATAGCGTTTTTTGGACTGGCTCGAAATTATTATACGTAGTCTGCAAGAAGGTCTTGTTACTTTGATTAGAACTTGAAGAATATATTTGTTTCAGAAGAGTCAAAAGGTTAGAAAGTTGGTAGCTCATTTCTCGGGCATAGGTACTATCGTACTTTGCGTTAAGGCGAGCATCTTCAAGCCGAGCTAACATTGCAGCACTTGATTCTTGTGTGGTGATCGATGTGGGTAGTTTGTCTGACTTAATACCAAGCGCAGCCAGTGGGGTCGCGAGGTCGCGTTGAGCATTTGTAAGTGAGATTTTGACGTTACTGTTCGTCGATCGTAACTGACTGTTTTTAATTTTCCCATCTGAACTGGCGGCAACTTCACTGGTTGCGGCTAATCGAGCAGTTAACCGCTCCCAAGGCTCTTGATGAGCGTTATTGATAGCCCCGGCCGTAATCGAAAGAGCGATAATAATGATAAAAGCAGCAAGGCCAAGCAGTACAAATAGGCGTGTTCTATTGAGCATCCAAGAGTGCTTGATAGGCTGCGGCGCAATTTGGTCGAGATAATCGGGAGGCAGTTGTTGCTGAGGATTCATTGACTCCATTAAAGCATAATCAATAACAGAGGTAAAGGGTGCTATAATTACGGTATGCAGGATGCTAAAGAAGAAGTTCGGTCACGGCTGAACATTGAGGACGTGGTTGGGGAGTATGTGCAGCTCAAACGAGCTGGTCGAAACTTCAAAGGACTGAGTCCGTTTTCGGGTGAAAAAACGCCTAGTTTTTACGTGAGCCCCGAAAAAAATATTTGGCATGATTTTTCTTCAAATAAAGGTGGCGATGTCTTTAGCTTTGTTATGGAAGTTGAGGGTGTTGATTTTCGTGAAGCGCTCGAACTACTAGCGCGACGGGCGGGGATTGAACTTTCTGACTATGATTCAAAGGGCAACCAGGAGTTTGCTAAGATGAAACGTCGTTTACTTGAAGCGCACCAATGGGCTGCTCGGTACTATCAGCAAACGTTATTAAAAAATGACAGTGCGCTGGAATACGTATTTAAAAAACGTGGGCTTAGCAAAGAAACGGTTCAAAAGTTTCAAATTGGCTACGCGCCTGATTCTGGCGATGCGTTGGTACAATTCTTAACTAAAAAAGGTTTCACAAAACAGGAGCTTTCAGTTGGCGGCCTAACAAATCGCTATGGTGGTGATTTATTTCGTGGCCGCATGATGGTTCCTTTGATGGATCCCTCGGGCCAAGTCATCGGTTTCACCGGCCGCATTTTGAAGGACGAACCAAATGCTCCTAAATATTTGAACACTCCCCAAAGCCCGCTTTATGATAAAAGCCGCCACGTGTTTGGTTTAAGCCAAGCAAAAGAAGCAATTCGTAAAAATGACTATGCAGTTGTCGTTGAAGGCAATATGGACGTCGTGACAAGCCATCAGGTGGGTGTGACGCAAGTTGTGGCGACTGCTGGTACGGCAATGACTGAATCACACTTAAAAGCATTGGTGCGCTTGAGCCCCAATGTACGTTTGGCTTACGATGGCGACGCGGCTGGTTTAGCGGCTACCGAACGGTCCATCCCCATTGCTCAAAACGTTGGTACTGAACTCACTATTATTAGTTTGCCCGATGACGTAAAAGACCCCGATGAACTGATTCAAAAAGGCGTGAAGCTTTGGCAACAAGCGATTGATAACGCTGAGGGAGTAGTGGACTGGTTGCTTACCCAATATACAAAACGCGAAAACATGGCTGTGCCGCTTGGGAAACGCCGCTTTACGACGGCTGCTTTGGCAGTGGTGCGTGCACTTCAAGACCCAATTGAACAAGAATTTTATTTGAAGAAAATTGCCGAATACACGTCATCAACCCTTGAGGCAGTGAAAGAGAAGTTTAACTCTCAAGAAGCCGAGACCGGTCCTGCCTTAAAACAAGTGAAATACAATGGCGATACTGCCGTTGACCCATTTAGTTATCAAGACAATTTATTAGCACTTGCTTTGGTATACCCATCGGTTCGTGAACTGCTGGCGGAAGTTGAAGAAGCAATGCTTTCTAATGAAGATCGAAAAGTAGTACTGACGTTTATAAAGTCATCGACCGAAGCTGTGCAATCAACCCCTAAGGACTTGCAAGATTTAGACACCTATGTCAAAATATTACTATTAAAGGCCGACGCACGGTATGGGGATTGGAGTGACGAAGATCGTTACTTCGAAGCAGCCCGCCTCGTCCGCATTATCGCAACAGAACACAAGCAAACCCAAAAAGATGCACTAACCGCCGCTTTGCGCGCTGCCGAAGATGAGGGCAACGAAAAAGAGGCGGAACGGTTGCGTCACGCCTTAAACGAACTTATAAAGGAGATACCCCGTGCCAAGAGGTAAAAAGAAAGATGATCCAATCGCTGAAGACGACGCTTTGATTGAAGAAGCCGAAGAAATTGCAGCAGTTATTGATGCTGATGCACTACCACTCGATATCGTTGGACCAGCACCAGAAGATTTAGAGGAAGAAGAAATTGATACTGACGAAGATGTTCTTAGCCAAGAGCAGTACTTTGATGATGCCAGTGACGACAGCGTACGTTTGTACCTTCGTGAAATTGGTAAAATTCCACTTCTCAATGCAGAAGAAGAGCTTGCTTTGGCGCAACGCGTTGTAGCTGGTGAAAAGAAAGCTAAAGATAAGATGGCTGAAGCGAACATGCGTTTGGTTGTTTCTATCGCCAAGCGTTACAGTGGCCGTGGCCTCGATTTCTTGGATCTTATTCAAGAAGGAAACACCGGTTTGCTTCGTGCTGTTGAAAAGTTTGACCCAGATAAGGGATTCAAATTCTCAACGTATGCAACCTGGTGGATTCGCCAAGCAATTACCCGTGCTATTGCCGACCAAGCACGTACAATTCGTATTCCAGTGCACATGGTTGAAACTATCAACAAGTTGCTCCGTACCCAACGTCGTATGACTCAGGAGTTAAACCGTGAGCCAACCATCGAAGAGCTTGCCAAAGAGCTTGAAATGGAGCCAGAAAAAGTTGAATATGTCATGAAGATTAAGCAAGACATTACTTCACTTGATGCTGGTGTTGGCCGTGATGGTGATGATGAAGATTCAGTCCTTCGTGACTTCATTGAAGATGAAGATTCGGCAACCCCTGAAGAATCAGCTGCTTCACAACTTTTGAAAGAACAAGTTCAATCAATTCTTTCAACACTTTCAGACCGTGAACAGAAGATTATCAAGATGCGCTTCGGCCTTGAAAATGGTAAAAGCCACACCCTTGAAGAAGTAGGGCAGGAATTTGCCGTTACTCGTGAACGTATTCGCCAAATTGAAGCGAAGGCTTTAGCGAAACTTCGAAAACACAAAGATTCGAAGAAATTGCACGAATATTTGAGCTAATATTTAGCTTCAAAAAAGTTTAAATGCAGGTTTCGGCCTGCGTTTTGCTTATGGTTTCAATACAGAGGCGCCAGTGATACTATGGGCTGTAATGAGTGAGAGGTTTAACGGGAATGTGCCATACACACGACGCACACATGGAAGTAGTCGTCGAGGTGTCTTTGCGGTACCAAGCCATAATTATCTCGCACAGCTACAGCAGTCTCAGAGTGACAAAGAGCGACTTCTATCCGCAATTAAGGAAAAGGCTACTCACGAAGAAGCCGAGGATCTTATCAATGTTGGGCTTGGTAACAAAGAATTACCTATTTATCGTTTTAAAAAAGAGCTTGTCGATACAATAGAAGCAAATAAAGCAGTTATTCTTATGGGTGCAACGGGTAGTGGCAAAAGCACCCAGGTGCCACAATATTTATTCGAAGCAGGCTATGATCACGTGTATATAATTGAAGGCCGACGAATTATGGCGGATGGACTCGGTGAACGTATCCAGAGCGAGCTTAATGAACAACTCGGTGAGGAAGCGGCAGAAAATTTGGTTGGGATTATTCATGGAGGACGTAACCAACTGCACAAAGACAATAAGATTACAGCAATGACGTCAAATACATTTATTCGTATGGCATCTCAAATTCAGGAAAAACATAAAGGAATGAAAGTCGCTGTTATTCCTGACGAAATTCATGAAGATGATCCTTATACGGAAATTGCCGTAGGTGTTGCGGGACTGATGGTTCGTGATGAAGAAGATTTCAGGCTCATTGGAGCGAGCGCGACAATTAATCCGGATGTTATTAAAAAACCTCTTGGTCGAATTACCAACCCGACCGATCCATCAAGTATTGAAGTCCCGGTCTTTAAGGTTGAGGGCCGGCCGTATAATGTTGAAATCAAACACGTCCCAGGTATGAACCCTGCGGAGGCGTACTTGGCATTTGGAAGAGATCATCGAATTGCAATCCTTTCTACAAAAGGAAAAAAAGAGATTGATGCCATAACAGGTGCTGTGAAAAAAGGGCTTACGGGTAGATCACTAGCAAATACCGAATTTCGAGAACTATCGGGGGCAACATCACCGTATCAACGATCGGCAATTGAAAGACTTGCGCAGAATCTTCCTGAGGATAAGCATCTTGTCGTTGTCGCTTCACCTGCGGCAAGGTCAGGCATTACTATTACAGGTGCAACCTTTGCGGCAACAGACGGTATGATTAATCGTGAGATACGTGACGACGATGGTTATTGGGGGCTAGTTACAGACCGTGCCTCACAAGCTGAATTAATTCAGATTTGTGGCCGTGTGGGAAGAGATGCGCCGGGGGCAGTTGCGTATATTTGTGACCCAATGCCTAGCGAAACACGAAATCCAAAACGTATCGAGGAGTTTAAGGCGCTGTATCCATTTATGGCAATGAACGAGCGCCCTGAGTATCCTACGCCTGCGATCTTTAATACTAATATTTCGGGCATGATGCTTGAAGTTGCAGCAATCAATAAAGAATATTCAGAAGTAAATCAATATACGCTTAATGAGCTTGATGAGCCGGCTATTCATAACGTGCGCACACGGTTAATTAGCACATTTGGTGCATTTGATAATGATGGAAAAATTACCGATATCGGAAAATTGATGGATAAATTCCCTGTCGTTGCAGAATTGTCTCGTGGGCTGGCTGAAGCAACGCTCAATGGCCGTTCTCGTCAGCATATGGCACGGGCTGCTTTGCTCGCTGCAGCAGTCGACGTGGGAGGAGTACAGCAATTTAATGGCAAAGAGCAGCCATGGAAGCAGCTTCTAAAAAGTGGTTCCGACGATGATTTTATTGCTCAACTCGATATTATGATCGCACTTCGTAGTGCTGGAAAAGACCACAAAACTATTCAAGATAGATATCAATACCTTTGGGAGTATGACCTGAGCTATAAACGAGCTGACGATGCACAGAAAATGGCCCAAAAAATTCTCGCACGACTCGGAATAGATAATCGTAGTTTTGAAATAGAGTCGCCAAGTTATACTGACATAGCCGACTTGCGAGAAGATTTTACCGCGGGTATGTTTGACCTTGTGTATCGTGATGCTGGCATGTTGGGTAAAGAGCGAATGTATACTCATGTCAGGGATCGCGAAAAGGCGCAGTTTAGAACCATTAGCAAACGCAGTGTAACAGAGCCAGCTTCAGGTCAAATTATTGCAGGAATTCCTCAATATTATCAAGAAACGATAAAAGGAAAAATTGAGATCAAAGATGTTCTTACGATGACCCTTAAAGTTGACCCAAGGGTTGTTGGTCATTTTGCTTTGCAAAACCATCTGGTAGAATTTCAAACAATTAAAGGATCAGCTATGGTTAATGGTGGAATGGTTCTGGAGAAAGAAAGTATCTTGTTTGGGTCACTCCGGGTCGGTTCGCGAGAGGTTGTAAAGAGTCGGGAGAGAATTCCAGTCGAAAGCCAACGAAAGCTAGTTCAGTATGTTCTTGCTAATCCTGGCACAGCGCAACTCTTTTTGCGTGACACTGCTGAAGAGTTGAGTGAGTATCGTCGGATTCTTCCAACTGAAGAACTGAAAAAATACCGTCGTTCCAAAGCTCCAGCAGATCTTACAAAAGGGGAAGTAGAGCGCCTCCTGAAGTATTATGCTGAGCGAACCCGTAATGCCCAAGAGCTAGATTTTCTTCTAAGTGAACATGCATCACAAAAGAATATATCAATTGATCAATATTACGACGCTCGTGCACGTGCCGAGATTCTTGAACGTTCGCCGAATAGTATCGAGATTGGTGGGGTAATAACCGATATTCTTTATGATAACGGCATGCCATATGTCACCCGTATTTCTAAGGAACAAGAAAGTGCAATAACAGGCCCGATATTTCTAGAGGATGGTCGCCAAGTTTTGCGACAGGTTAGAAAAGAAGGTGGGCGCGGAACACGTCGTGTTCCTTTTGGCTCAAACTAAAATTCTAAGTCAGCAGCGAGTGCATCTAGTTTTTCGTGTAACTCATCCATCGACCCATCATTAATCACGTAATGGTCAGCAATGGCAATTGGGCCACCCTGCTCAAGGTGTTCAATTTGCGTGATATCGCGTTCGTGCGCTTCAGTGGCGGTGTAAGGACGCTCAGCCCGTTCAGACAAGCGGCGGTAGCGTAGTTGTCGTGGTGAAACGATTGCTACAACATCAAGCTCACCCGGGAAAGCCTTTTTCATAACTTGATATTCGGTCCAAGTATAAAGACCATCGGCAATAATGCGGTGCTGCCCAGAATTAGCCAAGTTTTCAATTTGTTCAACAATCTTATTGGCAACAAAATCTTTACCATTTTTTTCACGAATCTCTTCACGAAATTTTTGTTCACTGTCAGCAGTACGTTCAATACCAGCTTGTTCCATGGCTTTGTAAATAACGCCGCCAAAGTATACCTTCGGGAATCCTTTTTCGGTGAAGTATTCAACGGCGGTCGATTTACCTGAGCCAGCCAAGCCAACAAAGGCAAGAATTTTGAGGTTTTCGTGTTGTGTCATAAGCGTTATTGTAGCAGATTACGCCACTTTTGCTTGCCACTCTGGCGGGAGGGGTCTATCATGGTGAAAACTGCAGGAGACACTATTATGTCTATTAATTCAGAATTTTCTCGTACTGAATCTCGCTTTGAATCAACCGGTATATATGCTTGGCAAGATTATGCGCTTTGTGCTGAAACCGATCCAGAGTTATTTAATCCTGAACAAGGTGGTAGTGTAAAAAATGCAAAGAAAATTTGCGGGCAGTGTACAGTTGGACGAATATGTCTTCAATATGCACTTGATAATGGTCTTGTAGATGGCGTATGGGGCGGAATGTCTTTTAACGAACGAGCTGCTCTTCGTAATAAAACAGAAGAAGAAATTTACCTTGCTTACACTAGAATTAACACGGCAAATAAGAAGCTCAAATAATACCCCTGTCAGTGTATACTAGAGATATATGAAACGGCTGGCAGTTATTGATGGAAAGTCCGTATTTTACCGAGGCTACTATGCGATGCCGGGGCTTTCGCTACCGGACGGTACGCCTACGGGCGGAGTTTTTGGCTTTGCCTCAATTGCTATTGAGCTTATTAAGAAACTCGAACCCGACTATGTCGCGGTTGCTTGGGACAAGCGCGGAACGAATATTCGTAAACGTCGAGAAATCTATCCAGAATACAAAGCTGGCCGTAAACCAGCTCCAGATGATTTTTATGCTCAAATCCCACTTTTAAATGAACTCCTTGAAGCTTTTGGCTGGCCTTTTTATGAAATTGACGATTACGAAGCTGACGATATTTTGGGTGCTTTTGCAAAACAGGCAACTGAAAAGGGGATTGAAACCTGCTTACTTACCAGTGATCTCGATGCCTTGCAGCTTATTGGCCCACTCACCAAGGTATACGCCATTAAAAATGGCCTTTCAAACATTGAAGAATTTAGCGTGGAATCGTTTGAGGCCAAGTACGGTATCGGTGTTGACCAATTCCTCGATTTAAAATCACTCAAGGGTGATTCATCGGATAATTTGCCAGGGGTTCCGGGCATTGGTGAAAAGACGGCCATTTCTTTGTTGCAAGAATTTAAAACACTTGATGGCGTATACGAAAACCTCGATAAAATTAAGCCTACGACGGTTAAAAAACTTGAAGCCGGTAAAGACCTTGCCTATATGAGCAAAGAAGTTGGGCGTATTTGGGTTGATGCCCCGGTTGAACTTGATTGGGAAACTGCCAGTGTTGATGATACTGACCTTGCAAAGGTTGCGGCTATTTTAGAGAAATTCCAATTTTCATCGCTTGTAAAACGGTTACCAAAATATATGCAGCAAATAGGTGAGACTGTTCTTGAAAAGGAGAAGGTAGAAGGTCTCAAGCAAGTTAACTGGCCATCGCCACTGATGATTGATGGGCCGGTATTTGTAGAAGTATTTGGTGATGATGTTTGGATTTCAACTGACGGCAAAACTGCCTCAAAAAAGGCTATTAAAGAAGTTGATCGTAATTTTTGGCATGCCTTAGTTATGGCGCGAACGGTAACCTATGATGCAAAGACGTTATACCACGCACTCAACAAACTTGGCGCGGCCGCGCGCTTTGATGATGTGCATGATTTGCGCCAGGGTGCCTTCCTTCTCGACCCACTGGCTCGCGACAGGTCAATGGCTGCATTGATTGGTGAAACGACCGAAGACCCGTTGGTTATTTTGGCTGGGTTGGTTAAGGTTTATGAAGCCCAAAAAGCAGCTTTTGACGATGAACCACGGCTCGCAGACATAGCCTATAAGTATGATTTTCCATTAACCTACACATTGTTTGAGATTGAAACAACAGGGGTAAAAATTGACCCAGACCGTTTTGCAGCACTTAGTGAGAAGCTTGGTAAGGAACATGCCAAACTCGAACAAGAAATGTATACAATGGTCGGGTATGAATTTAATATTGGCAGCCCAGCCCAGCTTTCAGAAGTGCTCTTCACTAAGCTGCAGCTTCCAACACAGGGCATAAAAAAAGGTAAAACAGGCTATAGTACCGGCCAGGCTGAGCTCGATAAACTGCGCGGCCAACACCCAATTATTGAACTCATTGAGCAAACTCGCGAGCTCGCAAAACTAAAGAATACTTATGTTGATACACTGCCAAAACTGGTAGATGCCAATAACCGTATTCACACAACCTTCAATCAAGATGTAGCGGCTACCGGGCGACTTAGCAGTACTGACCCGAACCTACAAAATATTCCTATTCGGACCGAAAAGGGGAGAGAGATTCGTGAGGCCTTTATTGCTGAAGGTGATAAGGTTTTAGTCAGTGCCGACTACTCACAATTTGAACTTCGTTTGGCAGCAATTCTTGCCAACGACGAAGCCCTCATTAACGACTTTAATGGTGATGTCGATATTCATACCAAAACTGCCAGCGAAGTATACGGTATTCCAATGGATGATGTTACCAAAAGCCAGCGCCGCGCAGCTAAGGTTATTAACTTTGGTGTGCTGTATGGCATGAGCCCCCACGGACTCGCTGCTAATACAGGTATGTCATTTGGTCAGGCGAAAGACTTCATCGATCAATATTTCGATCTTCGTAAACCAATCCGTAAATTTATTGACGACACACTTATGAAAGCTCGCACCGAAGGCTATGTGGAAACCTACTATGGACGTCGTCGTCCAACACCAGATATTCAAAGTTCGAACTTTATGGTGCGAGCTGGTGCGGAACGAGCTGCTGCCAATATGCCAATCCAAGGTACTGAAGCTGATTTAATGAAGCGCGCCATGCTTCAAGTTGACGAAAAACTCGGCAATTTGGGCAAGCAGATTCTGCAAATTCACGACAGTATTTTAGTAGAGACTCCAAGAGAAAATGCCGAAAAAGTTGCTGAAATTTTGAAAACGACCATGGAGAACATTGCTCCTGAACTCAAAATTTCATTAAAGGTTGATGTGCATACGGGCACAAGTTGGGGAGATTTGTAATGGGGGACATTATTTACAATAAATTAGTTCGCGATAAAATTCCGGCAATCATTGTAGCCGATAATGCTCAGCCAGTTCAGCGTACACTGACAGATGATACAGAATATCTTCAGGCGCTATTAGAAAAGCTTATAGAAGAATCAAAAGAACTCCTAGAATCGAAGGGGAGTTTAGAGGAACGAGCAGATATTGCGGAAGTGCTCAGGGCAATTGATGCACTGCTTGGATACGATTCACAGGTAGTAGAAGTGGCTCGAAATGACAAAGCACAAAAACGTGGTGGATTTTCATCACGAGTATTTCTTGATAAAGTAATAACCAATGATTAAAGCTATAATTTTTGACTGTTTCGGTGTATTCATCGGAAACCCTTACAAGATTCGTGCCGAAGAACTAGACCGCATCGACCCAGAAAAGGGGAAGATTCTCCATGATATTAATCGAGCTTCTGATAGGGGTTTTTTGACTCGCGAAGAAACTGCCGAACAAATGGCAGAACTGATTGGTATTACGACAGAGCAATTTTTGGCTGAGCAAAATAGTGGAGAAATTCGCAATGAGGAGCTGATAGCGTTTGCTAAAACACTTCACCCTCAATACAAATTAGCTATGCTTAGTAATATCAGTAGTCGTGACCGTTTAGATATGCGTTTTGAGCCCGGTCAACTCGATGAACTATTTGATGTAGTCATTGCTTCTGGTGATGAGGGCTACATTAAACCTGAAGCCGAAATTTTTGAAATTACACTTCAAAAATTAGGCGTATCGCCGGAAGAGTGTGTTATGATTGACGATATTTTAGAGTATTGCCAGGGCGCTGAAGCAGTCGGAATACACACTATTCAGTATTTGAACAACCAACAGTGTATAACAGATTTGAACACCCTCATTGACAGGGGTGAAAAATCGGACTAAGGTAGGGTCATGGCTAATTATCGATCTTCACGAGTTTTTCCAACTATTTTAGTTGTTGTTATCGTCATTATTGCAATCATTGCCCTCATTTCAGTGGCACGAGCGTTATTTTTCTCGGGTTCTTCATCTCCGACTCCGGCTGACACCACCCAGCAATCACTGCTTGATACTTCGGCATCGAGTAGTGTAAGCATGTCGGTTCGTGGACCAATTGTGGCGGATGAGAATTTCCACTCATACAAAATTGTTATCTCACCTTCAAGTCGTGAAATTACCACTTATAATGGCTATCTTGATACAGTTGTGGGCCAACAAACGCTTGGGAACAATACCGCGGCGTACGAACAATTTGTGAATGCTTTGAACCTTGCAAAAATGACAGCCGGTAATCAACCTGCTGGCGGTGAGGGCAATGTTAAGGGAGTGTGCGCAACTGGCCGACTAACAGAGTTTAGTATTTTGAGTAATGATGCACCAGTTGAAACACTTTGGACCTCAACCTGTAGTGGTTCCCAAGGCACCTTACGGGCAAACGCTACTCAGTTGAGCAATTTATTTATTGCACAAATTCCGAACGCCTCAGTGATGATCAATAACGTATCACTTTAGGGGGTAGAATGCCTGAACTTCCAGAAGTAGAAACGGTTCGTCGTGGACTTTCCAGCCTGATAGTTGGCAAGGTCGTGAGCGCCGAAACACACGATACTGATAAATCATTTCCAAACGCCACCGAAGATGTGAACCAATTTTTAATTGGCGCAACAATTACCGAAATTCGCCGCCGCGCAAAGGTATTAATGATTGACCTTTCAACTGGGTATTCATTGTTAATCCATTTAAAAATGACTGGGCAATTAGTTTTTGTGGGCGATGTGCGTTTTGGTGCCGGGCACCCCAGTGACAGTCTTATTCATGACCTTCCTGATAAATCTACTAGGGTAACAATTAATTTTGAAGATGGCACAAAGCTCTTTTTTAACGACCAACGAAAGTTTGGTTGGGTGCGTTTAATGCCAACCATTGAAATCCCGAACATTAGTTTTATGCAGAAAGTTGGCCCAGAACCACTGAGTGCAGATTTTACGGCCAACGATTTTATTCAACGCTTGGCGCGCCGCCCGAAGACTAATATTAAAGCGGCTCTTTTAGACCAGTCAGTCGTAGCTGGTATCGGTAATATTTATGCTGATGAATCGCTGTGGGGTGCAAAAATTCATCCTAAGCGTTTGGTTTCGTCGCTCACTAAAAAAGAGATGACTTTGCTGTACAACGAAATGCGCGAAGTTATGAACCTGGCTGTTGAAAAAGGCGGCTCTTCAAACCACACCTATGTGAATGCTGAAGGGAAGAAGGGGAGTTACATGAACTTTGCTCGGGTGTTTAGGCGGGAAGGTTTGGCTTGTCCACGGTGCGGTACAACCATTGAAAAAATTCGTGTTGCTGGCAGGGGAACGCATATCTGCCCCTTTTGTCAGCGTATCTAGGATATACTGAAGGTATGATTACGCTGTTAACGGGAGATAATAGTTTTGAGATCCGTGAAGCCCTTGAGGCTCTCGTGGTGAACTTCAATGGTACGCCCGAACGGGTGGATGGCGCGCAGCTTGAGCTGCGTCAATTACCAGACCTTTTAATGGGCGGAACACTCTTTGCCGACAAGCGCTTGGTTATTATTTCTGACCTTTCTTCAAACAGTGCATTATGGCAAAAGCTACCTGACTGGCTGCCACGAGTATCGGATGATGTTCATTTAGTGCTGGTTGATGAAAAGCCCGATAAACGAACCATTTCATATAAGGCGTTGAAAGAAGTAGCGAACGTTCAGGAGTTTGCAGCCTGGACTGACCGTGATCAACAAAAAGCTGAACAATGGCTGGAAGCACGTGCTAAAAAGCAGGGCATTCGTTTGGATAAAAAAACAGCGCACCATATTGTGACACGAGTTGGACTCAACCAATGGTTGCTAGCAAATGCTTTAGAGACTTTGTCGTTGCTGGATGAAATTACACCAGAAGCAATTAACCAAACAATCATCGCCAATCCCTCAGAAAATATCTTTGAGTTATTTGAAACCGCTTTAAATGGCAATAGACGAGAGTTGAGTGATACGCTGCGAACACTTGAGTTGCAAGAAGACCCATATGCTACTTTTGCCCTGCTTTCTTCACAGGCTTTTTCATTGGCAGCTGTTACGTATGCCGATGACACTCAAAACCCAGCTAAAGATTTCGCCATTCATCCATTTGTGGCCTCAAAGCTGACACGGCACGCCAAGCGCCTTGGTAAGCCAGCAGTAACGCGTATTATGAGGCAGTTCGCGCAAACTGATGCTGATATGAAAATTTCCAAGGCCGAGCCATGGCTTCTTATTGAACGCCTACTATTTGATCTTGCATAAAAATAAAACCCCTCCGAGATGAAGGGGTTTTATAAGTAACAGTAAATTACTTCTTTGTAGCTGGTTTTTTAGCAGCAGGCTTCTTTGCAGGAGCTTTAGCGGCAGTTTTTGCAGCTGGTTTCGCAGCAGCCTTTGGAGCAGCCTTGGTTGCAGCAGGCTTAGCGGCAGCCTTCTTAGTTGCAGTCAGCTTAACGCCAGCTTCTTTAGCAACCTTAGAAAGTTGGGCTTTACGGCGTGAAGCAGTGTTCTTTTCAAGAACATTCTTCTTTACTGCAGTGTCGATAGCACTTTGTGCAGCTGAAAGAGTGGCAGCAGTTGGCTTAGCGTTAAATGCCTTTACGGCATCTTTAAGAACACGCTTAGTAACAACGTTGCGCTCACGTCGTTTAACAGTTTGTTTTGCTCGCTTAATAGCGGATTTGATGATTGGCATGAATTTCCTCTAACCTTTATTTGCTCTTAACAATTTATTATGTCTAGTCAAAGGCAAATTATAGAGGAAAATGCACAAAAAGTAAAGGGTAGGGGGTACTTTTGTTGACGCTTTAAAAACCCTTATGGTATAGTGAAGCAAACAGTCTAACGAATACTGGACCAAAAAGAAAAATACCATGGATGACATCAAAGCAAAACAGCAAGTCGTCGAGAAGATAAAAGAAGCTTCCAAAATTTTAGTAACGGTCTCAAACAGCCCGTCTGTTGACGCGTTGTCGGCCGCCCTTGGTCTTACTCTGTTATTCGATAAACAGGAAAAATACGCTACTGCCATCTTTAGTGGTGAAGTACCGCCGGCAATTGCCTTTTTGGAACCTGAAAAGACCTTCGATGAAACCACCGATAGCCTTCGAGACTTTATTATTGCTCTAAATAAAGAAAAAGCTGACCACCTTCGTTACAAGGTAGAGGGCGATGCAGTCAAAATCTTTATTACTCCATATAAAACAACTATCTCTCAAGATGACCTCGAATTTAGTCAAGGTGACTACAATGTTGAACTAGTCATTGCCTTAGGGGTAGATAGCCAACAACACCTTGACCAAGCACTCGAAAACCACGGGCAAATTTTGCATGATGCCACAGTCATTACAGTTACTGCCGGCGAGCAAACCAGCGACCTGGGTGGTGTTGATTGGCACGATGCCAATGCCAGTAGCTTGAGTGAAATGGTGTCAGGCCTCGCTGAGGCTCTTAAGGAAGATAAGAAATCATTAATTGACGCGCCAATTGCGACCGCCTTATTAACCGGTATCGTGGCTCAAACGGAACGTTTTAGTAACGAACACACTACCTCAAAGGCAATGACGGTTGCTGCTCAACTGATGTCAGCCGGTGCTGACCAACAACTTATTGCCACTGAACTGCAAACATCTGCTACTCAGCCAGAGGCAGCTGCAGAAGAACCTGAAAAGGTTGAAGAGGTGAACGAAGTTGCCGAAGATGGTAGCCTAGGAAACATTTCAATTAAAAAAGATGAACTTTCAATTGATCACGAAGAACCTGATGGCACTGAAACGTTGGCCGAACTTGATGAACGCGTAAGGGCTAAACCTGAAGAATCCGAAGCTTCAGTAGGGGTTGCTGCTTTGGCCTTTGAAGAAGCGCCAAAACCTGAAAAACCAGCAGAGCCGGTTGCGGAAGCTGCAAGTGAACCAGTCGCACCTTCAATTCCTGAGCCAGCAACGAACGCTGTCGCGAATGTATATGCACTCGATGAAGACGAAGGTGAGCCGTCACTCGGCGGTACCTTGAATGCAACAAGTGAACAGGCTGCTGAAGATTCTCGTCGTGAAGCAATGAGTGGTCAAAATAAGACAATTCTTTCACATGCTTACCTTGGAGACCAAACAGCTCAAGTGACCAACCCCTTAAGTGCTACTCCAATTGGGTTTCCAGGAACACCGTCCGTTGCACCCGGTTCAGTGAGTATCAATGATGTTGAAGAAGATGCCTCTTCTGCTTACGCACCTGGCGAGCACCCAGATGAAGCGTCTCCAACCTCAGCCCCAACCTTTGGTGTTGGTGGTGAAAAGGTAGTGACACCACTTGAACCAGTCCCAGCTCCACCTGTTCCGCCAGCACCAGCTGACCTTGGATTGCCATTACCACCCCCATTACCTGACTTTTCTCAAGGTCCTTTAGCGCCGCCGCCTAGTTTGCCTTCAGTATTTCCTGCAGCACTAGAACAGCCTGCACCAGCTTCTCAGCCAGAAATTTTAGGTGATATATTAGCACCCGAAACTCCCGCCCCAGGTACGGCGTACTCATTCGAAGAACCTCAAGCACCAAGTGCACCAGATGCACCTTCAGGGCCGCCATCTCCAAACGACCCAGGCCAATTCAAAATCCCCTCTTAAGCTAAGTACAGTATAATAGCCTGTATGAACGAAGATGGAATGCTCCTTGTCGATAAGCCAGCTGGTATTACCAGTTTTGGCGTTGTGGCACGCGTCCGTCGAAAACTCTCTGAGCAGCTTGGTAAAAAAGCCAAAGTGGGGCACACCGGAACGCTTGACCCATTTGCCACTGGCCTTATGATTATTGTGACTGGAAAAGAATGCCGCAATGCCGGTAATTATTCGAAACTTGATAAAGAGTACGAGGCGACCATTCATTTGGGAGAAACCAGCACCACCGGCGACCCTGAAGGGGAGATTACTGAAGTATCAGGTGACCAGCCAACCCTAAGCGACATACAAGCTGAATTAGGGCAGTTTACAGACGAGATTACACAACGGCCACCTATGTTTAGCGCTATTAAGATTAACGGCCGTAGAGCCTATGATTTAGCCCGAAAAGGTGAGGTGGTTGAAATGCCTGAACGCACAGTCACGATTTACTCGCTGCAAATTCTCGACTACACCTACCCAGAGCTTCGTATTCGCGTGCACGTGAGCAGCGGTACGTACATTCGTACACTTGCCGAAGATATTGGCAAGGCGCTTCGAACTGGTGCTTATTGCTCGGAACTTCGCCGAACGAAGGTAGGTGAGTGGAGTGTGGTGGACGCAGAGCCTATTCAAATCTAGTTTGTAGAATTATCGTTAGGTTCGGAATTATCATCAGTGTCGGTAGCTGGGTTACCATCCTCGTCAGCGTTTGCATCTTGGTGGGGTTGAGCTGCTTCTGCATATGCCGAATCAAAGACGGCATCGAAGTTGTCGGGAGTAACCTGAAGATTTGGCTTTTCGTGTGGAAGTGGCTCGAGGCCGTGAATACGTGCCAACACGGCTTCAATTTCACGGATGTACTCTGCTCGGTCAGTAAAGCCTGCAAGTGTGTCTGGGTTTGAGAGGGCAAGCCGAACGGTATTGTAGGCACCTTGAAGGCTTGCCCTTGCTGATGCGGCGGCTCTTTTATCGGCGTTACTTGGATTTGCTTTTTGATCACGCTGCGCTTCAATGAGCGTTGCAAAGATGTTTTTCTTGAGCTCTTCTTGCTCAGCAAGGCTGGCGGCTACCCATCCAAACTTCAAGCTAGAAATACCCGTAGCATTGGCATTTGCCAAGTTGGAAATACGAGAAACCTGTACTGCATGCCAGTAATCATCTTCGTTTGCGAAGTTATCGATGTTAAGTGTTGGATCATCTTGCTGGGCAAAACCACCAGCCACTTTGAAGTTTGTCCTATAAATATCGATGATCTCGTTAACCATAGCTTGGCCAAAGTTCTGGCTGATGTTCTTGCTTCCCCTTACCCTTTCGAAGAGGCTCATATTCTTTTCGTCTGCCTGTTGCGCCAGAGCTGCCTTAAAGCGTTCTGGAGTAATGGCGAGACCATCGTACGACATTGGTAATCCCTGGAGAGCAGCTTCTACTATATCGTTAGAGTAGCGCTTACTGTTCGAATTGGCACGTGCCGCATCGGCTTTGAGGAGTTCAAGTGAGTTAGTAAGTTCAGCACTTTCAAGTTGCCTTGTGGCCTTTACGGCATCTGCGATTGCGCGGTTACGAGCGTTTATGCCACCAACACCCTGGGCAATATTCTGCATTTCCTCACTCAGTGGGCCACTCCCAGTCATGGTATTTGCATAGTTGCTTTGAACTTCAAATTGCGCCGATACAATTGACCGCTTTGTTGCCATCGATCGAACACTGTCAGTTTGCATTTCTTGCATGATCGCCTGTTGTTGAATAGTGAGTTCATCAGCATTGATAAGGCCTGATTTGAGATTTTCAGTTTGGGCCACCAATCGATCCTCAGCGATACTCTGCGTGAGTTTTGCCTTTTCAGCCTTCATGGTAACGGTACGGAGGCCACCGTCAGGTCGGGTACGTTCGTCGGCAAGGTAGGTGGCGAGGTTAGATTGAGCTGCTTCAGCCCTAGACTTACTATTCTCAAGATTAATTGAGGCTGCGTTGAGTCGTGTACCTGGTGTGGCACGTTGATCTTGGTAAAAGGCTGTCTTTAAGCCCTCGCTAGCTTCAAGACGTGATTGAGTATCTTCAAGGTTATAACTACTGTTGTAGAGGGCACTTGCGCCTATACGGTTTGCAAACTTCTCATTTTTACGTGCCTGATTATAGATAGTTTCAGTACGCTTTTGAGAAGCATCAAGATTTTCTTTACTTGACTGTGCCTTAATAGCTCGGTCGTAAAGGGATCCACCTGGTTGTTTCAGGCGCTCAATATGTTCGTCGTTGGTGTTTTGAATGAAGCTTTTATCAAGTTCAGACCCAGTCATTTTCTTATGAAGGTTTTTGTACTTATCGGTTTCATGGAAGCGGTTATCGGCATTGAGTTTTGCGATTCCCGTTTTCTCTTCAAGTTGTCGCTTACGGAATTCGTTTGATTTGACCATACGGTTACCAAATAGGAGTGGGTTTGCTCTGCTTCGACCAGTTAGGTCCTTACCGACAGTATTCAAACGCTTAAGCTCGGAACGGCTTTTGGCATAGTTCCTGCTGCGGTCCAAAATACCCTTGCTTGGGTTGTTGGCAATTTGGGTAATCTTGCCCAAAAGGCTTCCGCTGAATTTGAGTAGTAGAGGAGTAATAACAAGTGGGGCAATTTGCACAGCCAATCCGAAGATAAGCATCACGATATTATCGTGGGCATTTTGAATGATAATTTGTCCGGCTAGCTGCGATCCACCAAATACTAGGGCAAAGGCTGGGAAGAATATTAACATTGTGAAGAAGAGATCTTTCCATTTGTCGAACCATTTTTCAGTGTTTGGTAAGAGGTTGGCTACAAATGCCAGTGGCGCAATGATGACTAAGATGACGATAATTGCTTGTCGAGCAGCTAGAACGACAATAACCAGGATCAAGATAGATATTAAGCCAATAAGAAGAGGTATAAGTACCCATAGGCCGGCAGATGACAAATAGTATATTCCACCAACAATACCGCCACCGGCAAGCACCGCCGCAGTGACGGATGTCCAAGGGCTGCTATTGAGGCCGGAAACGTTGTCGTTTGTAAGGTGAAAAACGGATTCTCTAATATTAGTAAACGTAGTTTGAATGGAGTACCCGAGGATATTTGATACATCGATGGCCGCTGCCGCAATAATGAACGATACGTTCACCAGGATTGCCGCAATGATAAGTCGAGGTATCAATTTTTTAAGACCATAGTTTGACACACCAAAGTTGGTAAGTTGTGAGTAGATAATGATCAAGAAAACAATGACGAAGGCAATATTAGCGATATTGCGCATGATGTTCCATGCGATGTACATGCTGTTGTTAGGGTCGCCAAGTACGCTTGGTTGAGCAGCCATCATTGGCGCAAGGACGTCTTTAAAGAGGTTGTCCATACCCTGTGCAATAAATACGCTGACAGGACAAATGATCCAGCCAATTCCTTGTACTGAACACGAAGAACCCTCGCCTTGGGTACCCTTTTTCTCAAGGGTTACATCACGAGCATTTTGTGGATTAGAGGTGACGTTGCTGCTTGAGATATCAAACTCAACGTATTTAACGGTTGTAGCGGTAGGGGGGTCAACTCCAGGGCTAAAGTAGAGAATAAAGACTTTCTTTGAACTAGAACCATCAACAGTTTGCTGAGGTGTTTCGTACACTGTTGAACCGGTTGGAATGGTATTTGTGGCGTCTTTAAAGTCAGTCGCCTTAGTGTAGGTGTGGTTATTGTAAACGATCGAATCGCCACTCCAGGCAGCGGTAGGGTCGGCTGCGTGGCTGGTCTCACCCCCGATGATTACCCATAAAAGGGTCGTGATCACCACGACGAGGACAAATGTAAAGATACTTCGTACAGAGAACCCTCGGTGCGAAGTGGACCCAAAACGTTCCATATCGTTCAGAATTATACCACGTAACAGATTAAAAGTCAATGCTTAAGCATCATTTTCGTCAATCAAGGTCACCCCCTTGAAACCTGTGGAAAGTTCTGCTACAATACACCCTTGATGATTACTGCAGAAAACAAAGCACAGGCATTCGCCCTGACGCAAACGCATAAAACTGACGTTGGTAGCCCACAAGCCCAAGCGTCTGTTTTGACTACGCGTATTAAAGAGGTAACCGAGCACCTAAAGGTCAATAAACACGACCACATGGCCCGCCGCGGACTCGTGCAGATGGTAGGACGCCGCAAACGCCTTCTGAAATATCTTGAGGCAAAAGACTTCGAAGCTTACAAAGCTGTCGTTGCAAAACTAGGACTTCGCAAATAAGCGAAGTTCTTTTTTTGTAACGTAGGTCTATAATACAAAGCATGAGCACTACACCTTCCGCCATTACAGTTACAAATTTATCAAAAATCTACAGTGGAGTTCCGGCTGTCGACAATGCTAACTTCACTATTAACAAGGGTGACGTTGTCGGTTTCGTTGGCCTAAACGGGGCAGGTAAGTCAACGACCATCAATATGCTCCTTGGCTTTCAACACCCCAGCCATGGCGAGATTCAATTATTTGGCGAAAAAATCACACTTCCGAATGCCAGCAAAAGCCACCAAAAAATTGGTTTTGCAACTGGCGACATGGCGTTATTCGATGGCATGACGGGTCGGCAATACCTCCGGTTCATTGGTCGGTCGTATAAAATTTCTACCAACACTGACTCGTTTACTCGCCTGTGTGATCGCTTCGACCCTCAACTCGATAAAAAACTAGGGACACTTTCTAGGGGTAATAAACAAAAAATTGCCCTTATCGCTGCCTTTATGGCCGAGCCAGAGTTAGTTGTTTTGGACGAACCAAGCAGCGGCCTTGATCCGTTGATGCAGCAACACTTCCTTGATTTAGTTCGTGAAGAAGCTGAAAAAGGCACGACGATCTTTATGTCGTCACACTACTTAAATGAGGTGATTGATGTATGTTCACGCATCCTCCTCATTACCAACGGTAAGATCGTCAAAGATATCCCAGCATCAGAACTCGAAGTTGGGGCTGGTAAGCTCGTTCGGGTGGTCACAAAAACCAAAGTATCTCCACCAAAAACTGCCGAGTTGGTTGAGCACGAGAAAAAGGGTGATAACCAAGTACTCCAGTTCATCTATAAAGATAAAGCTATTCGCTTGCAGGAGTGGTTAGGAACGCTTCCAAACCTACAGGATGTATCTATTACCGACCATAGTGCCGAAGCGGCTTTTGAAGAACTCTACGAAACTCCGGAGGATAAAAATGTTTAATCTTATAGGCAAAACACTTGTTGAAAGACGCTTCTTCATTTTGGGGTGGACACTCGGTTTAGCATTTTTGGGCTTTGCAATGACCAGTTTCTTCCCGTCGTTTAGCGGCGGCCAAATTGATGGTCTGCTCAATAGCCTTCCGCCAGCTTTAAAAGGCTTAGTTGGTAATTTGCAAGATTGGAAACAGCTTCCAGGTTATATTGGTAGCCAAGTATTCGATATTCGCTTACCAATTTTTGCGAGCATCCTTTCGATCCTTTTGGCAGTCGGATTAACTGTTGCCGAAGAAGATAAGGGCCAGCTTCGTACGCTCATTGCATTGCCAATTAGCCGCCGAAAAATTGTTGCTGCCAAATGGCTCTCAATTGTTATCATCTGTTTGATCGCTAGTTTAGGTGTTGTTATGGGTATTGAAGTGGGAGTACTCGCCATCGGTAAAACAATCGACCAAATGGTACTCGTGCGCCTCGGCTTGTTTACGTGGTTGCTGGTTACCGCCTTAGCAACATTAATCTTTGCTGTCGGAAGTGCCAGCGGAAAACGACCCCTTACGACTGGTATTGGTATTATTGTGGCCATTGGAAGCTTCTTGCTTACAACCTTTAGCCAATCGGTAAGCTGGTTGAAAGATTACGAATGGATTTCATTCTTGCACTACTTCCCAGCACCAGACATTGCCAAGGGAACAGTCGAGTGGGGGAATGTATTGTTTTACCTCACGCTTATAGTGGCTTCATTACTACTGGCATTCCTATTCTTCCCAAGGCGGGACGTAAAAACGAGTTAGTGTATGCAAAAACACATCGCGAAGGTGCTAATTACCAATCAAGATGGAGAGCAGTTGGTACTCTGGCGTAGTGAACACCCAGTTTTTCCAAATGATCCAGATTTGCCTGGTGGCACAGTTGAAGAAGATGAAGATGTAGCCGCTGCTGCGGTTCGTGAAGCAGAAGAAGAGGCGGGGATTGTTCTTTCACCTGATAGCCTTAAACTTATCTACAAAGGCTCTAAGTATTCTGAGCACGACACCGTTTATTACCTGTACACTTCTCAATTAGATAGACATCAAGACGTGGTTATTAGCTGGGAACATGCCGATTATCAGTGGGTATCTCCGGAAGATTTGTTGAAGGTGGCCAAGGCTGCCAAAGATACGTATATGCATATGGTGTACGAAACCCTACTATTGACAAAAAAGCAAAAAAATGTATAATTCTAAGCATGAGTATTATTGAAACAGCTCCTCAAAAATCAAAAGAATATAACAAACGACCACAAGATCACGGCGATGCCGCACAGTATAAGCATTTTAATCGTTATAAACCTTACCGAACTCTCGATGAACAGCGTATGGCTTTTGCGAAGAGAGATCAAGAATCTTTTAACGCTGGATTGAAGGACACGGCAGGTGATTATCTTTCGATGACTCCCGCTCAACTTGAGGCCGAGGCTGATAAAATTCTTGATGAAAAGGCGTTAGTTTTCTCTACGGCTACATTGCCTGAAAATAGTTTAATAGTCGAAGAAGATGACGATGACGTAATTGATTACGATAATGATGGTTTCTTGACTGAAGCTGACTTCGGCATTAAATCAAAGCATGAAATTGGTAGGGAAATGGCCCGCCGTGTAACTCTCGACCCTGATTACGACGAAGATGATACGGGCGATAACGACTATACATCACCAATCCACATTAGAAACAGGCTATAACATCGATACAGATGAGGGCGGACTAAACCGCCCTCATCTGTTATAATAGAAACAACCCACAGCGATTAAGTGCTGGATAGAGCGATTCGAGAAGTCTCGAACCACTGTACCCGTTACTTGCTCGCCCTCTCGTAGACAGTCGAAGGGGAGTGGGCCTAAAAGAAGGAGGTCCTTTATGCCTACAATTAACCCTTATGGCAAGGATATTATTAAAGTAACTACCGAGTTTGAAGGTAAGCCTTTAACGTTGGAAGTAAACCGCGTCGGGTTTCGTACCACCGGTTCAGTGCTTGTAACTTACGGTGATACTGTCGTCTTAGGTTCAGCTACCGTTGGTAGCCGCCCGGTTGTGTTGGATTATTTCCCACTCAGTATCGACTATGAAGAAAAGTTTTATGCAGCTGGCAAAATTAGCGGCAGCCGCTTCATTAAGCGTGAAGGTCGCCCTTCAGACGAAGCGATTCTTATTGGCCGTCTTATTGACCGCCCAATTCGTCCACTCTTTCCAAAAGGCTACCGCCAAGAAGTACAAGTTGTTGCCAGCGTATTAAGCCTCGACCCAACCTTCCGTCCAGATATGATTGCGATGATTGCAGCCTCAAGTGCATTAACCCTTACTGGAACGCCTTTTGATGGTCCAGTTGCTGGCCTTCGTATTGGCCGAGTAAATGGTGAGTTCAAAGCTTTCTTAACCCCTGAAGAGCGCGAAGCCAGCGACCTTGATTTGGTTGTGGCTGGTATCGAAAGCGGTATCACCATGGTTGAAGCTGGTGCCAACGAAGTGCCTGAAGAAGTTGTCGCCGACGCTTTGGCATGGGCATTCGAACACTACCAGCCAGCTATTAAGCTGCAGCAAGAACTTGTAAAGAAAATTGCACCAGTTGCTCAAGAATATACATTGGTTCTGCCTGATGAATCACTTCAAGAAGCAGCCAACGCATGGGTAGATGGCAAGCTTGGTGAAGCTGTCCGTAAACCATACCCAGAGCGCAACGAGCTCATTAACCAACTTCGTTGGGCTTTCCACGAAGAAACTGCTGCTCAGTACGCTAAAGACAATGGTGAAGATGCAACCTACCCACGCGACAAGTACGACGAAGCCTTTACAGCTGCCGTTCACAAAGATGTTCGTAAGGGAATTGTTGAACACCAAGTTCGTCCAGATGGCCGAAAGTTCGACGAAATCCGCCCACTTTCAAGTGAAGTAGGGGTATTGCCTCGTACACACGGTTCGTCGATCTTTACCCGTGGTATGACGCAAGCTTTGAACATCGTTACCTTAGCTCCACTGAGCTACGCACAAATTGTTGATACTATGGAAATTAACGACGGTGAACGCCGTTACATGCACCACTACAACGCTCCAGGCTACACCGTTGGTGAAGTACAACGCCTTGGGGGCCCAGGACGTCGTGAAATTGGTCACGGCTACCTTGCAGAACGTGCTCTTATTCCAGTGCTTCCAAAAGAAGAAGATTTCCCATACGCCATTCGTAGTGTCACCGAAATCATGAGCCAAAACGGCTCAACTTCAATGGCTGCAACTTGTTCAAGTTGTTTGGCACTTATGGACGCTGGTGTACCAATTACCGCTATGGTAAGTGGTATTGCAATGGGCCTTATTATGGACGGCGACAAGGCCAACATTTTGAGTGACATTGCTGATGCTGAAGACTTTGCTGGTGACATGGACTTCAAATCTGCCGGTACTGCAAAAGGTATTACCGCACTTCAAATGGATATGAAGGTTCATGGCCTCCCGGCGAACATTTTGAAAGAAGCACTTTTGACCGCTAAAAAGGGCCGTGCTCACATTCTTGAAAGCATGGTCGCTACCTTGGACAAGCCACGAACTGAACTGAGTCCATTTGCACCTCGCATTGAAAAGATTAAGATCAACCCTGAAAAAATTGGTGCGGTTATTGGTAAGGGTGGAGAAGTGATTAACAAGATTACTGGCGAAACTGGTGCCGAAATTGACATCAAAGAAGACGGCCTCATTACTGTAGCCGGTTCTGATCCAGCGGGTATTGCTCGCGCCGTTGAATGGATCAAGAGCCTCACCGAAGAAGCTGAAGTAGGCAAAATCTACGAGGGTAAAGTAGTCAGCATTAAAGACTTTGGCGCTTTCGTAAACATCATGCCAGGCCAAGACGGCATGGTGCACATTAGCCAACTTTCAGACGCACGAGTTGAAAGGGTTGAAGATGTTCTTACCGAAGGTCAAATCGTCAAAGTGAAGCTTATTGGCATTGATGAGCGCGGGCGATTTAGTTTGAGCCTTAAAGACGTTGAACAGTAGTACTCGTCGATCCTGTAATTGACTTTTCATACTATTTATGTTAAAATGTATGTAAGCTCTTTTACAATCCCGTATTTCTAAATACACCTCTACACGTACTGAAAGGTAACCACAGTGACCGATAAAGAACGGCAAGAAGCGATAGCTGCTTGTAATATTCTTGGTGTCACGTTGAGTGATACCTGGCAACATGTCAAAACGACCTACCGCGGCCTGGTGCGAACCCTTCACCCGGATACACATAAAACAGGCGACCCAGAGTCAGCTAAAAAGACCGAACGATTTCGTGAGGTCCAGATGGCCTATAAGTTCTTGGAAAAGCACACCGATTACTTCGCTTCGACTACCAGGGCTGACCTTAACGCTCGGCTGAACTATTTCCAATCGACATTGAGTGCGATGGAGGGCGATCACCTGCAAACGACGGAGCTTCACACGCTTATTGTTGGAGCTAATATGGCTCGCCTCGATATGCTGTCTCCCCGACCTACGAAGACCCTTCAACAGGTCCTAAGGGCTTATGCGCGTGTTGACGAAGAGATACAACGGCTTAAAAAAGAGTGAACCCCGCATCATCCAGATGCGGGGTATTCTTTTACATTTTATACGGAATTATTTTTCCAAGTCATCTAAATACGTGTGAAATTCTTCTTCGAATTCATTAGCATCAAACACTAAACCAAAGCCAAGCAATATACTCGTGCCACCAAGCTGCATAATATCAGCAAATCGTTGAATTTCAGCAGCGCTGGCAGCGTGGTAGGGAGTACTTTCATAAGATTGAGTATGGTTAATGGCTACACCAAATTCGTCTTCCTCGGCCGGAGCAATTGCATGAGGAAGGTCAATTTGGACTCCGGTTGCTGTAAGCACATATTTACCTTCGTCGAAGTCGAGATCTAAGATGTACCGCTCGGTTGTATTCGGTTCGGATGCAAGTAGAGATAAAGGTTTTTCTTTGAGGTCCACATAAAGCCTCGTGTCTAAATCCTCAAGAGTCAGCGTGCCGTATTTATTATGCTCTAACGCTTCATTAGTGGTTAATGGGACATTGGCATAACGGGGATTTTCTTTGTTGGAAAATTTTTTGAGCATTGCTAAAACCCATAGTTGAGTCTCATGTAAAAGAGTCTGTTGCTCTTTAAAGCTCAGCTCTTTTTCAATGTGTTGATTCTCTAGGGGTTCCATATAATAAATTTATACCACATAGAATGTAAAATGTCAATGAAGTGAGATGATGCTACCTCTGTTATACCAAAGCTACGCTTTGATTTAACCCTGCGTCACTCGAAAAAGCTTGCGAGCGAGCTTTTTACTCGTCTCCTTGAGTTATAATAGAACACTGTATGATTATCACCGCAACTATTGACGAAAAATCCTTTGGCGACAAACGCCTTTTTAAAGATACTTCGTTTTTTGTAGATGATGACGAGAAGGTTGGTGTCGTAGGCCGTAATGGGGAAGGCAAGAC
>OUNM010361382.1_pt1 | contig 85155 bp, 77 predicted proteins | sample 1769961 | NCBI WGS metagenome assembly OUNM01 (sample SAMEA3914820, study PRJEB12502) | metagenome | biome: forest; material: soil | place: USA | collected 2012-03-12 | depth 0.3 m
CGACGCGGTGGACCTGTACCGCGTCTCGCAGTCCACGCTGGAGGGCCGCTGCCCCGACCTGCTGATGAACCTGCTGGAGGTGCGCGGCATCGGCCTGCTGGACATCCGGGCGATCTTCGGCGAGACGGCGGTGCGCCGCAAGATGCGCCTGAAGCTCATCGTGCACCTGGTGCGCAAGGAGACGATGGAGCGCGAGTTCGAGCGCCTGCCCTACGAGCCGCTGAACGAGGACATCCTGGGCATCCCGGTGCGCAAGGTGGTGATCGCGGTGGACGCCGGCCGCAACCTGGCCGTGCTGGTGGAGGCCGCGGTGCGCAACACCATCCTGCAGTTGCGCGGCATCGACACCTATCAGGAATTCGTGAAGCGCCACCAGGACGCCATGGCGAAGGGCGGGTAGGCCCGCGCCGATGCGATGACCCTCGCCACCCGAGATGCCATGCGGCCGGCCACCGATCGACGGGCTCGCGCTTGACGGCGCCCACCGACACCCCCGGGCGCGCGCCCACGCGCGGCACCTGGGTCCTGCTGCTGCTCGCGCTGGCGGCGGGCGCCGCCGGCGACCGGCTGTGGCTGTGGGCGGCGGCCGGCGGGCTGGCACGGCCTGGCGCCACCGTCGCCGCGTCGGCCGCGTCCGCGGCGGCGATGGTGGCGACGCCCGCCCCGGATGCCGCGTCGTCGTCGGCCGCCGCGGCCGACCCCTACCCGGTGGCGCCCACCGGCCACGAGCCGCTGCCCCAGCGCGTGCAGATGCTGGAGGCGCGCGTGGGGGCCGGATCGCGAAGCGCGGACGACCTGGTGACGCTGGCGCGCTCGCGTGCCGCGCTGGGTCGCTTCGACGAGGCCGTGGGGCCGTTCCGCGAGGCCCTGGCGCAGCGGCCGCACGATCCGCAGCTGATGGCCGACCTGGCGGAGGCGCTGGCCAACACGCATGGCCGGCACCTGGATGCCGAGGGCACGGCGCTGGTGGACCAGGCGCTGGCGGTGGATCCTGCCAACCTGAAGGCGCTGTTCCTGGCCAGCCAGCAGGCCGTGCGCACGCACCACGACGCGCAGGCCGCCGAGCTGCTGCAACGCGCGCTGGCCGCGGTGCCGGACAACAGCCCCGACCTGGCGCGCTACATCCGCGCGCAGCGCGACGACGCGCGCCGGCGCGCGGGCTTGCCGGCCGTGGAGGGCGGCGCGGCGGAGGCCGGTGGCCGCGCGTCGGGCGCGTCCTGAGGGCGCGTCCCGAGGACGCGCCCGACGCGCCCGGCGGTCAGCGCTGGAGGATCACCTCGGGCGTGAGCGTGGTGAGGATGATGCTGCTCCCGCCGCCACCGGCGCTCGGCAATCCCGAGCCGGTGCCATTGCCGCCGTTGCCGTAGCTGGCGCCCCCGCCACCGCCCAGCGTGGCGCTGTTGCCCAACGCGCCCTGGTCGCCACCGATCAGGACGAGCGCGGGCGTGGCGCCGAACGACGGGGCCGCGTAGAGCACGAAGCCCCCGCCCCCGCCGCCGCCGCCGCTGTTGGACGTGCTGCAGAAGCCGCCGTTGCCGCCCCGCACGCTGACCTGGCCGGACCCGGACACGGAGGACCTGGACAGCACGTAGACCAACCCGCCTCCGCCGCCGCCGCCGGCCTGCTGGCCGATGCCACACCCCAATCCGGAGGTCCCAGGGGCACTGACAGTGCCGTTGATCTGGATCCCGCCCATCGCCATCATCACGAGCTGCCCGCCGCCTGAGCTCGAACCGAGGAACCCGTTCAACGCGGTGGCGCCGGTGCCACCGCCCAGCGCAGAGGTGCCTGCCCAGTACATCACCCGGCCAGGTTGATTCACCAACCCCAGGCCTCCCAGGTTGGCGTAGGCGCTGCCCAGCGCGGCGCCCGGGGGCTGCGGCGTCGACAGGGTGGAGCTGGGAACGGCCCATGAACTCGGCTGGACACTGACGGTGCCGTTCACGATGATCTGGCCGGTGGCACGCAGCACCATGCCGGAGGGGACGACGAGGGTGCCCCCGGAGGCGACGTTGACGTCCGTGAACGAGCCGACGGTTCTGCTGAGGTTCCCGCCCGCCAGGTCGAGGGTCGACCCGGCGCCCACCACCAGCGAGCCCGAGGTGCCGTCGCCGTAGAGCCCCAGCGCGCCCGCGGGCCCCGCGGGTCCCGCGGGCCCTTGCGGACCGGTCGCGCCCTGCGGACCGGTGTTGCCCTGCGGACCGGTGTTGCCCTGCGGGCCCTGGGCGCCCGTCGCGCCCGTCGGCCCCGTGGCGCCCGTCGGCCCCGTCGGACCGGCCGGGCCCGTGGCCCCGGTGGCGCCCGGCGCTCCCGGCAGGCCCTGCGGACCGGTGTTGCCCTGCGGGCCCATGGCACCGGTGGGCCCGACCGGCCCGGCCGGGCCGGTGGCGCCGGGCGCCCCGGGCAGCCCCTGCTGGCCCGTCGGCCCCTGAGGCCCGGTTAGGCCCTGCGGGCCCATTGCGCCCTGCGGCCCCGGCGCGCCCGGCAGCCCCATCGCGCCGTCGGTGCCCGGCACCCCTTGCGGGCCGGCGGCACCCTGCGGTCCGGCCGGGCCCTGCGGCCCCGGCGCCCCCGGCAGGCCCGGCGCACCCTGGTCGGCCAGCGTGATGTCCAGCTGCGCCATGTGGCCGGTGCCGGTGGCTTCCTTGCTGTCCAGGAAGATGGTCGTGCCCGGCGCGGACACGGCCGGCACCAGCGCGAAGCCCTGGTTGCTGCCCGGCGCGTCCAGCCAGGCCCGGACCTGGTTGGTGACGTCCAGCACGACGACCTGGTTGGCGGTGGGGGTGGCGGCGACGGGGCCCGTGCCGGCGCCGGAGGTGGCCGGCGCGGTGGCGCCGGTGACGGTGGCCTCGTTCCACGGCGTGAGCACGGTCTGCGCCTCGATGGCGCCCGGCACGCCGATCTTCGAAGTGAACACCGCCAGGGTGGCCTTCACGACGCTCGCCCCGGACGTGCCCGCGGGCAGCGCGCCCAGGTCGAAGCGCAGCAGCCCGGTGGCGCCGCCACCCACGTTCAGGGTGGGCAGCGCGCCGAAGTTGGCGGCGGGCGCGCCCGTGGTGACGTGGGCGTCGGCGGCCGGGGCCAGCGTGGCCGCGAACGCTGGCGACGCGGCGCCCAGGCCGAGGGCCAGCGCGAGGGGCAGGGGACGCAGGCGTGACGGGGTCGCGCGGCAAGCAGCACGGATCATGGGCGATTCCTTGAAGGGATGACGAGAGGGGCGCGAAGCGGCACGCCCGCCGGGGGGCCGCCGGCCCCGCGATCGGGTGCGCTCAGCGCGGCGTGCGCCGGCGCCGCGCGCGCAGGGCGAGCATCAACGCGCCCGCCAGCAGCAGCGACCCGGCACCGGGCTCCGGCACCGCCGCCGCGAAGGCGCCGCTGAGGTCGAAGGCCCAGCCTCCCGTGCGCTGCGTGCCGTCCACCTGGTAGAAGCCGGGCAAGGACAGGTCGTCGGGATCACCGCCGACGTAGGCCGCCGTGTAGCGCGGGTCCCCGGCGTGCGTGTAGCCGTCCGCCAGGTTGCCGCCCAGCGGCGTGTTGTCGTCCTGGGTGAGCACGAGCTCGTAGGCTCCGGCAGGCAGCACCACGGCGAAGCACGCGTCCCAGGCGAAGCCCGAGGAGGCGCTGGCCGGCGAAGTGGCGCAGGCGCTGGTGCTGCCGATGGCCAGTTGCACCAGGTCGTGCGTGGCGAGGTCGTAGAGCGCCAGGACGGGAGCGAAGCCCCCGTCCGCCACCACCTGGCCGTCCGCGTCGACGCCGCCCGCGTAGGAGAGCGTCTGCGCGCCGAGCGCGCCGCCGGCGGCCAGCGTGAAGTCCAGGACGAAGCGCTGGTCGTCGTCCTGGAACGTCCCCGTCCAGGACTCGCTGTCCGCCATCGACGCTCCCGGGAGCGCGAGCAGCGTCGCGGTGACGAACGCCAAGGCGCGCGCGGTGTACCGATCTGTCATGGGGACCCTCCTCCTGCGCGCCCCTCGTGCATCGACCGATGCCCTGGGCAAGCGTCCTGTCCTGCAAACAGTTTGGAGGGCGCGAGACAGCCGCACCACGGGGTATTCCCGGGTCAACCCGGGCCTGTCGCCGGACTGACGGGCGCGACGAGCGTGGCGCCGGGGATCAGGCGTTGCCGCGCGGCCCGGGCTTGCCCGGCGGCCGGTGCTCGCAATGCTCCCGCGTGCACACCGCGTACAGCGACAGCGCGTGTTCCTGCAGCTTGAAACCGCGCGCCTCGGCGATCTCGCGCTGGCGCGCCTCGATGCCGGCGTCGTAGAACTCCTCGACGCGGCCACAGGTGAGGCAGAGCAGGTGGTCGTGGTGCGAGCCCTCGTTCAGCTCGAACACCGACTTGCCGGACTCGAAATGGCTGCGTGCGAGAATCCCGGCTTGTTCGAACTGCATCAGGACGCGATAGACCGTGGCCAGGGCGATGTCGGAACCGTCGCCCAGGAGGCTCTTGTAGACATCCTCGGCGGTCAGGTGGCGCTCCGCCGACTGCTGGAAGACCTCCAGGATCTTGATGCGCGGCAACGTGGCCTTGAGGCCACTGCTCTTCAGTTCGTCGGCGTGGGTCATGTTGGCTGGCGGGCCCCGGCGCCCGTTGCAGGCCCGCTGGCTAGAATCGAGCAATCATATCCAGTCGCCGTGGTGGCTGGCGCAAAGGTCCCCTGGAAGCCGTGAACCCCACCCACTCGCCCCTCACTCCGTCGACCCTGTCGACCCTGCTGGCCCCGCTCGCCCTGGCCGCCGGCGCCGCGCTGCTGGCCGGCTGCACGATCCTGGAAACCACCCCCGGCGTGCGCCGCGTGGTCACGATCGTGGAACCCTACCAGCCCGACATCATCCAGGGCAACGTCGTCACGCGCGAGCAGATCGCGCTGGTCAAGCCCGGCATGTCCCGCGCGCAGGTGCGCGACATCCTGGGCACGCCGCTGGTGGCCGACCCGTTCCACGCCGATCGCTGGGACTACGTCTTCACGATGCAGCGCCAGGGCATCGCCCCGGTCAAGCGCGCCTTCACGCTGCGCTTCGAGAAGGACGCCGTCAGCAAGATCGAGGCGCCCGACCTGCCGAGCGACGCGGAGTTCGTCGAATCCATCAGCGTCCGCCCGGTGCCCACGTCGGTGCCCAAGCTGGAGCTGACGGACGCCGAGCGCGAGAAGCTGCCCACGCCGCAGCGCGCCCAGGCACCGGCCACCGCCGCGTCCGGCGGCACGGGTCCGCAGCGCACCTACCCGCCGCTCGAGCCGCAGTGATGACGGGCGCCGGCCGCATCGGCATCGCCATCGCGGGCGCCTCGGGCCGGATGGGCCGGATGCTGGTGGAGGCCGTGCTCGATGCGCCCGACTGCCGCCTCGCGGGCGCCCTGGACGTGCCGGGCTCGCCCGCGCTGGGCCAGGACGCCGGCGCGTTCATCGGCCGGCCCACGGGCGTGGCCATCACGGCCGACCTCGCGCAGGGGCTGGCGGGCGCGCAGGTGCTGATCGACTTCACGCGGCCCGAGGGCACGATGGCCCACCTGGCCGCATGTCGCGCGGCCGGCTGCGCGCTGGTGATCGGCACCACGGGCTTCACCGACGCGCAGAAGGCCGCCATCGCGGACGCCGCGCGCTCGGTGGCCGTGATGATGGCGCCCAACATGAGCGTGGGCGTGCACGTGGTGATGACGCTGCTGCGCCAGGCCGGCGCGCTGCTGGCCGAAGGCTACGACGTGGAGATCGTCGAGGCGCACCACCGCCACAAGGTGGACGCGCCCAGCGGCACCGCGCTGGCCATGGGGCAGGCGGTCGCGGCCGCCCAGGGACGCCAACTGGCCGATTGCCAGGTGCTTTCGCGCGAAGGCCACACGGGCGAGCGCGTCTCGGGCACCATCGGCTTCGCCACCGTGCGCGGGGGCGACATCGTGGGCGACCACACGGTCATCTTCGCCGGCACGGGCGAACGCATCGAGATCGCCCACAAGAGCAGCAGCCGCGCGGGCTATGCCCAGGGGGCGCTGCGCGCAGCCCGGTTCCTGGCCGCCCGTGGCGCGCCCGGGCTGTATGGCATGGACGACGTGCTGGCCGCTGGCTGAGCGGCACTCACCTTCAACGGATCTTCGCGGATGGGCGGACTCTCGGGCTTCTGGGAAGGCGGCGACGCCATCGAGCGCAGCGTCGCGCTGCTGCTGCTGGCCATGTCGGTCAGCGCGTGGGTGCTGATCGTCTGGAAGGCCTGGGTGCTGCACCGCGTGGGCGCCGACCTCGGGCGCTCGGTGGCCGCGTTCTGGAGCGCCGCCAGCATCCCGGCGGGCCGCGAGCGCCTGCAGGCGCTCGATCGCGAGCAGGTGCTGCTGCCGCTGCTGGACGCCGCGCTGCAACCCGCGGGCGCGGGCACGCTGGAAACGCGCCCCGCGCTGCAGTCGCAGCTCACGCGCCGCCTGCGCGACGCCCTGCACGCCGTGCTGCGCCAGCTGCAGTTCGGCCAGGTGGTGCTGGCCTCCATCGGTTCCACCGCGCCCTTCATCGGCCTGTTCGGCACGGTGTGGGGCATCTTCCACGCGCTGCAGGGCATGTCGGAGAGCGCCGGCGTCACCATCGACAAGGTGGCCGGGCCCGTGGGCGAGGCGCTGATCATGACCGCCGCGGGCCTGGCGGTGGCCATCCCGGCGGTGCTGGCCTACAACGTGTTCGGCAAGCGCGTCTCGGCCGCCGAGGCCGACCTGGAAGGCTTCGCGCACGACCTGCGCGAGATGATGCTGGAAGCGCCGGCGGACACGTCGCGCGATCCCGAGTAGCCCGCGCCGCCCAGGAGCCCGCCGCATGCCCTTCGGCCGCCTCGAACGCACGCCCGCGGCGCAGCCGATGAGCGACATCAACATGACCCCGCTGATCGACGTGATGCTGGTGCTGCTGGTCATCTTCATGATCACCGCGCCGCTGATGACCAGCAGCCTGAAGGTGCAGCTGCCGCGCACGGTCGGCAACCAGGCCAACGACAGCCAGCAGGCCGTGTCGCTCGCCGTCACGGCCGACGGCCGCTGGCACCTGGACGACCAGGCCATCTCGCGCGACGACCTGGTGCGCGAGCTGAAGCTGCGCGCCCGGCGCACGCCCGATGTCGACGTGCTGGTGCGCGCCGACAAGGCCGTGCCGTTCGGCCAGGTGGCCGAACTGATGGGCCTGGTGCGCGATGCGGGGCTGCATCACGTGGGGTTCCTGACCGAGCCGGCGCGCTGAGCCGGCCCCGCGCCGGCGTCACGCCGGGAACGCCGGTTGCTGCCGGCCCGCGATGGACGCCATCGCCCACCACCCCGACCAGAAGTGGCCCGACGCCCTCTGGATCGTGCGCCACGGCCAGAGCGCCGGCAACGTCGCGCGGGACGCTGCCGAGGCGGCCGGCCACCACCTGATCGACATCGCCGAGCGGGACATGGACGTGCCGCTGTCCGAGCTCGGCCGCCGCCAGGCCGATGCCACGGGCCGCTGGTTCGGCCAACTGCCGCCCGCCCAGCGGCCGACGGTGGTGCTGTGCTCGCCCTACCTGCGCGCGATCGAGACGGCCCGCCGGCTGCTCGCCGCGGCCGCGCTGGACGACGAGGACATCACCCTGGTGTGCGACGAGCGCCTGCGCGAGAAGGAATTCGGCATCCTCGACCGGCTGACGGTGCCCGGCATACGCGAGAGGTATCCGGAGCTGGCGGAGCAGCGCAGCCACGTCGGCAAGTTCTACTTCCGGCCGCCGGGCGGCGAGAGCTGGTGCGACGTCATCCTGCGGCTGCGCAGCGCCATCGAGATGATCACGCGCGAGCATCGGCGCGAGCGCGTGCTGGTGGTGGCCCACCAGGTCACGGTCAACTGCCTGCGCTACCTGCTGGAGCGCCTGGACGAGCGCCAGATCCTGGACATCGACCGGCAGTCCGACGTGCCCAACTGCGGCATCACGTCCTACGAGTTCGACCCGGCCTCGGGCCGGCACGGCAAGCTCGTGGGCCGGCTCGTGAACTTCGTGTCGCCCATGGAGGCCGAGGGCGCGCCGGTGACGGTGGCGAAGGACCTGCCCGCGGCGCCCAAGTCATGACGAGGGCGTCGCCCGTCCGCGACACGGCACCCGGCGGCGAAGCGACGCCCGCCGGCGTCGCAGCCCCGCTGGACGATGCACTGCTGCGCGCGTGGCCCTTGCCACCGCTCGACCGCTTGGGCGACAAGGAGGACCGCGGCCGCGTGCTGGTGGTGGCCGGCAGCCGCTCGTGTCCGGGCGGGGCGCGCCTGGCCGCGTTGGCGGCGCTGCGCGCGGGCGCCGGCAAGGTGACGGTGGCGACCGTGCGCTCGGTGGCCACGGCACTGGCCGTGGAAGATCCGGAGTTGCGGGTGCTGGGCCTCAACGAAACGGACGACGGCGACATCGACCCGGCCGCCACGACGCAGCTGGCGCGATGCCTGGACGGCACGACGGTGCTGCTGGTCGGCCCGGGACAGGTGGACGAGGCCGCGGCGTCCGCCCTGGCCGCCCGCCTGCTGGCGGACTTCCCGGACGTGCCGACGATCCTGGACGCCGCGTCGATGCGCGCCGCGGTGGGGGCCCCGCAGGCGATGCCCGGCACGCGCCTGCTGCTGCCGCATGCGGGCGAGCTGGCGCATCTCACCGGCGCCAGCAAGTCGGACATCGAGCGCGACCCGGTCCGGGCGGCCCGGCAGGCCGCGTCGGCCTGGGCGAGCGCGGTGGCCGTCAAGGGGGCGCGCACGGCGCTCGCACGGCCGGACGGCCACGCCTGGCTGCATGCGGCCACGGGCCGGGCCGGACTGGGCACGGCGGGGTCGGGAGACGTGCTGGCCGGCATCATCGCCGGGCTGGCGGCAAGAAGAATCCCGCTCGACCAGGCGGCGGCCTGGGGCATCGTGCTGCATGCACGCGCCGGCGAGCGCCTGGAGGAACGGGACGGGGGACCCGGCTTCCTCGCGCGGGAACTGCTGCGCGAGGTGCCGGGGGTGCTGGGCGCCGCGACGGCGTCCGCGGACGCGGAGCCGGCTTAGCGGACCACCACGGCGGCGTGGTAGCCGTAGTAGCGGTGCCCGTAGGGGTAGACGACGCAGCCGGTCATGGCGGCGACGGCCACGATGGCGACGGCGAGGCGGGCAAGGCGTTTGGTGTTCATGGATACAGCTCCTGTGGACCGCCAGACGTGGCGGCGTGTGCCTGTTCAACGGCACCTCGCGGGCCCGGATGACCCCCGCCAGGTAACGGGCGTGCAAAGCCCTGTGAAGCGGGACGGTCGTCGTGCACGAACCGCTCCTTACAATCGACGGATGAACGAGAAATACGTCCCCGCCGAGGTCGAACAGGCCGCCCAGGCCGCCTGGACCGCCGCCGATGCCTACCGTGTCACCGAGGACGCATCGCGCGCCAAGTTCTACGCCTGCTCGATGCTGCCGTACCCCAGCGGCAAGCTGCACATGGGCCACGTGCGCAACTACACCATCAACGACATGCTCACGCGCCAGCTGCGCATGAAGGGCATGAACGTGCTGATGCCGATGGGCTGGGACGCGTTCGGCCTGCCCGCGGAGAACGCGGCCATCAAGAACAAGGTTCCGCCGGCCAAGTGGACCTACGACAACATCGCCCACATGAAGGGGCAGATGAAGGCGATGGGCCTGGCCATCGACTGGTCGCGCGAGGTGGCCACGTGCGACCCGGCCTACTACAAGTGGAACCAGTGGCTGTTCCTGAAGATGCTGGAGGCCGGCATCGCCGAGCGCCGCACGCAGGTCGTCAACTGGGACCCGGTGGACCAGACCGTGCTCGCCAACGAGCAGGTGATCGACGGCCACGGCTGGCGCTCGGGCGCCCCGGTGGAAAAGCGCGAGATCCCCGGCTACTACCTGAACATCGTGAAGTACGCGGACGAGCTGCTGTCCGCCGTGGCCGACCCCACCGACCCGAACTACCTCTCCGGCTGGCCGGAGCGCGTGCGCCTGATGCAGGAGAACTGGATCGGCAAGAGCCAGGGCGTGCGCTTCGCCTTCCCGCACCAGATCCGCGACGCCAGCGGCGCGCTGGTGCAGGACGGCAAGCTGTACGTGTTCACCACGCGCGCCGACACGATCATGGGCGTCACGTTCTGCGCGGTGGCCCCGGAGCATCCTCTGGCCACGCTGGCGGCCGCCACCGACCCCAACCTGGCCGCGTTCATCGAGGCCTGCCAGGCCGGCGGCACCACCGAGGCCGAGCTGGCCACGCGCGAGAAGGAAGGCCGCAAGACCGCGCTCGTGGTGACGCACCCGATCACCGGCGCCGACGTGCCGGTGTGGGTGGGCAACTACGTGCTGATGACCTACGGCGACGGCGCGGTGATGGGCGTGCCGGCGCATGACGAGCGCGATTTCGAGTTCGCGAAGAAGTACGGCCTCGAGATCCGCCAGGTGGTGGCCGTGCCGGGCCAGGCGTACAGCACGGACGCATGGCAGGAGTGGTACGGCGACAAGCAGCGTGGGGCGTGCATCCACAGCGGCGCGCTGGACGGCCTGTCGCACGCGCAGGCGGTGGACGCCGTTGCCGCCACGCTGGGCGCGAAGGGCCTGGGCGAGAAGAAGACGACGTGGCGCCTGCGCGACTGGGGCATCAGCCGCCAGCGCTACTGGGGCACGCCGATCCCCATCATCCATTGCCCGGACCACGGCCCGGTGCCGGTGCCCGAGAAGGACCTGCCGGTGGTGCTGCCCGAGGACCTGATCCCGGACGGCAGCGGCAATCCGCTGAACAAGCACGCGGCCTTCCTGCACGTGGGCTGCCCCACCTGCGGCAAGCCGTCGCGCCGCGAGACGGACACGATGGACACGTTCGTCGACTCGTCGTGGTACTTCATGCGCTACTGCGACCCGCAGCGCAGCGACCGGATGGTGGCCGAGGGCACCGACTACTGGATGCCGATGGACCAGTACATCGGCGGCATCGAGCACGCCATCCTGCACCTGCTGTACGCGCGCTTCTGGACCAAGGTGATGCGCGACCTGAAGCTGGTGAAGGTGAGCGAGCCGTTCACGCGCCTGCTCACGCAGGGCATGGTGCTGAAGGGCGCGTTCCTGCACAAGCCGGAAGGCGGCGGCAAGCATTACTACTGGGAGCACGAGGTGGACGTGGAGACCGACGCCCACGGCAACGTCACGGGCGCCACGCTGAAGGCCGACGGCACGCGCCTCGAGTACGAGATGACGACGATGTCGAAGTCGAAAAACAACGGCGTCGACCCGCAGCAGCTCATCGACAGGTACGGTGCGGATACCGCGCGCCTGTTCGTGATGTTCGCCTCGCCGCCCGAGCAGACGCTGGAGTGGAACGACGCCGGCGTGGAAGGCGCGCACCGCTTCCTCAAGCGCGTTTGGGGCTTCGGCGCGAAGCACGCCGAGGCGCTGCGCGGCGCCACCGACACCGCCGCGCCCACGGACGCCGCCGCCAAGGCGCTGCGCCGCGAGGTGCACCTGGTGCTGAAGCAGGTGAGCCACGACTACGAGCGCATGCAGTACAACACCGTCGTGTCCGGCACGATGAAGCTGCTGAATGCCCTGGAGGGGTATGCCGGCACGGGCGCGGAGGCCGACGCGGTGCGCCGCGAGGGCTACTCCGTGCTGCTGCGCGCGCTGTACCCGGCCTGCCCGCACCTCACCCATGCACTGTGGCAGCAGCTGGGCTACGCCGCGCGCCTGGGCGACCTGCTGGACGCGCCGTGGCCCCAGGTGGACGACGCCGCGCTGGTGCAGGACGAGATCGAGCTGATGCTGCAGGTGGGCGGCAAGCTGCGCGGCTCGATCCGCGTGGCGGCCGGTGCGGACAAGGCCACCATCGAGGCGGCGGCGCTGGCGTCGCCCGATTTCGAGCGCTTCGCCGAGGGCAAGGCACCGAAGAAGATCGTGATCGTGCCCGGGCGCCTGGTCAACCTCGTCATTTGATGACCACCCCCACGCTCCCTCTGGTCGCTGCCCGCTGCGCATCGCCTGGCCGTCGTTCGCTGCTGCTGGGGGGGTTGGTGGCCCTGTCCGGCTGTGGCTTCCACCTGCGCCGCCCCGAGATGCTGCCGTTCACGCGCATCGCGCTGTCCGGCTTCTCCGACCGGTCCACGATGGCCGAGGAGATCCGCCGCGCGCTGCCGCGCGACGTCACGATCACCGAGGACGTGACGCAGGCCCAGGTGGTGGTGGACGTGATCGAGGACCTGCGCGAGACCCGCGTGGAGGCCAGCACGGCCTTCGGGCAGGTGCGCGAGCTGCGCCTGCACGCGCGCCTGCGCTACCGTGTGCTGCGCCCCAACGGCGAGGTGCTGTTCAAGGAGAACGCGCTGGAGCGCGAGCGCGACCTCACCTACAACGAGGCCAGCGCGCTCGCCAAGGACACCGAGACCAACGTGCTGTATCGCGAGATGCAGTCGGACATCGCCGTGCAGCTGATGCGCGTGCTGGCCGCGGTCGGCAAGTGATGCAGGTCAAGCCCGAGCACCTGGCGGACCACCTGGCGCGCGGGCTGGCGCCGGTGTACACGGTGCACGGCGACGAGCCGCTTCGGGCGCAGGAAGCGGCCGACGCCATCCGCGCCGCCGCGCGCGCCGCGGGCGCGGCCGACCGGCAGGTGTTCGTCGTCAGCGGCGCGCACTTCGACTGGAGCGGGGTGATCGGCGCGTCGCAGTCGATGGGGCTGTTCGCGGACCGGCAGATCGTGGAGCTGCGCATCCCGTCCGGCAAGCCGGGCAAGGAGGGCGGCGAGGCCCTGCAGCGGCTGGCCGCCGACGCCAGCGTGGAGAGCCTGCTGCTGGTGCAGCTGCCGCGCCTGGACTGGCAGCAGCAGAAGAGCGCGTGGTTCTCGGCGCTGGAAGGTGCGGGCGTCACGATCGCGGCCGAGACCATCGAGCGGGCCGCGCTGCCGGCCTGGATCGCCAAGCGCCTGGCCGCCCAGGGGCAGCGCGTGGAGGCGGGCCCGCCGGGCGAGGCCGCGCTGGCCTTCATGGCCGACCGCGTGGAAGGCAACCTGCTGGCGGCGCACCAGGAGATCCAGAAGCTCGGCCTGCTGCATCCCCCCGGCGAGCTGACGTTCGCGCAAGTGGAGGACGCCGTGCTGGACGTGGCGCGCCACGACGCCGCGCGCCTGATCGAGGCCGTGCTGACGCGCCAGGCGGCGCGCGCCCTCCGCATCGTCGACGGGCTGAAGGCGGAGGGCGAATCGGTGGTGATGGTGCACTGGATGCTGTCCGACGAGATCCGGGGCCTGCGGCGCGTGCAGGAGGCGATGGCCGGCGGCCGGCCGTTGGGCGTGGCGCTGCGCGAAGCCCGCGTCTGGGGCGCGAAGGAGCGCCTCTACGAGCGCGCGCTGCCGCGCCTGACCCCCGCGCTGGCCACCCGCCTGGTGGGCGCGGCGGCCGAGTGCGACGGCGTGCTGAAGGGCCTGCGCCACCCGCAATGGCCGGACGACCCCTGGGACGCCCTGCGCCGCCTCGTGCTGATGACGCTGCAGGCCCTCAAGCCCGACGACGCGCGCGCGCCGCTGGTGCTGCGCACCTGACCCTCTTCCGACGCGCCAGTCCATACCCCCCATCGTATCCATCCGCGGAACCCGAGACACCCCATGCGACCGACTTCCCTCTTCCCGCGCACCACGGCCGCCTGCGCCGCGGCCCTCCTGGCCACCGGCCTGCTGGCCACGGCCGGCGCGCGCGCCGACACCGTGGTCGTCACCGCCGATCGCCTGCTGGACGTGGCCACCGGCCAGTACGTGCCGCACCCGCAGGTGACGATCGTCGACGGCCGCATCACCGCGGTGGCGGCGGGCTCCGGCACCGTCGCGCCCGTGGCCGCGCCTGCGGGCGCCCGCCACGTGGACCTGCCCGGCGTGACGCTGCTGCCCGGCCTGATCGACATGCACGTGCACCTCACCGGCGACCCGCACTACGGCGGGTACCGCGGCCTGGAGTTCACCGACGCCTTCTGGACCGTGGTGGGCGTGGCCAACGCGAAGAAGACGCTGGAGGCCGGCTTCACCACCGTGCGCAACGTGGGCAGCAGCGACTATGCGGACGTCGCCTTGAAGCAAGCCATCGACGAGAAGATCATCACGGGCCCCCGCATCGTGCCCGCCACGTACCCGATCGGCGCCACCGGCGGCCACTGCGATGCCACGGAATTTCCGCCGTCCGTGCACATCGACCCGGTGAACATCGCCAACGGCCCGGAGGAGATGCGCGCGATGGTGCGCAAGCTGCGCAAGTACGGCGCGGAGGTGATCAAGTTCTGCGGCACGGGCGGCGTCCTCTCCAAGACCGACGCGGCGGGCGCGCAGCAGTACTCGTTCGTGGAGATGAAGGCGCTGGTGGACGAGGCCCACATGCTGGGCCTGCGCGTCGCCGTGCACGCGCATGGCACCAGCGGCATCAACGACGCGCTGCGCGCGGGCGTGGACACGATCGAGCACGCCAGCCTGGCCGACGCCGAGAGTTTCGCGCTGGCCAAGCAGCACGGCGCGTGGTTCGACATGGACATCTACAACGACGACTACATCCTGGGCGAAGGCGAGAAGAACGGCCTGTTCAAGGAATCGCTGGAGAAGGAACGCGCCATCGGCCTGAAGCAGCGCCAGACCTTCCAGGCCGCCGTGAAGGCAGGCGTCAAGATGACCTTCGGCACGGACGGCGGCGTGTACCCCAACGGCGACAACGCCAGGCAGTTCGCGACCATGGTGCAGTGGGGCATGACGCCGCTGCAGGCGGTGCAGGCCGCCACGCTCAACGCCTCCCAGGCGCTGGGCCGCCCCGGCGACGTGGGCACCGTGGCCGCGGGGCGCTGGGGCGACCTGGTGGGCGTGTCGGGCGACCCGTTGGTGGACGTCAGGGTGCTGGAGCACCCGGTGTTCGTGATGAAGGGCGGCGAGGTGGTGCGCCGCGCCAGCGCTCAGTAGCCCCGCGCGCGCGACACCTGGTGCGCCGGGGCGCGCCCCGCCCGCACCGCCCCCACGTTCTCGCGCACCACGGCGACGGCCGTGCGCACGTCCGTCAGCGCGGCCACGTGCGGCAGCACCGTCACCCGTGGGTGGGCCCAGAACGCGTGGCCCGGCGGCAGCGGCTCGGTGGCGAACACGTCCAGCACCGCGCGCGACACGTGGCCCGTGTCCAGCGCGGCCAGCAGCTCGTCCTCCACGACGTGGCCGCCCCGGCCCAGGTTCACCAGGCTCGCGCCCGCGCGCATCCGTGCGAAGGTGGCGGCGCCGAACAGGCCCCGCGTGTCGGGGGTCAGCGGCAGCAGGTTGACGACGATGGCCGCGGACGCCAGCGCCGGGTGCAACGCGTCGTGGCCGGCGCAGGTGGCGATACCCGGCAGGGTATGCCGCGTGCGGCTCCATCCGGTCACCGGGAACCCCAGCGCGGCCAGCCGCGTGGCCGCCAGCCGGCCCATCTCGCCCAGCCCCAGCACCAGCACCGGTACCTCGTCGGCGCGGCGCTGGGCGTGCGGCCGCCACTGCCCGGCGCGCTGCGCCTGCGCATAGTCCAGGAAGCCGCGCTGCAGCGACAGCACCGCCCAGCAGGCCGTCTCGGCCATCGCCGCGCTCATCGCCGGATCCACCATGCGGGCCAGCGGCGCCTCAGGCGGCAACGTCGGGTCGGCCAGCAGGCGGTCCACGCCCGCCCACAGCGATTGCACGAGCTTCAGGCGCGTGCAGGCGGCGAGCCGGCCGGGCGCGGGGTTGGCGACGATCGCCACGTCGGCCCGGGCGCGCGCGGCGTCGTCCACGCCATCGCCGTCGATCCAGGTGTCGTGGGGCAGGGCGTCCTGCAGCGCGGGCCACCAGGCGGCGCGTTCGTCGGCGGACATGCGCGCCTCGAACAGCAGCGTCAGGGGAGGAACGTCAACGCCGCCCGTGCCCATGCGCCGCCGCCCACGTGAGCCACGCCAACGCGTGCGCCACCGTCTGCACCCGCACCGCGTGCCGGTCGCCGGCCAGCTGCAGGCGCTCCGCCGCGCAGTGCGCCAGCGCCAGCGCGCCGTCGCCGCCGGCCGCGGCGCCCACCGGGCCGTCGTCGCCGTCCACGAACGGCGCGGTCCACGCCACCGCCACCCACACCGTGCCCACCGGCTTGTCGGCGCTGCCGCCGCCCGGGCCGGCCACGCCGGAGATGGCCACCGCCAGCTGCGCGCCGCTGCGGGCCAGCGCGCCGCGCGCCATGGCCTCCACCACCTCGCCACTGACGGCGCCGTGGCCCGCGATCAACGCCGCGGGCACGCCCAGCGCGGACGACTTGGCGGCGTTGGAATACGTCACCCAGCCGGCCTCGAACCAGTCGCTGGAGCCCGCCAGCGCGGTGCAGGCGGCCGCCACCAGGCCACCGGTGCAGCTTTCCGCCGCCGCCAGCCGCCAGCCCCGCGCCCGCAGCGCGTCGGACAGCGCGCCCACGCGCGCGAGCAGGTCGTCGTCCAGGTCGATCAGCCCCACAACCGCCTCCCGAGCGCATAGACGACGAGCGTGCAGCCCGCCGCCACCAGGTCGTCGAACAGGATGCCCCAGCCCTGGCGCCAGCCGGGGGCCTGGCCGGGCTCGCCCTTGAACGCCCGGTCCGCCCAGGCCACCGGCCCGGGCTTGGCCGCGTCGAACGCGCGGAACAGGGCGAAGGCGATGAGCTGGCCCAGCCAGCCCACCGGCATCACGAGCCACAGCACGGCCCAGAAGGCCAGCACCTCGTCCCAGACGATGGCGCCGGGGTCGGCCACGCGCATGGCCCGTGCGGTGGCCGTGCACGCCCACCAGCCCACCGCCAGGCCGGCGGCCAGCAGCACGGGCCAGGCGAGCGGCCAGCGCGCGAGCCACGGGTCGAGCAGCAGGAACGACGCCCACGCGAACAGCGTGCCCGCCGTGCCCGGGGCGACGGGCGACAGGCCGCTGCCGAAGCCATAGGCGATCCAGCGCAGCGGATGCGCCCCCATGAAGCGCCAGCTGGCGCGGTGGGGCCCGGCAGGGGAGGTGGCGTCGGTCATCGGCGTCGGCCGGGCGTCAGGGCGTGAGGAAATGGTCGAACGCGGCGCCCGGGGCGTCCACGGCGCGGCCCTGCGCATCCACCACGCGCAGCCCGGCCTGCGCGTCGATGCGCCCGATGCGCGTGACGGACACGCCGGCGCGCGCGCCCGCGTCGCGCACCTGCGCCGCGTGCGCGGGCGGGGCGGTGAAGAGCAGCTCGTAGTCGTCGCCGCCCGTGAGCGTGCAGGTGTGCTGCCACTCCCGCGAGCAGGCGGCCAGCACGGCGCTGCGGGGCAGCGCGTCCACGTCCAGCGTGGCGCCCACCCGGCTCGCGCGCAGCACGTGCGCCAGGTCGCCCGCCAGGCCGTCGCTCACGTCCACCGCGCTGCTGGCCACGCCGCGCAGCGCCAGGCCCAGCGCCACGCGTGGCTGCGGTCGCTCCATCGCCGTGCGCACGGCGTCGAAGGCGTCGCCGGGCAGGCGCACCGTGCCACGGAAGGCCTCCAACGCCAGGCGCGCGTCGCCCAGCCGGCCGCTGACCCACAGGTCGTCACCGGCGCGCGCGCCCGAGCGGCGCAGCGCCTGGCCCGGCGGCACGTCGCCGAACACCGTGAGGCACAGCGTGAGCGGGCCGGCGGTGGTGTCGCCGCCCACCAGCTCGATGCCGTGCTCGTCCGCCAGCGCGTACAGCCCGCGCGAGAATCCCTCGAGGAACGCCTCGTCCACGCGCGGCAGCGTGAGCGACAGCGTGAAGGCGACGGGGCGCGCGCCGCAGGCGGCCAGGTCGGACAGGTTGACCGCCAAGGCCTTGTGGCCCAGCGCGTCGGGGGCGACCGTAGACAGGAAGTGGCGACCCTCGACCAGCGCGTCGGTGGACACGGCCCACTGCAGGCCGGGCGCGGGCTGCAACAGGGCGCAGTCGTCGCCCGCGCCGAGCACGGCGTGGCGCACGGGCCGCGAGAAATAGCGGGAGATGAGGTCGAACTCGCCAAGGGGCATGGCGTTGATTCTCGCCGACGCTCGGGGACTTCTAGCCGGCCGCAGGCCCGCCCCAGCACCATGCGCGGAGCTGGCTTCGCCAGTCCGCTGCATGAGCCCCCCTGGGGGGCAGCGACCGGCGGGGACGAACAGGATGCCGATCATCCAGTTCGGGAGCGTGGGGGCTATCATTTCCTCATGAGCACCTTCGAAGAAAAGCGCGCCGAGCTCCGCCGCCAGGCGCTGGAGTACCACGAGTTCCCCGTGCCCGGAAAGATCGCGGTGCTGCCGACGAAGCAGCTCATCAACCAGCGCGACCTGGCGCTGGCCTACTCGCCCGGCGTGGCGGCGGCGTGCGAGGAGATCGTGGCCGACCCCGTCAACGCGTCGCGCTACACGGCGCGCGGCAACCTGGTGGCGGTGGTCACCAACGGCACCGCGGTACTGGGGCTGGGCAACATCGGCCCGCTGGCCTCCAAGCCCGTGATGGAAGGCAAGGCGGTGCTGTTCCGCAAGTTCGCGGGCATCGACGTCTTCGACATCGAGCTGAAGGAGGACAACCTCGACAAGCTGGTGGACACCATCGCGGCCATGGAGCCCACGTTCGGTGGCATCAACCTCGAGGACATCAAGGCGCCGGACTGCTTCTACGTCGAGCGCCAGCTGCGCGAGCGGATGAAGATCCCCGTCTTCCACGACGACCAGCACGGCACCGCCATCGTCGTGGGCGCGGCCATGCTGAACGGCCTGAAGGTGGTGGGCAAGCGCATCGAGGAGGTCAAGCTGGTGGTGTCCGGCGCGGGCGCCGCGGCGCTGGCGTGCCTGAACCTTCTGCTGAAGCTGGGCATGCGCCGCGAGAACATCTGGGTGACGGACCTGGCGGGCGTGGTGTACCAGGGCCGCACGGAGCTGATGGACCCGGACAAGGCCGAGTTCGCGCAGGACACGGCGCAGCGCACGCTGGCCGAGGTGATCGTCGGCGCCGACGTGTTCCTCGGCCTGTCGGCGGGCGGCGTGCTGAAGCCCGCCATGGCCGCGGCCATGGCGCCGCGCCCGCTGATCCTGGCGCTGGCCAACCCGCACCCCGAGATCCTGCCGGAGGAGGTGAAGAGCGTCCGCGACGACGCGGTGATGGCCACCGGCCGCTCCGACTACCCGAACCAGGTCAACAACGTCCTGTGCTTCCCGTACATCTTCCGCGGCGCGCTGGATTGCGGCGCCACCACCATCACGTCGCAGATGGAAGTGGCCGTGGTGCACGCCATCGCGGAACTGGCGCAGGCCGAGCAGAGCGAGGTGGTGGCCGCGGCCTACGCGGGCGCCACGCTCAGCTTCGGGCCCGAGTACCTGATCCCCAAGCCGTTCGACCCGCGGCTGATGATGAAGATCGCGCCCGCGGTGGCGCGCGCGGCCGCCGAGTCCGGCGTGGCGCTGCGGCCCATCACGGATTTCCTGGCCTACAAGGAGAAGCTGCAGACCTTCGTCTACGCCTCCGGCACCGCGATGAAGCCGATCTTCGCGCTGGCCAAGGGCGCGGTGAACAAGCGCGTGGCCTTCGCCGAGGGCGAGGAGGAGCGCGTGCTGCGCGCCGTGCAGGTGATCGTGGACGAAGGCATCGCCCGGCCCGTGCTGATCGGCCGGCCGGACGTGATCGTCCTGCGCTGCGAGAAGTTCGGCCTGCGCCTGCAACCCGATCGCGACTACGACGTCGTCAACACAGACCACGACGAGCGCTACCGCGATTTCTGGCAGACCTACCACCGCATGGGCGAGCGCAAGGGCGTCACCGCGCAGCTGGCCAAGATCGAGATGCGCCGCCGCCTGACGCTGATCGGCGCGATGCTGCTGCACAAGGGCGAGGTGGACGGCATGGTGTGCGGCACCTGGGGCACCACGCATAACCACCTGCGCTACATCGACCAGGTGATCGGCCGGCGGCCGGGCGTGGAGACGTACGCGTGCATGAACGGGCTGATCCTGCCCGGGCGCCAGGTGTTCATCGTCGACACGCACGTCAACGCCGAGCCCACGGCGCCGCAGCTGGCCGAGATCACCATCATGGCCGCCGAGGAGATGCGCCGCTTCGGCATCGTGCCCAAGGCGGCGCTGCTGTCGCACTCCAACTTCGGCTCCAGCGAGCTGCCGTCCGCGCTGAAGATGCGCGAGGCGCTGGCCCTGATCCAGCAGCGCGCGCCCTGGCTGGAGGTGGACGGCGAGATGCACGGCGACACGGCCCTGGACCCGGCCTACCGCCGCGAGCTGATGCCCCACAGCTCCCTGGCCGGCGAGGCCAACCTGCTGGTGATGCCCAACATCGACGCCGCCAACATCTCCTACAACCTGCTGAAGACGGCGGCCGGTGGCGGCATCGCCATCGGGCCGGTGCTGCTGGGCGTGGCGCGCCCGGTGCACATCCTCACGCCGTCCGCCACGGTGCGCCGCATCGTGAACATGGCCGCGCTGACCGTGGCGGATGCCAACGCGCTGCGCTGAGTTCGCGTCGTCGCAAGACATTCGTCCCCTGTTCAAAGCGGTTTTCTTCACGCCGCCGGGGACGGCATTCCAGTGACTTTTGCCGCACTGCAGCAAGACCGTCGACCCCCCGGAGAACCCTGCGACCTTCGCTGGTCCCAAGCTGAACAGCCCATTTCCGAGCGGCTTCTGCCGTCAGTGAGCACTAGCTCAATGCCCTTCCTGGAGAAGGCCGCCCACCCCCAGCCCCTTGAGGTTTAGGGGGGGTTCGGGTACGATCCCGCCTTCTGTTTTCCAGGGTCGTATTACAAAGATCGGTCGTCTCGTGGACCTGTTTGGAGTGAGAGGGCAACGCTTGCGAGGGTGTGTGGGCGCCGTGTTCCTGGCGCTCGCGGTAGTCAGTGGTGTCGCCCTTGCGCCGATCGCACAGGCCCGTCCCGCTGTCGCCCTCGGGGATCCCGTCAGCCTCTCCCGGCTGCCGCCCGAAGCCCAGCGCACCAACGCATTGATCCACGCCGGCGGGCCGTTCCCGTATGCCAAGGATGGTGTCGTGTTCGGCAACCGCGAACGTCGCCTGGCGCGTCGTCCCTCCGGTTTCTACCACGAGTACACCGTCCCCACCCCCGGAGCGCACGATCGCGGCCCCCGACGAATCGTCTGCGGCGGACGGGTGCTCACGGAACCAGAAGCTTGTTTTTATACCGAAGACCATTACGGCAGCTTCCACCTCATCGTGAACTGACCGGCGAAGCAACTTCGGAACGAATTGGTGTGATCTAGGAGGAACGTGACCATGCACTTGCAGACCGTCCGTCCCAACATCGTCCAGGCGATACGGGCGTATCGGGTCGACGAATTGCTGGACGCCGCCCAGGGCGTCGGACAGCACTTTCTCTACGCGAACCTGTCGAACGCGCAGTCCAAGCAGGACGTGCTCGAAGGCATTGCGGAAGCATTCCTGTTCCCGCAGCACTTCGGCAAGAACCTCGATGCGCTGTACGACTGCATGACCGACCTCGTCCACAAGTCCGGCCAGCAGCCGGGCTTCGTGGTCGTCCTCGAGCAGCTGCCCGACAACCCCCGCTTCGACCGTGAATCCCGCGAGCAGCTGCTCGACGTGTTCCGCGACGCGGCAGACTTCTGGGGGGAACGAAAGATACCCTTCAGGTGCTTCTATTCTTTTCAGTAGCCCGTTCCCAGGACAATGGCCAGTGGGAACGGGCGACGGAAGTGGCCCCTGTCGAGAAGCCTGCCGCCAAGACGAGCAGCAAAGCCAACGCGAACGCGACGTTCGGGTGCAACATGCCCCTGATGAGCAGCGCGTTCGATACCGCGATGTGGCTGACGGCCGCCTGAAGGCGCCGATCGATCATCGCAACGAAGACGGCGCCCGCGGGCGCCGTTTTTTTTCACCCCGACGATCCCGTCCATGACCTCCCTGACCCGCCCCAGCGTCTCCGGCCTGTCCGGCAACGAGATCTATTGCATGCAGCTGAAGGGCTACCGCCCGGCCAGCGTCGTGATCGGCAACAGCGTGCAGTCGATGGGCTTCCTGGGCGGCCTGGGCTCGGCCTTCCGCGGCATCGTGGGCGGCGAGATCCCGGCCGTCACGGCCATGATCCACGATGGCCGCGAGGCGGCGTTCGAGCGCATGGCGGCCGAGGCGAAGCGCGAAGGCGTCTCGGGCGTGGTGGGCGTCACCTCCGAGCTGCGCGCGCTGGCGGGCAACTCGGAATTCCTGTTCGTCGGCTCGGGCGTGACCGGCGGCGCGCCGGGCTCGGCCGCGGGCTTCACCAGCGCCGGCGACGCGCAGGAGCTGTACTGCCACATGGACGCCGGCTACCAGCCGCTGCACTTCGTGTTCGGCAACATCGCCTACGCCGTGGGCGCGGTGGGCGGCCTGGCGGCCAGCCTGAAGACGCTGGTGCGCGGCGAGATCCGCGAGTTCAGCGACGTGTTCAACGAGACCCGCCACCATGCGCTGGAACGGCTGGTGACGCAGGCCCGGGCCGCCGGCGGCAACGCGGTGGTGGGCGTGCGCACGCACGTGATGCGCTTCAACGGCGTGCACGAGATGTACATGGTGGGCACCGCCGCCCGCCATCCCGGCCTGCCCGCGGGCGAGCCGGTCACCAGCGACCTGACCGGCGAGGAGCTGTGGGCGATGTCCAGCCTGGGCTACGCGCCCGTCAAGCTGCTGATCTCCACGTCGGTGTACTCGCTGGGCGCCATCGGCGGCCTGAAGGCGATGTTCAAGGGCCTGGCACGCGGCGAGATCGGCGACCTGACCACGCTGATCTACGACGCCCGGGAGCACGTGTTCGACCGCCTGAAGTCCGAGGCCGCGGCGGCCGGCGCCGACGAGGTGGTGGGCACCAAGACCTACATCGTGGAGCTGGGGTCGGGGCTGATCGAGTTCGTGGCGGTGGGCACCGCGTTGCGGCGCGTGGCGGGCATGGGCGTGGCGACCGCGACGCTGCCGGCCCAGGCCATCATCCGCGACCGTGACACGTGGGTCAGCGGTGACGGGGGCTTCGACCTGCAGCGGCCTACGCGCGCGGGGGAGTGACGCCGCCGACGGCCCGCGCCAGCGCCAGGTATTCCGCCACGGGCACTTCCTCGGCCCGCCGCTGCTCGTCGAACTCGCCCGTGTAGCCGTGGTCCGCGAGCCAGCGGCCCAGCGTGTTGCGCAGGATCTTGCGGCGCTGCGAGAACGCCACGGTGACCAGCTCGCCCAGCACCTTCGCATGCACTTCGGCGGCCACGTCGCGCGGGCGCGGGATCATCGACACGATGGCCGAGTCCACCGCCGGCGGCGGGTCGAAGGCGTCCGGCGCCACGTCGAACAGCGCCTCGATCTCGTAGCGCCACTGCAGCATCACCGACAGCCGCCCGTAGACCTTGCTGCCCGGGCCGGCGGCCATGCGGTCCACCACCTCCTTCTGCAGCATGAACACCTGGTCGACGACGTGCTCCGCCGCGTCCATCAGGTGGAAGAGGATGGGGCTGGAGATGTTGTAGGGCAGGTTGCCCACGACCCGCAGCGGCCCGCCCAGCCGCGCCGCCAGCGCGGCGAAGTCCACCTTCAGCACGTCGGACTCCACCACGTCCAGAGACCCCCGCTTGCGCAACCGTGCCGCCAGGTCGCGATCCAGCTCGATCACGGTCATCGTGGGGCACCGCTCCGCCAGCGGCCCGGTCATGGCCCCCAGCCCCGGCCCGATCTCCACCAGCCAGTCGCCCGGCTGCGGATCGATCGCCCGCACGATGCCGTGGATGACGCCGACGTCGACCAGGAAATGCTGGCCGAATCGCTTGCGCGCGATGTGCCCGCTCATGGCACGCACCGGCCCGAGTCAACGCGGAGCGCACATGCCGGCCGCATGCCCACCTCCGCCCCATGCGCGGAGCTGGCTTCGCCAGTCCGCCGCATGAGCCCCCTCGGGGGGCAGCGACCGGCGCGGACGACCAGGATGCCGATCCGCAAGTTGGCGAGCGTGGGGGTCAACGTACCGGCGGTTCGCGCATCTCGATGAAGGCCTTGGACCGCAGGTCCGCCACCCACTCGTTGTAGGCGTTGTCGAACTTGGTTTCCTTGATGGCGTTCTTGGCCTGGTCGCGCAGCTCCTTCGGGTCCACCGCCGTCTGGCGGCGGTCGATCACCTGCACCAGGTGCACGCCGAAGCGCGTCTGGAACGGCAGCGACAGGCCGCCGGTGGGCAGGTGGTTGATCTGCTGCTCGAACTCGGGCACGAAGCTGCCGGGCGAGGTCCAGCCCAGGTCGCCCCCTTGCGCCGCAGTGCCGTCCTCGCCGTACTGCTTGGCCAGCTCCTCGAACGTCTTCTTGCCGTCGTCGATCTGGCTGCGCCACTCGAGCATGCGCTTCTCGATCTGCTCGGCGGACAGCTGGGCGGACGGGCGCAGCAGGATGTGGCGCGCGTGCGTCTGCGTGACGGTGAGGCCGTTGTCCTGGCTGCGCGACAGCACCTTCAGGATGTGGAAGCCGGCGCCGCTGCGCACGATCTCGGGCGTCACCGCGCCCACCTTCAGGTCGCGCGCGGCATTGGCGAACAGCTCGGGGTAGCGATCCAGCGGGCGCGAGCCCATCTCGCCCCCCTTGGCGCGGTTGCTGTCCTCCGACATCTCGCGCGCCACCTGCTCGAACGGCTCGCCGTTCTGCACGCGGGCCAGCGCCTGCTGGGCGCGGGCCTCGCGCTCGGCGCGCTGCTCGGGCGTCGCCCTCTCGGGCACGGTGATGAGGATCTGCGCCAGGTCGATCTCGGGCGTGGCGGCGCGCAGGGCGCGCTGGTGCTCGATGTAGTCGGCGATCTCGCTGTCGGTGACCTTGATGCGGCCCACCACCTCGCGCTCGCGCGTGCGCTCCACCGCGATCTGGTCGCGCAGGTTCTCGCGGAAGCGGCCGTAGTCGATGCCGTCGTTCTTGAGCCGCTCGCGCAGCTGCGCGCTGCTCATCTTGTTGCTGGACGCGATGTTCTCCACCGCGTGGTCCACCTCGGCGTCCTCCACCTTGGCGCTGTTGTCGCGGGCGTATGTGGCCAGCACGCGTTCCTCCACCAGCGAATCCAGCGCGGTCTTGCGGATCTCGGCCTCGCTGGGGGTGGGCGCGCCGCGCGGCACCGGCTCGGCGCGCAGCTTGGCCATGCGCTGGTCCAGCTCGATCTGGGTGACCGAATCGCTGTTGACCACGGCCACGATGTAGTCGCCGGCCCGCACGGGGCCGCGCACGGCGGCCGCGGCGGCGGCGCGCGTGGGCTGGGCGGGGGCCTGGGCGGGCGCGAGGAGCAGGATGGCGGCGGCGGCCAGGGGCGCGGCAGGGAAGAGGTGCTTCAGACGGACATTCATGGTGTGGTGGCGCGCGGCGTGGCTGCCGCGGCGTCGTCGCGCAGCGGCTGGTAGCCGGGGATATTGTCCTTCAGGACCCGGAGGGAGCCGGCGCCCAGGTTCGACAGGCCCACCAGCTCGAGTTGCAGCATCAGGTGGGTGTTGGATTCGTTGCGGGCCGTGGACTGCCGCTCGACGATCACGCGGCCCACCCAGCAGCCGGCGTCGTACTCGAAGCCGCCCACCGCGTAGGTGATGCGGCTGTCGAAGCGGCTGTAGTTGACCCGGCCCACCGCGTAGAGCGTGCCGTGGCAGCCGCCGGCCGTGGCGTCCTTTCGCTCGCGGGTGAACACCGGCCACTGCCCGCCCAGCTCGTACTGCTCGCTGGAGCCGGACGCGTAGCGGTAGGTGGCGCTGAGCGTGCGGTACGGCCCCGGGTGCCAGCGGGTGCTGATCACGGCGCGCTCCGTCTGCTGGGTGGACGCGTTGAACTCCACCGTGCCGTCGAACGTCCAGGCGTCGGTGAGCGTGGACGTGCCCCACAGCAGCAGGTCGCGCTTGATGACGGGCACTTCCTCGGCCGACGACACCTTGCCGCCGCGGAACAGGAAGCGCTGGGCGAAGCCCAGGCGCAGCAGCTCCCGGCCGTTCTCCAGGTCGTTGAAGCGGGTGGTGGCGCCGGTGGTGAGCTGGTTGTCGTCCGACACCCGGTCGACGCCCGTGAACGCGTTCTCGCTGTAGATCGACAGCGTGTTGATGTCCTTCGGCGCGGTGTCGTACTCGGGCAGCTGCGACTGGTTGCGGTACGGCGTGAGCACGTACAGCAGGCGCGGCTCCAGGGTCTGGCTGAAGCGCCGGCCGAACAGCTCGGTGTCGCGCTCGAAGCTGAGCTGGCCGTCCAGGCTGTAGGTGGGGATCGTGCGCGAGGCGTCCGCCGCGAAGCCCGCGGTCGGCTCGGTGGTGTGGTAGCTGGCCGCGTTGACGGACACGCGCGGCGTGAGCCGACCCCAGGACGACGAGAAATCGCCCTGCACGCCGGCCAGCAGGTGCACCCGCGAGCCCGACAGGGGGCGGTTGACCGCGCGCGGCGAGCCGTCGGCGTTGGTGGGCAGCGATTCCTGCACCAGCACCGCGACGGGATCGGACAGGTCGAAACGGTTGTACTCCGCCTCGAAATCGCCGTGCAGGAAGCCTGCCGTGCCGTTGCCGCGCACGCCGACCTGCGGCGTGCGCTGGTACGGCGAGATGATCAGCGCCGTGGGATCGCGCTGGCACGCGTCGGTCGGTGCGCGGGGGTCGAGGCAGGCGACGGTCTGCAGGGTCTGCCAGCGCTGCACGCGGGCGTACGTGGCGATGTCGGCGTCCACGCCGGCGATCGCCCAGCGGCGCGACGCGTCCAGGTCCACGGGCAGCAGGCGGGGCGCCAGCGACTGCATCTGGTGCGGGAAATCCTTCCAGAAGTTGTCGTCGGAGACGCGCTGCACGCGGGCCGAGTACCGCACCCCGCCGCCCGCGCTGGTGCCTTCGTGCGCCAGCTGCAGGTAGTCGCGCGACTGGCCGGCCACCTGGTCGTCGGGCATCGCAAAGGCGGTGAACTGGCCCAGGTCGTGGGGCTGCAGGTAGCGCGCCTCGGTGCCCAGCGCGAAGCCGCGCTTGGTCATGGCGATGGGCGTGAGCGTGGCGTCGACGTTCTGCGCCGCGTTGAAGTAGTACGGCACGCCCAGCTGCAGGCCGCTGCGGTTGTCGAAGTCGCCCTCCGGCGGCAGCCAGCCCGACTTGCGCTCGGACGTGACGGGGAAGGTCATCGTGGGCAGCGCCAGGATGGGCACGCCGAGGAAGCGCAGCACCGCGCCGTGGGCGGTGCCCTGGCCGCGCGTGTTGTCGATGTCGATGCGGTCGCCGGTCAGCACCCAGTCCGGGGTCTGCGCCTGCGCGCGGGTGCAGCTGGTGTAGCTGGCGTCGAGCGCGGTGGCATGCTCGCGGTCGTCGATCAGGAAGCGCTTGGCGAAGCCACCCGAGCCGGTGCGGCCCAGCTGGTATTCCGCGTCGTCCAGCTCGCCGCGGGTGGCCTGCACCTGCATGTCCAGCGTGCGGCCCGTGAACCAGTCGGCGCCGCGGCTGACCCGGATGTGGCCGTCGGCGTGCACGCGGTCGGTGCGCTGGTCGTACTTCAGCTCGTCGGCCGTGACCGTGACGTCGGCCCGGCGCATCTGCACCTTGCCGCTGGCCACGGCCTCGGCATCCTGCTTGGCCGTGACGCGGTCCGCGATGAGGTCGATCGGCAACGGCGCTTCAGCGGCCGCCGACGCCGCGGGGGCCGGCGGGACGGGCGCTGGCCGGGTGCGCGGCAACTGCTGCGCGCCGGCCGCGGCGCCGCCCAGCACCAGGCCCGCGATGGCTGCCGCGCGCCCGCAGCGCCGCAGCGCCGCGGCCAGGGGCAGCAGGGCAGGCGGATCGGGGCGGCGGTGGGAGGGCGGGACTCGGGGGCGCGACACGCGGGAACTGGGGGGCCGGTCGGGGGCCGATCGGGGGCCGATCGCAGGGGTCGATCGGGGGGCCCTCGGTAGAATCGGATTATCCATGACCGCTCCCGCTTTCCCTGCCGCGCCCCCGTCCGCGCCCACCGATCCGATCGCCTGGGCCTCCCCCGCGCGGGAACAGGCGTTCGAACGCTGGTTCGCCTCCGTGGCCGCGCGCCATGGTCTGCGCCGCGCCAGCCTGCGCCTCGCCTCCGCCGACGCCAGCGCCCGCCGCTACTTCCGCGTGGACGGCCAGGCGCCCCACACCCACATCATCATGGACGCGCCCCCGCCGCTGGAGGACACGGGCCCCTTCGTGCACGTGGCCGGCCTCATCCAGGAGGCCGGGCTGCACGGGCCGCGCGTGCTGGAGCAGGACGCCGAGTCGGGCTTCCTGCTGCTGGACGACCTGGGCGACCAGCCCTACCTGGCCGCGCTGCAGGCCGGGCCCCACGCGCTGTCCGACAAGCTGATGCGCGACGCGATCGAGGCGCTGGTCACCTGGCAGCTGCAGGTCGACCCCGCCACGCTGCCCGCCTATGACGACGCCCTGCTGCGCCGCGAGCTGCAGCTGTTCCCCGACTGGGCGGTGCAGAAGGAGTTCGGCCGCACCTGGACCGAGGCCGAGCGCGCCACCTGGGACAAGGTGTGCCAGGCCCTGGTGGACAGCGCGCTGGCGCAGCCGGCCGTGGCCGTGCACCGTGACTGGATGCCCCGCAACCTGATGGTGAGCCAGCCCAACCCGGGCGTGCTCGACTTCCAGGACGCCGTGCGCGGGCCCATCACCTACGACGTGGCGTCCCTGTTGCGCGACGCCTTCATCTCGTGGGACGAGGAGCACGAGCTGGACTGGGCCGTGCGCTACTGGCAGCGCGCCCTGTCCGCCGGCCTGCCGGTGGGCGCCGATTTCGGCGAGTTCTGGCGCGCGCTGGAGTGGATGGGCCTGCAGCGCCACCTGAAGGTGATCGGCATCTTCTGCCGGCTGAAGCACCGCGACGGCAAGGCCAAGTACAGCGAGGACCTGCCGCGGTTCTTCGCCTACGCCACGCGCGTGGCGCACCGCTACGGGCCGCTGCGGCCGCTGCTCGCCCTGCTGCAGCCGCTGGCCGAGCAGTGCGGCGGGGCGGCGGTGCAGGTGAAGAGCGGCCTGACGTTCTGAACGTGACCGGCCTTTAGAACGATTCCCAGTCGCCGTCGTTGCCCGGCGGCGGCGCGCTCGGGACCGGCGCGGGCGGGGGCGCCTTGGCCGCCGCGCTCGGCGTTGTCGCCTGCACCTTGGCCCGGGCGATCGCCTGATCGGCCGCACGCTCGTGCGTGGCGATCGGCGCCGCGGGCGCCTTCGCGGCCACCGGGACGGGTGCCGCCCCAAGCGCCACGCCCGCATCGCCCGGCTGCAGGCGGAACGTGGACACGACGCCCGCCAGCTTGATCGCCTGTGCCTTCAGCGATTCGGCGGCGGCGGCGGATTCCTCCACCAGCGCGGCGTTCTGCTGCGTCATGGTGTCGAGCTCGGTGATCGCGCCGTTGACCTTGCCGATGCCGGCGCTCTGCTCGGTGGCGGCCGCGCTGATCTCGCCGATGATGTCGGTGACGCGCTGGACGCTGGCCACGATCTCGGTCATCGTGGTGCCGGCGTCCTGCACCAGCCGCGAGCCCGACTCCACGCGGTCGACGCTGGCGCCGATCAGCGCCTTGATCTCCCGGGCGGCCTCGGCCGAGCGCTGCGCCAGGCTGCGCACCTCGCCCGCCACCACCGCGAAGCCGCGGCCCTGCTCGCCGGCCCGCGCGGCCTCCACCGCGGCGTTCAGCGCCAGGATGTTGGTCTGGAAGGCAATGCCGTCGATCACGCCGATGATGTCGGCGATCTTCTTGGAACTGGTGTTGATGTCGTTCATCGTCGACACCACCTGCGACACCACCGCGCCGCCGCGGGCGGCCACCTCGGCGGCCGACGAGGCCAGCTGGTTGGCGGTGTGGGCCGAGTCCGCCGACTGGCGCACGGTGCTGGTGAGCTGCGTCATCGAGCCCGCGGTGGCCTGCAGGTTGCTGGCCGCCAGCTCGGTGCGCTGCGACAGGTCGACGTTGCCCGTGGCCACCTCGGCGCTGGCCACCTCGATGCTTTCGCTGGATTCGCGCACCTGGCCCACCAGGCGGCGCAGCGCGGCCTGCATGTCGGCCAGGGCCTTCATCAGGCGGGCGGGCTCGTCCTTGCCGGACGCGTCCACCGCGCCGCTCAGGTCGCCGCTGGCGATGCGCGTGGCCACCACGACGGCCTGGTCCAGCGGATCGCACAGCGAGCGCAGCGTGGCCCACATCAGCGGCAGGAAGATGGCGAGCGTGACGCCCACCAGCACCAGGCGGGCGATGGCGGCCAGTTGGGTGTCGCGGGCGATCTCGCCGCGGATCACGGCCAGGCGCGCCTGCTGCGCCTTCTGCACGCCCGCCACGCCCGCCTGCAGCGCGTCGAGCTTCTCGTCGGCCTGCTGGGCATAGGCCAGCGCGGCGCTGGCGTCCATCTTGGCGTCCTGCAGCTGCTGCGCGATCGGCTCGATGATGTCCTTCACCTCGCCCAGCAGCTTCTTCTGGCTGGCCAGCGTGGCGGCCAGCGCGGTGTCGCCGGGGCTCGCCTTGGCCAGGGCGTCGCCGCCCGCGCCGATGGCCACGACGGCCTTCTTCCAGGCGTCGTGCAGGTGGCCCACCTCGGTCGGATTGGACACGGACGCCGCGATCATCTCCGCCTGGTAGCGACGCATGCTGGCGGTGGATTCGCGCAGCACCGCCACTTGCTGGGCCGACTGGTCCGCCTGGTCGAACAGCTCGGTGACGGTGGCGATGCTGCCGCGCGCCGCCACCATGCTCCAGACGGCGAGCACGATGAGCGCCAGGCTGACGAGCGTCATGACGACATGGAAGCGGGAACGGACCGAGATGTTGCGCATGGATGGCATCGATGCCTCGCGGGACGGGAATTGGCAGGACGGACGAGTCGATTTCGGTCTCATTCTGGCGTTGCTGTACCCGGGGGAAGACCGGGAAGAGACAGCCATCCGTGCCGCATTCCCGCTTCGAAACGCCCTGGACGATCGTGTCGCGCGGGAGACTCGGCGGGGGTCCGCCTAGCACGCCGGACGATGCCCCCGGGCCGGCAGGCCCATCGCCGGCCCCCTTAAGCTCGCCCGCCATGACCTCCCTTTTCGACCCGATCCAGATCGGCGACATCGCGCTCGCCTCCCGCGTCGTCATGGCGCCCCTCACCCGCAACCGCGCCGCCCATGGGCGCGTGCCCGCGCCGCTGTCCGTCGAGTACTACGCGCAGCGCGCCAACCCCGCCACCGGGGCGGGGCTGATCGTCACCGAGGGCGCCCAGGTGGACCCGGTGGGCCAGGGCTACCTGGACACGCCCGGGGTGTACAGCCCGGAGCAGATGGCCGCGTGGCGGGCGGTGACCCAGGCCGTGCATGCCCAGGGCGGCCGCATCGTGGTGCAGCTGTGGCACGTGGGCCGCATCTCGCACGAATCGCTGCTGCCGGCGGGCACGGAGCCCGTGTCGTCCACCACGAAGACCGCGCAGACGCGCACGTTCACGACCGACGGCTTCGTGGCCGTGTCGTCGCCGCGCGCGCTGGGCCTGTCCGAGATCGCCGACGTGGTGGACCAGTTCCGCCGCGCCGCGCGGGCCGCCATCGATGCCGGCTTCGACGGCGTGGAGGTGCACGGCGCCAACGGCTACCTGCTGGAGCAGTTCCTGAAGGACTCCACCAACGATCGCACCGACGCGTATGGCGGCTCGGTGGCCAACCGTGTGCGCTTCGCGGTGGAGGTGATGCGCGCGGTGGCGGCCGAGATCGGCGCGGGTCGCACCGGGCTGCGCATCTCGCCGGTGACGCCGGCCAACGACATCGGCCAGGACTCCGACTCGCAGAAGCTGTACGAGCACCTGGTGTCGGAGCTGGCGCCGCTGGGCCTGGCCTTCCTGCACGTGGTGGAAGGCTCCACCGGCGGGCCGCGTGACTTCGCGCCGTTCGACTACGCCGCGCTGCGCGCGAAGTTCCCGGGCGCCTGGATCGCCAACAACGGCTACACGCGCGAGATGGCGCTGGAGGCCGTGGCGTCGGGACGCGTGGACGCGGTGGCGTTCGGCCGCGCGTTCATCTCCAACCCGGACCTGGGGCGGCGGCTGCGGGAGGACCTGCCGCTGGCCAAGGCGGATTCGAAGACGTTCTACGGGGGCGGGGCCGAGGGGTACACGGACTATCCCGCCTACGACGGGGTCAGGCCTCCGGCCTGACCTCTCGGCCCCCGACAGGTCAGGTCGGAGACCTGACCCCGGCCTTGCGCGTGCGGGCGAAGAACAGCTCCCGCACGCCCACGTCGCGCGGCCCCGGCACCACCTCGAACGGCTGCCCCGCGGTCATCGTGCCGCCGCGCACCACCGCCAGGTACGTGCCACAGTAGCCGGACTGCGTCATCAGCTTCGCCGCCTGGTTGAAGCCCATCACCGCGTTGAACTTGTGGCAGGGAAACCGCGGCTCGGAGACGGCCAGCTCGCAGTCGGGGAAGACCAGGCGGTCGCCCACCCACAGCTGCGTCTCGTCCAGGCCGTCGATGCCGATGTTCTCGCCGAACAGGCCCGGCGGCACGGGCGCGCCGGGCTCGGCCACGCGGGCCTGGGCGCGCACCGTCTGCCAGAACGCGCGGTGCACGGTGGGATAGGCGTAGACGGCACGCGTCGGTCCGCCGTGCACCGACAGGTCGGCCTGCTCGTCGCCATCCAGGCCCAGCGGGCCCACGGCCACGGGGCCGTCGATGCGCTGCTTGCGGATGCCGGAGGGCTCGTCGTGGTCGCCCACGCGCAGGGGCTGCACGCGGGAGACGGCGATGTGGGCCAGGCGGGGGCGGGTGGCTGGAGCGGGGCCGGGGGCGGCCGGCGGGGTCGGGTCGGTGGGCATGGCGCGCGATTGTCCGCGCCGCGCGGCCGGCGTGCCCGCGCGGGGGTAAACGAGGACGGCCGTCGCGTGGCGGGATTCCAGAATCGCGGGCATCTCCATCCACCCTCGAGGACCGCGCCATGACCGCCCTGCAAGCCCTGCTCGCCTTCACCGCCTGGACGTTCGGCCTGGTGCTGCTGGTGTTCCTCTACCGTGGCCTGCGCTTCGTCACCGGCACGCCCATCAACCACTGGCCGCGTGGCGAGCAGGCGTCGGGCGACGCGCCCCTGGTCAAGCGCATCGCCGACGCGCACGCGAACTGCCTGGAGAACCTGCCGATCTTCGCGGTGGCGGTGCTGGCCGCCGCCGTCCAGGGCCGCATGGGCAACATGGACGCCATCGCGCCGTGGGCGTTCTACGCGCGCGTCGGGCAGACGCTGGCGCACCTGAGCGGCACCGGGCAGGCGAACGTGCTGGTGCGGGCCAGCTTCTGGGCGGTGCAACTGGTGGTGTTCGGGATCCTGCTGTTCAAGGACTTCGCCTGAGGAGGCTGATGCCATTCCCTAGCCGTACGTCAACGCGCTCGCCTTGCCCCCGAACACCCGGTACGCGAACACCGTGTACCCCGCGATGGCCGGCACCGTGACGAGCACGCCCACCAGCAGGAACTCCAGCGCCGGCGTGCCGTTCGCGGCCTGCCACATCGTCAGGCGGTCGATCACCACGAACGGCCACACGCTGTAGGCCAGGCCGGCGAAGCCCAGCGCGCACACCGCCATCGCCAGCACGAGCGGCAGCCAGCACCAGCGGTCCTCCCGCACGCGGTCCGACGCCAGCACGCGCCGCAGCACCAGCAGCGCGGCCGCGCTGGCGAGCGGGATGGGCAGCAGCCAGGCGAACTCGGGCAGGCGGAACCAGCGGTGCGCCACCGTCGGGCTGACCCACGGCGTGAACAGCGAGATGGCCGCGATGCCGCCCACCACCAGCGGCCACGCGCGCCGCGCCCAGTGCTGCGCGCGGCGCTGCAGCGTGCCTTCGGTCTTCAGCACCAGCCAGCACGCGCCCAGCAGCAGGTAGGCGGCGGGCAGCGCGGCGGCGATGGCGGCGGCGAACAGCGTGAAGAGCCACCCCTCCTGCAGCCCGCCCACGTAGCGCCCGAGCATCCAGCCCTGCGCCATCGCGGCCACGGTGCTGCCGCCGATGAACGCGCGGTTCCACATCGCCTGGTGGCGGTCGCGCGCCTTGACGCGGAAGTCGAAAGCCACGCCGCGCAGGATCAGCGCCAGCAGCATCACGGCCACCGGGCCGTACAGCGCGGTGAGCACCACGCCGTGGGCGCGCGGGAAGGCCACCAGCAGCAGGCCCACGCCCAGCACCAGCCAGGTCTCGTTGGCGTCCCAGAAGGGACCGATGCTGGCCACCATCCGGTCGCGCTGCGCCGCGTCGGCGCGCGACATCAGCATGCCCACGCCCAGGTCGTAGCCGTCCAGGCACACGTACACCAGCATCGCCAGGCCCATCAGGCCCAGGAAGATGGGCGGCAGCCAGGGGTCGAGCGCGGCCATCATGCGGCACCTCCTTCGCCGTGGCGCGGGGCACGGGCCCCCGCCGCCGCGTCCAGCTTGTCCTGGGGCACCGCCTCGGGATCGGCGGGTGCGGGCTTCAGCGCCAGGTACGCGATGACGGTGACGTACGCCACCACCAGCAGCGCATAGACGGCGCAGTAGGCCAGCAGCGTGGCGAGGATGGCGCCGCCCGGCACGTGCGACGCCACGTCGGCCGTGCGCACCAGGCCGTAGACGATGAAGGGCTGGCGGCCCACCTCGGTGACGTACCAGCCCGCCAGCGTGGCCAGCCAGCCGCTGAAGGTGGCCCCGGCCAGCGCCCACAGCAGCCAGCGCGGCATGCCGGCGGGCTGCCAGCGCGCGCGGCGCAGCGTCCACGTGCCGGCCACCGCCAGCGCCAGCATCGCCAGGCCCGTGCCCACCATCACGCGGAAGCCGAAGAACAGGGGGGCCACGGGCGGCCGCGCGCCGGGGAAGTCGGCCAGGCCGCGCAGCTCGGCGTCCGGGTCGTGGCGCAGCACCAGGCTGGCGCCATGGGGCACCCCGATCGCGAACCGGTTGGCCTGCGCGGCCTCGTCGGGCCACGCGAACAGCAGCAGCGGCGCGCCGCGCTCGGTGTGCCACAGGCCTTCCATGGCCGCGATCTTCTGCGGCTGGTGCTGGAGCGTGTTCAGGCCGTGCGCGTCGCCGATGGCGATCTGCAGCGGCACGCCCACCAGCGCGATGCCCAGGGCCAGGCGCAGCACCCGCGGCGTGGACGCGTTGGCCCCGCCGCGCAGCACCTGCCATGCGGACACGCCCGCCATCAGGAACGCCACGGTCAGCGTGGACGCCATCAGCATGTGCGCCAGCCGGAACGGGAACGACGGGTTGGACAGGATGGCCCACCAGCTGGTGACGTGGAAGACGCCTTGCGCGTCGACGGTGAAGCCGGTGGGCGTCTGCATCCACGAGTCCAGGCACAGGATCCAGAACGCGCTGACGGTGGTGCCGAACGCGACGAGGAACGTGGCGGCCAGGTGCACGCGCTCGCTGACGCGGTCGTGGCCGAACAGCATGATGCCGAGGAAGCTGGCCTCGAGGAAGAACGCGGTGAGCACCTCGTAGCCCAGCAGCGGGCCGGCGATCTCGCCCACGCGCTCCATGTAGCCCGGCCAGTTGGTGCCGAACTGGAAGCTCATCGTGACGCCGCTCACCACGCCCAGCGCGAAGCTGAGCGCGAAGACCTGCGTCCAGAACCGGTAGGCCACCAGCCACGTGCGGTCGCGCGTGGCGAGCCAGCGCGCGCGCAGGAAGAACAGCATCCACCCGAGCGCGATGTTGATGGCCGGGAACAGGATGTGGAAGCTCATGTTGGCCGCGAACTGCAGCCGGGCGAGCACCAGCGGGTCGGGGGTCGTGGCGGCGATCATGGCGTCACGCCCTGCGGCCGCGGCCCGACGTGAACTCGAGCAGGCGCTGCACCTTGCTGCCCAGGCGCATCAGCTGCGCGAGCGTCTGCGGGTCCAGCCGCTGCACGTCGTCGAACCAGGTGGTGAGCAGCTCGATCAGGTCGTGCATGCCCCGCATGCGCTCCTGCGCCAGGCGGTCGGCGGCGGAGGTGGCCGGCTCCAGCAGCGCGTTGCGCAGCATCGAGAGCGTGGGCTCCACCTCGCGGCGGCGGCGTTCCTCGGCCAGGGTGCGGAACACCTCCCAGGCATCGGCCGGCGCCTCGAAGTACTCGCGCCGGTCGCCGGGCAGGTGGCGCAGGCTGACCAGCCGCCAGGACTGCAGCTCCTTCAAGCCCATGCTGACGTTGGAGCGCGAGAACTCCAGCGCATCGGCGATGTCGTCCGCGTTCAGCGGCGCGGGCGCGACGAAGATCAGCGCGTAGATCTGGCCCACCGTGCGGTTGATGCCCCAGCGGCTGCCCATCTCGCCGAAGTGGCCCACGAACGTGCGGACGAGGGGTGACAGGGGATCCATGGCCGCGATTCTGTTCTTCAATTTTCAGGATTTCTTGAAAGTTCGAAATGCCCGACAACCCCGAGGGGTCGGCTCCCTATACTGGCCCGCCCGTGGAATCCGACCGCTCCCGCTCGTCCCGTCCGTCCCACCCGCCCGCGCTGCTGGCGCTGCGCGGGGTGGCGTACCGGCGTGGCGATCGCCTGCTCTTCTCGGACGTCGACCTCGCCGTCGGGCCCGGCGGATGCACGTGGGTGCGCGGTGGCAATGGCGTCGGCAAGACGAGCCTGCTGCGGATCGCGGCGGGGCTGGCGGCGCCCGCCGCGGGACAGGTGCTGCGCGACGGTGGCGTGCGGCCGCTGGTGGTGGGCCACGCGAACGCGTTGAACGCGGACCTGTCCGCGGCCGAGGCGCTGGCGTTCCTGGCGCGCGTGCAGGGCGCCCCCACGGCGCGCGGGGACGTGACGCGCGCGCTGGACGCGCTCGGGCTCGCGCGCGCGGCGCACGGCGCCCCGGTGGGCCGGTTGTCGCAGGGCCAGCGGCGGCGCGTCGCGCTCGCGCGGCTGGCGCTGGCGCCCTCGGCCGCGCTGCTCTGGCTGCTGGATGAGCCGTTCGACGCGCTGGACGCCGACGGCATCGCCCGCGTCGAAGCCCGGGTGGCGGACCATCGCGCCGCGGGCGGGGGCGTGGTGCTGACCAGCCACCGCGCGCTGTCGGGCCCCGCGCTGGGCGGGCCGGTGGAGCTGCTGGACCTGGGCGGCGGCCCGGACGCCCCATGACGGCGGCGCTGGTCGCCACGCTCTACGCCCGCGACCTGCGCCTGGCCGCGCGACGCCGCCTGGACGCGCTGCTGCCGCTCGCGTTCCTGGTGGCCACGGCATGCCTCTTCCCGCTGGGCGTCGGGCCCGAGCCCGCGGTGCTGCGGCAGATCGCGCCCGGCGTGGTGTGGAGTTGCGCGCTGCTGTCGGCCCTGTTGTCGGTGCAGCACCTGTTCACCGCGGACCTGGCCGACGGCACGCTGGACCAGCTGCTGCTGGCCGACCCGACGGGCCTGTCGACGCTGGTGGCCAAGGCGGCCGCGCACTGGACGCTCACCGGCGCGCCGCTGCTGCTGGCGGGGCCGATCGTGGGTGCCAGCTTCGGGCTGCCCGCGCCCGCGCTGGCCACCCTGGCCGCCACGCTGGCCCTGGGCACGCCCACGCTCAGCCTGCTGGGCGCGCTGGGCGCCGCGCTGGCGCTGGGCCTGCGGGGCGGCGCGATGCTGCTGGTGGTGATCGTGCTGCCGCTGGCGATCCCGGTGCTGGTGTTCGGCGCGGCGGCGGTGGCGGCGCAGGAGGGCGGCGCCGCGGTGGGCGGGCACCTGGCGCTGCTGGGCGCGATGGCGCTGTTCAGCGGGCTGGCGGTGCCCGTGGCGGGGGCCGCGGCGTTGCGGCTGGCGGTGGAGTAACCCATTCCCGTCGCCACCCGCCCGCGTTGCAACGGGTTGTAAAGTGATCGCGCATCCGGCGGTTTTTGGCGCATCAAGCGCTGCCCAGGCTGCGAAGATGCCGAACCCCGTCCTTCGGCAAGCCGCGCGCCCGCGCTCTCGCCTTCGCCACGCCTCCCGCCATGCTGGGCTTCCGTTCCCGTCCCGTCGCCAAGACCGCCCCGCCCGTCGCGCCCGCCGCGCCGCAGGCCGGCTGGCTCGTGCGCGAGGAGGCCATCATGGGCACGGCCATCCGCGTGGAGCTGTTCTGCGAGGACGCCGCGCGGGCCCGCGCGACGGCCGACGCGGTCATCGCCGAGATGCACCGCATCGACGCCGCGATGAGCCCGCACAAGCCGGACTCCGAGCTGTCGGTCATCAACCGCGACGCGGGCGCGCGCGCCGTGCCGCTGTCCGCCGAGATGACCGCGCTGCTGGGCCGCGCGCTCGATTTCTCGGCCGTGTCCGGGGGCGCCTTCGACATCAGCTATGCCGCCGTGGGCCAGCTCTTCGACTACCGCCAGCGCATCCGCCCCGACGACGCGCAGCGCGACGCCGCGTGCGCGTCCATCGGCTGGCAGCACCTGCAGCTGGACCGCGCCGCCGGCACGCTGCGCTTCGGCCTGCCCGGCATGCGCATCGACCTGGGCGGCTTCGCCAAGGGCCACGCGGTCGACAACGGCATCCGCATCCTGCGCCAGCACGGCATCGCGCACGGCCTGGTGGCCGCCGGCGGCGACAGCCACGTGCTGGGCGATCGCCTCGGCCGCCCGTGGTCCATCGCCGTGCGCGACCCGCGCCGCGAGCACGAGGTGGTGGCCGTGCTGCCGCTGGTGGACTGCGCGCTGTCCACGTCGGGCGACTACGAGCGCTTCTTCGACGAAGGGCCCGTGCGCCATCACCACCTGATCGACCCGCGCACCGGCCGCTCGCCCGACGGCGTGCGCAGCGTCACGATCCTGGCCGACGACGGCCTCACCAGCGAGGCCTGGTCCAAGACCGTGTTCGTGCTGGGCGTGGAGGCCGGCCTCGCGCTGGTCGAGCGCCAGCGCGGCATCGACGCCGTCGTCGTCGATGCCCAGGGCCGCCTGCATTTCTCGTCCGGACTGCGCGACGCGCGCGGTTGAAGGAGCTCCCATGACCTCGTCCCAGAACGCCCGCCTGGCCCTGGCCGCCACCACGGCCGCCCTTCTCGCCGCCGCGCTCGCGGGCTGCGGCAAGAGCGCGCCCAGCTCCGGCAACACCGTCACGGTGCAGGGCGACGTGCCCATCGCGTACGTGATGCGGTCCAACGCCATCTCGATGAACCCGACCAACGGCGCGCCCACGCTGCCGGGCGGCGACCTGTTCATCCGCGAGAAGGCCTCGCCCAGCGCGCCCGAGCACAACGTCACCGCGCAGATCACGCAGGGCCAGGGCGACGTGTCCGACCCCGAGGTGTCGTACGACGGCAAGAAGATCGTGTTCTCGCTGCGCTGCCCCACGGCCAACACCGCGCAGGTGGATGGCCAGCCGGCCTGCACGGGCCGCTGGAACCTGTGGGAATACGACATGAGCGCCGGCGACCTGGCCCACGGCACGTTCCGCCGCATCACGTCCACCACGGACGACGACGACGTCGACCCGGCCTACCTGCCGGGCGGCCGCGGCATCGTGTTCTCCAGCAACCGCCAGGCCAAGTCGCACCTGAACCAGGCCCTGGGCCGCCAGTACTACGCGCTGGACGAGTACGAGCGCGAGCGCGTGTTCAACCTGCACACCGTCAAGCTGGACGGCACCGGCGTGCAGCAGATCACGTTCAACCAGAGCCACGACCGCAACCCCGTGGTGCGCCCCAACGGCGACATCATGTTCTCCCACTGGGACCACGTGGGCGGCCGCAACCACTTCAAGATCTTCCGCGTGAAGCCGGACGGCACCGACCTGTTCGTGCTGTACGGCGCGCACAGCCCGGGCAACAGCTTCCTGCACCCGCGCGACATGGACCCGCACGGCAAGTACGCCGGCTTCGTCGCCTCCGACCTGATGCCGCTGTCGCGCTCGCACGAGAGCGGTGCGCTGGTGTTCATCGACGCGGCCAACTATTCGGAAGACGACACGCCGGTCAACGCGAGCGTGCCCGCGCACGGCGGCCAGGTGCAGCCCACCGCGCACCCGCTGTCGTTCGAAGGCGGGATGTCGCAGTACGGGCTGCTCACCACGCCCTACCCGCTGTGGGACGGCACGGATCGCGTGCTGGTGGCGTTCCGGCCCTGCGAGGTCTCGCGCAGCGGCGTGGTGGCGTCGTGCACCACGCTCACCGATGCCGAGCGCGCGCGCATCTCCGACCCGAACCGCACCGAGGCGCAACGCGAGGCCGACACGCTGCAGACCGACGTGCCCCCGCGCTTCTCGGTCTACATGTACGACCCGGCCGGCCAGACCTGGCTGAACATCGCCACGCCCCCCGTGGGCTTCATGTACACCGACCCGATCGCGCTGGTGGCGCGCCCGGAACCCAACGCCACCGACCCCGCGCAGGTGGACGCGGACCTGGCCGCGCAGGACATGGGCGTGCTGGACGTGCGCAGCGTCTACGACACCGACGGCCTGGGCCGCATGGGCGACGCGGTGCTGGCCGATGCCGACCTGGCTCCCGGCTGCACCACCGCCATCGCCAAGACCGCGCCGCTGGATCCCGCCACCGACGTCCGCCCGCAGGTGGCCGACCTGGTGAAGATGAAGGACCCGGCCAACCCCGCCTACGGCTGCGCGCCGGCGCGCTTCATCCGCGCGGTGCGCGCGGTGGCGCCGCCGTCGGGCTCCATCGGCCTGCGCGACGCCATCGGCCTCACCGATTTCGAGCCGCAGCAGATCCTCGGCTACGCGCCCATCGAGCCCGACGGCTCCTTCCGCCTGCAGGTGCCGGCCGACACGCCCATCGCGCTGTCGGTGGTGGACTCGGAAGGCCGCGCGTTCCAGACGCACACCAACTGGATCCAGGTTCGCCCGGGCGAGCGCCGCACCTGCGACGGCTGCCACAGCCCGCGCCGCGGCGGCGCGCTGAACTCCGGCTCGATCGTGGACACGATGCCCGCCGCGCTCACCGCGGCCCTGGCCAGCGCCCACCAGAACGGCGAGACGATGGCCGACACGCGCACGCGCCTCGACCCCGCGTCGCTGCAGCTGGCCGCCGACATGGTGTCGGCCGACATCTGGGCGGACACCACGAAGCCCGGCGTCACCGCCCGGCCCACCCTCGCGATCCGCTACGTGGGCAACCCCGACCCGGCCAACGACCTGGCCACGGCCGTGCCCACCGACGGCATCATCGACTACGCCACGCACGTGGCGCCGATCTGGACGCGCAACCGCGGCGCCAACACCTGCACCACCTGCCACAACAACGCCGACACCAAGCTCAACCTCGAGGCCACCTTCGCCGGCACGCGCCGCGTGGTGTCGTACGAGCAGCTGCTGACCGGCGCGCCGCTGCTGGATGCCGGCGGCCACCCGCAGTTCGAGATCGACGACGGCGTGCCGATGCTGATGCGCGGCCCCGCGCTGGTGGAGCCGATGGCCAACGAGAGCGACGCCACCGGCCTCGCGCGCAAGAGCCGCCTGATGGAGATCCTGTCGGGCGTGACGCTGAAGGCCTCGGCCGACGCGCTGGTGGCGCACCCCAACCCGCCGCCCGGCGCGCCCGACCACTCCAAGATGCTGAACGCGGCCGAGAAGCGGCTGGTGGCGGAATGGATCGACCTGGGTGCCAAGTACTTCAACAACCCGTTCGCGGACGGCAGCAACGTGCGCGCCGTGGCCGGCCTGGACGGCGACACGTACCTCAACGTGGTCTACCCGATCATCACCAGCACCTGCGCGGGCTGCCACCAGGCCATCGGCAGCGGCAACGGCAACTCGTTCTTCCAGAACCGCTTCGTGCTCACGGGCGATCCTGTGGGAGACTACGGCGCCACGCTGAGCATGATCTCCGACACGTGCCACGCGCCGGTGAACTACCTGCTGGCGCGGCCGTCGACGATCCCGCATCCGGACGGCGCCATCGGCCAACTCACCGCGGTGCTGCCGGCCGGCAGCGACCACTACAACGCGATCGCGAACTGGATCCTGTCCGGATGCTGAGAATGCTCGCCCTCCGCCTGCCGGCCCCGCCGCGGCGCCTTCGCCTGCCCCTCGCCGGGGCCGCCTGCGCCCTGGCGGTGCTGGGGCCCGTCGGCTGCGGTGGCGGCGACGTGTCCAACCCCGCGGGCAGCGCCGGCGGCAAGCTGTCGTACGCGTACTTCCAGCGCTGCATCCAGCCGATCCTGGTGGCCCAGCTGCCGCGCCCCAGCGGCAACGGCACCAACACCTGCGCGGCCGGCGGCTGCCACGACAACGTCACCGGCACCGGCGGCGCGCTGCGCATCGACCCGGCGGCCACGGTGGTGAACCTGGACGACGCCGCCAACACGCCCGACGTCATCCGCGCCACGGCGATGTACAAGAACTTCTACTCCGCGCAGGGCGTCACCGTGCCCGGCGCGCCCATGCAGAGCCGCCTGTTCCAGAAGCCGCTGCTGCTCAACATCCTGCATGGCGGCGGCCTGATCTTCCCCGACCAGCAGGACCCGAACGCCCAGGCCATCGCCTTCTGGATCTCGCATCCGTCGCCCGCCGGGCAGGACGAGTTCAGCACCGCGTCGAACGCGCTGTTCACGCCAGCCGACCCGATGACCGGCGCCTGCAACACGCAATGAAGCACGCGCCGATCGCCCTGGCTGCCGCGATCGCGCTGTCGCTCGCGACGGGCGCGTCCGCGCAGGACGCGGCCGTGCCGGCGCCTGCGCCTGCGCCTGCGCCTGCGCCCGCGCCCGCGCCTGCGCCCGATGCCACCCCCGATGCCGCCCCGGACGCCGCCCCGTCGCACGCCGGCGAGCGCCTGCAGGTCACCGATCCGTACGTGGAGATCCGCACCGGCGCGGGCCGCGGCTACCCGGTGTTCTACGTGGCGGGCCGGGGCGAGTGGATCGAGATCACGCTGCGCCACACCGACTGGTTCCGCGTGCGCACCGCCAAGGGCCAGGTGGGCTGGGTGCAGCGCAAGCAACTCGAGTCCACGCTCACCGAGGAGGGCGGCACCAAGACGTTCCGCGACGTGCTGCTGGAGGACTACCTGGGCCGCCGCGTCGAGCTGGGCGCCGCGTTCGGGCGCCTGCACAGCGAGCCGATGATCAAGCTGTGGACGGCCTGGCGCTTCAGCGACACGCTGTCGGTGGAGGCCACCTACGGCCAGGTGCAGGGCGTGTTCTCGGGCACCGACCTCTGGCACTTCGACCTGCATGCCGAGCCCTGGTCCGACCAGCGGTTCTCGCCGTTCGTGGGCGTGGGCCTGGGCCACTTCCGCAACATCCCCAACCGCAGCCTCGTGGACGACACCACCACGGACGCCCGCATGGCCGATGCCACGCTCGGCGCCCGCTGGCACCTGGGCGACCGCTTCGTGGTGCGCACCGACTACACGCTGTACACGGTCTTCCTGTCCGACCAGAAGACCACCCAGTACCACGCGGCCACCCTCGGCCTGTCGTTCTTCTTCTGAGGCCTTCCAGCCGTGAGCCGCCCCATGCAAGCGTCCGCCACCACCCCCCTCCTGCGCGTCACCGTGCTGGCCGGCGCTGCCGCCGCCCTGCTGGCCGCCCCCGTGGCGCGCGCCGCGGACACGCCCGGCGCCAACGGCGCCCCGGCGTCCGGCGACCAGGTGATCGTGCCGGAGATCGACCGCCGCGACGTGAAGAAGCCGCGCATCCCCAGCAACGACATCGAGCTGGGCCTGTTCGGCGGCGCCTACTCCACCGACAACTTCGGCTCGTCGGGCGTGGCGGGCGCGCGCATCGGCTACGCCATCACGGAGGACTTCTTCGTCGAGGGCGACTTCGGCTTCTCGCGCGTCAGCGACAAGGCGTTCCGCCAGGTGCTGCCCGGCGGCATCTTCTCCACGGGCGTGGACACGCTGCGCTACCGCGAGTTCTCGCTCGGCTGGAACGTGTTCCCCGGCGAGACCTTCCTGTGGCGCAACACCGCGTTCCCGTCCGCGCTGTACCTGATCGCCGGCTTCGGCACCACCAGCTTCGACCAGCAGCGCGCGCAGACGGCCAGCTTCGGCGCGGGCTGGCGGCTGATGCTGCGCGACTGGCTGTCGTACCGCCTGGACGTGCGCGACCACCTGTTCGCGCTCGACCTGCTGGGCCGCCGCTCGCTCACGCAGAACCCCGAGATCACGATGGGCCTGTCGGCGCATTTCTGATCGACCGCCCGACCCGCACGCCAAGCACGACCGCAGTACCCCCGCCATGACCCGTCCGACCCGCCGATCCCTCGCCGCCCTGTGCGCCGCCGTCCTGGCCGCCGCCGCGGCGCTGCTGCCCGCCACCGCGCCCGCCGCCGCCCCGCTGGCGCTGCGCAGCGCGGCACCCGACTTCACGCTGCGCGCCGCCGACGGCCGCAACCTGCGCCTGCAGGAGCTGCGGGGCCAGGTGGTGCTGGTGAACTTCTGGGCCACGTGGTGCGGACCGTGCCGCGAGGAGATGCCGCAGCTCGACAAGCTGTACCAGAAGTACCGCGCCTCCGGCTTCACGCTGCTGGGCGTCAGCGTGGACGACGACACGGCCAACGCCACCGCGGTGGCCCGGCGCATGGGGGTCACGTTCCCCGTGCTGCTGGACAACGAGAAGACGGTCAGCAAGCTCTACGACCTGGCCTCGATGCCCTCCACCGTGCTGATCGACCGCGACGGCCGCGTGCGCTACCTGGACCGCGGCTACCGCGAAGGGTCGCAGGCGCTGTACGACGAGCAGATCCGCACCCTGTTGAAGGAGTGATGCCCTTGGCCCTGACCGTGCCCCTCCGTCGCGCCGGCGCCCGGGCCGCGCTGCCCGGCCTCGTCGCGCTGTCGCTGGCCGCCAGCGGCTGCGCGTCGATCGAGCCATGGGTGAAGCCGTACGAGCGCGAGCGCCTGGCCGACCCGATCATGCAGGCCTCGCGCGGTCCGCTCGAGGACAAGCACCTGGAGCACGTGTACACGGTGCGCGAAGGCGCCCGCGGCGCCACGGGCGTGCAAGGGGGCGGCTGTGGCTGCAATTGAAGCGTCCCCGCGCTTGCCCCGCCTGGCGGCCTGGTTCGGGCGCCTGGTGGGCCTCGTCGGCGGCCTGCTGTCCCTCGGCTCCGCCCGGGCCGTCGAGCTGCCCCACGACCACGCCGAGGCCATGTTCCACCTCTACGACGGCGGGGGCACGCAGGCCTACGGCCCCGCGCTGCTGGTGCGCAAGAGCGTGGGCGACCAGGTCTCGCTGTCCGGCACCTACTTCGTCGACATGGTCAGCAACGCGTCGATCGACGTGGTCACGTCGGCCAGCAAGTACAAGGAGACGCGCAACGAGTTCGACCTGTCGGCCGACTACGTGGTGCGCGACACCAAGCTGACGCTGGCCTCGTCGCTCAGCACCGAGCCCGACTACCGCGCCCGCAACACCAGCCTGGACGTCACCCAGGAGGTGTTCGGCGGCATGACCACGGTCGCCTTCGGCTTCACGGAAGGCAACGACGAGGTGGGCCGCCACGGCCAGCCGGGCTTCTTCGACACCACGCGCCACTGGCAGTACCGCCTGGGGGCGACGCAGGTGCTCACGCCGCGCTGGCTGATGAGCGTCAACGCCGAGGCCATCGACGACGACGGCTACCTGGGCAGCCCCTATCGCGTGGCCTACGTCTTCGGCGCGCCCGTGCCCGAGCGCGACCCCCGCACCCGCGCCAGCCGCGCGGTGCAGCTGCGCGTGGCCGGCGACATCGGCTCGGGCGCGATGCGCCAGTCGGTGCACGCGTCGTACCGCTGGTTCACCGATACCTGGGGCATCCACGCCAACACGTTCGAGCTCGGGACCAGCCGCACCTTCGCGGGCGGTTGGCTCGCCGACGGCTTCGTGCGCCTGTACCACCAGACCCACGCCCTGTTCTACAGCGACAACGCCGCGTCCGAGACGCTGTACGTGTCGCGCAACCGGCAGCTCAGCACCTTCCGCGACCTCGGCGTGGGTGCCGGGGTCAGCAAGGTGGTGGCGAGCGTGCCGGGCCGCTACGAGGTCACGGTGCACGCCACCTACGAACTCATCAAGTTCCACTACGCCGACTTCACCGACCTGCGTTCCGGCGCCGCGTACCGCGTGGACGGCAACGTCGTCCAGGCCGCCGTGTCGGCCAACTTCTGACCAGGCCTCCCGCATGCGCATGCTGCCCCCCCTCCTGCCCTCCCGAGCCCGGGCCGCCCTGCTGTCGCTGGGCCTCGCGTCGCTCGTGGCACTGGCCGCCAGCCCGCTGACCGCCGCGGCCCAGGGGCTGCTGGCGCCCGCGCCGGCGCCCTCTGCGGCCTCTGCGGCGTCCGCCGCCTCCGCGCCCGCGCCCGCGGCCGCGCCGGCGCCCACCGCCACGCTCGACACCCGCATCCAGGACACCAAGGCCGACGTCATCGCGCTCAACCGTGACCTGCTGGTGCTGGAGGAGGAACTGCTGTTCCCCGCCAACACGCAGGTGGCGCTGTTCCTGTCGATGGACGTGGGCGTGCTGTTCGACCTGGATTCGGTGCAGGTGAAGCTGGACGACAAGCCGGTGGCCAACTACCTGTACACGCCGCTCGAGATCGCCGCGCTGCACCGCGGCGGCGTGCAGCGCCTGTACCTGGGCAACCTGCGCGCGGGCCCGCACGAGCTGGTGGCGTTCTTCACCGGCAAGGGCCCGCACGACCGCGACTATCGCCGCGCCACCAGCCTGAAGTTCGACAAGGGCACCGACCCGCGCTACATCGAGCTGCAGATCCGCGATTCGACGGGCAAGCTGCAACCCGAGTTCCAGGTCAAGGTCTGGCAGTGACGCGTCCGGGGACCTCCCTGCGCCCTGCGCGGCGCCGACCGGTGCTGACCGCGGCGCTCGCGTGCGCGCTCGGCACGCTGGCGGCGCTCGCGGCCGCGCCGGCGCGCGCGGAGCCGCCCGCGCCGGCGCGCGCGGAGCCGCCCGCGCCGGCGCACGTGGTGCGCGACCCGTATTACGGCGAGGTGCTGTACCAGTACTTCCAGGACCAGTACTTCACCGCGCTCACCGAGCTGATGGCGGCGCAGGGCCAGGGCCGCCTGTCGCACCACGACGACGAGGCCGAGGTGCTGCGCGGCGGCCTGCTGCTGTCCTACGGCCTGCACCGCCAGGCCGGCGAGATCTTCGAGCAGCTGATCGCCCGCCACGCCCGCCCTGACGTGCAGGACCGCGCCTGGTACTTCCTCGCCCGCGTGCGCTACCAGCGCGGCCTGGACGCCGACGCCGAGGCCGCGCTGGACAAGATCGCGCACCCGCTGCCGGAGCCGCTGGAGGAACAGCGCCAGCTGATGAAGGCGCAGCTGCAGATGGCCCGCGGCGATTTCGCGGGCGCCACCCGGGGATTGAGCGCGCTGGTGCATCCGGCGTCGGCCACCTGGTTCTCGTCCGCGCCGCCGGTCAGCCTCTACGCCCGCTACAACCTGGGCATCGCCCAGGTGCGCGGCGGCGACGTGGCGCGCGGCACCGCGGTGCTGGACGCCATCGGCACGATGCCGGGCCCGGACGAGGAGACCCGCGCGCTGCGCGACCGCGCCAACGTGGCGCTGGGCTTCGCCGCGCTGCAGGCCGGCAAGCCTCAGGAGGCCCGCCGGGTGCTGGAGCGCGTGCGCCTGCAGGGCCCCAGTGCCAACAAGGCGCTGCTGGGCTTCGGCTGGGCCGCGGCGTCGCTCAAGCACTACGACGACGCGTTGGTGCCCTGGACCGAACTCACCACGCGCGACGCCGACGACGCCGCCGTGCTGGAGGCGCGCATCGCGGTGCCCTACGCGTATGGCGAGCTGGGCGCGTCGCGCCAGGCGCTGGCGCTGTACCAGGACGCGCTGGCCGCGTTCGACCGCGAGCACGCCGCGCTGGCCGATTCCATCACCGCCCTGCGCCAGGGCGCGCTGGTGCCGGCACTGGCGGAGCGCAACACGCAGCCGGCCCGCGGCTGGCAGGCGCAGGACATCGCCCTGCTGCCGCCCGCGCTGCCCCACCCGGGCCACCTGGCGGCGGTGCTGGCGCAGAACGACTTCCAGGAAGGCTTCCACGCCTGGCGCGACCTGCAGTTCCTGGCGCGCAACCTGTCCGGGTGGCGCGAGCAGCTGGGCATCTTCGACGACATGCTGGCCAACCGGCGCCAGGGCTACGCCGAGCGCCTGCCCCGCATCCATGCCCGCAGCGGCACGCTGGACGTCGACGCCTTGCAGAAGCGATACGACGCGCTGGCGGCCGAGGTGGCGCAGGCCGAGCGCGACGCCGACGGCCGCGCGCTGGCCAACGACGCCGAGCGCGCCCTGATGACCCGCGCCGACCACGCGCGCGAGCTGCTGGAGAAGGCCCAGGCGGCCGGTGGCGATCCTTCGCTGGACGCGGCGCGCGAGCGGCTGCGCCTGGTGCAGGGCGCCCTCGCCTGGCAGCTGGCGCAGGCCCAGACGCCGCGCCTGTGGGACGCGAAGAAGGGCCTGCGCGCCACGGCCGGCGGCCTGGCGCAGGGCCGCGAGCAGGAGGCCGAGCTGGCGCGTGCCGAGCGCGACGAGCCGCGCCGCTTCGGCACGCTCTCCGCCCGCATCGCCGCCCTGAGGCAGCGGCTGGACGTGCTGTCGCCGCGCGTGGCCGCGCTGTCGGCCGAGGAGCAACGCGCGCTGCAGGACCTGGCCATCGCCGCGCTGCAGCAGCAGCAGGAACGGCTGGCGGGCTACAGCGCCCAGGCCCGCGTGGCCATCGCGCAGCTGTACGACCAGGCCACGCGGCAGAAGGCCGGTGGCGGCGGCAGCGCGGCGCCGGCCGGCACGCCCGTCCCGTCCTCCCAGGCCACGCCGGCACCTGCGGCGGCTCCCGTTCGCGCGCCCGCGCCCACGCCGACACCCGCACCCGCACCCGCACCCGCGGCCCGCCCGCCCGCGCCCGCGCCGGCCCCCGCGCCCACCGGCCTCGGCATCACCGAACTCAACGACCCGGAGCCCGCGCATGCGCCGCGCTGACCGCCGCCGCCCCGCCCTGGCGCTGCGCCTGGCCGCCCCGCTGCTGGCCGGAACACTGGGCGCCTGCTCGTCGTTCCACGGCAAGGGCCCGCAACCCACGCCGGACAACGCGCCCACGCTGAAGAGCCTGGCCAGCCGCAAGGTGCCCGTGCAGAAGGACGAGGGCGTGCCCGCGGACGAGGTGCAGGCGATCGCCGCCTACCGCCGCGTGCTGGACGCGTCGCCCGACCCGAAGCAGCGCGCCGAGGCCCTGCGCCGGCTGGGCGACCTGTCTATGGACAGCGCCGACACGGCGTTCGCGAACGGTGCCGCCGGCAACGCGACGCAGCCCGACTACCGCGCCGCCATCGGCCGCTACCGCGACTACCTGAAGGCCTACCCGGACGACCCGGCCAACGACCAGGTGCAGTACCAGCTGGCCCGCGCCTACGAGCAGGGCGGCGACCTGGAGCTGGCGCTGAAGACGCTGGACGAGCTGGTCAGGCGCTGGCCCGCGACGCGGTACCGCGACGAGGCCAACTTCCGCCGCGGCGAGCTGCTGTTCACGCTGAAGCAGTACCCGGCCGCCGAGCAGGCCTACGCCGCCGTGCTGAAGTCGCCCGAATCGCCGTACGAGGACCGCGCGCTGTACATGCACGGCTGGTCGCTGTTCAAGCAGGGCAAGCTGGAGGAGGCCCTGCCGTCGTTCTTCGACGTGCTGGACCGCCACGTGGCGTCGGTGCCGGATGGCGACGACCTGGCCACCACCGCGTCGCTCAGCCGCGCCGACCGCGAGCTGGTGGAGGACACCTTCCGCGTCACGAGCCTGGCGCTGGAGAACCTGAAGGGCGCCGAGTCGATCCCGCAGTTCGAGACCACCGACCTGCGCCGGTCTTACGAGTTCCGCGTCTACGACCAGCTGGCCGCGCTGTACGTCAAGCAGGAGCGCATCAAGGACGCCGCGGACACCGACGCCGCCTTCGCGCAGGCGCGCCCGCTGCACCCGCAGGCGCCCGTGATGCAGGCGCGCGTGATCGACATCTACCAGGGCTCGGGCTTCGACACGCTGGCCCTGGCGGCCAAGAAGGAATACGTCACCCGGTATGGCGGGGAGGGCCGGTTCAAGGAGGAGGCCCCGGAGGCCTGGGAGAACGCCCGGCCGCGCGTGAAGGTGCTGTTGGACGAGATGACCCGCCGCTATCACGCCGCGGCGCAGCAGTCGCACGCGGCCGCCGACGTGGACGAGGCCGTGAAGTGGTACCGCGCCTACCTGGCCGCGTTCCCCGCCGAGCCCGAGACCGCGCCGCACGATTTCCTGCTGGCCGAGCTGCTGTACGAGAACCACCGCTGGGCCGAGGCCGGCGTGGAATACGAGCGCACCGCCTACCAGCTGCCGGGCTTCGCGCGCAGCGCGGACGCGGGCTACTCGGCGCTGCTGGCCAACCGCGAGCAGGAGAAGGCCGCCACGCCCGAGCAACGCCCCGCGCTGCAGCACGCGGGCGTGGACAGCGCACTGCGCTTCGCCGCCGCCTTTCCCGCCGACCCGCGCACCGGCCAGGTGCTGGCGCATGCCTCCGAGGTGCTGTACGCGCTGCACGAGGAGCCCCGCGCCGCCGATCTGGCCCGCCAGGTGCTGGTGCTGCAGCCGCCCGCGGCGCCGGCGCAGCGTCGCGTGGCCTACACCGTGCTCGCGCACACCGCGTTCGAGCGGCAGGCGTTCGGCGAGGCCGAGAAGGACTACCAGGAGGTGCTGGCGCTGGCCCCGGCCAACGACCCCGCGCGCGCCGACCTGAACGAGCGCCTGGCCGCCTCCATCTACAAGCAGGGCGAGCAGGCGCGCAGCGCCGGCAAGGGCCGCGAGGCTGCCGCCACGTTCGCGCGCGTGGCCACCGCCGCGCCCGAGTCCAGCGTGCGCGTCGCCGCGCAGTTCGACGCCGCAGCGGAACTGATGGCGCTGAAGGACTGGGCCGCCGCCGCCGCGTCGCTGGAGGACTTCCGCAAGCGCTACCCGCAATCGCCGCTGCAGGCGCAGGTGCCGGCCAGGCTGGCCATCGCCTACGAGGAGCAGCAGCAGTGGCCCCAGGCCGCCGCGGAGTACGAGCGCCTGGCCGATGCCAAGGACCCGGCGCTGGCGCGCTCCGCGCTGTGGCAGGCCGCGTCGCTGCACGAGCGCGCCGGCCAGCGCGCCGCGGCGGCCAGGGATTTCGAGCGCTACGCACGCACGTACCCGACGCCGCTGGAGCCCGCGCTGGAGGCTCGCTCGCACCTGGTGGCGCTGGCGCAGGCCGACGGCAACGCGCCGCGCGCGCTGGCGCTGCAGAAGGAGATCTTCTCGGCCGACCAGGCCGGCGGCGCCGCGCGCACCCCGCGCACGCGCACGCTGGGCGCACAGGCCGCGCTGGCGCTGGCCGCGCCCACCTTCGAGGCCTATCGCAAGGTGGCCCTGGTGGAGCCGCTGCAGAAGAACCTGAAGCTGAAGAAGCAGCGCATGGACGACGTGCTGAAGGCCTACGCGGTGGCGAGCGACTACGGCGTGGCCGACGTCACCACCGCCGCCACCTTCCACGTGGCCGCGCTGTACCAGGACTTCGGCCAGGCGCTGCTGAAGTCCGAGCGCCCGAAGAAGCTCAGCAAGCTGGAGCGCGAGCAATACGACGTGCTGCTGGAGGAGCAGGCCTACCCGTTCGAGGAGAAGGCGATCGAGCTGCATGAAGTGAACACGAAGCGCGCCGCCGGCGGCCTGTACGACGCCTGGGTGCAGAAGAGCTTCGCCGCGCTGCGCGCCCTGCGCCCGGTGCGCTACGGCAAGGACGAACAGAGCGAGGCGGCCGTCGATGCGATCCGCTGAACGAGTGGTCCCCCCGGGGTCGGGGTCGGGTCTCCGACCCGACCTCGCATCCACCTTGGCGATCGTGCTGGCGGCGACACTGGCGGCCTGCTCGAGCGTGCAGAAGCCCCTGCCGGGCGCGGCTGACGCCACGCCGGCACCGGTCCCGGCCTCCGCGGCGTCGACACCGCCGCAGGCTGCGCCCGCCCCGGCGGCCGCCGCCCCGACGCCCCGCGCCGCGCTCGCGCCCATCGACCCCGACACCCAGCGCGCCTACGCCGCAGCCGTGGCCGCCCTGAAGGCCGGCCGCGTGGACGAGGCCGACCGCGCCTTCCGCGCGCTGGCCACCGCCCACCCCGAGCTGCCCGGCCCGCACGCCAACCTCGGGCTGATCGACCGTCGCGCCGGTCGCCTGGACGCCTCCGCCCAGCAGCTGGAGCAGGCCACCGCGCTCGGACCCGACCAACCCGCCTGGTTCAACCAGCTGGGCATCACGCAACGCCAGCGCGGCCAGTTCGAGGCCGCGCGCGTGGCGTATGACCGTGCGCTGGCGCTCGATCCGGACTACGCTTCCGCCACGCTGAACCTGGGCATCCTCGAGGACCTGTACCTTGGCCACGCGCCCCGGGCGCTGGCGCTGTACACGCGCTACCTGGCCCTCACGCCCGCCGGCGACCCGGTGGTGGCCAAGTGGGTGGCCGACCTGAAGAACCGCACCAAGGCGTCCGCAACCGCCGCATCCCCCGCCACGGCGGCCTCCGCGCCGCCCGCATCCCCCCCGCCGACTCCGGCCGTCAAGGAGAAGGAATGACCACGCCCACAAGCCTGCGCTGGCTGCTCGCGCTGCTCGCGTCCCTGGCCACGCTGCCCGCGCTGGCCGACGACCGCACCGACCTCGAGGGCAGCAAGATCATCGGCAACCGCGAGTTGCCCAAGGTGCTGTACATCGTGCCCTGGAAGAAGCCCGTGCCGGGCGAGACCTCGCCGCATCCGCCCAGGAGCGTGCTGGACGAGGCCCTCGCCCCGATCGACCGCGACGTCTTCCGCCGCCAGATGAGCTACGACGCGCAGGTGCAGGCCGCCGCGCCAGCGGCCACGCCGGCCCGCCCCGCCGCGGCCCCGCCCGCGGCCGCCCCCGTTTCCCCGAAGAACTGATCCGCCGCGCCCCGCGCCCGACCGGATCGATCCCCCGACCCCCCGTCCCGTCCCGGACCCCGCCTTTCGCCCACGGAGATTTGCAGAGATGAATGCCTTCCAGACCGTCGTCAAGTTCTTCCAGGATTGCGGCCTGTTCATCTACCCGAGCCTGTTGATCATGGCCACGGGCGTCGCCATCGCGATCGAGCGATTCTTCTTCCTGCAGAAGGCCCGCGTGGCCAACCGCCAGGACTGGACCCGCTTCCTGCCCCAGCTGCAGAAGGGCGAGTGGCGCGACGTGATGGCGGCCAGCGAGAAGTCCGATTCCGCCATCGCCAAGATCGTCAACAACGGCCTCACGCGCCTGCAGAGCTCGCGCCGCCGCGACGACATCGACGCCTCGATGGAGGAAGGCATGATGGAGATCGTGCCGCGCCTGGAGAAGCGCACGCACTACATCGCCACCTTCGCCAACGTGATCACGCTGGTGGGCCTGCTGGGCACCATCATCGGCCTGATCAAGGCGTTCACGGCGGTGGCCTCGGTCAACCCGGCCGAGAAGGCCGAGATGCTGTCGGCGTCCATCTCCATCGCGATGAACAACACGGCGTTCGCGCTGATGGTGGCCATCCCGTTCCTGCTGGTCCACGCCTTCCTGCAGGCGCGCACGGCCGACATCGTCGACGGCCTCGAAGCCGCCAAGATCAGCTTCCTCAACCTCGTGCAGCGCCTGGCGCCCGAGAGCCGTACCTGAGCCCCGGGAGCACGCGAGGACCCGATCATGCGCACACGCCGATTGCGCACCCAACACGCCGCGCTGGAAGTCAGCGCGTTCATCAACCTCATCGTGGTGCTGGTGCCGTTCCTGCTGTCCACGGCCGTCTTCACGCGCCTGTCGGTGGTGGACCTGAAGCTGCCCGCACAGAACACGCTCGCCGAGATCACGCCGGCCGGCAACCTGCAGCTCGAGGTCATCATCCGCAACGATGCGCTGGAGGTGAACGACCGCAACGGCGGGCGCCTGTTCGCGCCCATCCCGAACGTCGGCGGCGCGCATGACATGCGCACGTTGAACGCCGTGATGATCCAGCTGAAGCAGAAGTTCCCGGACAAGACCGAGGCCACCGTGCTGGCCGAATCCAACACGCCCTACGACGTGCTGGTGCAGGTGATGGACGCGATGCGCACCGGCAAGGTGGCGCAGGGCGCCCAGGCGGTCAGCGTGGACCTGTTCCCGGCCATCTCCATCGGGGATGCTCCCCAGTCGGCGCCGCAGGGCGCGCCGGCGTCCGGAGCGGCGCGATGAAGCTCACCCCGCTGCAGAAGCGCGCGGCCCGGGCCTCGCGCAACAAGTCGATGGTGGACCTGAACCTGGTCTCGCTGATCGACGTGTTCACCATCCTGATCTTCTTCCTGCTGTCCAACTCCACCGAGGTGCAGACGCTGCCCAGCCCGAAGCAGGTGAAGCTGCCGGAGTCCACGGCGGAGAAGTCGCCCAAGGACAACCTCGTCGTCGTGGTCAGCGGCCAGGACATCGTGGTCGAGGGCCGCAACGTGGCCAAGGTGGCCGACGTGCTGGCCGACAAGGGCGACCTGATCGAGCCGCTGATGGCCGAGCTGCAACTGCTGTCCAAGCGCCAGGTGGTCAAGGCCGACCAGTCGGTCACGCAGGCCATCACCATCATGGGCGACCGGGAGATCCCGTACCAGCTGCTGCGCAAGGTGATGTTCACCTGCGCGCGGGCCAACTTCGTGGACGTGTCGTTCGCGGTGCGGCGGAAGGTGGAGTCATGAGCCTCATCACGCTGCCCAGCCATCTCTGGCTCCCGGCCGAGCGCCGGGCCGCTCCCAAGCCGGCCGAGGTCCCCTCGGGGGACCGCTCGATGTACTCATCGGGCGAGGGGCTCCAATGACCGCCATCTCGTTCCACCAATCCGTGCTGCCGTGGGCGCTGTCCCACCAGGACGAGCAGCGCTTCCGCAACCTCTGGCTGCTGGTGGTGCTGCTGGCCCTGGTGCTGGGCGTGGGCACGCACCTGCTGCCGCGGCCGGTGGAGGACCGCGCGGCCGCCACCGAGCTGCCGCCGCGCCTGACCAGGCTGATCCTCGAGCACCAGGCGCCCCCGCCCCCGCCGCCACCGCCCGTGCAGAAGGCCGTGCCGGACAAGACGCCGGTTCAGACGGGCACCGAGGAGCCGGTGCCGCAGAAGACCAAGCCGCTGCCGCAGAAGCAGCAGCCCCTGCCGGAGGCGCGCAACCCGAAGCCGGACAAGGCGCCAGGCGACGACATCGCCGTCGCGCGCCAGAAGGCCACGGGCGTCGGCCTGCTGGCGTCCAAGGACCTGCTCGCCGAGATCCACGGCGCGCCCGCCGCGGTGCAGCTGAACCAGGACATCAAGCCCGGACCGGGCGTGGGCACGGGCACCGGTCCCGGCGTGGGCGCGGGCACCGACCCGGGCCTGCCGGCGCGCGCGCTCATCACGTCCAACGCCACGGGCGGCAGCGGCGGCATCAACACCGCCGGCTACAGCCGCAACACGGGCGGCGGTGGCCTGGCCGGCCGCGGCGGCACGCTGGTGGAAGGCGTGGCGGGCGGCGGCGGTGGCGGCGGCTTCGGCACCAAGGGCTCGTCCGCCCAGCCGGCCGCGGTGGCCGGCGGCGGGGGCAAGGGCGGCACGCAGCAGCGTGGCGGCTCGGGCAAGGCCGCGCGCTCCATCGAGGACCTGCGCCTGGTGTTCGAGCGCAACAAGGGCGCGATCTACGCGATCTACAACCGCGCGCTGCGCGACGACCCGTCGCTGCAGGGCAAGGTGGTGGTGCAGCTGACCATCGCCCCCAACGGCAGCGTCACGGACTGCAAGGTGGTGTCCAGCGAGCTGAAGACGCCGGAGCTGGAACAGAAGCTGATCGCGCGCATCCGCCAGTTCGACTTCGGGGCGAAGGACGTGGACCAGATGACCACGACGTATCCGCTGGACTTCCTGCCCTCTTAACGGACATGGTGCCAGGCATTACCTGTTGCCTCCTGCGGAGGCAACAGGTAATGCCTGGCACCATCATTTCAGATCTGCACGCGCGTCCCCAGCTCCACCACCGCGTTGTCCGGCAACCGGAAGTACCTCACCACGCTGCCCGCGTTGCGCTGCATCGCCGCGAACAGCCGTTCGCGCCAGTGCATCATGCCGCCGCCGGGCGTGGGCACCACCGTCTCGCGGCTGAGGAAGTAGCTGGTCTCGAACAGCGGCACCGCCAGGCCCTGCGCCTCGCACAGCGCCAGCGCGTGCGGCACGTCGGGCGTCTGCATGAAGCCGAAGTGCATGACAACGCGCCAGAAGCCGTGGCCCAGCGCCTGCAGCTCGATGCGTTCGGCCGCGGGCACGTAGGCCACCTCCTCGAACAGCACCGTCAGGATCACGTTGTGCTCGTGCAGCACGCGGTAGTGCTTCAGGTTGTGCAGCAGCGCCTGCGGCACGTGGTCCGGGTCGGCCACGGCGTACACGGCCGTGCGCTCCACGCGCGGGATCGCATGCACGTCCAGCGCCTCCAGGAACGGCAGCAGCTCCAGGCCGTCGTGCTTCAGCGCATCCACCATCAGCAGCCGCCCGCGTGACCAGGTGCTCATCACGCCGAAGATCAGCAGGCCGAGCGCCAGCGGGAACCAGCCGCCGTCCAGGAACTTGGTGGCGCAGCTCACCACCAGCAGCACGTCCACGGCCAGGAACACGCCGGTGCCTGCCAGCGTCGCCCACAGCGGCAGCCGCCAGCGATGCCGCACCACGACGTACATCAGCAGCGTCGTGATCAGCATCGTCACGGTCACCGCGATGCCGTACGCGCCGGCCAGCGCCGACGAGCTGCCGAAGCCCAGCACCGCCGCCACCACGCCGGCCAGCAGCAGCCAGTTGACGGCGGGCACGTAGATCTGCCCGGCCTCGTGCGCGGACGTGTAGCGCACGTCCATGCGCGGCAGGAAGCCCAGCTGGATGGCCTGCTTGGTCATCGAGTACGCCCCCGAGATCACGGCCTGCGACGCGATGATCGCCGCCAGCGTGGCCAGCACGATGGCCGGCAGCGTGGCGGACGCGGGGAACAGGTGGAAGAACGGGTTGTCGATCGCGTGCGGATCGCCCATCAGCAGCGCGCCCTGGCCCATGTAGTTGAGCGCCAGCGCGGGCAGCACCAGGCCCGTCCAGGCGATCTGGATGGGCTTGCGGCCGAAGTGGCCCATGTCGGCATACAGCGCCTCGGCGCCGGTGAGCGCCAGCACGATCGCGCCCATCGCCGCGAACACGTGCCAGCCGCGGTCCACCAGGAACTGCGCGGCATGCCACGGGTTGAGCGCCGCCAGGATCGCGGGCTGCGCCGCGATGTGCAGGCCGCCCATCACGGCCAGCGTGCCGAACCACACCACGATGACGGGCCCGAACAGCTTGCCCACGAAGCCGGTGCCGAAGCGCTGCATGCAGAACAGGCCCACCAGCACCAGCAGCGACACGGGGATCACCCACGCCTTGAGCGCCGGCGACAGCACCTCCAGGCCCTCCACGGCGCCCAGCACGGACACGGCGGGCGTGATGACGCTGTCGCCGTAGAACAGCGTGGCGCCGAACACGCCCAGCAGCAGCAGCGCCTGCCGCCAATGCGGCCGCCGCTTCATCGCGCTGCTGGCCAGCGCGGTGAGCGCGAGGCCGCCGCCCTCGCCGCGGTTGTCCGCGCGCAGGATCAGCACCACGTACTTCAGCGTCACCACCAGCATCAGTGCCCAGAAGATGACCGACACGGCGCCGATCAGGTGAGGCGCATCCAGCGGCACGCCGGTGGCGGGCTGGAACACCTCGTGCATCGTGTACAGCGGGCTGGTGCCGATGTCGCCGTAGACGACGCCGATGGCGCCCAGCGTGAGGGCCGCCAGCCCGGCCCGGTGGGGCGTGCCCGGCTCCTCGGGCGGGGCGTCGGACGCGGCGGTGGCGGGCAGGATCGCGGTGGTCATGCAGGAAGAAGGGAATCGGGAGGCAGGCAGCATGCCTCACCGGGCATCAGGGCCACATAAGGACGCCGGTGCCTGGCACCGTCACTTCAGGCTCCCGCCACCACCCGATACCCCACCCCCAACTCCGTCACCAACCACCTCGGATCCGCCGGATCCGCCTCCAGCTTCGCCCGCAACTGCCCCATGTAGAGCCGCAGGTACTGCGTCTGCTCGACCGCCTCCGCGCCCCACACGTCGGCCAGCAGCGCCCGGTGCGTCACCACCTGCCCCGCGCTGCGCACCAGCCGGGCCAGCAGGCGGAACTCAGTGGGCGTCAGGTGCACCGCCTCGCCGTGCAGCAGCACGCGGTGCGCCGCCAGGTCGACCTCGAGGCCGCCGTCCGGGGTGGCGTAGCGCGTGATGGCGGGCCGGGCGTCCACGCCGCGATGCCGCAGCGCGACGCGCAGCCGCGCCAGCAGCTCGCCGATGCCGAACGGCTTGACCAGGTAGTCGTCGGCGCCGCCGTCCAGCAGCGCGATCTTGCGGCCGTCGTCATGCCGCGCCGAGATCACCACCACGGGCGCGCGCCGCGTCGCGGCCGTGAACAGTGCCAGCAGCGACGCGCCGTCCGCGTCCGGCAGGCCCAGGTCCAGCACCACCAGGTCGAAGGGGTCGGCGGCCGCGGCCGTGGTCCACAGCGCGCGGGCATCCGCGGCGCTGGCGGCGGGCTGCACGCGGTAGCCCTCCACCCCCAGTGCGCCGCGCAGCATGGCGCGCAGCTCGGCGTCGTCCTCCACCAGCAGCAGGTGCAGGCTGGTCGACGAGGTCATGCGTCCGCCTCCCGGCCCCACGCAGCCAGCTCGGGCGCGTCGGGCGGCACCGGCAGCCGGCATTCGAAGCTGCAGCCGCCCTGGCCGCGCGGGCGCAGCGTCAGCTCGCCCCCGTGCACGCGGGCGATGGCCCGGCACACGGCCAGCCCGACGCCCGAACCGCGCGACGCCGAGGGCGACGCGGACGACGTGGCCCGCTCGAACACGTTGAACACCCGCTCGCGGGCCCCGGGCGCGATGCCGGGGCCGCGGTCGCGCACGGCCAGCAGCACCCCGCCGGGGTCCGCGCGCACCACCAGCTCGACGTCGCCGCCGGCGTGCTTGCGCGCGTTGTCGACGAGGTTGTCCAGCATCTGCACCAGCAGCGTCGCGTCGCAGCGCAGCAGCGGCACGTCGGCGCCCACGTGCGCGCGCAGGCGGAACGGGGGCGCGGGCGCAGCCGCCGGCGCGGCCTGGGCGTGGGCCTCGGCCTCGGCCACCGCGTCGCCGTCATCGCCCGGCCCGACCGCCTCCTCGCGCCGCCGCGCATGCCGCAGCACCGTGCCGACGATCTCCTCGGCCGATTCCCAATCCAGCCGCAGGGACACGCCGGGCGCGCCCAGCCGCGCGAGCTGCAGCGTGTCGGTGGTCATGCGGTCCAGCTCGCGCGCCTCGTCCGCGATGGCCGTGGCCAGACGGCGCCGCTGCGCCGGCGCCAGGCGGTCGTCCTGCGCCTGCAGCGACGACGCCGCGCCCAGGATCGTTGCAAGCGGCGTGCGGTAGTCGTGCGAGATGGCCGCCAGGAAGGTGTTGGACAGCGCCTGCGCCTGCGCGTCGTCGCGCGCGCGGGCCGCGGCGTGCCAGGCGGCGGCGCGCTCCAGCGCCAGGCCCATCTGGTCGCACAGGGCCTGCGCCTCGGCCAGCACGTCGGCGGCGGCCTCGCGGGGCCGGGGCGCGGCCACCAGCGCGGCGCCCCAGGCCGCCGCGCGGCCGCGCAGCGGCAGGTACCACGCGTCCACCTCGTCGTGGCGGCCCGTGCCGGGCCCCATCGCCTGCGCGTGACGCAGGCACAGCCACAGGCCGCTGCGCTGCTCGGCGTCCGGATCGCTGGCGCCCAGCCAGTGCATGGCCGCGTCGTCGCGCTGCGCCGGCGGGCCGCCGGGCGGTGCCAGCAGCAGCGTCACCGCGCCGTTCACCACGGGGGCCAGGGCCTGGGCCAGCGCGTCCGCCTTCGCCACGGGATCGTCGCTGGCGCGCAGCGTCTCGCCGATGGCGCGCAGCCGTCCCGCGCGGGCGGCCTCGCGCCGGGCCTGCGCGGCCAGCGCGCGCTGGCGTGCCGTGAGGCCGCCCACGCCGCCCGCCACCAGCCACAGCGTGACCAGCAGCGCCGCCTGCTGCGGCGTGTCCACCGCCAGCGAGCCGCGCGGGGGCACGAAGGCGATGTCGAACACCGTCACCGCCGCCATCGACGCCACTACGGCCGCCGGCACCGACAGCCACAGGCCCGCCAGGCCCGCGGCCAGCACCAGCAGCAACGCCAGCTGGGCGAGCGCGAGGTCGTTCATGCCGCGCCCTCGCCCTCGCTCTCGCCCTTGCCCACGCCCTGGCCCACCGGGCGCGACCAGCGCCGCGCCACGTCCGCCGCCACCTCGTCCAGCCACGCATACCGCCGCAGGTATTGCGCGCGCTTCTGGCTGGGCAGCTCCGCGGCGTCGCGCCGGCGCGGCGCCAGCGGCAGGTCGAACAGCCCGTCCGGCCGCGGCGCGCCGCCCTCCTCGGCCCAGAACGCGTCGTAGTCGAAGCGGATCTCCTGGTGGCGCGGGTGGCCCCAGTACGCATGCGTCTCGCGGCCCACCGCGCGCAGCGCGCGGGCGCCGGCCACCGCGGCGGCCTGCTGCAGCAGGAACACCATCAGGCTGGCGGGACGCAGGCCGTGCGACAGCTTGGTGATGTGGCGCAGCACGTCGCGCGGCGCGGTGCCGTTGAGCGATCCCACCAGCAGCACCGGGCCCTGGCCCGGGGCGTCCTCGTCTCCCGGCGCCTCGTCCACCAGCGTGAAGCACGCGGAATACAGCAGCGAGCCGAACGGGTCCATCAGCGACAGGGTGAGCTCGCCCTCGCGCTCGAACCGCGTCTGCTTGCCCAGCCGCACCGGCAGCGTGCCCTGGCCGGCGGGCAGCGCCACGTCGCAGAACGCCAGGTCCTGCCGATCGGCCACGGCCGCCAGCAGCGCGGGCCCGAACGCGGCGCCGGCCAGCGCGTAGTGGCGGCGGACGATGGCCACGCGCTGCGCCACGCCGGGGCCGCGACACGGATAGGGCTTGTGGATCTTCTGCGCGAGCTTGGGATGCGCGCGCGCCAGCGGTTGCCAGGCCGGAGCGTCCAGGAACTGCAGCATCGCGCGGTGCGCCTCGGGATGGCGCAGCGCCGAGGCGACGAAGCGCCACTGCCGCGGCCACCGCTCGCGGTCGCCACGCGGATACGCGCGCGCGGCCTGGGCCAGCACGCGAGGCAGCAGGCGCAGGCCCAGCAGGAGCGACCGCCAGCGGGCGGGCCGACGGGCAGCGGGCATGCGCGCGACTGTAGCGGAGCGACGTTGCGCCCGGCTGTCGCGCGAGCGCGGGCCGTCAGCCCACGACCTGCCTCGCGGGCTCGCCGTGGCCGCCCCGCTGCTGCTGCGGCGGCCACGCCGGCGCGGGCTCGGCGGCGGGAGCCGCCGCCAGGGCGGCCAGCCAGGACCAGATCCGGCCCGCGGCGGCGTCCCAGTCGCCCTGCCGCGCCAGCACGCGGCCCGCGTCGCGCCGGCGCGCGCGCTCCGCCGGGCTCTCATCCAGCGTGGCCTCGCAGGCGGCGATGAAGCCGTCGACGCCGTCCGCGGTGCGCACGACGCCGCCCAGACGCGCCACCACGTCCGGCAGCGCCGTGGACACCACCGGGCGGCCCCCGGCCAACGCCTCGAGCGCGCGCGTGGGCGGGTGGCAGCGCGTGGCCGGGCCGCGCACGATGGGCAGCAGGCACACGTCCCACTGCGATTGCAGGTAGGGCAGCAGCGCCCAGCTCTGCCGGCCCAGCCAATGCAGGTTGGCGCGCTGCGGCAGGGCGCGGCCGGGCGGCAGCAGCACCGGGCCCGCCATCACCAGCTGCCAGTCGGGGCGCCGCGCGGCCACGGCCTCCACCAGCGCCAGGTCGACGCGCTCGTCGATCGCGCCGTACCAGCCCAGGCGCGGCCAGGGCAGGCCGGCGTGCAGCGCGGCGGCGTCCGCGGCCTCGACGCTGCGTTCCCACAGGCGGCCCGCATCGAAGTGGTCGGCGTCGATGGCGTCCGCCACGAACCGCGCGCGGGCATGGCGCGCGCTGCTGGCCTTGTGCAGCGTGGGGCTGGCGGTGAGGACGAGGTCCGCGCGGGCCATCAGCGCGGCGTCGCGCTCCGCGCGCAGCGAGCGCGCCTCCGGCGCCGCGGCGCCGGCATCGTCACGGCGGTCGTAGACCACCGCCCGGACCGGCAGGCTGGCCAGCAGGGGCAGCGGCATCGGCGATGCGAACCAGGCGATCGGCGACGCCACCGCGCGCTCGGCCAGTGCGTCGCGCAGCAGCTCGGCCACCGCGGCCAGCGCCAGGCCGTCGGCCCGCGCGATGCGTGCCGGCAGGTGCGGCACCAGCACCTCGACGCCCGCCGCCGGGTTCGACGCGACCAGGTGGCCGGGCGCCATGTCGTCCGCCACCGGCTCCTCCACGACGATCACGTCCAGGTGCCGCGCCAGCCGCGCCAGCAGGTGCTGCAGGCGCTGGTAGACCACGCCCCAGCGCTGGTCGGCCAGCACGAGCAGCGTCGTCCGCCCACCCCCCGCACGCCGGGACGCGAACGCCGGCGCCGGCGACAACGGCACGCTCAGCGCGTGGGCGAGGGAGGCGGCACGGAGCGCGGCGTCGGGCATCGGAAGGATCCTTCGAACGGGAACACGGTGGGCCTGCGCGCGTCGCGCCGGCCTGGACGGGCGAAAGGCAAGCTCCGGACCCGGACGCGAGCGCGCGGGCCGATGACCCTGCCATCCCGCCGCCCGCGCCTTCCCCCCGATACTGCCCCGTGGCCTCGCGCGCGCCGTGCGCGCGCTCACGTGACGCGCGTCCCGAGACCATCCCGCCCATGCCCCCTTCCCGCGCCGCTCCCGGTTCGCCCGCCGAACGCCGCATCGGCCTGGCATTGTTCCTGGCCGGCTTCGCCACGTTCTCGCTGCTGTACTGCGTGCAGCCGCTGCTGCCCCTCTTCGCCGACGAGTTCGGCCTGGCGCCCGCCGCGAGCGCGCTGGCCCTGTCGCTCAGCACCTTTGCGCTGGCCGGCGCCATCGTGGTGGCGGGCGCCCTGTCGGAGCGGCTGGACCGCCGGCGCCTGATGGCCGCGTCGATGGCGGCCGCGGCCGTCCTCACCCTGGGCGTGGCCGCGCTGCGCAACTGGCACGCGATGCTGGTGCTGCGCACGCTGGAAGGCCTGGTGCTGGGCGGCGTTCCCGCGGTCGCCATGGCCTACCTGGCGGACCAGATCGCGCCCGAGGGCCTGGGGCGCGCGATGGGCCGCTACGTGGCCGGCAACGCGTTCGGCGGCATGACGGGCCGCGTGCTCGTGGGCGCGCTGGCGGGCCATCTGGGCTGGCGCGCATCGATGGCGCTGCTCGGGGCGCTGGACCTGGCCGCGACGCTGGCCTTCCTCGCGCTGCTGCCCCGGCACGGGCGCGGCGCGCCGCTGGCGGACGGTGCCCGGGCCGACCCTGGCATCGGGCCCGCGCCACGCCCCGCGCGGCTCGCGGACCACCTGGCCGCCTGGCGCGCCCACCTGCGCGATCCCGCGCTGCGCGCGCTGTTCGCCATCTCGTTCTTCGCGATGGGCGTGTTCGTCACCGTCTACAACTACCTCGGCTTCCGCCTGATGCGGCCTCCGTTCGGCCTGGGCCAGGCCGCCATCGGCGCGATCTTCTGCGCCTACGTGTTCGGCGTCGTGTCGTCGGCCGTGGGCGGGGCGCTGGCCGACCGGCGGGGCCGCGGCCCCATGATGGCCTGGGGCCTCGCCCTGATGGCGCTGGGCGTGCTGCTGACGCTGCCCGACCACCTGGTGCCGGTCATCGCCGGCCTGGTGCTGCTGACCGTCGGCTTCTTCATCGTGCACGCCGTGGCCAGCGGCTGGGTGGGCTGGCTGGCCGCGTCGCACAAGGGGCACGCGGCGTCGCTGTACCTGCTGGCCTACTACCTCGGCTCCAGCGTGCTGGGCGCGGTGGGCGGCATGTTCTGGAGCGCCGGGCGATGGCCGGCGGTGGCGGGCTTCGCGGCCGCGGGCCTGGTGGCCACGGGCGTGGCCGCCGCGCGTGTGCGGCGCGCGGCGGGGTGAACGATCACAGGCCGGTGGCTGTCGCCATCGGCTCGCCGCTGCCGTCCACCAGCCAGCCGGTGTACTTGTCGGTGAAGAACACCGAGGTGATCTCGGATCCCGTCAGCCGGGGCGGCGACCAGGTGACCCCGCCATCCGACGTCCGGCTCACCGTGCCCGACCCGACGATCCAGCCGTGCTGCGGATCGCCGAACGACACGTCGTAGCTGACGCCGCTGGTGAGCACCTCGGTCCACGTGAGGCCCCCATCGGTGCTGCGGCGCGGCGGGCCGCCGAAGAAGAGTGCCCAGAGCTGGTTGCCCTCGAACTTCAGCCGCGGAGTCCCGCTGGGCGCGAATCCCGTCACCCGGGTCCAGTGCGCGCCGCCGTCCGTGGTCCGGACCAGCGTGTATTGCCCGGTGTAGGCCACGCCGGTCGTCGTCGAGCTGAACGCGACGCTGAACCAGCCGGCGCCCCCCTCGACCGGCGCCGGAAGCAGCGTCCAGTGGGCGCCGCCGTCGCTGGTCGTGAACAGCCCCGCGTCATGATCCAGCAGCCAGCCGTGCCCGGCGTCCACCCAGCTCATGTCGACGAGGGCCCGCGCCACGGGCGGGGCGCCGCCGTCGGACCAGGTGGCGCCGCCATCAGCGGTGTGAAGCAACCTGCCGTCGCGCATGAGCCAGCCGTCGCTTGCGGTGGAGAACCACAGGCGCACGCTGCCCGTCCGGTTCGAGACCGCGTCGTCCGTCCGCGACCAGGTGAGTCCACCGTCCGACGTGCGGCGGATGGCGCCGTTGCCGAGCGCATACAGGCCGTGATTGGCGTCGCTGAACCACATGGCCGACTGCAGCCAGCGGCCCGAGCTGTCGCGCGGATCCTCGCCCGTGACCTGCTGCCAGGTGCCACCGCCGTCCGCGGTGCGGTGGATGCGGCCATCGAAGCGCAGTTCGATCACCTGGTCGTCCTCCGACCACTGGAGCACCTCCGGTCCCTGGGTCGCCATCGCTTCGGCCGGGACGGTCACCACGTGCCAATGCGCGCCGCCGTCGCGGGTCCAGCCGGCCGCGTTGCCGCGCGATGCCCAGGCGGACAGCGCGGCGACCGGGCGGAACACCGCGGAACCGTCGTTGGCCGGCGAGACCAGCGACGCGGGCAGGTCCACCAGCATCCAGGCGAGGCCGCCGTCGCTGGTGCGGTAGGGCACGAATGACGCTCCGCTCTGGTCCCCCGCCCAGCCATGCAGGGCGTCGTTCAGGGTGATCAGGTAGCCGCTGCCCGGCAGGTTGGCGGGCGTGAAGCCCTGCCAGCTGGCGCCGCCATCGGCGGTGGACCACCACCGCGCCGTGGGGCCATCCACGTCGAAGGCCGCGCCGCGAAGCAGGCCGTGCTGGCCGTCCGGCACCGCGACGTTCCAGAAGGTGAGGCCCCCGGGTCCGTCGACCTGCGGCGTGCGGTCCTGTCCTGGCGCCGCGCATCCCGGGTACACCTGCACCGACACCCCGACGCTCCAGCAATCCGCGCCCGACGCCACGACGTAGGCCCCCACCGTGGCGGGCCCGAACGACTGGCCATCGTCGACGCTGAGGGCGCCATCCGACAACAGCACCACGCCTGCGCCGTAAGCGGCGATGGTGGCATCCCAGTCCAGCGGGACCTCGCCACCAGGCTGCCACTGGAGGCCGCCGTCCGTGGTGCGCAAGGCGCGCGCGGCGCCGAAGAGATCCTGCCGCAGCAGCGCCACGCCGTGGTCCGGATCCGAGAAGCGCACCGACGCGACCGCCTGCAAGGTGCCGGTCCGGCCCGCGCTCCACGTGGCCCCGCCGTCCTCGGTGCGCAGGATGGTGCCCCAGGCGCCGTAGGCCCAGCCATGCGCGGCATCGACGAAGAAGCTGCCCGCGAGCGCACGGTCGCTCACCCGGAGCTCCTGCCAGCACCAGCCCGTGGCGTCCTGCCCCTCGACGCACGGGCGGCCCGCCACGTGGCTCGGGAACCGCACGGTGGCCTGGGCGTGCGCGGAATCCACCGCGCCATTGGACGACGTTGCCGTGACGGTGACGTCGTAGTCGCCACCGCGCGCGTAGGCGTGGTGCAGCGTGCGGCCGTCGCCGCCGGTGCCATCGCCGAAGTCCCAGTGCACGACCGCGTCCGCGGGGCCCTGGAACGTGGCCGATACCGCGATCGTCCCTTCGGAGACGATGTCCAGCTGCGTGACCTGGAGGCCGGTGACCCGTGGACCCGCGCCCTCCCGGGAGCAGGCGACAGACAGCAGCGCGGACAGCGCGACCGCGCCCAGGACGGGCACGGAGGTCAAGCGGAACATGGCGAACACTCCCTCGGGATCATCGTCTTCGTCGCCTGCGAGGTGCAGGGACTGCGCCGGCGATTGTCCTCGACCGGGTGTTCGACGGACCCCGGGGAATCTCCCCGGGCGGCGGGTGAACGGCCGCCGGGACGCCGGGATCAGGCCCCGGGCACGACCGCGCTGGCCGCGCTGGCCGCCATCACCTGCGCCTGCGCGCGCCGCGCCGCCACCATCGCGGCCAGCCGCTCGCCCAGCGCCTCGTCCTCGCGGGCCATGGGCGGCTGCGGCAGCCAGGGCGCCAGCAGTGCACGCACGCGGGCGGCGCTGACGTCCCACGTGCAGGCGCTGGCGATGCGGCGGGACTGCTCGCTGCGCGACCGGCGCTCGTCGCCCTGCTCCGCCAGGGCCGCCGCGCAGGCCGCGGTGAAGGCGTCGAGGTCGCCCGCCACGCGCACCACGTGGCCGTACAGGCCCACGACGTCGGCCACGGGCGTGGCCACCACCGGGCGGTCGGCGGCCAGGTAGCCCAGCGTGGCGCCGGGGCTGAAGCAGCGCGTGCGCTCGTCCAGCACATAGGGCAGCAGGCAGACGTCCCACTGCGCCTGCAGGTGGGGCAGCGCCGTGTCGGGTTGCTCGCCCAGCCAGTGCAGGTTCTGGCGCCGGGGCAGGGTGGCGGGGTCGATGCCCGTCACCGGGCCGGCCATCAGGAACTGCCATTCGGGCCGGCGCTCGGCCAGCGCCTGCACCAGCGCCAGGTCCAGCCGGGCGTCGATGGGGCCGGCGTAGCCCAGGCGCGGACGCGGCAGCGTGGCGTGCAGCGCGCGGGCGTGCGCGGCCTCGGCGCTGTTGGCCAGCGCCAGCTCCGTGAGGCGCGCGGGGGCGAAGTGCGTGGCGTCCACGGCGTCGGGCAGGCAGTGCACCGCCGGATGGCGCGCCCGGCAGGCCTCGTACAGCGACGGGCCGCCGGCCAGGACCAGGTCGGCCGCGCCCATCAGGGCGTCCTCGTGGGCCCGGACGGCGGCGGCCAGCGCGGGGTCGGGCTCGAGCGCGGCGGGATCGTCGCCGCAGTCGTAGATCATCGCCACCGGGTCGAGGTCGGCCGCCAGCGGCAGGGCCGACGGGGTCTCGAACCACACCAGCGGCTCCAGCACGCCGTTCTCGGCGCAGTAGTCGGCCAGCAGCGGCTGCAGCGCGGCCAGGTGCTCGGGCGAGCCGGCCGCGTCCGCCGTCGGGATGTGGGGAGACAGAGCGCGCACGCCCGGGATCGGCTCGCGCACCTGCAGGTGGGGCTCGGCACCCGGATCGTGGACGGCAGGCTCCACCACGTGCACGTCGTAGTCGGCGCTGAGCCGCGACAGCAGGTGCTGGCCGCGCCGCCAGGCCTCGCCCCAGGGCTGCCGCGCGAAGGCCACCAGGGCGGGGCGGTCGCGGCGCCAGGCGTCGATGCGGGGCTGGCGCACCGGGGCGTGCAGGGCGGGGGCGGAAGGGGTCATCGGCTAACTCCGGAGGCTCGGGGCCAGGGGCTCGGGAAAGGGCGGGACGCGTGACGCGGTTCACGCGGTGGCCGCGCGTGCCCATCGGCAAGGCCCATTCCCGTGAGGCTTCTCACACCCGTCTCGGTGGGCTGCATCGATCTATTCCGGTTTTGCATGACCTGTCGCCAGGCATTCGAGTTACCACCCCATTACACTCCCGCGAGGCACGGTTATCCTGCCGAAATGCCGTTTCGCCGCGGTGTCCCGCCCTGTAACCGGCGGTAATTCCAGGCGGGATTGGGCGAGCCCCGTGCGCTGCCGCCGCAGCGTCGCGAGGTTCGCCCAATCCTGTTTTTGAAACTTCGATGATTGGAGCCTTGTGATGAACCGTCCCGTGATGGAAGGGCTGCGGCTGAACGTGCCCGCCTACGTCAAGCACCAGCGGCTGGTGGCCTGGGTGGCCGAGGTCGCCGCGCTGACGCAGGCGGCCGACGTGTACTGGTGCGACGGCACCGAGGCCGAGTACGACCGCCTCTGCGCGCAGCTGGTGGCCGCCGGCACCTTCACGAAGCTCAACGACGCGCTGCGCCCCAACAGCTACCTGGCCTGCAGCGATCCGGGCGACGTCGCCCGCGTGGAAGACCGCACCTTCATCTGCACCGCGCAGAAGGAAGACGCCGGCCCCACCAACCACTGGATGGACCCCGCCACCATGCGCGGCATCCTGCAGCACGGCCAGGCCGACGGCACGCCCGCGCTGTTCGCCGGCGCCATGCGCGGCCGCACGCTGTACGTGGTGCCGTTCTCGATGGGACCGCTCGGCTCGCCCATCGCGCACATCGGCGTGGAGCTGTCCGACAGCCCGTACGTGGCCGTCAACATGCGCCTGATGACCCGCATGGGCCGCGGCGTGCTGGATGTGCTCGGCACGGACGGCGAGTTCGTGCCCTGCGTGCACACCGTGGGCGCGCCGCTGCTGCCCGGCCAGGCCGACGTCAAGTGGCCCTGCAACCCCACCAAGTACATCGTCCACTACCCGGAAACGCGCGAGATCTGGTCGTACGGCTCCGGCTACGGCGGCAACGCGCTGCTGGGCAAGAAGTGCTTCGCGCTGCGCATCGCGTCCACCATGGGCCGCGACCAGGGCTGGCTCGCCGAGCACATGCTGGTGCTGGGCGTCACCTCGCCCGACGGCAAGAAGCACCACGTGGCGGCCGCGTTCCCGAGCGCCTGCGGCAAGACCAACTTCGCGATGCTGATCCCGCCGGCGGGGCTGCCCGGCTGGCAGGTCACCACCATCGGCGACGACATCGCCTGGATCAAGCCGGGCGCGGACGGCCGCCTGTACGCGATCAACCCGGAAGCCGGCTACTTCGGCGTCGCCCCGGGCACCAACACGCTCACCAACCCGAACTGCATGGCCTCGCTCACGCGCGACGCCATCTTCACCAACGTCGCGCTCACCGACGATGGCGACTTGTGGTGGGAAGGCATGACCGACGTGCCGCCCGCCCATGCCATCGACTGGCAGGGCCACGAGTGGACGCCCGAGATCGCCAAGGCCACCGGCGCCAAGGCCGCGCACCCCAACGCCCGCTTCACCGTGGCCGCCACCAACAACCCGGCGCTCGACCCCGCGTGGGACGACCCGAAGGGCGTGGCGATCGACGCGTTCATCTTCGGCGGCCGCCGCTCCACCACGGTGCCGCTGGTGACCGAGGCGCGCGACTGGCAGGAAGGCGTCTACATGGCCGCCACGATGGGCTCCGAGACCACCGCCGCGGCCGCCGGCCAGCAGGGCGTGGTGCGCCGCGATCCGTTCGCGATGCTGCCGTTCATGGGCTACAACATGAGCGACTACTTCCAGCACTGGCTGTCGCTGGGCGAGAAGCTGCAGGCCGCCGGCGCCAAGCTGCCGCGCATCTACTGCGTCAACTGGTTCCGCAAGGGCGACGACGGCAAGTTCGTCTGGCCCGGCTACGGCGAGAACATGCGCGTGCTGAAGTGGATGCTGGGCCGCATCGAGGGCCAGGCGCAGGGCGCGGAAAACGTGTTCGGCGTCAGCCCGCGCTATGAGGACCTGGACTGGGCCGGCATGTCGTTCACGCCGGCGCAGTACGACAGCGTCATCGGCATCGACACGGCCGCTTGGCAGCAGGAACTGGGCATGCACGACGAGCTGTTCACCAAGCTCGCGTACCACCTGCCCCGGCAGCTGACCGACACCAAGGCCAGGATCGCGGCCGCGCTGGCCTGATCTCTTAGCACGCCTGGTCGCCAGGACCGCTGGTGCCAGGCATTGCCTGTTGCCTCCGCCGGAGGCAACAGGCAATGCCTGGCACCTCGTCGTTTCAGCGCCCCCGGCGCAACAGGTTCTGGTAGGCCGCCGGCGACAGCACCAGCGTGCCGCCGCCGTCGCCGATGCCGGCCATCGCGGCCGGGGTCGGGTCGTCGGCGTCGCCCGGCGTGGGCCGGCCCAGCCCGCTGCTGGCGTTGCGGCCCCAGCTCAGCACCGTGCCATCGGCCTTCAAGGCGAAGCTCGCCTCGTAGCCCGCGGCGATGGACACCACGCCCGCCAGCGCCGCGCCGTCGCCGGCCTCGTCCACCACCGCGCGCGGCACGCCCGTGTCCACGACCACCGGCCGGCCCGCACCGTCGCCCAGCTGGCCATGCGTGGCCAGGCCTCAGGCCCAGACCCCGCCGTCGACGTCCAGCGCCAGGGCATGGTCGCCGCCGGCGGCCACCATGGCGATGCGCGCCAGCGGCACCCCCGGCGCGGCCAGCACCTGCACGGCGCCGGCCCGCACGCCGCCCACGGTGCCCTGTCCGGCCTGGCCATGACGGTCCACGCCCCAGGCCCACACGGTGCCGTCGGCGGCCAGCGCCAGGCTGAAATCATCGCCCGCCGACAATTGCACGATCCCCGTGAGGGGCGTGCCGTCCGCGCGCATCACGGGCGTGGGCGTGGGCATCGGCGCTCCCCGCACGCGTCCCATGCCCAGCCGGCCCTGCCCCTGGTCGTCGCCCCAGGACAGCACCTGGCCGTCCGCCGTCAGCGCCAGCGTCACGCCCCCACCGGCCGAGACCTGCACGATGCGCATCAGCGCGCCCGCCGCGTCGACGCCCAGCGCCTGCGTGGGCACCGTGGGCGTGGACACGCCCGACGCGCCGTCGGCGCCCCACGTGATCACGGTGCCGTCGTCGATCAGGGCCACGCAGTTCAGGCTGCCGAACTCCATTTGCACCACGTGGCTCAGGCCGCCGCTGCCGGTGGCCGCCGACACCTCGCGCGGCAGGTCCGCCTCCGGCACGCTGTCGTGGCTGCCCAGTTGCAGCTGCGCGTTGCCACCCCAGGCCCAGATGGTGCCGTCGCCGCGCAGCGCGCCGGCCGTGTCCGTGCCGGCGGACGACTGCAGCGCGTTGATGAACGGCGTGGTGCCGGTCTGGTCCAGCGTGACGGTGGGCACGGCCAGGAAGGCCAGTTGCTGCTGGCTCTGGCCCTGTGCCAGCACGCCCTGCGCGTTGGCGCCCCAGGCCACGACGTGGCCGTCCGGCGTGACCGCCAGGCCGTAGCCGCCGGCGGGATCGCCCCCCGCCACGCCGTGCATGCCGCTCCACTGGCGCTGGGGCACGCCGCGGAGCGTGACGTTGGCCGACACGCCGTTGCCGCTCGCCACGACCACCAGCGAGCCCAGGTGCAGCGCCGTCACGCTGCTGCAATCGGCGGCCACGACCAGCCGGGTGGCGTCCTGCGCGGCGCAGGTGACGGCGGCGGGCGGTACCACCCTGCCGTTGCCATCCGCCAGCGTGATGGCGACCGCGCGCTGCACGTGCCAGGCCGCCTCCGCGTCGTCGCCCGCCGTCAGCGTGGCCGTGGCGGAACCCGGCGCCGGGCCGCCCGTGGTGGTGTCGCCGCAGGCGGCCAGCAGCGCCGCGACGGCAGCCGCCACCAGGCAGGGCGCCGCGGGCCGGGCGACGCGGGAGAGGGAGTTCGACATGGCGCGGGGATTCCTGTGCGATGGAGCGGCAAGTGGTTCGTGCGTGCGGGCCTGCTGGCCGGCGAGTATCCGCCTGCAAGCTGAAGGTTATCCTCCGCTGACGATGCGCCTGCAGATCCTGTCCGACCTCCACCTCGAGACCGAGACGTTCGATCCCGAGCCCGCGCCCGGCGCGGAGGTGCTGGTGCTGGCCGGCGACATCGACCGCACCTGGGACGGCTGGCGCCGCTTCGCGGGCTGGCCGGTGCCGGTGGTGGCGGTGGCCGGCAACCACGAGTACGACGGCCGCGACGTGGACGAGGCCCATGCCGCCCTGCGCGACCACTGCGAGGGCCTGTGCATCCGCCTGCTGCAGCGCGAGAGCCTGGTCCTGGAAGACGACCGCGGGCGGCGCGTGCGCTTCTGCGGCACGGTGCGCTGGTGCGATTTCGACCTGTTCGGCGCCGCCGGCCAGGCGCGCGCGCTACGGGCCGGCAGCTACTTCCAGCGCGTGATGGGCGCCACCCGGGGCGGGCAGCCCTTCGATGCGGACGCGGTGCGCGTGCTCGGACTGGCCTGCCGCCAGTGGCTGGAGCGCACGCTGCCGGTGTCGGGCAGCGAGCCGGCGGATGCGACGGTGGCGATCACTCACTTCGCCCCCAGCGTGCGCAGTGCCGACCCTCGCTATGGACGGCAGCCCACGACGGCCAGCTTCTGCAACGCGGATGACGACCTGATCCCGCACGCGGACCTGTGGATCCACGGCCACCTGCACTGCCGCTTCGACTACACGGTGGACCGGGCCGGCCGGCGGCCGACGCGCGTGGTATGCCAGGCGCGCGGGCTGGCGAACAAGGGCGAGGCCGAGGGCTTCGACCCGCAGCGGGTCTTCGAGGTCTGACCGGGACCGGGAGCGGATCAGGACCCGAGCTTGCGCCCGAGCCAGAGCCGCCACGGCGCCACGCTGCGCACCGCGGGGGCGTAGGACGGCGCGTTGCCCTCCTCGCCCGCCACGTCCGGCGGATCCAGCGAATGGTCCAGCGCGAAGGCCGTGCCCATGTCCGCCAGGTCCGGGCCGGCCGGCGGACGCCACGGCGCAGCGAAACGACGCATGAACGTGGGGCGCGAGGCAGTCGGCATGGCGACTCTCCGGTGGGGGGTGATGGGCGTCTCCAGTGTCACCAAAGGTTGCAATTCCGATGGGCCGAAATACGTGTCCTACTGCCGCCACTTCGGCGGTAAAGAAACGCAAGGCCACCCATCCTGCGGATGACAGGGGCATCGACGGCGTCCTATGCTTTGCTGCATGCGCACATGGACCTTGCAGCTTCTCACCTGGGGCACGATCGTCACGGCCGTGGGCAGCGCGTTCTGGCTGGCCTCCCAGGGGTCGTCGCAGGGCCATGGCGAGCTGGCGCATGCGGACGCCAGCGTCGAGCTGATCGACTTCTCGCTGCCCGACGACGCGCCGCCGGCCGCGGGAAAGCCGGCGTCGTCCGCGCCGATGGCTGGCCAGGCCTCGACTGCGCTGTAGCCCGACCGGCCGGCGGTGGTTGGGGCCACTCGGACCCATTAGCAATATTGATGAACTCGGATTTCCATTCATCCAGCTTCATCTCCTGCAGCGACCCGCCGACAATGCCGACATGACGGACAGCAGCGCGCGGAAGTCCCGCGCGCGCCCGCCCGCCGTCGTGCAGCACAGACAGAAGGGTCCCGTCATGAAGGTCATCGTCCTCGGCGCCGGCATCATCGGCATCAGCACCGCCTGGTACCTGCTCGAGCAGGGGCACCAGGTCACCGTGGTCGATCGCCAGCCCGACGCCGCGCTGGAAACCAGCTTCGCCAACGGCGCCCAGATCTCGGTGTGCTTCTGCGAGCCCTGGGCCAACGCCGGCGCGCCCTTCAAGGTGGCCAAGTGGCTGCTGCGCGACGATTCCCCGCTGCTGTTCCGCCCGCGCCTGGACCCGCACCAGTGGCGCTGGGGCCTGTCGTTCCTCACGCAGTGCAACGACGCCGCGTTCGCGCGCAACGTCGAGCAGCTGGTCTCGCTGGGCCGCTACAGCCATGAATCGCTGAAGGGCATCGTCGACGCCACGGGGATCCAGTACGACCGCCTGGAGCGCGGCATCCTGCACTTCTTCTCCACGTCCGCCGACTTCGAGAACGGCGCCGCGGGCGCCGAGCTGATGCGCTCGCACGGCGTGGATCGCCGCGTGCTGTCGCGCGAGGAGGTGCTGAAGGTCGAGCCGGCGCTGGCCGCGTTCGGCAACAACATCCATGGCGGCACCTACACCGCCAGCGACGAGTCGGGCGACGCCCGCGTCTTCACGCAGAAGCTGGCCGCCCTGTGCGCGGCGCGCGGCGCCACGTTCCTCTACGAGCATGACATCGTCGGCTTCGAGCGCTCGGGCTCGCGCGTGACCGGCGTGCGCGTCAGCGACCGCGCCACGCAGCAACAGCGCACGCTGGCCGCCGACCAGTACGTGGCCGCCGCCGGCTCGTACACCGCGCCGATGCTGCGCCCGCTGGGCATCTACCTGAACATCTACCCCGCCAAGGGCTACTCCGCCACGCTGCGGCTGAAGAAGCCCGCGCAGGCCAGCGTGGTCAGCCTGCTGGACGACACGCGCAAGATCGCCATCTCGCGCCTGGGCGATTCCATCCGCATCGCCGGCACGGCCGAGATGGCGGGCCTCGACACCCGCCTGGACACCGCCACGGCGCGCGTGCGCTGCGCGGCGCTGGTCAAGCGCTACGAGGAGCTGTTCCCCGGCGTGGCCGACACCACCGAGCCGAAGTTCTGGACGGGCCTGCGTCCCAGCACGCCCAGCAACGTGCCCTACATCGGCCGCAGCAAGTACGCGAACCTGTGGCTCAATGCCGGCCACGGGACACTGGGCTGGACGCACGGCGCGGGCTCCGGCCGGGCGGTGGCCGAGCTGATCAGCGGCCTGCGCCCGCAGTTCGAGTTCGGCTTCTGCGGCGACGAGCTGCCGGCGCGGCGCACGGCGGCCGTGTCGATGCCGTCGCGCTCCTTCGCGTGATCGCCCGGGGTCAGGCCTCGGCCTGACCTGGACCGCTCAACGCCCCCGCGGCCCGCGATAGGCCGGCGGCCCGCCACGCCCCGGCGGGCCCTTGCGCGCCCCGGGTTGCGCCCCCGGCCCATGCCGCACGGGCCGCCCCACGTCCGCCAGCCGCAGCACGCTGGCGACGATGTCCTCCACCGCCTCGTCCAGGTTGCCGGGCGGCTCGAGCGTCTCGATCATCTCCAGCAGCTCGTCGGCGTCCTCCAGGTCCTCGGGGTCGAACGCCGCGTAGAGCACGGCCATCGGCTCCAGGGCCTCGGGTGCGTTGCGGTCGGTCAGCTGCGGGAACTGCTCCAGCGCGGTGGAAAAGCCCGCCACCCACGGCAGCATCGCCTCCTGCGGCGTGGCCTCGTCGTCCAGCTCGAACACCCAGGGGTCGAACCACTGGCGGCCGCTGATCGCCGCGTCCAGCTCGCGGTAGCGGCGCTGCACCAGGCCCTGCAGCTCGTTCAGCCCGGCGTGGCCGGGGGGCACGGGGCGGCCATCCAGGTCCATCACGTGGCGCAGCCAGGCCCCGGCGGGGATGGTGGCGGGCTGCAGCAGCACGCCGCACAGGAACCCGTCCAGCATGCTGACGTCCAGCGGCTCCAGCGGCTCGGGCAGCGCGTCCAACAGCACCTGCAGGCGGGCGATGTCCTTCTCGCCCAGCGGCGCGGCGGCGCCCGCGGCCCCGGCAGGCGCGGCGCCGGGCGCGGGCCGGGGCGCGATGGGCGATGCCTGGGGGGTGGCGGACCGCCTTGGCGACGTCTGGGGCGCGGCGCGCGGGCCCGCGGCGGGCGGCGGGCCCTTGCGGGGCGGCGGCGAGGGCGATCGGGTGCTCATCGCCGCGATTGTGAACGCGCGGGGATGGCGCGAGGTGCCCTCCCCAACATTGGGGATGTGTTTGTCCGGTCGCGCCCCTACAGTGTGTTCATTGCCAGCCCGGTGCTCGAGCCGGTGCCAGCGACAGGTCCCAACGACGTCCTTCTGCGAAGGACTTCCAACCCGCCTCACAAAGGCGGGTTTTTTTTGCCCGCGCGGTGCGCGGTGCGCGCTCAGGCGACCGGGAAGCCGTCGGCCAGTTCGCGCCGCCAATGGGCCACGAACGCCTGCACGGCGCGTGGCACCACCGCGCTGTACGGGCGGATGGCGTAGAGATGCCCGCCGAACGCGCCCACCGGCCGCCACGCCGGCAGCACCGCCACCAGCTTGCCCGCGCGCAGCGCCGCCTGGGCGCTGAAGTCGGGCAGCAGCGCGATGCCCAGCCCGGCCAGCGCGGCCTCGCGCAACGCCTCGCTGTTGTTGGCCGAGAAGGGCCCGCGCACGGGCACCGAGACGCGGGCGCCCGTACCCGCGGCCGCACCCGCGCCCGCACCCGCACCCGCGCGCTCCGGCTCGAACGACCACGCCGCCGCCTCGCCCGGGCGCAGGTAGTGCAGGCAGTCGTGCCGCGCCAGGTCGCCCGGCACCACCGGCACGCCCCGCTTGCGCAGGTAGCCGCGCGTGGCCACCAGCCAGCTGCGCGTGGCGCACAGCGTCCATGCGACGTGCGTGTCGGGCGCGGCCGCGGCGTGGCGCAGCGCCAGGTCGAAGCCCTCCTGCGCCAGCGGCACCAACCGGTCCGACAGCTCCAGCTCCACGCGCACCTCCGGATGGGCGCGCAGGAAGCCCGGCAGGCGCGGCACGATCTGCTGTCGGCCCAGTGCCACCGGTGACGTCACGCGCACGACGCCGCGCGGGCTGCCCGCCTGGTCGCTGACGCCGGCAAAGGCCTGCGCGATGGCGTCGAAGCCGCCCTGCGCCGCCTCCACCAGTTGCTGGCCGGCCTCGGTCAGGCGCACGCTGCGCGTGGTGCGCCGCACCAGCGGCACGCCCGCGGCGCGCTCCAGCTCGGCCACGCGCTGGCTCATCGCCGCCTTGCTGATGCCCAGCCGCTGCGCGGCGGCCGTGAAGCTGCCCGCGGCGGCCAGCACCGCCAGGGCGTGCAGCGGCGGCCACAGGGCCCCGAACCGACGGTCGTCCATGTTGTTCTCCGATGGTTGTCCCGATTGTTCACCAGGATGAACAGTGAATCCAAGCCCCGCGCCTTGAATCGCGTGACCGCGCTGCCTAGACTCGCCGGCATGACCCTGCCTGCCGCCTTCACCTCCACCGCCCCCGTGGGCCACTTCATCCAGGGCGAGCACGCCGCGCCCGCCGGCGCGCGCACGCAGCCCGTGTTCAATCCCGCCACGGGTGCGGTGGCGCGCCAGCTGCACCTGGGCACGGCACAGGACGTCGACGCCGCGGTGGCGGCGGCCCGGCGCGCCTTCGACGGCTGGTCCGCCACGCCGCCCATCCGCCGGGCCCGCGTGATGCATGCCTTCCTCGCGCTGCTGAACCAGCACAGGGACGAGCTGGCCGCGATGATCACGGCCGAGCACGGCAAGGTGTTCTCCGATGCGCAGGGCGAGGTGGCGCGCGGCATCGACATCGTCGAGTTCGCCTGCGGCATCCCGCAGTTGCTCAAGGGCGACTACACCGAGCAGGTCTCCACCGGCATCGACAACTGGACGATGCGCCAGCCGCTGGGCGTGGTCGCGGGCGTCACGCCGTTCAACTTCCCGTGCATGGTGCCCTGCTGGATGTTCCCGGTGGCCATCGCCTGCGGCAACACGTTCGTGCTGAAGCCGAGCGAGCGCGACCCGTCCGCGGCGCTGTTCATGGCCACGCTGCTGCAGCGCGCGGGCCTGCCGGACGGCGTGTTCAACGTGGTGCAGGGCGACAAGGTGGTGGTTGACGCCCTGCTGGGCCACCCCGACGTGAAGGCGCTGTCCTTCGTCGGCTCCACGCCCATCGCGCAATACATCTACGAGACCGGCGCGCGCCACGGCAAGCGCGTGCAGGCGCTGGGCGGCGCCAAGAACCACATGGTGGTGATGCCGGACGCCGACGTCGACCAGGCCGTGGACGCGTTGGTGGGCGCGGCCTACGGCTCCGCCGGCGAGCGCTGCATGGCCATCTCGGTGGCGGTGCTGGTGGGCGACGTGGCCGAGCGCCTGCTGCCCGCGCTGGCCGAGCGCACGCGTGCATTGAAGGTGCGCGACGGTCTCGACCCCGAGGCCGAGATGGGCCCCATCGTCACGCGCGAGGCGCGCGACCGCATCGAGGCCTGCATCGCGCAGGGGGTGCAGGAAGGCGCCACGCTGCTGGTGGACGGCCGCGGGCACGTGGTGCCCGGTCGCGACCAGGGCTTCTTCACCGGCGGCACGCTGTTCGACCACGTGACGCCGCAGATGCGGCTGTACCGCGAGGAGATCTTCGGCCCCGTGCTGGCCTGCGTGCGCGTGCCCGACTTCGCGGCCGCGGTGGACCTGGTCAACGCGCACGAGTACGGCAACGGCGTGGCCTGCTTCACCAGCGACGGGCACGTGGCCCGCGAGTTCGCGCGCCGCGTGCAGGTGGGGATGGTGGGCATCAACGTGCCCATCCCGGTGCCGATGGCCTGGCACGGCTTCGGTGGCTGGAAGAAGAGCCTGTTCGGCGACATGCACGCCTACGGCGAGGAGGGCGTGCGCTTCTACACGAAGCAGAAGAGCGTGATGCAGCGCTGGCCGGGCAGCATCGGCAAGGGCGCGGAATTCGCCATGCCCACGGCGCGATGACGCGCCCGCGGGTCCTGCTGATCACCGGCGCGTCGCGGGGCATCGGCGCCGCCACGGCGCTGCAGGCGGCTGAGGCGGGGTGGGACGTCGGCATCAACTACGCGCGCGACGCCGACGCGGCCGCGCGCGTGGCCGAGGGCGTGCGCGCGCGGGGGCGGCGCGCCGTGCTGCTGCCCGCCGACGTGGCGGACGCGGCCAGCGTGGCCGCGATGTTCGTCCGCTGCGACGACGAGTTAGGCGCGCTGGAGGCGCTCGTGAACAACGCCGGCATCGTGGCCCCGGCCGCGCGCGTGGACGAGCTGGACGAGGCGCGCATCGCCCGGCTCTTCGCCGTCAACGTGTTCGGCGCGTTCCACTGCGCACGCGAGGCAGTGCGGCGCCTGAGCACGCGCCACGGCGGCACGGGCGGAGCCATCGTGAACGTGTCGTCCGCGGCGGCGCGCCTGTCGTCGCCCGGCGTGTACGTGGATTACGCGGCCACCAAGGCCGCGCTCGACAACCTGACGCTCGGGCTGGCGCGCGAGGTGGGCGAGGAAGGCATCCGCGTGAACGGCGTGCGGCCGGGCATCATCGACACGGAGATCCATGCCAGCGGCGGCATGGCGGGTCGGGTCGCCGAGGCGGTGGCGACCATCCCGATGCAGCGGCTCGGCCGTGCGGACGAGGTGGCGTCGGCCATCGTCTGGCTGCTGTCCGCGGCGTCGTCCTACGTGCACGGCGCCACCCTCGACGTGGCAGGCGGACGCTAACCTGCGGACGCAGCCGCAGGCATGGGATATGCCAAAACGGGGGCATGGACAAGCTCCACGCTCCCGCCCCCGACATGCCCCAGCCGTATGGCGCGGGCTGGGATGACGACACGGCCGCGTTGCGCGGCCGCGCCAGCCGCCCGGTGGTGCGCAGCCTCGCCGAGGCGATGGCCGTGCTGCAGGCCGCGGTGCCGCGCGACACGGCCGAGCAGGCCAGTGCCGCTGCCGAGGAATCAGCCCGGCAGCGACGCAGCGTGCCGGTCGGCAAGCGCAACGTCCGGGGCACCCGCCCGGTGGTGCCGCACCATCCAGTCGGCCACCCGCGCGCGTTCGGCTGGGCCCAGGTGCAGGCCCAGTTTGCTGCGACGCCACAGCACATCCTCGCCGGTCTGCGCCCACTCCCGATCGCGAAGGTACTGCAGCTCGACCTCGAAAACGCCTGGCGCTATCTCCGCGCCCAGGTCCTGCGCGTGCTGGGCGCCGCCCAGCAGCAGCGCCACCCGGGCCCCGTACGCCTGCGCCCAGCGGTCGCGCAGGGTCGGCGGTAGCCACGGCCAGCGTGTCGACAACGCGCGACGGAACTCGGCGAAGTCATCGCCGGGCGTCGCCGACATCGCGGGCCGCTTCGTCCATGCCGACAGGTCGCCGCCCGGCAGCACCGCGCCGGCGGTCCAGGGCTTTCGAGTCTCGCCCAACAACTCCCCGACGCGGTCGGCGGCCTCCTGCGCCAGCCGGCGGAACGTGGTGATCTTGCCGCCCCACGCCGTGAGCAGCGGCGCGCCCGCGGGGCTGCCGGGTCCGCCGTGGGCCTCCAGCCGGTAGTCGCGCGTGATGGCGGCGGGGTTGCCGGCGGCATCCTCCAGCAGCGGGCGCACGCCCGCGTAGGTCCAGACCACCTCGGCGGGCGACACGGGCGACGCGAACCAGCGGCTGGCCTGCTCGCACAGGTAGGCCACCTCGGCCTCGTCGATGGCGGGCGCGGCCCGGGGCTCGTCGCGCAGCTCCACGTCGGTGGTGCCGATCAACGTGAAGTCGCGCTCGTAGGGTAGGGCGAACAGCACGCGGCCATCGGCGTTCTGGAACAGGTAGGCGTCGTCGTGCGCGAAGCGGCGCGGCACGACGATGTGGCTGCCCTTCACCAGGCGCAGGCGCGCGTGGCCCATCGCGGCGCCGCGGTCGTCGCGCGCCACGTCGCGCAGGAAGGCGCCGGCCCACGGACCCGCGGCGTTCACCAGCGCGCGCGTACGCAGCGTGCGGGCGGGGCCCTCGGCCGGTCGCAGCGTCACGTCCCAGCCATCGGCGTGCCGGCGCGCGGCGGTGCAGGCGGTGCGGGTGAGCACGGTGGCGCCCCGGTCGCGCGCGTCCATCGCGCACGCCACCACCAGCCGGGCATCGTCCACCCAGCCGTCCGAATACGTGAACGCGCGGGTGAAGCAGGGCTTCAGCGGCTGCCCGGCCGGGTGGCCCCGCAGGTCGATGGCGCCCGAGCCGGGCAGCACCTGGCGCCGGGCCAGGTGGTCGTAGAGGAACAGGCCCAGCCGCACCAGCCAGGCCGGACGGCCGCCGGTGGCCGGGTCCTGGGGGATCACGAAGCGCTGCGCGCGCATCAGGTGCGGCGCCGAGCGCAGCAACACCTCGCGCTCCTGCAGCGCCTTGCGCACCAGGCGGAACTCGCCGTGCTCGAGGTAGCGCAGGCCGCCATGGATCAGCTTGGTGGATGCCGACGAGGTGTGCGACGCCAGGTCGTCCCGCTCCACCAGCACCACGGACCAGCCGCGGCCCGCCAGGTCGCGCGCGATGCCGGCCCCGTTGATGCCCCCGCCCACCACCAGCACGTCGCAGGTGTCGGGCGCCGGATCGGTCACGGCGGCGGTGTGGGCGACGGCGGTGGGCATGTTCGCATTCTATGTTTTACTGTTCGTTTTGGTTCGTTATGAGCCTCTAGACGAGGGTTGCGACGGCAAAAGGCGCCACAATCGCGCCCCATGACACCGAATCCCCGCCAGGCCGAGCTGCTGGACGCGGTGCGCCTGCACGGCGCGATGCGCGTCGAGGCCCTGGCCGACCGCTTCGGCGTGACGCTGCAGACGGTGCGCCGCGACGTGAAGCTGCTGACCGAGGCCGGCCTGCTGGCGCGCTTCCATGGCGGCGTGCGCGCGCCCGCCGCCACCACCGAGAACATCGCGTACCGCGCCCGCCAGGAACTGAACGCCGACGGCAAGCAGCGCCTCGCGCGCGCGGTGGCGCAGGCGGTGCCGGACGACTGCTCGCTGCTGATCAACCTGGGCACCACCACCGAATGCGTGGCGCGCGCCCTGGCGCGGCATCGCGGCCTGCGCGTCATCACCAACAACCTGAACGTGGCCGCCACGCTGGCCGACAACCCCGCCTGCGAGGTGATCGTGGCGGGCGGCGTCGTGCGCGGACGGGACCACGGCATCGTCGGCGAGGCCACGGTGGACTTCATCCGCCAGTTCCGCGTGGACATCGGCCTGATCGGCATCTCCGGCATCGAGCCCGACGGCACGCTGCGGGACTTCGACTACCGCGAGGTGAAGGTGGCGCGCGCCATCATCGAGTCCAGCCGTGAGGTGTGGCTGTGCGCCGACCAAGGCAAGTTCCACCGGCCCGCGATGGTGGAGCTGGCGCGCCTGTCCCAGGTGCACCGGCTGTTCACGGACGCCCCGCCGCCCGACCCGTTCCCCGCCCTGCTGGCCGAGGCCGGCGTGGAGCTGGTGGTGGCCGCCTGACGCACGTCCGCACGCATCGCCTCGCATACCCTGCCCCGTATACACCATGACCCGCCACCTCCTCGCCCTGGACCAGGGCACCAGCAGCTCCCGCGCCATCGTCTTCGACGAGGACGGCACGCTCGTCGCCATGGCGCAGCGCGAGTTCGCGCAGCACTTCCCGCGCCCGGGCTGGGTCGAGCACGACCCGATGGAGATCCTCGACAGCCAGCTGGCGACGGCCCGCGAGGCGCTGGCCAAGGCGGGCCTGGCGGCCCGCGACCTGCGCGCGATCGGCATCACCAACCAGCGCGAGACCACGGTGCTGTGGCACCGCGCCTCGGGCCGCCCGCTGGCGCCGGCCATCGTCTGGCAGGACCGGCGCGGCGAGGCGCTGTGCGCGCGCCTGCGCGACGCGGGCGAGGCCGAGCGCATCCGCGCGCGCACGGGCCTCGTGATCGACTCGTACTTCTCCGCCACCAAGCTGGCCTGGCTGCTGGATGAATGCCCGGGCGCCCGCGCGGCGGCCGACCGAGGCGAGCTGGCGTTCGGCACCATCGACACCTGGCTGATGTGGCACCTCACCGGCGGCCGCGTGCACGCCACCGACGTGAGCAACGCGTCGCGCACCATGCTGTGGGACATCGACCGCGGCACGTGGGACGACGGCCTGCTGGCCCTGTTCGACATCCCGCGCAGCGTGCTGCCGCAGGTGCATCCCTCCTCGCATCTCTACGGCGAGACGGATGTCGATGTCCTCGGCGCGGCGGTGGCCATCGGCGGCGTCGCGGGCGACCAGCAAAGCGCGCTGTTCGGCCAGGCGTGCTTCTCCGCCGGGCTGGCCAAGAACACCTATGGCACGGGCTGCTTCCTGCTGATGAACACGGGCGCTGCCCGCGTGCCGTCCACCAACGGGCTGATCACCACGCGCACCGCGCAGCCGGCGGCGGACGCCGCGGGCTACGCGCTGGAGGGCAGCGTCTTCGTGGGCGGCGCCGTGGTGCAGTGGCTGCGCGACGGCCTGCGCGCCATCCGCCACTCGGGCGAGGTGGAGGCCCTGGCCGCCAGCGTGCCCGACGCGGGCGGCGTGATGATGGTGCCGGCCTTCACGGGGCTGGGCGCGCCGTATTGGAACGCTGACGCGCGCGGCACGATCGTCGGCCTCACGCGCGGCACCACCGCGGGCCACCTGGCGCGCGCGGCCCTGGAGAGCATCGCGTTCCAGAGCGCCGTGCTGCTGCAGGCCATGGCGCGGGACGTGGCGGCCAACGCCGGCGGGGGCCTGCACGAGCTGCGCGTGGACGGCGGCGCGTGCGCCAACGACCTGCTGATGCAGTTCCAGGCCGACCTGCTGGGCCTGCCCGTCGTGCGGCCGAAAGTGATCGAGACCACGGCGCTGGGCGCGGCCTGGCTGGCCGGGCTGGCCACCGGCCTGTACCGCGATTGCGACGAGCTGGCGAGCCGGTGGCAGGTGGACCGCCGGTTCCTGCCGACGTGGCCGCGCGAGCGCGCGCAGGCGCGGATGGCCGAGTGGGAACGCGCGATTCGGCAAACTATTGCCGCATAAGTGCGTCCTCGCTCAGGTATCACCCTAGCTGGCGTGCAACACCCGGTAGCAATAATGCGGCCGTCTGTTGGGTGAGGTGAAGCGATGAAGCAGTGGACTCCGGGAGTCGCGCGATGGGTGGGCCGCCTGGGCCTCGGCTGGGGCGCGCTTGCCGCGGCCACGGCCACGACGGCGGCGCTGGCCGGCACGTTGAACATCCAGCTGGGCGTCAGCAACCCGGCCGAGCGCACCGCGTTCACCGCCCTGGCGCAGGACTTCCAGGCCGCCAATCCCGATGTCACCGTCAAGCTGGTGATGATGGACCTGCCGGCCTATCGCCACCAGCTGCCCGGCCTGCTGGACGGCGACAGCGCGCCCGACGTCTTCAACTGGTTCGGCGGCGAGCAGATGCGCACGATGGCGCAGGCCGGCCAGCTGGACGACCTGAGCGAGGTGTGGAAGGCCAACACCTGGAACAACACGTTCAGCACCACGATCAACGCCTCCACCGTGGGCGGCCGGCAATACGCCCTGCCGTACCAGTACTACCCGTGGGGCCTGTTCTTCCGCCACGACGTGCTGGACCGCGTCAACATGAAGGACGCGCCACGCGACCTGGGCGCGCTGATCACCGCCTGCTCCAAGCTGAACAAGGCGGGCTTCACGCCCATCGCGCTCGGCGCCAAGGACGGCTGGCCGCTGGCCGCCTGGTTCGACTACATCGACCTGCGCACCAACGGCGCGCAGTTCCACCAACAGCTCACCGACGGCAAGATCTCCTACCAGGACGCCAACGTGCGGCGCGCGTTCGGCTGGTGGAAGCAGCTGATCGACGCCAAGTGCTTCGCCCCCGACGCGGTCAACACCGACGCCGCCGGCGCCCGCGCGCTGTGGTACCAGGGCAAGGCCGGCATGCTGCTGACGGGCACCGTCGTCAGCGCCACGTTCCCCGAGAGCCTGAAGCCCACGCTCGACTACGCCCGCTTCCCGGTCATCGACCCCGCGCAGGCGTTCGCCGAGGCCGCGCCCACCGACCTGTTCTTCGTGTCGGCACGCGCCAAGGACAAGGCCGACGCCCGCAAGTTCCTGAAGTTCGCCGCCAGCAGCGCGGCCAACGCCAAGCTCACGAAGGCCCTGGGCTCGTTCCCCACCAACAAGTTCGCGCCGGTGCCCGGCACGGTGCTGGACCTGGCCTCGGCCAAGGTGCTGAGCGACGCCAAGGGCGGCCTGGTGCAGGCCTACGACCGCGACGTGCCGGCCGAGATGGCCACGCAGGCGATCAAGGCGATGCAGGACTTCCTGCAACACCCCGACCAGCTCAACGCGATCCTGTCGAGGCTGGATGCCGCCCGAGCGGCCAGCTATCACGCCGAGGCCGACGTGCAGGTGACGACCGCGAAGGCCGGGAAGCATTAAATCGGTTCGTTGATCGCTTCGCTCGGTTGCGAGTCCGTGCTTGCGCGAGGCCGGGACGGATTGGATCGACGATCGCTTCGCTCTCTTGCGAGTCCGTGCTTGCGCGAGGCCGGGACGGGCGGCGCTCCTCCGTCACGGCCTGGATTCCAACTTTTTGGCTGGACGCCAAAAAGTCGCGGGCCCCGCTGAGGTTCCGGATCCAGCCGTCACCGTGGTTGCGGTCGGCAACTTCGTAGGCGGTGCCATGATGCCCGCGGGATCCGGCCGCTCCTGCGGCTCGCCCCCCATCCCGTCCTCACGCCTGACAGGAGGGGTTGGCGGGGAACTCATCGACGGGTGGGTGAGGACATACACGTCACCGCCGCCCCCAAACGGGGCCGGCGGCGCCGCTCGCGTCGCATCCGTGGCGCCCAGCGGCGAATGTTGGAG
>OUNM010068159.1_pt1 | contig 84590 bp, 111 predicted proteins | sample 1769961 | NCBI WGS metagenome assembly OUNM01 (sample SAMEA3914820, study PRJEB12502) | metagenome | biome: forest; material: soil | place: USA | collected 2012-03-12 | depth 0.3 m
CAGAGCGTTGGCCAAACTGGAAATTGGGCCGTTGCCACGACCTCTAAGCTGGAACTCGTTGCCGTCGATCAGAACGACGCCCTCGAACAGTCTCCTCAGGTTCGTAGTGTCTTGTGTCTTGCCCGGCTCCGGGGGCGCCGGCGAAGTCGACCGGTCGGGCGAAATGCTGTAGTCGACGATGCTGAAGCGCGGGTTCTGGGTGAGGGAGTAGGTAAACCGGAACAGGTCGGTGATCTCTGTCGGCAGGAGCTCGCGGCCCTTCTTCTCGGCCATGTCCTGGACGACCTTGGCAAAGGCGACCTGCAGGCCACGGGGCATGTCGAGGTGCAGGTGCTGCTGGATGATCCACGCGGCGCCGCCCTTGCCACTCTGCGAGTTGACGCGAATGACAGCCTGGTAATCCCGGCCGATATCCTTAGGGTCGAGCGGGAGATAGGGGAGCTGCCAGTGGTCGTCGTACTCCTTGCCCTCCTTCTCGCGCATCTGGAAACCCTTCTTGATGGCGTCCTGGTGGGAGCCGCTAAAGGCGCACACCACCAGGGAACCACCGTAGGGCGCACGGGGGTGCACCTCAATCTTGTTGCACTCTTCCACTATCCTGATGACCTTGCCGAGGTCGGAAAAGTCGATATTTGGCGAGACGCCCTGGGTGTAGAGGTTCAGGGCGAGAGTGACGAGGTCGACGTTACCGGTCCGCTCTCCGTTACCAAAGAGGCATCCCTCGACCCGGTCGGCGCCCGCCATCTGGGCCAGCTCGGCAGCGGCCACGGCGCAGCCCCGGTCGTTGTGAGGGTGGAGGGAGACGCAGATCTTCTCGCGCTCGGTGATACTCCGGCAGAAAAACTCGATCTGGTCCGCGTATACGTTCGGGGTCGCCATCTCGACGGTGGCGGGGAGATTGAAGATGATGGGATTCTCGACCGTGGGCTCCCAGGCCTTCTTTACCGCCTCGCAAATCCTCACGGCGAACTCGGGGCTGGTGTCGGAGAAGGTCTCCGGGCTGAATTCGAAGGCCCATTCCGTCCCGGACTGGGAGGGATCGTCCTTGGTCAGGGACCGTACCAGGGCCGCACACTTGCTTGCAAGCTCGACGCTCTCGTCCTCTGAGAAGCCAAAGATGACCTTGCGGAAGCATTGGCTGGTGGCGAGGTAGATGTGGACAATGGCCTTCTTGGACCCTTTCAGAGACTCGACGGTGCGACGGATGAGGTCCTCTCGGCAGGGAGACAGGACCTGGAGCCATACATCGTCGGGTACGGCTCCCGGGGTCTCGATCAAGCGCCTGGTGAAGTCGAAGTCGGTTTGCGATGCCGAGGGGAAAGACACCTCGATCTCCTTGTAGCCGAGATCGCACAGCAGGCGGAAGTACTGCCACTTCTGGTCTCCGTTCTGCAAAGCGCGGGGTCAGTCAACCAGTTGCTCCGGGCAAGCAGTATTGAACAAACTGCCACACAGACCGGGCGCATGACTCACCATGGGATCAACCAAGCTCTGGTTGCCGTCCCTAAGGTCCGTCGCCAGCCATCGCGGGGCCTTGTCGATGGTCTTGCTGGGCCATTGGCGGTCGGGAAGATTGAGAGGGGGAAACTTCTTGTACTTCTTGGAGGGGTCCTTGAGCCTGCGACAACCAGCCGTCGTTAGCTTTCTCGAATTCGTGACACCGAAGCGTCAGGCGAGCCTGATGCGTGGTGCGGAATGTTCAGGCTTACATCGGCATTTTGGAGGATTGTGTGGAGCCGAGAGAAACCAGCAGATGAGGTAAATGGCGTTCAGGTCCCGTCAGTGGGGTTTTTCTCGTTGCGCACCCGCGATGCCGAGCACGTTCTGGCAGAGAACACGATGCGCGTTGCTCGTGGCGGCGGGAAGCTGGCAGGGTTTACTGATGAATGGCCTGGGACGAAGGAAACATGGAAACTAAGCCTGAGTCATAAGGGAGGGAGGAGTTAAGTGATGGAGGCGAGGTCCCCATGTCTGTCCCCATGTCTCCATCCTGCCCGGCCCGCGAAACAAGGGCGAAGGGGGACCCATCTCATTGTGCAGTGCCAATTCCACGTCCCGACCTTGCCTGCATCCGATTTCGCCCCACCATCGCAAGCCCATTATTTTCCGCCTCTCTCGGTGGACGGGCGGCGGCGCGTGAGGCTTCTGCGGGCGCCCTTTCGCCCTTTCACGCCAGAGCTTTGGGTGCCCGTTCGCCGTTGTACCCGCGTGTGGGGTGGGGCTCCAACTTCCAGTGTTGCCGAACCCCTCCTTTTTTGTTTTTTTTTGCCTCTGGACCAATCCAACCCGACCCGTCTGCATAACGTCACTGCACATTGGTAACCTCTCATTCGAGCAACATTGCAGATCTTTTCTCGTTCAGATATCCCCTCCGCCGGCACCTGGGAGCCTGGGTATCTCAGCTAGCTCAGCTTCCCTTGAATTGCTCGATTTTCAGTCCCCTCCTGTCTGTAAGTCTGACGAGAACCCTGCCAAGCTAGTGGAGGGGCACGCCATGCAAATGACTCCACCGACCCCGCGAGTGGGGCAGAGTTTTGCTCGATGAAGTGGGGAGGCTCAGGGAGGAGACTTGCCCGAAAAAGCGGGCCTTTGGAACCGAGCATCGGATCCGGGGACGGATGCCCAAGTTTGACGCCCACGTAGCCGCTCTCCCGCTCAACGTTGTTTTGTCGCTGGAATTCCGTGGGGGCAGACGTGCCAAACCAGGCGTGATTGGGCACATGTCACCCCAGATCCTGCACGCCACCCGAACGGGGCTGTCAATGCGACCTCCTTGACCTCGTCAAACTCCACGACGAGGGGAAAGGCGGGTATATTGGACATCAAGCATGACATCACGGGGGCTTTGAACCGGAGCGGACGAAGGGCAAACGCCAAACGGGCCGGAATAGTGGAGGCCAGTTTTGAACCCGGCGCGGAGCATGGAGCGATGGCAGCCAGCATCACATTCGGCTTCCCCTCGCCAGCCTCAAATTGTGGAATGGAAGATGGGATGCCGGCAGATCTGCAATGGCCCCGAGCAGCTAGTGAGAGAGCCAAGGAGGCACGGGATACTACTTTCGACAAGTGTCCATGATGCCTGCACCGTCCTTGTGGCAGCCAGATATCCTCAACACGAATGCCATCCGTCATCAAAGAACAATCAAGATCAATAAAGCCTTTCTTCCAAGGCACCAATGTATGTATGTATCTATGTACTGTACAATGCAAAGCCACGGCCCACCCACCGCCAGCCGCTTTATGAACAGAAATAAGCCGCAAAGATGCGGATGTGATGTCTCCCATGACAACCAGCGGGAATATATACAGACAACAAAAAACACCACGAGATGAGACTCGCCACGGTATTGGAAGAAGAGAAAATAGGTATAATTATAAAAACCGCCCTCGACTCGCCGTCAGTATGGTCGGAGTCCAATCTCTCTAAACAGCCCAATCCGGTTATATGATCAACGCAAAAATCACCACGTGAAGCTCTCCTCCACAAAGTCCACCACCGTCCTATGCGCCTGCACCTTCCTCACCGCGTCGCGCACATCGTCAGCCAGCCCGCCCGGCCCGCACACCGAGACGCACATGGCGCCCATCTGCTCGCCGACCTCCTTGGCCAGCAGCATGGGGATGTTGGGCCGGCCGGGGAACATCTGCACCGTGGTCGAGTTGGAGACGACCTGGCTGGCCGCGCGGGGGCGGGTGACGAACAGGCGGATGTGCAGCACCTCCTTGCGGTTGGGCAGCCGCAGGATCTTGTCCATCCAGGGCCGCGCCCACTCGAGCACCTCGTAGTCACGCAGGATCCACACGAGCGTGACGCGGCGCGTCGCCGCCGTGCCGTTGTTGTGGCCCTCGATCAGGTGCCGCAGGTAGCTGATCTGGTGCGTGATGCCCGTCGCCCCCGCGAAGAGCACGCAGTGGCCGTAGCTGTCCATGCTGTGGTGTCCGGCGTAGGGGCCCTCGAGCGCGGCGCGCATGGCGACGGCGCGGCCCTGCGAGGCGCGCGCCGTGTTGTACAGCTTGCGCGTGAAGCCCGTGTGGGCGCCGATGACGAAGGAGACGGTCGTGCCGACGGGCTGGCGCGGCCCGTGGGCCTTGCCCTTTTCGCTGGTCGGGAGGAGGTCGTCGTCGCGGTAGCGGTGCTCGAACCAGGCGATGGAGAACGGGTGGTTCTCCCACGGGTTGACGCCTGCAAATCGGAGGTAGGCGTGCTGGCCGGGCTTGACGTTGATGAAGCGCGGGAGGTGCATGGTCACGCGGCAGGCCTCGCCCGGCATGGGCTCGACGAGGGCCTCGGTGAAGCCGCGCGACGACCAGTTGACGTAGGCCAGACGGACCATGCGGGCGGTCCGCTCGGCGAGCCAGAGGGCCATGACGGCCAGGATCCACGGGGTTTGCGGGAGCCCTCCCTTGACCGACGCCGAGATGCAATGCACCCAGGTGCAGATGAAGGCGATCAAGGCCAAGATGATGTGAGTGTTGAGGAAGGTCTCATAAAAGGCGTGCCGGACGGGCGAGAAGGCCAGCACGAGCATGAGGCTCATAGCGCCCACGCCGACGGTGCCGAAGCCGATGAAGCGGTCGTGGAGAATCCTACTCGCCACGCCCGACCAGCCGTCGTCGGCGATCTGGACGACCAACCAGGCGATGAAGTGGATGATGACCTCGATGACGGAGATGCGACCCATCCACCGGTGCAGCAGGTTGTACGTGTCGAAGCTGATGTTGAGCAGGCCGATCAGGGGGTTGTTGCGGCCGGCAAAAATGATCAGCGGCACCATGTTGACGACCGAGAGCGTGCCCGAGCGACCGCGGATTTCGGCGCACAGCGCGTACTTGTTCGCGTTCCTCCAGTCGAGGATGAACATGTAGGCAAGATTGCTCGCCAGGTAGCCCAAGATGAGGAGGGAGTGGAAACGCGACGGCAGAGTCCCCATGTTGGCGGCGCTGGAGAGACGAATCTCACGGTTGTGTCGCTTCTTCCAGAGGGGAGCGTAGATGAGCCCCCTCTTCAGGCCAGGCATCCTATGCCACTGCGTCCGCCTCCAAAACTGCTGCTTGTCCCCTGGCAACGACATGGCGCTGAGCAGCCGCAGCTTCGCCCACACCAGTTCCACTATCCTGATCAGCAGCATCACCATGCCGACGATGCCCAAGCTCCACCATAAGAGGTCGGTGAACAGCATGTTGTTTGGTTGGTTGACGCCGTTGAGGCCATGGTTGTAAGGGGAAATGGTGGAACTCGGGGTGGCCGCCGCGGCCGCGTCCTGGGGCACTGTTGTTGTTGTTGCTGTTGCTGTCGCTGCTGCTGCTGCTGCTGATACTGCATCTCGTAGTTGTAGTGGCGCATGGGCAGTGAGCCCATGATGTTGGAGGTCCATCGTGGACCAGAAGATCGAAGAGGGAGGTCAAACGACTTGTCGAAGGGTGAATAGAAGTCCGGGCTGGTTTCGGAATGACTGAACAAATGCCGAACCTTCGCTTTCAGTCGCTAACACCCTTTTAAAGTAGGTTGGTTCGTGCGACCGAAAGTCGTCCTGGAAGGTGGTGTTATTGAAAAGGGGCGTGGAAAGTGAACATTCCCATTGTGTGGTCAACAATGACAAGGGAACAAGGGAAGTCCGCGGATTGTCGTCGTGTCGGTTCGACCAACTCGATTCCTCCGATAAACAAACAGCCTCTCAAGTGCAAAAATGGATGAACAAAGCGTCCCAAGGCCAGCAGATTCTGCAGATATCGTCCGAGTCGAACCCCTCTTGCCGAAGAGCTGATCGCAGTCGTTTGTCCCGGGGCCGAAGTCGCCCAAACAACAAGATTTCCGAGCCGGCGGATGTCGAGAAAGTATCCCAGAAACGGAACTCAGGGTCTTTACTGGAAAGACAAGATGGTGAAAAAAGTGGTGATTTGAACCGGCTTTGCAGTTCGAGAAGTCGAGGTCAAGTTGGGGGCACCAGCGGGCCGAGTAAACAACAAGGAGCAGTGAAAGAATGAAGTATTCCGTGCTGCGGAAAGACTGAAACGATCGACGGACGCGAGGATGTCGCTGGGAGTATGTACCGGTACGCAGTACTTCGTGGAGAAATGAACAAGTCTGGACCGAACCAGTGGTCCTTGACTCAAGGGAGAGAGGCTGGCGGGTGGATCAAGGTGAGGCAGGGAGGCCTTGAATGGGAAAACGAAGATCGAGGATGCACAGCCGCGCGCCTTTCAGGACCGAGCCCACCAGCTATGTACAGAATATGTCCAAGCAGTGGACCTTTCACTCGGAGGAGGGAAAGGAAGTGCAAAAGAAAGCCATGGTCCAGACGGCTCCCTCCGGAGCACGCTAACCAGCTCGTATCTTCCCCCTGAACTGGCGAACGTATGACAGAAGGCTCCCTGGCGGCGGGACATGCATTCGGACGGCCATCCGCATCCAACCAAACCCGCGGGACCGCGCCGTTCCCTGCCAAGGGATTCTGCGAACACACCACGGCCCGCAACTGATCTCGGATTTGCCACCTTCATAGGGCCCTGCTGGCTCCGTCATCCCCGCTATCGCGTGTTTGCGCAGCCTCCGAGGGAAACGAAATCCAGGGGCCATGACGGAGAGTTCCTGGGAGGGAAAGCCAGGAAGCGAAATCATAGGGTGAGAATGCTCGGGCAAGATCCCTCGGTGGATTCAGAAGCTCATGCAGCTGGCGGGGCCGGCGGCTCTCATTGGCGCACTGTTTCTCAGGGCGTTTCTTGGCGCGCCTGCGTTGCCGCTGCCCGCACCACAGCGGTGACGATGCAGGGCTTGCTGCAGGGGGTGGCGCGCAAACAAGCCAGCGGTCGACCAGCAAACCCGGCCACCTCGGTGGGCGCTGGATGGCTGGAAATGCCTTGTGCTGCGATGACACGTATTTTCGCCAGATGCTCACCGTTGCACCATGCTTACGGCATGGTATTGTACTACTGCGTATTCTGGGCAGGCCTCCCGCTCACCGCTGGCAGAGGCGTAGTCATGCAATGCGGTGGCCCAAGACTGCGCCGCCGGGTCATCAGCTGGAAGAGGGTTCAGATGAACGGAATGCCCGAGTTTGGATGCCGCGGACAGCGCTCAGCAGTTCAACCACGCTGGGCACGCACCGCAGGCTCCGGGCACACAAGCATTAATTTTGGGTGTCATGCTTTCCAAGGTTGCACCGAGAAATACCTGGGATTGTCCGTCTCCATCGTCCCACTCAACAAGAGAATCCCGATTTGGTGGACGGCTCAATACCACCTTGTCTATCGGTAACTTCAACGTCAGGATATCCCCTGGCCCGGAGGCCAAGCTTGTACGGTGTTTCCCAGGACAACCGTCCCTTTGCGGACGGGCCAAGCTTCAGGATTACCGTCGTGGTCCGGACGCTCCATGTGAGCCAAGCTTTCTGGAGACTGGACGTGGAGATCTGCCCACCAAGCCGATCATTACTGTTCCGAACGGTTCGTCCACGAGCGTGTTCCTCGACGCCGACGTAGCACACAGTATAGAGAGATGACACATTCCAGACACCTGCGAATTAGAGGGGCGCCATGCTCTCCTCAAGTTCCTAGTCCTCACGCACTCCCGAGCTGCTGGCTAAACAGGCCAGCAACATGCGCTCATATCACGTTATCATGAAAACTGCCGAAATCAAAACCCCGGCAAACCGATCACGCCAATAACGTGATGTGGGAGACAAGGGCGTGGTTGGGAGAGACGGTTCATAAGTGGCCCGCCTTGGGAGATGAGAGGGGTTGCACCCTTGATCGCCGCACCCACCCGCACCCAAGATCTCGGTCGATGCTGATGAACCCGGTACTCGTCCCATGGCGGCGAGGCGGGAGGCGCTTGATTAGCCTCGACGAGGAACCCCTTCTTGCATCCATTCCCGAAGACTATGCGAAGCTGCATTGAATAGAGGGAAGCCCACGGGATTGCCCTCTTGCCGGCCCGGAGTTTGCGATGTTTGGCCGAGAAGAATGCGAGATATCAGGCTTGAGAGAACGCCGCCTTGGCTTGGAAAAACGAGCGGGACGCCGTGAAGAATCTGGAGTCAGTGACAATGAGGGGGCTGGATTCTTCAGCGACGTGATTGAAGCAGCACCTGCTAGATGGCGACGAGTCCTTGAGAGACAGGACAATGCATTCCAATCGGTGACCAGCCACCGCCGGTTCCGCACCAGATCCAACCTCGAATGCCAACGAGGGCGCCAACAATGGTAGCGACAACAACAAGACAAAGCCAGCAGACGAGGAATGCGCGGCTTCGAGTCTCCAAAATGCGCCGGCGGAGGAGGATATGCCGCGTCGCGGACTTGGTGTCTCGGTCCGGCCTTTGCAGGTTTATAGGGCCCGAGCGTTTCGAATATTGAGTTGCATTTTGAGCTCCAGAAAAACAGTGCATGCACCATACTACACACCGTGTTCCGTCATTGGCCAGAAATTTCCAAGAGCCGGAAGACGATCGGATGCCAAGGCGTCGGGAAAGCATCATCCTCTGCCGACGAGCGACCGCGAAGCGAACACTGAAGAGCTCGAGGGATTTGCGACCAACCGCCGTGCCCGCCCGTGCCCGCCAGCGCCAATTGACCGCAGTTCCTGCTCTCTCATCTATCGACCATGGGCTCGAGTTCGTCCAAGCCCGCGAGCTCTGCTCCGCACGTGTGGAATGGGTGCGCCCACCCTGGCCCCGAAGCTGTCACGAGCCTCAGCATCATCCAACTGACCCCCCTCCAGGACCTCTCAAGCGGGCGTGTCGCAAAGCCTGGTTGAAACCCTCGAGACCAGCAACGAGGTCAGATATGCTTGAATCTCTCCCCGGTCATTAAGCAGCAGCCACTAGCCAGTTTCCCCCGCTCTAACTCGAAAGCTTCCTTGTCCAGACCGACGTCTCCCGCCTGCAGTCCCTCGAGCTCCAGATCCAACAGCGCGTCGCTGCCGAGCTGAAGCGCCTCCGCGCCCAAGAATCCGAAGCCCTGCGCGCAGCCCAACAAAAACTCTCGGCCGAGCCCGCCGCCGACCAGCAAGGGCCCGACTCGGCGCGGCAGCCCGGCGAGCCCAGCCGGAAGGAGGTGGCCAAGGCGATCGGGGACCTTCGCGCCAAGCTCGAGGAGAGGAGGCAGGTGCGCCAGCTGCCCGACAGCCTGGAGAGCGCGCGGAACGAGGTGGTGCGGTGCCTGCGCGAGAACGACCGCCGGCCGCTCGACTGCTGGCGCGAGGTGGAGGCCTTCAAGGAGGAGGTCAGGAGATTGGAGAAGGGGTGGGTTGACAAGGTCGTCAGCTAGAGAGAGGCCAGGCGGATCGAAGATGGCGGGCTGCGGCTACGGCTACGACTTGAAGTGGCCGTGGTCCGGCCAATGTTGTATACCATGAATACTGTGTTGCGCTGTAACAAAACGGGTTGTGACTTTTGAGTTCGCTGAGCGGATTTCCGCTCGAGCGTTAAATTTATAGACAGAGGAAGCTAGACGGCATTGGCAATCATGAGAAGAGTGAAGCAAGCCTAAAGGACGTCTGGTTCTTGCAGTATGAAGTCTACGCTGGGCTCCTCGTCGGGCGTGGGCTTGTCTTTCTTCAGCTGCTCTCGCCGTTTCAAGCCTTCCTTCCGTTTGCGCTCCCTTCTCGCCTGCGCATCTTCCCAGCCCTCCTTGCCCCTGGGAGGGGAGAAGGCAGCGTTTACGGCCGCGCTAAACCTGGCTATCCTCTTCTCGTTCTCAACAAACCGCTCATTGGCTATCTGGACGAGCGTCTTGAGATACGGCAGCGGCACAAGCAGTCGGCGAACGCCGTCTGTCTCAGAACCGATCAGAGACTCGAAGGACAATCCCATCGACCGTACGGCCACCATGGGCATTGCCTCGTCGCCCGGCAGCCGCGAGAGCAGGCTGACAGCTCCGGTCTCGCGGAAGCCCGCCTCCATGCCAGCCTGGACCACCAGCTGAGCATGTTCCAGCGAGGCAGTCAGAACATGCAGAATCTGTGAGAATCGTCAGCTGCGTGATCTCCTAAAACCAGACAAAACGTGTACATGTGTGAGAAAGAAAGAGCAAAACAGACCATTGGCTCAAACTTGAAATGAATCAACCTCGACGCCCCATCCACTACACCAACCTCCTGACCAACACCACTCACTCCCGCCTCCCGACCCAACAGCAGCGCCTCATAACCCCCCTCACCACCATCCCCCTCCACCGGATCATGCGACACAAACAGCCACTCGCCCCCGCCCTTCCCCCCGACCGCGCTGCCCACCTCCCCACCGGAACCCTCCGCCGCAGGACTCTCCCCTCCCAAAGCGGCAGCACCACCACCACCACCAGCAGTAGCGCCAGCAGTACTCTTCCTCCCCTCGAGATAAATACTCACCCTCCCCGCGCAGCTGCTCGTCGTGACCAGCCCCTCGCGCGCATTCAGCGCGTCGATCAGGTGCCGGATGCCGGCGTCGACGGAGCCCTTGGGCGAGGCGTCGGTGTAGGATTCGGCTGGGGTGGAGAGGTGGGTGAGAATGGCTTGTTTGCGGGTGGTGAAGGGCAGGCCTGGCGCTGGGAGGGGCATTTTGTCCTATGTTGTTTATGTTCTCCGTCTTTCTTTTGTGGGTTGTTGGCGGCTGACTGCCTGTTTCTCAATGCAGAGACATGCTAATTCCGAGGACGGGGTTGATCGCGGCTGTCGTTTGCTTGTTTGTTGGTGTTTGGCTTGATGGAGGTTGCGAGTAATGAAATCGCGGATGGGGTGAGGGAATGGTGGTCACGTGCTCGGCATCGGCCCCCTTTTGCCCCTGACGTTGACAAGAGTGAGCCAAATAGTATGCGGGAAACGTCGAGAGCGTTTGTTTTCCATGAAAAGAACTGAGGTTCATAACTACAGTCGTCTGGTAGCTGCAACCATGAGAGCTTCAGGTGTCGTGCCGGGCTTGTCGATGCCGTCGCTGATGCCGTTGCCTGAGGCCGTTTGCTGAACTTCCGCTCTTAGATGAAGAGGAGGTATTCGGGGCTCTTCAAATTCGACAGGACAGCGAGCTGGCCCCATGTCATGCTAATGTAACAGTTGCTACAGGTTATGTGTTAAGTCCTTCTGATGTCCTAGCCGGTGTTTGAAGCGGGGAACGAGCACGACCTCATGAGCAACAAAAGCACAGCACCGAGGACAGTTCTTCATCAAGCCAAAAGAGTCTCTATAGTAACAACTAATATTACGAAATGCGAGGTTTGGGTATACATGCGGTGCTAAGCCAGAAATAAAACCATGAACAAACCACTAAAGCCAACTTCAAAGATTGGCGCCTAGGATCGCGGCGCCACCGGCAAGCAGCAGCGCGGCCGTGGGCACAGCAGCAAAGATGCCTCCGTTCAACGGAATTGTGGCTGGGATAAGAGTCGTCGTGGGCACAATGCCCGCCGTCAACGGAGGGTCCGCCACGGCAGCAACCCCAGCAAACGCCGGTGCCTGTGTCGCAGCAGCCGCGTTGGGTGTGGCGGTGGTGTTGGAAGGGTTGAGAACGCTAGAAGAGCCAGTCAGAATACTTCTAGTATCACACATCACGAGGATCCCCCGCCGCCTGGAACGACTCACTTGTCCAGAACATGCACCACCCCGTTGCTCGTCAAGACATCAGCGAGCACCACCTTGGCCGAGTTGACAAAGACCTGCGCGCCATCCCGGCGTACCGTGATGTTCTGCCCCTGCAGGGTCGAGAGCGTCACCTGGTCGGCGCTCAGCAGGTCGGTGCTGAAGCGGATCGGCTGCGTCAGGACGTGGTACCCCAGGATGCCGACCAAGTCCTGTGTTGATAGCGTCCCGAGCGCCGACCCGATGGCCCTGAATGCTTCGTTTGAGGGAGCGAAGATGGTGATGTCGGTGAGCGAGTTGACGGCGTCCACCAGCCCTGCGGCGGTGAGTGCCCCGGCGAGCGACGTCAGCCCCGTGTTTATGGCTGTCTGCGCGGGGGTTGCTGGGACAGTGAGGACCGTGTCGATGACATGCACGACGTTGCCGCCGTCAAACTGGATGTCCTGAGAGGAGACTGTCAGATGATTCCCAACTCTCACATCAGACAGAGGCGCCACATACCGCCGTGATCACGGTTGCGGCCTGCTTGTACCCCGAGAACACCTTGGCTGTGTTGTTGACAAAGGCCAGCTCGACCCGCTGCCCGCCAGTGACATTGGCAAACGGCGACCCGAGCAGAGTCGCCGGGAACTTTGGTTTGGGCGAGAAATCGGTCGACATGAGTTTTCCCACCAAGACATGGTACTGCAGCACTCCAGCCAACGCTTTGGCATTTACCAACAACTCGGACGACCTCGGGTTCCGCGTCATGAGGTTGACAAAGGCGGTATCGGATGGGGCGAGGATCGTGATGTTCTTGGCCGTGGACAGCGCCTGGACGACATCGGGCACGAGAGCGAGGAGATCTGGTTTGGGTTGTCAGCCTGAGGCTCGGCCGCCGGGCAATGTGAGATCCGTACTAGCTAGTGTGCTCAACGTGGCATTGTTGCTTGCAAGAATAGTGGCGAGGGACTGGGCCGAGACGGAGGCTGCCAGGCCCAGAGGCAGGAGATGGGTGAGGCGCATCGTATCGCGCCCTGGTGAAAGACTGCAGAGAAAGCCTAAGAATTTTTCTTCTCTGCAGCTAAATGGACGGGCTGACGATAAGAGTTGTGGCCGACCAAGGGAGCTTCGTGATCATATACGCAGTGGTGGTGGCGGCACTTGAAACCGGGCAGTCCCCTACCTGGCTTCGAAACCAAACACCTGAGCGAGCCCCATGGGTTGGGGTATTTCACGACGGGTCTAGCCAGCAGAAATTCTGGTGCTCAGAGAGTCCCAACACCCAAAAAGACGACGATATGGCGTCCAGTGGCATCAGCGGGCGGGCGTTTCAAGCGCGAGAACTGCCCGAGTGCAGTCCTGTCGGAAACCGGAACAAGGAACCTGGGCTTCCCGTGGCCCAAGATGACCGGTGAGAGGCACCTGAGATGCGCATGGATGCAAGTTGGATGCGTGCCGTCAAACATGGCATAAATCAGTCTGGGCGACTTGAAGCGCAAAGTGTCAGAACCGGGAAGATCATGGCAGCCCCTGGAAGAGGCCTGGGCTGCGGCTCCAACCGCTGCGTCGCATCCATCTCACCGTTGGGGGGGTAGCAAGGACAAGAACAACAGTCTTAGATTTTACTCTGGTGAGATGTAGCCTGGAGACGGCAACCCACTTTTCCTGGACTTTGGGCGATTTGTCTGGTATGGATGCTTTTAAGGTTAAGTCTTGGTGATTGCAGGGGGGGGAAACAGATCGGGAGGAAGAGCAAAGATGCCCTCCGCCGTGATTGGTCGGGCCGAGTCCGGGGTTGACATATCGATAACATAACATCAACGACAAGCGTCGACTTCAGGGCAGCCACAGCAGCACATCCAGCCCGACAAAGGGTCCCTACAATGCACCGAAATGGTGATGATGCACGCCTCTCCGGTGTGCTGCCAATAGCCAAGTACCGCGAAGTCATGTTCTACAGCCGCTACAACCGCCGTTCCCGCCCAATCACCGATTTTGGGTGCCCAAAAATCATCGGAACGGCCCGCGCTGCGGTCTTGTCTGTGGTCTCCTGACCACTCTCGACGCCCCGCATTTCACCTCGACCACGACCTAGCTCTCGCTATCCTCAAGGTGCTCGCTCTCCCTGAACTCGACATCCATGGACCGCCACGTTCTTTTGTTTGATCATGTTTTGATTGTGTACTTGGCTGGCTAGTAGCTGGGCAGCCAGCTGGAAAGCAGCGAAATGTGAAAAGCCAAAAGACCGCCAATGCGATTCGGAAAGAAAAAAAAACAATCTTCCCAGCGGCCACGAGGACCAGAAACGCCGACACCGAGCAAACCCTCCCCAACGCCGTTGTAATGCCATCGCAAGGTATGTGGAAAAATGCATGTGTGTGGCCCCTTTGACCACCGTCGTCATCATGAAACCCCATCGCTAACCCCAATTTTCACCCTCCGTCATCAAGTAGGTCGACCGACAACGACGCCCTATGCCGCCGGAACCTCGGTCGCCTGCTGCTGCAGCGCCTCCTTCTCGAGCCACTGGGCATACCGGCTCTGCTTGTTGTGGATGCCGCACTCGGTCTTGGCCTGGCCCTTCCAGCGGCCGGCGCGCTCATCCTCGCCCTCGCCGACGGGGACGGTCGAGTGCCAGTCGCCGACCGACTTGTACCCCCGGTCGAGGAGGGCGTTGTAGGGCACGTCGTGCTCCGTGACGTACGCCTTGACCTCGGCAAAGGACCAGTTGGCGAGCGGGTTGATCTTGACCACGCCGCGCTCGTCGTCCAGCTCGATGACGTTGATGTCGCCGCGCTGCCCGCCCTGCGTCCGCCGGCGGCCCGTGAGCACGGCCGCGACGCCCAGCTCCGAGTACGCCCGCTGCAGCGGCTCCACCTTGGCGATCCAGTCGTACAGCTCCGACGACATGTCGTACAGCTTCTCGCCGTACAGCTCCTCGAACTGCCCGACCGTGTCGACGTCGGCCGGCTTGAAGACGTGCACCTTGACGTTGTAGCGCTCCTTGACCCGCTCCACCAGGTCGTACGTCTCCTGGAAGTGGTAGAGCGTGTCGAGGAAGACGAGGTCGACCGCCTGCGGCGTCGACGACTCGGCGTTGAGCTTGGCGAGCATGTCTACCGTGACGAGCCCGGTCAGGCCGAACGCCGTCGACTGGTACAGGTTGGGGAAGAAGATCTTGCAGAAGCGGAGGATCTCCATGGGGTGGAGGGACTCGAGCTGCTTGTTGAGGTGCTGGATGTGGGGCTGGGTGAGCGATATGCGCGGGAGCGAGACGGTGGACGTGCTGGGCGAGACGAAACCCGAGTCGACGGACCCATGGTCAGTGGGCGAGGACAGCTGGGAGGATGTATCGGTGCGCGAGTCGTCGGCCATCTTGCTGGTATTGTGTGGCTGTGGTTGTTGTGGTTGTTGTGGTCGAAGAGGGGGTTGTACGAGAAGACGAGGAGCGAACCAGAGGGTTCAGGTCAGACCAGTCGATCCGTGTTGGGTTTACTGCGGGAGGGAGATGCAGTGGAAGACGCGAGAGGAAGAAGGCAGAGAAAGGGGGAGGGGGGCCGAGTTCGCAGCGGGGAAAGGCGTCCAGAGCGTGGGTGAAAAAGGCCAAGATGGATGGGGGTTGGGTGGTATTCAAGCAGCACGGCAGGAGGTCTGGTGGGATGCCCGTTTCAAGCGTCTCGCAGGAATATCCGTCTCTCCCGGGGGACACTCCAGACCAAATATAACAGTACCGGGAATGGAGAAGGGGGGTATGGAACTCGTCCCCCGAGCAGTGTGGAATTACTAATGTCGGTTTCCAGGCATTCTTGGTCATCACGAAGACTCCCGAGGTCAAGGACAGCCTGGCATTGGCCCCTGGCCGCGCAAACGGGGTCAACATGGCGGAGGCCGCTGTTAAGGGCGCAGGTTGACGAAGCTTTCGTTAGAGTGGTGGTGTTTTCGACGAGGCTGATCACGACATCTGGAGCACTTTTGATTGGTTCTTCCGGGTGGTTTTCTGTGGGGGTTGCGTTCCGCTATCATCTGAAGACACCCCTGTGGCAAGGAGCCGGGTCGAGAATTTCTTGTTCGACGCTCGGGTTCATTGTTTCTCGCCTGCCGAGAGCCACCGAGAGCCGTCGGCAACGGTTAACACTTCTTGGCAAGGATGAGGTGAGCGGAGATGGGTGAATGAGGGGGCCGATCGGGCCTCTGCTTCTCACAAGTCCGCGTTACCCAGCCGGGACGCTCCGGAGAGGGGGGCCGTGGATGGTCATGATGTCACTCCTGATGGTTGTCGCGAAAGGCGTCATCACGACTCTGGTGTTGTCCTTTGTAAAGCGAGAGCGTGTTGAGATGCCGGAATAGGCATCACGCAGGGCTGAGACAAGCCACCAACCAGAACGTGCTTCGGCCAAGCGGCTCTGTGGCTTGGCCAGTGGGTTCACCGCAGCGTCATCGCCGCTCGCGGAATCGCTGGTCGGGTTTAGCGCCAGGCTGCTTCTGGGCTGGGCAGAAAACGAAGAATCTTACACGTACGGTATTTCTGATCTAGAATATTCTGTCTTCGTCACGTTACAGAATACAAACGCTGCGATTAAATAAGCACCACCCCACCTCGAGCGATGATCTAAGCCGAAAACACGTTGACATGCACAGGATTGATTGACTCCGTCTCAGGAACAGACCTGTTTCTGGCCAGTCCGTGCCTCATGTAGGTCCCGGCAAGTACCTAGTTGCTACGGCTCCCCGTTTGCACACCGCGATGTGCCGAGGCGGTGATGCTTGGTCTGGATGCGCAAGGTGCACGTCCTGTCGCGCTGTGTCGCGGACTCGCGGGTGAAGGCGCCAAGCAATTGGCGGGGTTGAGTTCCTTGCCAGCAAAGGTGGGGTTGGCTCGCTCCCGGACAAGAACCTGCCACTTCCTTGGAAACGTCGGTCGAGACGCGGGACAAAAGACAACACCGCTAACACTGGTATATCCCGCGGCCGCCAGCATCCCTCGCCTCTGCAAAGTCCGGCTGTCTCCAAGCCCGCGCCAATTGCACCGACACACCCCAACTCCGCCGAATCCGCAGTCGCCATGGCCGAGGAAGGAGGCGCCTCTCCGCGTCAGGGCCGGCCCTCGATGACGGCCGCCATGCGCAGCAGCTCCTTTCTGCGCGAGCACCAGCAGTACCGCCCGCCGCACAAGCCCGAGAACCACTACGGCATCGACACGGTCGTCGAGGACCTCAAGGCGACCTCGGTCTCTCCGCTCGAGATCTCGCAGTTCAACGGGATTCCCTCGTCCGAACACCCGCCCAAGATTGTCGACAGCGGCCTAACCCACGAGCTGTCGCACCCCAACTGCACGCCGCACCCTGGCGCACATACCGAGAGGCTCATCGCCACTCTCTTCTACCGATGGACCGCTCCTCGGGCCTCGAATGTGATCCCCTCCCCGCCGAGGGTCCCTTCCCCGCAGGCAAGCCGCTCCCCGTCGCTCCGCACCTCCGAGTCCGACATCCCCCCGACCATGGCGCCAAGTAGCAGTCTTGACACCTTTCCCCTCGAGCCGCCCGCCGCCGAGCCGGAACCGCTCGACCACCTCTACGGCTCCTACGTTTCGCCCATGTGCATCACCTCCTTCCTTCACCTCATGTCGACCTTCCCGCTCCCCGCCGACTCGGGCGACCTGACCTCGTCGCACCGCTGCCTCAAGCTCGACTCGGGCCCTGACCACCACCCGGAGGTCGTCGAGCTGACCATCTCCCCGGCGCCTTCCCTCGACTACCTCTCGCTCGCCGACCTGCGCAAGCACGAGCTCATCTACCGGTTCGAGAGGGAGTGGAACGTCGACGTGGCCCTGCGCGTCGACAACCTCTGGCGGCGGTACCCGCGCCTGGTGGTTTTCGACATGGACAGCACCCTCATCACGCAGGAGGTGATCGATCTCCTGGCCGCCACCATCAAAGACCCGCCCGACCTGGCCGCCCGCGTCGCCGACATTACCCACCGCGCCATGATGGGCGAGCTCGAGTTTGACTCGGCTTTCCGCGAGCGCGTCAAGTTGCTGACGGGCCTGTCGGCCGATATCTTCCACGAGCTCCGGCCCGTTCTGGACGTCACCAACGGAGTGCGGCCGCTGATCCGCGCCCTCAAGCGGCTGGGTGTCAAGACCGCCGTCTTGTCGGGCGGCTTCTTGCCGCTCACGAGCTGGCTGGCGGGCGAGCTGGGGCTCGACTATGCGCACGCGAACGAGGTTGTCATTGACGAGGCGACTGGGCGGCTAACGGGCGAGGTGAAGGGCCGCATCGTTGGCAAGGAGCGCAAACGGGAGCTCCTGATTGAGATCGCCGAGAAGGAAGGTATCCCCCTGGAGCAGGTGGTCGCCGTCGGCGATGGTGCTAATGACCTGCTCATGATGGAGGCCGCTGGCTTGGGTGTCGCGTGGAACGCAAAGCCCAGGGTGCAGATGGAGGCGAGCGCCCGCATCAACGGCAATAGCTTGTTGGATTTGCTCCATCTCTTTGGGTTCACCGACCAGGAAATCAAGCTTCTCTCTGCGTGAGCTCTGGCCGGTAGGTGGTTGCTATGCCGGCTCTCCTGCGTTTCTGCCGCTGCCACCTACATTTAACTGCCTTGGGTGCCAGCCACCACGTGGGCATGGGAAGAATACCACGCTGTTTCAAACTAGGTTCAGCCAAGGCATGTGCAGCTCTCTGAGAGAAGCCATCCGTCCCCTTGCCTTCCTGGGATGCGTCGGGGGAACAGGGGAGTATATACACGCACGAGGTGCCGCAGGCGCACATCCGCTTGCGGACAGGATGTACCGATCTTTAATTTTATGAACCAACTATCCACACACGCCTGCTTGTCTCTGCTGATACAGGAGAGCGTTCCCTTTCAGTGATATTTCCTTTTGTCAAGTTGAATGCGGGTATTTGCGGGTATTGAGGCTTGCTCGCCACGAGCAAGCCGAAGAACCAGACACATGTCCAAGTGGACAGAGGCGCTACCGCGGTCACTTGGTTCCACTGCTCGGCTCGAGGATAGAAACCAGATGGCAGGGGACGCCCCGAGATCTCGATGTTCCATTCCCCACCTGTCAGCCAGCCATGGATGCATGCAAGCCCCGGCCAAGGCAGGATGTTTCTTTTATGTTCTCGACCCCAGGAATGAACTCGTTCGTCCTCGTTTAAAACCGGCGGCCTACTTGTGGGTTGGGATCGATGGTCATCGAGCAACGGGGAGAGAAGAAACCGTCAACGTCGGCGGATCGCGACTCGAGGCTGCATCCAGCGGGAGATTTGTTAGCTAGGTACTTTCCTGAGTGAGTTCTGGACAACGGTTGATCTCCAAACGTTCACCTTGAGCCGCACTGTTATCTGCTCGGGGAGCAACAGGGACGGACGGCTAGAAGCTCGAAGCTCCAGCAGGTTGCAACCGGGTGCCGTATCCTCTGTGTCTGGTCCCGAATGGCAGACGTGGGATCCTGGTCTTGGGAGAGTGGGAACTGCCGCGCGGGAACGAGCACGCGTTGGCGGGAGCGTCGACATGACGGTTCCCTGGAGACGGAGCGGAGGAGCTTAGGATGCTCGCCCAACCTCGACGGCGAGATACCAGCACTTACCAACCCTAACCCGGACATGGAACGGCCGCTTGGGGTCGTCTCGATCCGCTTCTACTACCTAAGCTTCTTTGGAGACAAATCAATGAACAAATCGCGCGGCTCCCACATGTTGCGGGGTTACGATGCTGTTGTTGGAGACGCCGAGAAGCGGTGGAGCCTCCATCCTCACGAACCAAGCTGGTCTCGAGACAAACGGCCCTGAAAGTGGACACCTTTGCCACGCCACATCAGACTGCAACCTCGCCGCGGCAAAATCAAGAACAGACCTGCAGACCTTCGCCTCCCGTCAAAGCTTCCGGCGGGAATGGAGGAGGTCAATGGGAGGGGTCTTTGGAGCTTGAGCTCGGTGTCCCAAGCTCGCTCGAGTCAGTCTGCACAAAGCGAGAGGCATCAAAAGGGTCAGTCCGGAGGTTGACTCACGCGGCAAGCTCCCGAATCCGTTCGCATCACCACAAAGGTTGGGCTGGGAAGCCAATGCCTAACCTGCCAGGGATGCTGCGGGCAAGTCCCACTTTCGGGCCAGCATGACATGCAAGCGCCCAGCTCCGACCGCATTTTTTGAAGACGAAGCAGGAGGGGTCAAGGGATTGGCGGAGGGCGGCTTATCGGTTGCCTGGGCTGCGGGAGGGGCAGTTTCGAAACCTGAACCGCGACGAGAGAGGGGCAGCCTCCAATACGGAGAACAGCACCTCTGGCTATTCTTGTGCTGGAGGCATTCCCGGCTCAGATTTACGTCTCCAAACGTAGCAAATAGTATCAACATTTTTATTTATGCCTATTCGAGCCAAAGACCCGTGGCTATTTGTTTGCATGTGTGTCCGGTGCGCATTGATTGTGTTGTGAAATCCGAAGCCTGATCGCGGGGCTGGGCGGCAAGGCGCGGCAAGAAACCCGCTGGTCAAAATTTGAGGGCTTGTTGGCCCCACCTGCTGAAGTTTTTTGCGGCGCACCCGCATCAGCGACCCCACCAAACTCGCATTGCCCCTCCCAACCTGCCCATAAAAACTTCGACCCCTCCTCCAGAGTTTGACCTACTTTCCCTCTCCCCTTCTTCGTCGGCATACCTGATTCGAGCAATCACCTGCCACTTCAGTGCGTTTCCCATCTCCCGTTCTCATCAACGAGTGCCGCTTGGATCTCCACGAGAACAATCTCTGACTCGAGGTCGCAGCATTTACACAGCGCAAGTCGCAAGTTTCGTTCTCAAGAACACCAACACCGTCAAAATGGGGTAAGTCGTGGCTCTCAACCCTCGCGCGCGGTCGCCGGGGGGCGCCGTGGCATTGCGGACATCGCTAACTTCGTCTCCAGCAAGGACGAGAAGCCTCATATCAACGTCGTCGTCATTGGGTTTGTCCTCCTCTGCTTGCCGCATTGGTTTCGCGGGCTCGAGAACTGACCCGTAGCCTCCCAGACACGTCGACTCCGGCAAGTCCACGACTGTAAGCATCCCTTTGTCTTTCACCCTTTTGCTGTCTGCGCCGACGCGCGGGACACCATATGCACAGCTTACTGACAGCGCTCTCAGACCGGCCATCTCATCTACAAGTGCGGTGGTATCGACAAGCGTACCATCGAGAAGTTCGAGAAGGTCAGTTTTGCTCATTCCAGCTTTTGTTTTTGCCCCATCCCCCATCCCAACGGGCCCATTTGCCTTGCCGGCATTCGACCCAGTTCCCATCGCGACACACCATTTCTGCCTCTGTCGGGGCTTTTTTTCCCTCGCATTTTCTGTCTTTGTGGCTGCTACCCCTCTCTTATCAAAGCGGGGGAGGGGCACACAAATCCAGCGGATAAGGAATTTTTTCCTGAGCACGCACGGACCCACCCACCCCGCCTTCCAATCCCGTCAACTCACATCTGCACCCGCCAAGGACAGGGCTGACATCAAGACAATAGGAAGCCGCTGAGCTCGGCAAGGGCTCCTTCAAGTATGCGTGGGTTCTTGACAAGCTCAAGGCCGAGCGTGAGCGTGGTATCACCATCGATATCGCCCTCTGGAAGTTCGAGACCCCCAAGTACCAGGTCACCGTCATTGGTAAGCGCCGGCTCCCAGTCTCGACGTCCCGCAATCCCAACATGGACTGACATGCCTCCCTCGCAGACGCTCCCGGCCATCGTGATTTCATCAAGAACATGATCACTGGTACTTCCCAGGCCGATTGCGCTATTCTCATCATCGCCGCCGGCACTGGTGAGTTCGAGGCTGGTATCTCCAAGGATGGCCAGACTCGTGAGCACGCTCTGCTCGCCTACACCCTGGGTGTCAAGCAGCTCATCGTCGCCATCAACAAGATGGACACCACCCAGTGGTCCGAGGCTCGTTTCGGCGAGATCATCAAGGAGACCTCCAACTTCATCAAGAAGGTCGGCTACAACCCCAAGACTGTTGCCTTCGTCCCCATCTCGGGCTTCCACGGCGACAACATGCTCGAGCCTACCCCCAACGCTCCCTGGTACAAGGGCTGGGAGAAGGAGGTCAAGTCCGGCAAGGTCACCGGCAAGACCCTCCTCGAGGCCATCGATGCCATCGAGCTGCCCAAGCGCCCCACCGACAAGCCCCTCCGCCTGCCCCTCCAGGACGTGTACAAGATCGGCGGTATCGGAACTGTTCCCGTCGGCCGTATCGAGACTGGTATCCTCAAGCCCGGCATGGTTGTCACCTTCGCTCCCTCCAACGTCACTACGGAAGTCAAGTCCGTGGAGATGCACCACGAGCAGCTCTCCGAGGGTGTCCCCGGCGACAACGTCGGCTTCAACGTGAAGAACGTCTCCGTCAAGGAAATCCGCCGTGGCAACGTTGCCGGTGACTCCAAGAACGACCCCCCTCTTGGTGCCGCCTCCTTCGACGCCCAGGTCATCGTTCTCAACCACCCCGGCCAGGTCGGCGCTGGTTACGCGCCCGTCCTCGATTGCCACACTGCCCACATCGCCTGCAAGTTCGCCGAGCTCCAGCAGAAGATCGACCGCCGTACCGGCAAGTCCGTTGAGGACAACCCGAAGTTCATCAAGTCTGGTGATGCCGCCATCGTCAAGATGATTCCCTCCAAGCCCATGTGCGTGGAGGCTTTCACCGAGTACCCTCCTCTTGGCCGCTTCGCCGTCCGTGACATGCGTCAAACCGTCGCTGTCGGTGTCATCAAGAAGGTCGAGAAGGCCGTTGCTGGCTCCGGCAAGGTCACCAAGTCCGCTGCCAAGGCTGGCAAGAAATAAACGATTTCTTCCCCCAGCAAACAAAAAACTCACTTCGCGGGGTTCGGGGCCGATGGGCTCTTACGAGAGATCGCGTCGCGGGTTTAGCTGCGGTGCGACGATTGCCATGAGCACTCGGTCGTTTTGTTATCGGGCACATCTGGGAGGGAATGGTCTGGGGTTTCTGGCATCAAAACATTCTCGCCTTGTGCTTAGTGCAAAATAGAGTCTCCTAGAAGTGATCACGAAGGTCACGATTCCCAAATCCTGCGTTTCTAGTCCACGTGATGAGCTCTGGTTGAAGCCCCAATGTCGACGAGGCCGTAATATTCACTCTCAGATGCTAACAAGCGCAATAATTTACGAAGCCGTACGAAGGATGCAGCGATGTCTCGAGTTCAAGTTTCTGAGTGAAAAGTCCTTGCCCGTGCAAGTTGGTGCGTGTCAGGACCCAATGACTACTAGTATACAGCTTCTCTACCTCTCTACCCTACAACTATGATACAGTAATCACACATTACGTGCCTGATCCCATCATGACCGCTTCGCATACCACTTCAGCTGGCCCTGCTCCGTCACGATACCCGACGCGGCGCGGATGAACTCGTCCAGCTCGACGGGCCTCAGGGGAACCGCAGGGATTTCCTCGTCCCTCGGTTGGTTCATGTTGTGCGAGACCAGCGGCGCTTTGTAGCTGGCGTCCTCTTCATCGACGACGCCGTAGGGTACGGCGTCGGGCTTGGGCTGCCTTTTGGCGGCGAGGAGCCCGTTGTCGTCGGCGTCGGCGTCTTGGGGCTCCACGCGTACTGCGTCGAGGGAAAGCTCGGAGCGCTCGCCGGATCGTTGGCCGCCGAGGATGTTTGTGTAGCGAAGCTTGAGGGCGGCGTATTCCGCTGTTATGGTGCGGTGGATCTCGGTCGAGGTAAAGAGGTAGTCTATTTTGACCGGGCCGGCTTCGTCGGAGGAGGTGGGTGGTGCGGAGAGGAGGCGCCGGGGAAGGTGAACGCCAGGCAGAAAGGGAGGTGTGACGAGCTTGCCGGCCCAAGGGCGCAGATCGGACTTGGCGATGAATTCGAGGAGGGAGGGGACATGGTGTTCGATGCTCGCGCCGGGGAGGGTGAAGTAGCGCTGCTGGGAGACACGGGCGTCAACGGCGGCTGCGGGGAAGAGGACGTCGCCTTTGAAAATGTCCTGGACGGCGCGCAGGGAGGTCAGGCTCTTGAGCTCCTGGTGGTCGGCGTCGATGCGGAGCTCCAAGTTTGGTGCCGAGGCGAGAAGCTCTGAGGGTGTGTGCGGGGAGGGCGCGAAGCGGATGACGACGGTGGTGTGCCAAAGGCCTTCCTCGTAGAGGTTACTGGGCAGATTGAGGCTGCCGAGGGCGGGGAGTTTCGGCACGAAGGTTCGTGGCAGGGCGGTCTCGAGTTTTGAAGTGGGCTTCATCGGTAGGATTGATGAAGAAGGGGCTTGTTTCTGGCACGCAAAGACAACATGTCCAAAGATTGCACTCGTGTCGGTCTGCAACTCGAGAGACCAGTCCGGGGGGGCGCTGTGTATTGAGATCTCGGGCTGCTTGGCGGCCTCTCCGGTCCCGATGTCAAAAGGAAGGATATCGGCCGGGATCAGGGCTTGCGCCATAGAATCGTCGTAGCCCTGTGCTATCCCAGCGCTCCATCTCTCCCACTTATCGAAGCGCTCTTGCCACGGCAGCTTCTGTGAGTACTGCAGGACGGGGAGGTACCGGCCACTCTGTGCGAGATCGCCGGGGACCACCTCCAAAGCCGTCGACACGCGGGGGTGTGGCCCGCATGCATCGCGGAGGAACCGGAAGACAGTCTCTCCGGCGTTTTCGAAGTTTTCATCTCGGTCAGGCATGTGGATCCAAGTGACCACAATCTGGGAGTTCACTTCAGTGTTAGCCCTATTTCACAACTTTTAAGGACAAGGGGTCGTGTACGTGCCTTCTTGCCTGAGGGGTCGAGGCGTGTCACCGTGTTCGTGGTGCGTCCAACCTCCTCCAGGACACCGGATTGAAGGGGCTTCGGGGAAACGAGGGTGGCGGCAAACTCGGCAGTCCTAGTATTCGAAAGCACTCTGACAATGCGGTCGACGATTGCTTGAGCCGCGTGCTTGGAGGCCATGATGGAAACCAAGCGAGACTCGCGAATCAGCTTGACTTGCTTCACATGAGCCAGAATGGCCCTTGGTGTTCCTTCGAGCCACCTCCTGTTGCCAACTGTTGAGATGAAAAGGTGTCAGCTATGGAATAGCGGTTGCTGGGCTTCGACGCAACGTACGGGTCAGAAGGGAGAATTCAACGTCCCGCAGGGTCAAGCTGAGATGGCCGTCTTGGTCGAGGACGTCTTGACTGGACACATCCCAGCATTCGCGCATCAAGCGAACAGCAAATCGCTCCTTGCGGGCCATCCCCTTCTTGATGTATCCATCGAGTTGTGGCTCGCTCCCCTTGACGAAGTTCTCAACGATTGGGGCCCAAGGCTGCTGTTGGACAAGCCAGGGGGGTGTTTCATCGGTGTCTTTGCTGCCTTGGCTAAACCGCTGTGAGTCTTTGTGTATGCTGATATAATTTTCCAACTGAAGGGTCGTAAACCCGGTGGCTAGTGTGTTTTTGAGCTCCTTGAACTGGCGAGGGCTGAGGACCCGCATGTCCTTCGGTTTGAGATTGTGGATGTTGAGCAAGGCCTCCTCAGACGTTATGGCGGCGCTTTCGTCTAACAGGAACCTCGTAGGATCGAGCTGATCGCGCGTGGTGTCCTGGCCGTGCTCCAGCCCGCCGAGCTGGTGCCTTTTCTTGAGGGCGCCCTTCTCTCGCAGCACAATGGCGGATCCAGGCTTTCCCAAGATGTCGATGGAGAGACCCTCTTGGTGGGGGGCAACAAAATGGCCCCTGGATGCATACTTTCGGCGCGGAATGGGAGGCGGTGGCCAGTAGGGGGCTGGGATGCCTTCCTCGGGGCCTGCCGTCGTGGTCGTGGGTTCGGCAGTCGACTCGGAACTCGGCTGGAGACTGGGCTCAAGGCTGGGCTCGGGGCGGGGCTCGGGGCTGGGATCGGCACTGATCTCGGCGTCGGTTGCCTTGTTGTTGGATTGTTCGTCGGCGCCAGTGTTGCTAGCGTAGGTACCGGCACTAAGGTGTCGGCGGGGGATACGGAGAGACGAGGCGGCGACGGCGACGGCGACGGCGACGGGAGCAAAGTGCGGACGTTTAGCCGCGCCAGCCCGTTGAAGTCGGCATCTCAGGCAGACAAAGCTGGCGCTTCCGGCCAACTTACGGCCGAGCATGAAGAGCGGTTGAGGTTGGCCTGCTGAGGCACGATGAAGACCTCTGTTGCGAGGGTGCTGTACTGAGTGTCATGGTCAAGATCAAGAGTGGATCGTGATCACCACTGTCTCAAAAGATTTTGGGTGGATCCTGCACCCCCTGCGCAAGTGGTCCCGGCAGGCAAGTCATGGAGGGACGACGGTGCACATGTCAACGCGCCTGGCAGGGGTGGTCCCACAGCACTCGACGCGGCAGGCCCCGCGTCGCATTAATTGACAAAGAACCGAACCTGGCAACCCCGGATTCGGTCATTGAGCACAGCGGAACATTCTCCCTCTACATTTGAAACCCAGACCAACACTCAAATCCAAGACCAAGACCAAATCCAAATCCAAGACCACAATCATGCCTGAGCATCGGCGGCGACGGCGACAGGCGGGTCCCCCAATCTTGTTCATTAATTCGAATGAAATCGCCAACTAACAAACCAGACAGGCCGTTCAGGACGAGGAAGACGAGGACATGGAGCAACGGCCTTCCCAAATTCCCGCCGATGCAGATGACTACGATGAAGACGACGACGGTGGCGGCGAGAATGACGGCGACGGCGATGCGCGAATGGGTGGCCTAGGACACAGAGACGAGAGGAGCCAGATGGTCAAGAACCTCGTCCGCTATGCCCTGGCCTGCGAGTACTCGCGGACGCCCATCCGGCGAGACGGCATCAGAGACAAGGGTAAAGATACACATCGCAGCTCGAATCCTGTGTCAACACAATCGCTAACCATTTCAGTGCTCGGTGCCAACGGGCGTGACTTCAAAAAGGTGTTTGCCGGCGCACAGAAGCAGTTACGGGCGACGTTTGGCATGGAGATGGTCGAGCTGCCAGCCAAGGACAGGAATCTTATGACGGCTGAGCAGAGGCGGAAAGGCAGGTGTTCTTCTGTGGACTTTCTATCCAGTAGTGTTGACGATGCTAACACGTCTCGCTCTGCAGCGGCCAGATCTCAAAGCCAAAAAGAAACGAGCTCGAATACCTTCGTGCTCGTCTCCCTCCTCCCTGAAGACTACTCGACCCCCGAGATACTGGTCCCATCCAAGGTCCACTCCGCCGACGGCGAAGCTTCCTACTTGGCGCTATACACCACCATCATCGCCATAATCACACTCAGCGGCGGCGAGCTCAGCGACCCGCGGCTGCGGCGACACCTTACGCGGCTGAATGCGGCCGAAAACATGCCCAGCCTGAACCCCAACGACGGCTCGTCACCGACCGACAAGACGGACGCGGTGTTGCAGAAAATGATCAAGCAGGGGTACTTGGTCAAAGTGTCCGAGGTCAGGGCCGCCGGAGACGAGGATTCGACCATCTGGCACGTCGGGCCGCGCGGCAAGGTTGAGGTCGACAAGGAGGTGCTTGCCGCTTTTGTGAGGACAATATACGGCGGATCCAACCCTGAACTCGAACAGAAGCTACAGGTCAGCCTGAAGATCGGGGCGAGAGAGCCAGGCTTGCCAGAGGTTGTCGAGGATGAAGCGGAGGAGGCGCCACCGGCGGGCGATCCGGGACCGAGTACCCGGCGCAGAGGGAGGCGAAGGCAGACTGAGGCTGAAGAGGAGAACAGCGAGTGAAATCGGCACGTCCGGACCTGGTATGGTGCCTTGGGAGTCAGGGTATCATTGTTTGATTGTGATCTTTGCTATGGAACCAGGCCTTACAAGTGCAGACAGGCGCTTCATCTTGACGGTCTTGGCCCATCAGTTTACCCAGTGCGTGGTGTCTAGGCCGGGGCTGGCTAGCACTCGCCGGAATGGATGGCATCGAGGCCGTTTGTGAAAATGAATGGCATACCACTCCTGCACCCTTCTCCCGGCTTGCTGCTGCCCCCTTTCGCCTGATTGTGTTTGTCGTCGTTGCCTTTCATCATGACCCGTCCTGTCGCGCTGCCACAAACGTTTCTTCACCTTCTCGGGGCGGTGGGGGCCCGGCCGGCTGTAGCATCTTCTATCGTCAGGCGCGCATCGTTAGCATTCGTACGCATCATCGGAGAAGCCGTGTCGACCGTAGCTAGGAAACGAAGGCATGGCATACCCGGATCATCTGAACGCGCACTTTGGCTATCGGCTCGTTCTCAGCCAGCGCCATGTATGACAGTAGAGGCGGGTGCCCGGCGAGGCTCGAATATGTGTCGCGGTGGATGTTGGTCTTCCACTCCCAGCTCGTCGTGTCGGGGTGCCCCGTGCCGATGTACTTGGCCTGGAGCCGCTCGAGCTCTTGTTGGTTGCGGAGTTTGTCGGCCTGTTGGTTCTCCTATTAGTGGTTGAAAAGCAGTGTGGGAAGGACGTCAACGAACCATTTTGTTGTTGTTGCCTGGCTTGCTTGTTGGGATACTGCAGTAATTAGATCTGGGAATGGAATCGAAGAGCGAAGCGTGAGCTGCCTTGTCTGCGAGTCTTGGAGCGCCAAGCAGCGCTAACATTAAACTTCTGGCCGCTGCGAACAGGCCCCACAGAGCCGTCTTGCTTGGCGCTGCAAGGGCCCAGTCGAGCCAGCGCGTGTCGTGCCTGGTGCCGGGAACAGGGCTGTGGATCTCTTCGTTGACCTTCCTCGCTCATTCATAATCCATTATTGGCAGTCTCAAACACCAGCATCCCGGACTCAATATTCACGACCGAAACGACGACGACGACGACCCAAACACCGGTTCTTCAACATCTACCGGACTGTCATTTTTCGGGATCGATACCACCACCACTGCTCCCCAAGCTCAGACTCGGGCAGCAGAGCACGACACCCCCCCGGCCAGGCATCGCCGTCATGCCAGAGCTTCTCCTCCAGTCTGCCCTCGCGGCCTCCAAATCCAGAGAACTTGCCGGCCAGGCGGCTCAGATTAAAGCCGAGTGCCACACCCAGCACGGCGACAGCAAATCCCTGGTCTCGTGCCCACCATGCTACGGAGCCATCCTCGAGGCCCTTAAAGTCCGCTTCCTCAGTTCCGTCGCCGGCACCTCCGCCTCCGGAACGCCGCCAGACCAGCAACATCCCCAACGGCAGCGGGAAGAATGGTTCACATCCCGCCGCGCCTTCCTCTCGGCACTGGAGCTCCTGATCGACTCGGCCAAGGAGTACCAGATCTCGCCGCAGGCCATCGACGACCGTATCCGGGAGGAGCGGAGCAGCTGGTATGCCGAGAGGGTGCGTGGATCGCTGCTGAGGCTGATGGTGGAGGATGCTGCGGCGCGCAGTGCTGTGTTTGAGAAGTTGGAGGACTCATCGGCGGCATCGGCAGCAGAAGGGGACCCGGTCAGGTTGGCGAGGGAGGTTGCCGAGATTCTGAGCAGGGGGTCTTTGGCGGCCGGAAAAAGGCCAGACGCGCATCTCCTAGAGCGGCTGGCCGCGGCCGAGGATGAGATCGGCACGATCGAGGTGCTGGAGGAGATGTTCTTCGCGGGCGAGGACGGCACCGTGCCCGAAGATGACCAGAAGTATCTCGACATGCTGCTACATCACGGCTTGACGATGGAGCAGGTGGTCGACCGGATCCTGGAGGAGAGGCAGGCCGCCGTGGGCGCCCGAGAGCAGACAGCCAAGCTCAAAGCGCGGCTGGACGAGCTCCGCAGGGCGCGAGCCGCCCACGAGGCCCACAAAACAAGAAAAGCCCGGCGGCGGGAGAGTCTCGCTCAGCAAAAGGCCCCAGACGAGTTGTACGCGCTCCCGCCGTGCGCCGTCTGTGGGGAGGCACCTAGCACAAAGAACATTTTCTGCTGCACCCTTTGTACCATCCTCGCGGGCCACGGCGTCCAGGAGAGGCAGACGGTGTTTTGCTCCAAAAAGTGTGAAGAAAAGGGATATGTGAGTCCTCCTTCCCCTCCTCGTCCCCTCATATCCAACATTAACACCCCTTCCAGGCCTCTCACACAGACACCCACATCTGCTCTGCCGCATGGGATTGCATTCAAGTCCACCCCCGACCTCAACCCACCCCCTCCTGGGGCGGGGAGGAAGACGCTTCCTCCACCACAATGGACGAGGAGCCATCACCAACCAACAATCCCGTCAACCTCCACCCCCATTTCTGCACCGAATGTCTTACCACTCTCAAGCAACCGACAACATGGTGCTCGGCGGCCTGCGCGGCAGCCAACTTCCAGTCGCACCGCGACGAGGTGCACCTGCCGGCGCGCAAGGCCTTGGGCCTGCAGGTTGACGACGAGGCGCGGCTCGAGTATCTCGGGGACGACGACCACGATGGCGATGGTGGCGGCGGCAGAAGTAGGAGACGGTATCGTGCTAGGGATATCCGGACGCTGACCATCTCGCTGGAGGAGGCAGTCAAGGAGTGGGAGGGGCGGAATCGTGTCCCGTTGCAGAGTACGGGTTGAAAATAGGGAAGCTGTGCGGCAGGATTGGTCAGGGGCACGCTCGGCTGGCCATGCGCACACCCACCAACATTGTCATGAATGTGGTGCTGACTCCCTTCCCTAGATTATTTCGATCTCTCTCGGGACGAACTTAGTGGACCAGTTGAACTCCCTGTCAATCCTCTTCTCCCAGTCTGCTTCGCTTTCTCCGTCTCTTTGCCCCTGCCGATTCGTGGTGAACTCGAAGACACCCACTCTGCTGAAGACAGTGCCCTGGTACGGGCTGTCGGATTCGCTGCTCTCGGCTCGCCGCAAGACAAGCCCATGGCAGCTCCAGGAGGCGCCGTGCCTAGATCGCTGGATTTCCAGTGCTATCACCGTGTTCTTTGTATTGTCCCCTGTAGCTGCCTCTTCTTCGTCCAGTTCAGTCGTGTCGCAGAAGATAGTTGCCATTCCAACGCCACCGAACTCAGAGTCATTAGAACCGAAGAATGCAACCATCTTCTTGGCCTTGTCAAGCAGGCTCGTGCTCTTGGTTTTCATCCAGACCCCGGGGGCAAGGCGTCCCCTGGTTTTGATTCTGGCTGAATCTGGACGAAGCGCACCAAAGGGCGCGCGGCCGTCCACTAATCCTTTGGGGCAGGATATGATTTCCGCCCTGATGTTCTCAAGTGTCCATTTGTCCCATGAAAAATATGGGTATTCCCCTAGGCCATTGACCGATGTCCAGGACCACGACGGCCCCTGAAAGGCCGTCGGGCGAGCGACGACTCCGTCTCGCTCAATATGCCAGAGCAGACCGGCGTGGATGGATGGCTTCCAAAGGCCAGCAACATAAACACCGTCATCCATGGCAGAGGAGAATCTTTCTGCGATCCCAGAAATGGCCAGGGCTCTGATCGTCGACTTCGTCAACTGACATCTCGTGAACGTCTGGACAACTCTATGCCAGTCCCCGCGAATCTCTCGCCAAACCGGCTGCGACCGCTTTCGGTGGTATCGCGAAGCGATGGGAGGATGAGGGTGTCTCGTCGGAGAGAAAAGTACTCGGCGTTCCTCCTCCATCCGTCAGTGAAGCCGGGTTTGTATTTTGACTGCTGGCAGATCCACCTTGTCTGCCTCGTCCCATACTCAATGGTTCTCGGGGACAGCAGTCGTTCTTGGAAAGTCCAGCCCCTGAAGTTGATGGGCTCCGGGGCGATTTCCAATTGCACGAGAGTGACGGCGCCAAGGTTATCGTCTTCACATCGATAGCGCAGTGTAAACGCCAGGGTGGAAGCATCAACTGATCTCGTGCCGAGAAACCCGTCGTTCGTCGAGCAAGCGCGCGAGGCTGCAATGGTCGATTTCAGGCATTTGAGGGCCTGGTCACCACCCCAGCAGTAGCTGAGAGCTACGAACTCCGGAAGAGCCTCCAGGCCAGGAGTGCTGCGTAGACGCAGAAAGTGGCTCCCCCGGGCCAGATCAACGATCCGGATGAGCCTTGCTGGAGCCATATCTGACCGCCGCGCCGACGCCGCCATCTCGCCGCACTTTTGGTGGCTAGCGCGACACGTCTCCAGCCATGACGAAAGCCTCTCAAACCCAGCAGTCGATGCAGTAGATGACTCTACTGGCCGCGTGGTGATGAATTGCGACACCGGGTCGCCTGGATCCGAGTAGATCTGGAAGGCGCAACTGGTCCGCATCGCGAACGTCTGGTCCTGCATAGCCAACATGACGCCGGAGAATGGGTCATCGCTGGTCAGATCCATCAGGACATGCTGCAGGACCGCATCGCGGGATATGGCCACCTCGTCCAAGAACCAGGAGCAGAACTTGCACCTGTCTGCGTCAGCGTTGCGAATGTCCCGAAGAGTGAAGTCGGAGAGCGCCTTCTTTCGGCTCATGTCGCCAGCGTCATGGCCACCACCGCCCTGGGGTCGTCTTCGTTCATCGACGTCGACGATGAGATGTCGGCAGTGCTCGCAGGAGTGGACCTGCAAGTCGATTGGTCCCATTGTTACGGGTCGTGGCCAGGAGGCTTTGGAGTCGGTCTGAGGAGTGGGAAACCGCTGACAAAGGTTGTATAACGCTGGTTAACAATAGAGTTCTTATTTGGAACTCGTGGCACTTGAGACTCGGAAGCTTGTTTGCCAGAGCCCTCCTGGAGTTCTGTTGAATGGCGCGCCACGCAAGCAACCTCGGCTGCCTGACGGAAGCGCCATGCAGCCTGATGTGAGACGTTTTCGGGATGGCTTCCCTCACAGCCTTGTCGGCCACGGTATCAACAAGCGCAGAGATAGACCCCTGTGTCGGGACAGAAGATATCGGGTTGAATTGATCTAGTACATAGAGGAACAACACCACCCAAGCAACCAAGGACTTCCCACCTCCCTCCCTCTCCCAGCCATGTTGGCACGACACTGTTATGGGTGGTCGCGATTTGCATTCTGCTTTACCAGCCCGCCCACCGACAAGGTAGGAAATGAAAGCTTTGAAGAGTGGATCGCCGGACAGAACGATAAGACAGATTTCCCCCTTCCCAGAGTTTTTGTCCAGAAGATAAAAGTGAAGAAAAGGTTGTGACTCGAGTCAAGTGAGAAAGGGGTATTCCATGTCCGGCCATATCAAAATAAAACAACGTGTTACATGAGAAGGTAAAGTTGCTCCTTCGGAGCTCGCAGCAAAAGCGCCAACGCCCCCCTGATGACAATACTTTGTTTTGGACCGAGGCAGAGGCGCTGGCGCATCTGCTGCAGCGCTTCTGGGCAGTGAAATTCGTTATGGAATGAAAACGGCCGTGAGGACCGGGAGTGGGTGACACGAGGTCGAGAAAAAAGGAAATCGAAATCGGGTATGGTATCGTGGGGGCCCGAGGCCCGCTGAATTGAAGACTGGAAAAGGCAAGCGTTGCTGATAGCAACGTGCAGGTGTTGCCAGCAGCAGGGAGGCGGCGCGGCAAGGCATGGTGGCGTTCGCGTCGCGTACGGTTCCACTCGTTGTGGAGGGCGAGGTGTAAAAGATGTGGCGGGGTCCTCGGGAGGTCGGATCAGAGGCAAATCAAGCCGCGGCCAAAGATCCGCTCTTTATTTGCAACCATTTCACCGGCGTCCCTTTCCTCCATGCAGCTTGAGCCTGCTCGTTCTCCAGCCCTCGTACCACTGCTCCCTGCTGAGCTCGCGGAGCTCACCCCGCCACTCGCTAAAGACGGTCTCCTTGAGACGCACGAAATCACAGTGCTCCTCGTTGTAGGGATCGGCGAATCCCCAGGGAAATTGTCGCCCAATGATCTCGGGCTCGTAGATGTCCGGGCTCAATATCGACAGCGGCAAGAACGGTGTCTCGTCTTCCTTGCCATTCTCGTCAGCGGCCTTGTGCCGACGGACGGAACCGCTCGAGAGGCGCTTGGCTTTGGGCGACGAATCTTGGCCCTGGATTGGAAGTGCCGGATCCTCCTCCGAACCGGTCTCCTCCGAGCCGGCTTCCTCCTCGCTGGGCTCGGATACCGGCTCCTCGTCCTCCTCCTCGATCCTGCTATTGTCGGCGGCTGAGCTATCCTCGTCGTCCAGGCCCAGGGCTTCCAATGGGTCGAGATTCGCCTTCTTCAGGCTGTCTGCCACGGTCCTCTTCAGCACGTGCATGTGCTTGGTGGTGATGGTGTCGGCCTTGGCGATGACGGGGATGACCGTCGTCTTTCCCTGCAAGGTCCTCAGGACCTGGAGATCGAGATCTTCATCCAGGCCACCCAGGATGCGGGCATGCGGGTAATGCTTCCCGCCATTCTGCTGGCTCTTAGCCGCAGCGGCCTTGGCGGCGACGAGGTTGCGGTCGAGGCGTGATGGGTCGAGGACCAAGAAGACGGCGTGGATGTGGGTATCCTGAACCCCGGGAGACCGCACCACCTTCATCTCCTCGGCGAACGTCTCTTCGAATTTGCTCTCGAGGAAGCTCGACATCTCACGGAGCTGCAGATCCACCACATTCTTCTCCAACCCTTCCGAGTCCCACAGTGTCAGGCCAATGCGCTCGTTATCGATCTCGGTCTCGAGATAGTGCGGGATGAAGTTTCCGGAGGGCGGCGGCTTCGGACGATCATCGTACTCGATAGTGCTCTTGGCCCGCTTCTTGGCGGGCAGGGCGAGCGCCGTCTTGAGAAATTCGAGGAACGAGGTCTTGCCCGAGTTGGCGGTACCAACAATGAGGATGCTGAGTAAAACAAGGACAAACTGTCAGCAACGCGGCACACGGCAAATGGGTATAGTAACTGATGGCGGCTTACTTGAAAGGGGTGGGATCCTTTCTTCTCCGAACCCTCCTAGGGCTGTTGATGGTACTGATGGCGCTGCTGGCGTAGCTGTAGCGACCGCGGTGCGCCATACTGCCGCTGTTGGCGTACGGGTCAAAACCGCCGTTGGGGATTGGGGGAGGGACAGCGTTGATGGCGGAGCGCGACGGTTCAATCGAGGGCCGGGGCGAAGCGCCATACGTGTGGTCAGCGTGTCCGTGTCCCGAGAGGATGGCGAGGGAGTCGGGGCGGGCGTCACCGCCGAGGCCTAGTTGCGGGGAGGGGGCGCCATTGTAGAGGACAGGAAGGCGCGGCGGCGACTTGGGGACGGCCTCGCGCTGGCGCTGGAGCTCGAGGTCCTTGGCGGCCTGCTGCCGCTTCAGGTCGCTGCTTTTGCTGCGTCGTAGTAACATTCCGAGGCTAGAGCGACGAGGCGCAGGTGCGGTCATTGCTTGATCCAGGTGGACTCGAGATGTGGCCTAGGGGGCTTGCATAACCAGGCGGGAGTTTCAGAGGTAGGAAACAGCGAACGGCGGAGGGGGGGATGAATGATGAATGGCGCAGATCCGGGATGCAGTCGCAGCCACAGGTCGTGCAGCTGCGGAGGAGGGAGACAGAGAGCGAAGCCTATAGGATGATCAGCATTCGGGCAGAAACCGGGAAGGTGTGGGAAACAGCCATTGGCCATAAACGGGATGTGCTGGGCTAAATCTAGGAGCAGGCAGGAACAAAAGGTTGGTAGGCACGCGCGAAACACAGCTTCACGCCGCGTTAAAAGAGGGGGAAGGGGCCTTTCTTGCTTCTTGGTGGTCCGATCTCTGAGCAGATGTGGCCTGGCTGCCACTTTCAGCCGTTGTTTGCCGGCCGCGTCGATGCTCAATCGGCCACCCTCTTGTCTCCAGAAGCGCCGGAAAGAAGTGCGGTGATCCACAACACGCAAGCAAGCACCTACCTTGGGTTCCGGAGAAGGCGGCGACGACCTCGAGCACAAACACAAGCACAAGCGCCAGGTTATGTCACCTCAACCGTTGGGTTGCGCGCGTGTGGTGCGATGGACCAGGGGGGTGGAGACTTGCTCACGCGAAAGGAGGGAACGGGGTAAGTCGAAGAAGACGAGGCCGAGGCAAAAGATCGAATCGAAAAGAGCGAGAGGGGGAAAACGAAGTGGTGTTGTTGCAGCCTTCGGGGCCTGGTGACAAGCCGACAGTCGATGCGAGGGGGCGCGAACAGGAACGGCACCTCTTCAGGGGCACGAAGAAAAAAAGATGTCCCGTCAGAGTTGGGATGGGACGGATTGGATGGATGACCAGGCGCGCTGCCGTGAGATTGGCTGGTGCTTCCAAGGCCGGGGATGTGGTTCGGTAGGGCCGCTGGGATTGCAATTAAGGCCAGGGACAAACTAAAACAGAATGGACCCAGGCTTGCAACGTGTTGCACCCTTCTCGTCCTGAACCAATTCGCTTGGTCGAGCTGGCGCCAAGCAAGCAGGAGGCCACGCTCTGGATCTCCTGCTCTTGTTGTCGTTGCTTGCTGCATCGACGTCGCTCCTCGTTCATCACCGCCGGTTGTTCAGCAACATCGAGGCAGATGAGGACCCGAGTGGCCGTCTCAGGGTCTGTTCTGCATCATGTCTCACCTGCACTAGTTTCGGCTCGGCTAGCCTCCCAGATTCCTTGCCTGCATAGTGTAGCTCGCTCCATCTCGTAAATTCTCCATCTGTGCATTTCGGCCGCTTCTTGCATGCAGAAGAAGCCCGAGAAGAAGGCCCCATCCGCGAAGGTCTGGGGCCGGCGCAGGTCCCCCCAGAGCCCCCCCACATCGCCTGGTTGCGTGCCCCTTTCCACTGCAGCCAGCGCGCTAGCCAACGACCAAGAGTAATTCGCCGGAGCTTGTGAGACGCGCCAGCCAATGGCCAGCCAGCAATCCCCCCTGGACCCCTTTCGTCGGGAGGACGTGCCGGCACCCCAATGTCTGTTCTTCAGACAGCCAGTTTTCGTCACAAACCGCGCACCAGATGGACAAAAAGACGCAGAGAACGCGATGTGTAACTAGTAGGTGTCTGAATAACGCTGACCAGCTGCCTCGACTCAAAAGCCACGCAGCCGCCGACCGTTCGGCCGCCTTCCAAAAACCATGCCAGCACCCGCTGCAGGTCATCCGAAGTCCCACAGGCCACGTGCAAGCATCCACTCTGCGCAATCAGCTGGAGAAGCCCAAATTCCCCCAAGGCCAGTCTGCGTGCTCACCATCAGCCAAGGTGGAGGAAAACAACCTCGGACTTGAGAAGCAGTCTGGCAGTCCACAAACTCTCCTCAGTGAGACACGCCATCAAAGTGTGACGAGCATGAAGGTCGGGAAACCGTCGTGCATAAGGTTGACGTCCTGTGAGCGACTAAGAACCATGCAATTTCTGGACCCCTGGCTGGATCGGAGAAGATGTGGACATGGCTGTGTTTCAGAGCCGGACGAGAGATGGCTCCACACGTCGAACACCAATCATGATGCTCCAGCGCAGATCATCACTGGCAGGCAAACATGGCATTCTCGCTCACCAACCGAGCCAACCTGGGTGAGCTGGGATAAGTTATGGGCCTCTCCACAATTCCCCGGGAAATCGAGACTCCATGCCGACAGACAACGAGTCCCTGGCCAAGCTGCATGATCGAGGTGGGCAGACGACGCGGCATCGATGGCTTCAATCAATGCCCGCCCATTTGTTTCACAACAGGGCCAAGCTCTGGAGGGGAGCGGTCGCCTCGCCAACCAAGCGATAAATACCAGGGGTATACTGTGTACATCTACAAAGTCTAAATCTAAGTGTGTTGCGATGCTGTTGTACAGAAGAGACGGTGTCGTCTCCGCACGAGACCCATTTCTATCTATCCCTCAAACACGTCATGCTGGAGCTCGACGCCAAAGTCCTTGGCCACGCTCTTCAACCTCGCCTCGACTTCGTCTTCCATCCCGCCTCCCCGGCCGAGCAGCTGCTTCAGCCAGAAGAAGTAAAAGGCGACATCCGACATGAACAAGACGGCCTTGAACAGGACATGCTGCCAGATGTTGACCGCCCGCTGCCGCAGCGGCAGGTTGCGGTCCTCAAACAGCGACCGGCTGGCCCACTCGCCCATCATCTTGATGCGGTTGACCGGCGAGCCCATGTACGCATTGTTGCCCTGCACGATGCGCATATTCCGGCCAATGAATATCAGCTCCTTGGGCCATTTATCTTCATCCGCTAGCACGTCACGGATGCCCTGCTTCATCCGCTGCTGCATCTCGTAGTGCCGCTGGCTCGCCGTCTTCTGCTCATCCAGCGCGTTCAGCATGCCCTTCTGCAGCTGCTGCTCGCCGCCTTCGTAGGGCCGTAGGAGGGTGGCCGACGCAAAAAGGTCGGCCGCCTTGATTCCCCATTCCTGGGTGATCTCGGCAATCTTCTTGTTGTCAAACGTCATGAGAGCCTTCCAAAACACGCCGTACTCGTGGCGAAACTTGTCGCTCATGTAGACGTACAATCCGTGGTCGATGAGGACCAGCTCCGGTAGTCCGTTGGGCAGCCGTCGGATAAAGATGTTACCGGGGTCTGCGCCAGATGTCAGTCACCACTTAGTCTCCAGGAGGGACGGACCCTCTCGAGGCGAACGCGGGATACATACGCGGGTCACAGTGGACGACACCCCACTTGAAGATCTGGGCAGAAAACAAGTCGATCATGGTCGTCATGACCTCCTTTGTGGAAACGCCCAGACCGCCCTTGCCACGGCGCCCCTTCCATTCCGTCCGCTCCGGCTTCAATTTCTGGCTGTGCGGGTTCTCCCGCAGCTCGCGGCGTATCGCCTGCATGTCTGGAGGATCCAGCTGGGCGCCGTGAACGCCCATCGAGCCGTTGCCATGCCCTCCCAGCCAGGGCTGAGTAAGGGACTCCTTGTCCCAGAGCCTGGTACCTTCGATCCACTCCGTCGTTAAGACTCGCTTGGAACTGAGTTCGAGATACACCGGCGGGACGTAGACTCTCCCCCGTAAGCTGGGTTCGTTGGCGACGAGCTGGCGCATGACCTCGGAGTTCTTCGCCTCGTTTTCGAAATCGGTCTCGAGCATCAGCCGCTCGGTGATGAACGGCACCAAGGAATACAACGGCAGGTCGAACCACCATGTGTATACCTTGGTGACCACCCTGGCAAAGCGCAATCCCGGTCAGCAAAGCGGCCTTCACAAGGATACCTCCTCAACTCACTTGAAAGCCCACAAATCCCAGCCAATCTGCTTGGCAATCTCAGGCTTCTGAATCTTGACCGCCACCTCCCTCCCGTCAGGCAACCGCGCCCAGTGGACCTGCGCAACCGACGCACTCGCCCTAGCCGTCCGCTCCATCACTCCCTTGCCCTCCACGCCCGCAAAGCTCACGCCAAACACCTCCTCGACGCTCCTCCCCCCAAAGTCGTCGCGTATCACCTTCTCGACGGCGGCCCAGTCGTCCTGCGGGGCGTCGTCAAACATGCGCGCAAACATGCGCTGGAACTCGGGCGGCAGCACGGCGCTCTGCATGGCGATGGCCTGGCCGATCTTGAGGTACAGCCCGCCGTTCTCGCGCAGCAGCGCCGACAGGCGCTCCGCGCTGCGCCGGTGCAGCTCCGGGATGCCGCCCGCGCTCGCGCCGATGAGCGGCAGCGGGGTCGGCCGGAAGTTGAGCTTGTAGTCGGCCGCCACGAGCAGGCCCATGCCGAAGGTGTGGAGGGAACGGGTGATGCCCGAGGCGTAGAGGTAGGAGTCGAGCAGGTAGCCGGTGCCGAGCAGGGCGGTGAGGACGAGGAGGCGCCGGCCCCAGCGGCGGGTGCGGCGGTAGCTGCGGGCCGCGCGGGGCGCGCCGAGTGAGGAGGGGGGCGGAGGGCCTCGGAGGGATTCGAAAGGGCCGGAGGAGTGGGATACCGAGGCGTGCGGGGTGGAGGAGAGGAGGCGGCAAGGGGTGGTCGGTCGTGTTGGTGGTGTTCGGGCGGCATATCGGCGGAGAAGGAAGCCAGACGGCGGGAGGCGGCGGATCGGGATCGGGGAGAGCGGCGGGCGGCATCCGCCGGCCATGCCGAGACGCCACATGGCTGGCGACGGCGGCACGGGAGACAGGGTATTCGGCGGCGGCTGCGGGCTTGTGGTGGTGATGGAATTCGGTTTATCCCTCGCTCATCTTGGCCGAAAAAAGATGTGCGGCCTTGGACGCGAGGCTAGACGGACAGCGAAACCAGTGTGGTCGGCGATGCCGTGGGGGATGATAACGATGGCCACTGCTGACGACAATGTGCGAGGCCCGCTTTTCCCGAGTCGACCGATTTCTCGGCCTTGAATTCCCCGAAGCCCGATCGGAGCCGCTGCGAGGGTCACCGCCCACCCGGCACGGCATCCAAGGATCTCGGGCGAAGAGTGGTTCTCTTTAGCTACGTAACAGCTCACGCGGGCCGAGGATGGTGTTCGCTGCGTGCCTTACTACAGTACATGGCATGCATCGAGACTCTGGTCTGTGACCACGCGAGCGATTCCATGGCCAGAGAGCTGGGAAGACGGCACCCTTCCCGCAAAACATCGCCAAGGTCACAAGGATTACGCGAAGCTCGATGACTTCCAAGGTTGTTTTGAATGGATGCTGAATCCGTGCAGAATACTCTCGAAATGGTGTGTCTGAGTGTGTCTGAGATCGTGATGCTTGGACTCTGGAGAAGCAGCTCCGGTCCCACGGCGTCAGAGCCCCAGCAAGGCCGCAAGGGTCCCTCCCTGGGTCCAGGCCGGTCGAAACAGGGAGCGGGGCGGTGGGTTCCTGGGACTAAGATTGCTGTGCCCGCATGCTGCAGTTGGAACCTGCTAAGATTTCAGAATGCCTGACATCTCGAGCAAGCCGATTTGGAACTCTGTAAATATTTTCTCATACTGGGGGGCGTCTCGAGCACAACGGCGTGCCCTCCATAGGAATCGGATGGGGTTCGTTGCGAAGCTTCGCTTGTGGGCACCTGTCCCGCCCTGCAGCAGCGATGATTCGTGGCTCATCAATCTGGCAGCATCCGCGCCATCAGGGACGGGAGCGAACACGCGGGAAGACCCAGGGAGCCAGCAGGAATTGGTGGGGCCACACCCTCTCGATGCAATGCGAGGTGCTCTGCATAACGCCAACCTGGATTGAGCAATCTTCCCAGGCTAACGGTGAGTTTTGTCGAACGCATGGAAAGGCGGGTGGAAGTTCCGATCATTCTCTTTAGGCTGCTCCGGTTCGGCCGTCTCGTCAGCCGTCCGCCGTCCGCCGCCCGCCGCACGCATGCACTGCTTGGCCGTTGGCAATTACTATATCCCTAGGTAATCTCGTTGGCAAGGCGGGCACTGCGCGACGGGTGACGCGAGGTCGGTATCCCGACGTTGTGCAGACGCGGCGACCCGTCCGCCTGGTTGATGAGACTCTTGTGGCTTGACTAACGTTAATAACGGTATCGTCCGTCGGTGGCTTTTTTGACCGGCCCTTGTTGGAGTTCCATTTCAGACTTGTTAGAGACAGCCCTGCCCAGGCTCGCCAGGATTGGCCGTCCGGCCCCAAGCAAGCGAGCATGCATTGAAAGCCAAGGGCTGCAGCCAATCCCGTCCCCCAATCCAGACTCCCCACACCCCACCGCCTGGACTGATGGGGCTGTGTGGACGCCCCCCTAACGTTACCTGCCGTTTCCCACTGCGCTGCGCACCTCGATTCGCCTGCGCTCGTCCTCGTCGGTCACCTTACCAGTGCGTCGCATCGTCTGTGTGCAGAGAGAGCGTCACTCTCTCCGCTGCCATTCTTTTTCCGAAGGGGAAACCGCCGATTGACCAGACCGGCATTGACAAGACCATGGACTAATAAACGTCAACGCCAACATCCGACGACCACACCGTCTCCCCTCCGGCCGCCGACACGTCGAACCGCTGTCACGATCGCTCGCTTCAATCGCGACACGTCGAGTCGAGGACCGAACGCAGCTCACGCAGTTTACGCTCGCTCGGCTTCCAAGTCTTCTCCATGTTCCCCGCACGCAGGACTCGCAGCTCGCCAATCCTCCGTCCCGTTCGCATGCTGCAACACTTCTAATCGAACGACATCAGCACCGTCGTTTTACGACCCGAGCCCCTCGGGCGCCTCTTCTCAGCCACTGGCCGCGTCTCGAGGACGCTGGCCCTGTCTCGACACCCCACAACACCCGCCCCGGCTTCGCGGCTCTGCTGCGTGATCTCGGATCGCCATGTTGCGCCCCGCGACACCGCTGTCGGTGCTCCTCCTGGCCGCATTCGCCCTACTCCTCCTCTCGGTCCTGTCGACCCCCATCATCAAGGGTATCCCCTTGGCGAGCTGGCAAGGAACCGACTTTGGCGTCTTTGGGTACTGCAATGGCAAGGGCTGCACCCCCATCGAGATCGGCTACGATGTCCGTGAGTACTTCCCCTCCGCCCGATGCTATGGCTCCGAGAGACTTATCAGCCGACTTGCCAGGCTCTCTGAATCCCGGCGACTTCAACCTCCCCTCCTCCACTCGCTCCACTCTTTCGTCGCTTCTCATCGTGCACCCGGTCGCCGCCGTCCTGACTCTCATCATGTTTGTGCTGGCCGTCATCGCTCATTTCCACAGCCCGTCCCATTCGGCCAGGTACCTGCTGGTGCTCTTCATCGTCGGCATCCTCAACTTCCTTGTCTGTCTCCTGAGCTTTCTCGTCGATGTCCTGCTCTTTGTGCCTCACATGGCTTGGGGGTCGTATGTCGTCCTTGCCGCTACCATTCTGGTTGCCCTTAGCGGTCTGGTCGCCTGCGCCATGCGGAGGACCGTCGTCGGCAGGAAGGCGAGGAAGAAGCGCATCGCCGAGAACGCCGAGATGAGCGGCGAGAACTACTACAACCGCCAAGCTCAGCAGCCCGTTGCTCCCGTAGCCACTTCTGCTCCCTTCAACCCTACCGTTCCCGTGATTGGCGGCGCAAACGGCGGCGCTGACACGCTGCCGGAATTTGCTTCTTTTGAGAAGAGGGACGACCGGAGCAGCGACGAGAGGGTTCCCCTCACTGCCAGAAGCCCGTCGAGCCGGTCACCTGGCACCTTTGACCCAACAACTGGGTTCGCAAACGAGGCGGGCAGTCCGACGGATAACGTGCCGTTGCGTTCCATGTCAACTTCGCCTGTGGCCCGGGATCAGTACGGAAACCCCCTGCCGCCTCAAGACGGATACCCCATGAGGATGCCTTCTGTTGAGCGCATGGACTCGCCAGGCAGAGGTGGTTACCGAGGCCGCGGGGGATATTCTGCGCCTGGAAGAGGCGGCTACAATGGCTACGGCCCTCCGCCTGGAGCCCGAGGCGGTTATGGCCCACCCGGTCGTGGTGGCTACGGACCTCCCGGAGGCCGAGGAGGTTACGGACCCCCTCCCCGTGGAGGATACGGCCCCATGCGCGGCGGACGGACACCGCCTCCTCCGAGCTACCAAGGATCTCAAAGCTCGTATGATAGGCGGCCCTCGCCCGCTGGACCGTACGGCCAAGGCCCTTACGGCGCCAACCGCGGACCCCCTGGTCCACCCTCCGCCCCAAGCTACATGAACCAATCCATGTCCAACGTCTCAACCAACTCCTACAACACCTACAATCCCGACGGCGAAGACCTCCCACGGGCGGAGTCCCCTCCACCCCTGCCAGGCATCGATGACGGCCCACGACCGGGACAAGCCGTGGAAATGGACGCCACGACAGGCAGTCCAAGCCATGCGCCGCGTGGGTTTGGGCAATACAATATTCGCGACAGCGACTCAGATGTCGCTGGCATGTTGGCTCTGCAACAAGCGAGGACTTCGGATCGGCACATGAGCGATACCAGCAGGTATAGCGAAGAAGAGTCAGTCTTTCTCTCCACTCTCCACTGCCGCGTGTCCTGTGCCGTACAGATACTGACTTGAATCCCATAGGGCTGCCTATGTGCCGCCAAGACAGGCATGGAACCAAGGCGGGAGGACCTCACCTTCAGTACCCTCGCCGCTGAACACTGCCCGCCGTCCGGCCGAATATGCAACCCAAGGAAACCCTCCTCCGCCTCAACCTTCGGCAGCGCCCGCCGGTGAGTACTACGAAGACGTGGACCCCCGCTTCGCGGAACCCGCTCCGGTCCAAAAACCGAAACCAGCTCCTATCCATGCGACTAACTCCTACGAGGATATTCCCCCAGGCTCCAGCAGCCCGGTCGCATCTGAGCGTTCCACTTTCACCTCCATCTCCCAACGCGGCGTCAACCCTCGCTGGATCCCGCCCGTGCCACCCCCCCCACCGCCAGGAAGCTATGGAAGCAACCCGGTACCGAGGCGTCCAGTCGATCGCTCCCAGATGATTCTCGCCTCCAACCCAGACTTCCAGCTTCCCAGTCGCGGCGGCCAACACAGACCTTGAGGGGGCGATGATACCCGACCGCGCGTCTCCCCAACGAGGACATCCCGGGTAGCTGAACGGCCTCCATGCTACCCCCTATTTCTTCCCTTCACGGCATGGCAAGGGTCCCCGTTCAGCCAGAATTTACTCTAGGCGAAGACTCTTCATATTTTTCCTTGTTCCCCTTCGCCGCTGATATAGATCCCACTTCTCGAGATACACTACATCTTCTGTTTCAATCTACTACTACTCCTTTTGTAATCCATGTCTCGGAGTTCCATGGGCGGTATTACAATCGGACAATCAAGCATTTTCTTCGTACCTAGCTAGCAATTTGCTTTCCCACCACGGTGATTGATCTTGTGTGTTCTACGTCCAGAAACACTCAGCAACTGTCTTGTCCAGAGCACTACTTGCATTGAATGCCACACTCCACCTCCAGCAGAATTCGGCCCTCAGCCATGGCCCTTCCGTAGGTAGTGACAAAAGAAGCAGACATATACACTACACGTGCATGAAGAACATGCGTTCCAAGGCTGGCAATGCAAGATGGGCAGTTAAGCTGGAATTACTGTACAAATTCTGCGACGATGCAATCGATGTTGCGAAGTTCAACCAAAACTGGTCCAAGCAGTGGCGGTGCCTCTCCAAAGCAAAAATGTCCTGCTCGCCATCATTATCAGTCCAATTAAGCACCCCTCTTTTCCCACCTCCCCTCCCCTAATTTTCTGCTGCCCCCTTGGAAGATACAGAGGGAGACCCCGTGCTCCATCACGAATAGCCGTGTCCGACTCGGCCTGGTGTGTTGAAGCCACCCGCCGAGTCGCTGTGATTTCGAGATGAAGAGTGGGAATGGGAACTAGAAGTGGCACTTCTCTCATGCCCGTCTTGGCTTCTTAAACGCCCTCTTTTCCGACGACTGGTCGTCATGGGATTCGCCAAAATAGCTCATGTTGCCCTCATCCGAGGCATCCACCCAAGCCTCATCGGCCTCGATAAAGCCACTGAGCCAGGCATTCTGGCCCAAGTTTCTGGACTCGCTTTCCTCCTTGTAGCTTAACAACGTGGCAAAAGCCATATTGACCAGCGGCTTTGCGATGTCGGCTTCATCCATCATGTCGGCCTCTTCAACGGTCAAGAGCGGCGGCTGGACTTTGCCATCAGCACCCAGTCCCTCAATGTGGCTTCCACGAAGCCGCTCTCGCTCCTCGCCAATGACGCCGACCTTGTTTTCCAAGCAGCGGTAGTTGTGGTCGCGGACAATTTGCTCCATATCTCTGACCAACCCTTCCGTGCCGGCGTAGAAAGTCCGGTTGATTTTGGTGAGGCGCTGCGAGAAGCTTTCTTGCATGAACTTGTACTCGGGAGTGGGGTATCCGGTATGCCAATCATCGCTCACGGGCTTGTGCCGTCCATCGTAGTTCGGTGGGAACCCGTGAGGGAAATAGTGTTTCACTCTCTCGGGGGGAAGTGTGTCGTGAACCTTCCGTCTGGTGCCCTCCAGTGCCTCGGCGACTGTGTCAAGGAGACCCGGTGTCGAGAACCGCCCGAAACCTGCAAGGTCGTTGGGGTTCCGCGACACAGGGCCATGATATCTCTCGTCTAGAGACAGTTGGATTCGTCGACCTGGGATTGTGAACCCATCATCATCATCCAGCATAGCCCGGACGTTGGCGTCGAGGTTGGAGGGAAACCCGATCGGCGACCGGCACTGGTTGAAACTCGACGTAGGCGGCACATGGTCTTCACAACGAACGGCCCGAGACACGGCTTCCAAGGTGGTCGGCTTGAAGGGTCGCTGACCTGGCGGGCCTGCTTTTAGGGGCTGAGGCGGCCCCGAAACTGCTGGTGCCGTGCGGTAAGGGTTGAAGAGACGGTCCTCGGACAGATCCGGAGTCGTCGACGGAACGGATGAAGGCGTTCCAGGGCGACTGAGATTGAGGTTGGCAGCCCGAGCCCTGGCCAAGGTGTTCTGGGCGGCCTTTTGCATGGGATTTGGGTATGAAGCCAGGCTGGTCAGGCCCTTGACGGTAATGCGTGAGGTCAAAGTGTCCTCGGAGGCCACACTGTCGTTGCCCCCAAAGCCCGTCGGCGACGGCAAGTTGCCCGAGCGAATGTTGGGCACAGCCATTCCGTACTCGGCGAACGCCGTGTTCTCCAGTTCTTCGATTGGGCCGGCCGCTCGGTCGTAGTTCTGCTGCAGTGGGGAGTACTGGCGCAGTATGGATGCCGTGGTCGGAGGCGACGGAGGAGGCTGGTCCTTCAGGGGCAGTGCCGACAACAAGGCCTCGGAGAAGGGCAAAAATGTACCACCAGATGGGGATCGAATGGGTTGCGGATATCTGCGTGCTCTGGGGCGGCGAGTCGGAGGTTGAAGCGGCGTCGCTGCTTTTGGGTTGTAAATCGAGCCGACAGTCGTATAGGTGGGCTGGGAGCCAGCTCCTGTGCCAGTATGCGAGGCTGTTGACAAGTCAGACGGAGATACAAGATCCATTCGAAAAGGAGCTCGTGGGTCTGTCAGGTGTTCTTGAAGAAAACGGACTGAGGAAGGAGATGAAGGCGCCGAGTGCAAATGTCAAGGGGGACCAGACAGGACGGGAAGGCCCGGTTCCAGTAGGTCGGGTAGGGAGGTAATGTGGCCCAGAATCACTTTTCTGAGATACAACTGACGACTTGGCGTTGTCCTCCAGATAATTTCTTGCTGTTGGTGACAGGGAAGGACACGATGTGCCTTGAAGTCGACGTCGGGGAAGGGCTACGACGGAAGACAGAGAGGTTGGGGAAGAGGAATGCATACCACTGTGCAGGGAACTGCTGCTACTGCAGCCAAACGGCTGCAGCGCACGCCCGGCTGGTGGATTATCGCGAAACATGTCCAAGTCGGAGGGACTGATGGTGGAGAATCAACCTAGCTGCTCTTGCCAGTGAACTCGGTCGGTTTCAAGAAGCCGGGAGATGCAGAAGGCGCAAATCCGGGCGGGAAGAGACGTGGCGGAGCCAGATTTGGCCAGAAAAACCCAACCTGTCCGTAAGATGGAAAAGTGAATCCCGTCGTTTTCGACCTGAAAGACCCCCCAGAATGGTTGCTGGCGGGGGAAGCCGCTGGTGGTTGTTGAGGAAATGGATTACCCGAGTGAATGGAGGCGGCGCGCGCTCTTTCACTCCGCCTGTGGCCCTCGTGGTTCTCGTGGCTCTTTCTTCAGACGAACTTTGGATCAAAATCGGTTCCTTCCGCAAACCTGGACTACTTATGAGGAACGGCACCGCACCTTCCAGTTGCACCAAGGCAGGGGAAGACAAGACGTCAAAAGCTGCCTGTCCTCGACATTGCTTTGGAAGAGATTGGATGCTTCAGGCGATTATGGCGGTTTATACTCCGTGGAATCGGAGAATAATGAACGGACGGCAGACTGAGGGGGCTAAAACGACAACATATATCAGATCTCAACACGACAAAGTTCTCGCAATCCCCTCCCTGCCTTGCCTTATGCCGCGAGACAGGCCTCGCTTGCCCGGCCATCTCATACAGCAAGGAGATGCTTCAGGTTGCATCTGGCCTGGAAAGTTACTCTCTAAGAGGCATAGGTATGCAGACGTAGCTCCGAAAGAATGCTTGATCTGGGTTGCTGGTGTGGTCCTCGCTCAGAACTTGGAGGCCAGTCATGATCGAGAGCGTCTAACGTATGTCGGCCAGAAGAACCGGCAAACGAGATTGAAACAGCTTCTTTAATGTAGTGTACCCACAACACAGTTCTAGCTAATACCTCTTGAAGGCGGCAGACGCTCGCCCGAGAACGTCAAGCACATTTTAGCAAGACTATGGTGGTCTCACGACTTGCTCATGGGTAGGTAGTCTCTTACTTGGCCACCGGTCACACCTCGGCTACTTACACAGCGGCGTCGGCCTGCCTGCCCAGAACAGTACCTTGATATCAATTCGAAAGCAGGAAAGGCGCCCTTTCTTTGCGACCCCCTGTAGCATCCATGTATTATCGGCCATGTCCGGACGACCACGCAAGTGGCATCTTGAGTTTGACATCCTGGACCTGAAGGTTACTGGCCCAGACCGCGCCATTCGAGACCCTGTCGGCACATCTGTCAACACCCACGACTCGGATTGGCCATTTAGAGTTTCCAGACAAAGGCTCTTGTCGCCTCTCGAGTCCTGGACAAGCAGAGCCGGCGAGCCTCTGCCAAGAGTCTGTGACTGCCATCCGCAGAGTGACGTAGACGAGGCTGACGGCGAGGGTTTCTAAACCTAATATAAATCCATCTACTTGATTATTCTAGACTCAGTCTAGAATATTGTCTAGAATACTGCTGTACTGTGTCCGGAATACCTTGCACGGCACAGAAAGCTGTGAGTTGCGCCATCCGAGCTGCGCGCTGCACAGCCCGACGGGGGACGTCCGATTCGCCCACGGGCTCTCTGGCCAGGGACACTCCACTGTCATGCAGACGAGCGGCACGGGCGACCACAAGAAAGAGGGAAATTCCTCACCGGCCGTCTTGCCGGCGCACCAATTCTGGCTCTGCGGGGACTGGCTGACTGAGGCAGCCGAAGACACCTGGGTATTTGGCATCCGCTGCCGCCCCAGACCGGCGGCGGGAGTCTATGGAATCTCGCCTGGAACGCCCAGCGTGGACGCAGGATGATGCTTTGACGTTGATTTTACGTTGGCACGCACCCAGAAATGAGGTCGCCTTGAGCAGCACTGACCACCGCAGGTGATCGCTCGCTTGCTCCGGCTTACTGCTGTCTGCTGCACCCTTGAAAGGAACATGCAGCAGGTCGGAGCGCAACGGTGCGGGCCCTGCAGTGGTTTCGGCGCTTGCTGGCTGAACGCCACGCGGGAGCCACACTCAAACACCCATGCTTGCGTTGCGTTCCATTCCATCACAAGACTGACCCGCTTCGCCCAGCGGCCGCTGTCGTCTCGCCTCCGAACAATCACGTTGGCATTTGAGGTTATATTGTACGCAGCACGGGAGGAATGCCAACGTTGCACCTCAACCCACCGTTCTTTATTCGAGAGCCCGAGGATCTGGACTTCCCCATCGAGACCCTTGAAGGGACTCGGGCAGCGGACCCCTCCCAGTTCCAAACTTCCAGGCCTGAACGCTGGCAGCGGCACGCCCCGGACCCCACACCTCCGGGCGCCTGGAGTCCATGCTTGGCTCCAGCGGTTGCTCCACGCTGCCCGGTTTGGGCGCGAGGCGGTTTTGTTGCTGAGTGTGCTGCCAATGCTGGGATGTTCCCCGCCCCAAACTCTAGGTCCACCTAGACTAAAGCTTCACGGCCCCCCGTCCCCTGTTGCAGTGGCTGCTGCTGCATGGGCACGTTGCTCCAGAACAGACCGCTGCTCGTTCCACTGTCCGACTTCCCGCTGCCAGCATCTTGTCGTTCTCCAACTTTCTCCCCGCCATCAAACCGGAGGCAGCGAGCAGAAAGAAAACCCCCAGGCATTCATCCCAACATGGACTACACACACTCGTCCAACTTCTTTCCCGGCGCTCCGCCGTACCAGTTTATGGGAGCACAGGTGGCCCCTCTGACACCCTCGCACTCCAACTCGGTTGCTTCGGAAGACTTCAACACCACCTCCCCGCCGGTAGGTTGCGTCTCAAGCCTCCCCGAGCCGAGACACACAGACGCACCGAGAAAGAGAGAGAAGGCAGGAACCCGGCCTCCCGGCGGCGGCTTTTTAAACATTATTGATCCTCGATCGGCAGTCACACATCGGGCCATTTCTCGTGCCCTGCTTGGCTGCCGCCGGTGGCCGGCGGAGACTCCGCATTTTGCTTGCCGTGACTGGCAGTAGCGCGCATCTGGGCTGCGGGACAATGGGCTTACACAATCATTACTCAGGAAATCTTCGAACAGTATCCCCACGGACTCCCCTCGGATCCGTTCCAGGCCTTCGATAACTACGTCCAGTTTAATTCTGGTCACCAGGCCAGCTTCCCGGGCCCGCCCACGCCGCCGGGGCAGCTCCCCGCCCACGCCCCGGCGGGCCAGCTCGCCCACCAGCCCGGCTCCACCCCCGACCTCCTCGCCATCACCAAGGCTGAGGCCGACGACCAGAGCCGCAGGCAGGGGTCGAACTCCGACGAGGATGATCTGACCCCGGCACAGTCGAGGCGCAAGGCTCAGAACCGCGCAGCGTATGTGGCTGCTCAGCTCGAATTCCCCTGCACTGCCTGCGGTTGCATTTCTTGGCCCACCTATCCAGCCATACCATCTGCGTGTTTACTAACTCTCGCCTTGTGTGTGTGTGCAGTCAAAGGGCCTTCCGGGAGCGCAAGGAACGCCATGTCAAGGACCTCGAGAGCCGCCTGCACCAGCTCGAGCAGTCACAGCAGGACACGGCCACCGAGAATGAGCGGCTGAAGCGGGACCTCCAGAAGATGGAGACGGAGAACGAGATCCTCCGGGCGACGTCGATGGCGACTGCCAACTCGGCACCGCCAGCGGTCGCCGCGCCCACGACGACGGGGCCCTTGTCCTACAACCCGACAAACTTCTACACCAACGTTCTCCAGGGCCACGCCAACAAGACGCCAAGCCACCGCATCGTCACGAGCGAGCAGGGGGAGCGTCTCCTCGCGGCCGGCGCGGCATGGGAACTCATCGTCCACCACGAGCTCTTCCTGCAGGGGCGCGTCAACATCGCCGAGGTTAGCCGGATCCTGCAGCCGCAGGCCAAGTGTGACGGCCAGGGTCCCGTGTTTGAAGAGGGCGCTATCGTCGAAGCCATCCGGCGGAGTGTCGCCGAGAACAGTGACGAGCTGATATAGGTTGCGCTGAACACCATGCCAGCTATACGGATGCGCCGCGTCCGCCGTTCTTGTCATGCGGTAGTCTCAACAAGACCGACCCGCCACGAGAATGTCGAGACGCTTGCGCCCGACGATGCCCATGACACGACTAACACGCCCGTGGCGGAGGAGGAAACATTCCCCTCCTCCCACAATGTTTGCGATTTCCACCGTTCATGGCGTTTACCGGGGCAGCTTTTGCCTTTTGGAGGTATCGATGAGGCTTATGCCTGCGGTGTGGTACCGGGGCGTTTTGGGATAGGCGGTTGATTTGGATGTATGATGTCCTGGATTGTTTTCCAGACGGGTTGGGTTTGAGAACCGGATTTCGGTCCATCTACTACTATGGGTTATATACAGTGATGTTGCGAGCCAGCGTTCAAGTTCAAGTTCAAGTTCAAGTTCAACAATGAAGGTCAATCTCCCCACACACAACAGCATGGCCAACAAGCATGACCATGGAAGTCGCCCATCCCAGCATCACATGTCATGCCTTAGCCGTATGAACAAGCAAGCTACTATGGAACGCAGCTGACGAGCGGGTATCTCAAAGCAACCCGGAGAATAAATACCAGCAAAGTGGAAACCCAAACCGAAAAGGAAAACACTGCTTGTACATAGTACCGGTACACACATATACGCCTCGCTCAAACAGACCGTTCCGCCCCCGTTCTATCTAAATATACCGCCCGTCCTGTTACCTACCATTCATCCATAACCGGATTCCAGAATTGTCCTTGTACGCCGTCCAAAAATCTAGTCTTTGCTGCTGCTCAGTTACCGGTATCAGGCAAGACTTCCCATCCCCTTCACTCCCGCTTTCCCGTTCGTGCATTACAGCTGGCTTCCCAGCCAGCTTTCTCCGTCGCCGTCGTCTTCATTGAGCTTTCATGGTACAGATGCCACCCCGTTCTCCTTGTCCGGCAGGGATTTGGCGTGTTGTTGTGTCTTTTGTCACAGGAGTCGTTGGCATGCCCCCCTTCATTGCAGCTTCTTCTCTCCGTTTCCATTCGCCTGCGACGAGGCAGTCCCGTTCTGGCCCTTGCCCTCCACGAACGGGTGCTTGATGGTGAGGCACCAGATGTCCAGGTAGTCGCAAATCGTGACAATGACGTCCACCACAAAGCTGCCGTAGACGCCCGTGGCCATGCCGAGCATGCAAAACATGAACGCGACCTGGTAGACGCCGTCGCCGAGGGCCGAGGGCCAGCCGAAGCCGGGCACGGGGCTGTAGCGCAGCAGCACGGGGCCGAACGAGTCGATGACGCCCCAGGCCAGCGGGACGACCATGACGTTCCAGTAGGGGAACGGCAGCTTGACCAGGTGCGCCGTGATCATCTGGCCGACCGAGTAGGCGTTGACCATGCCGGCGAAGACGGCGAAGGGGATGAGGTGGTTGTGCAGGATGGTGGGCTGCAGCGCCAGGTAGGCCACAATGAGCGACCAGGTTGCGAAGAAGGGCGCCAGGCCGACCAACGCGTAGCGCGACCGGTCACCACGGGCCCGCCGGGCACGGATGACGTTGCGCGCCGACTCGACCGTGTTGTAGACCAGCACCACGGTGCCCTGGACCATATACCACTCGGTGAAGGAGAGATTGTAGAGGAACGAGGGGATCTCGACGAGGCCGCCGGCGAGGACCTGCGGGACGCCGACGGCCTGCAGCATGCCCTGGTTCCAGAAGGAAGCGCCGCCGAGGAAGCCGGTTAGGGCGAAGACGGTGACAACGGTCAGGATGCCCTCGACGGGGCCGTTGATGATGCCGAGGGTAAGCGTCTTAGTGTGGTATTCGTCCCAGGTCTGGACGTAAAAAGTCAGCAGGCTGGCGAAGAGCGTCGCGACCGTCTTCCAGCTCTGGCCCATGTTGGTCGCGCCGGCGAAGAGGAGAACTTCGAGGCAAGTGTTGAGAGCGTCGACGCCATGATCGAAGAGCTCGCCGAGGGGACCGGATTGGCGGGTGCGTCGACTGCAGGACAGAGAAGAACCCCGGTTAGCAAGCCTCGAACTCTCCAGCCGCCATGCGGAGTGGAGGCAACTTACGCTTGCGACCCGTCCACGGCGTCAAAGGTCTGGTACAGGAACAGGCCGATGGCCCAGGTATAGTAGACCCACGTGGGGCAGTCCTGGTCCAGCGTCGGGTTGTACCAGAGGAGCGTCAGGAAGTTGGCGACGACGAACATGAAGCCCGTGAGCGTGATGAGGTTGGGCGCCATGCTCATGGGGAAGCACTTGATGACGACATTGGTGTAGAAGGGCTTGAGCACGTAGCGCGACAGCAGTGAATGGTCGACGCCCGAGTACTTGTACTGCTTGAGGTTGGGCAGGTATTCCTGCCGTACGTAGACCATCTTTGCGGCGGCCTAGGTGCGCGATTTCAAGCGGTGTGCGTGCTTGTGGCTTCTCGAGGGGTTGGCGGTGGAGTTGAGGATGAGAACTGGTGTAAGTCGGAAAGTCGAGCACGGGGGCTAGGGAGGCCGCTCGCTGCTTGTCGGCAGGCGCTATCGCTGTATTCTGTAGATTGTGGATAGTCGGCCTGGGCTGACGGAGAGTGTGAAGCGCATCAGCGGGTGGGATGGAAGAAAAGGAGCAGGGAGAGAGAAAAGTTGGTGGAACGAAGCAAGTGGATCGTCCAAAGGCGCGGATCGGAAGGGAGCTCCTGTGGACTTTTTTTTTTTACGGCGGGTTTTGGGGACCCTCGCGCTCGGCATCCTTGGTCCTGCCGCAGCGCGCCGCGTTCCTTGTTTCGCAACCGGCCCATCACAGGCGCAGGAAGGGAGCACATCCAAACCAAACACAGGGCACTGGGAATACGTCACAACCAATTGGCCCCACCCACCATAGCATGGCTGACAACAATCAGCTGGACATGGACGGCTCGTCTTGACATGCAGTGGCTTGTCGCGCATCGAATTGCTGGGAGAGTTCGGATCAGGTCGCGTGCTCTGCTTTTGGTGTCCCCCCTTTGTGCTGCACGGCTAGTTCGGATGGGGATGTCATAGGCCCCACTTTTGGCTGACGCTTTCCCCTTTTCCTCTCCGCCATCCTCGCCTTGCTCGAGGTGTGTACACCACAGGGGCTTGGCGGCACCCTTGGAGGAGCACTTAGACAGTCCAGAACACACACAGGACCGCCACCTGACTGTGAGGTGGTTGCGACACATGAGGGCGATGTCTAATTCCGTAACGGTCATGATTCAACCGGACAACCAGCCCTCTCCTTCCCCTCATCATATCCCGGTCAACACGGGGTCTATCGGCAAACGCCACCTCCCCTTCTTCACCCAAACACCATGGAACCAGCCCCCTGACACCGCGCAGCTCGGCAATGCTCTTCAATTTTGTCAGAGGGAAAACGAATAACGCCATGCGTGCATCCAACCATCATTACGCAACAGAGGCCACCACCAACGCCGCCACGCCCTCCTCCTCGCTCCGCACCGTGATCTTGGTCGTGACCCCCGACTTGGACGAGTAGGCCATGCGCACGTTGGCCACCACCTTTCCGCCGTTGACTGTCTTCCCGAGCAGCTTGAGCGTGTGCGTTGTCTGGTTGACCGGCACGTCTGTTCCATCCAGCGGCTGCAGCGAGAGCGCCTTGGCTAGTTGTTCGGTCGCCTCTGTTTTGCAGGTCAGTGCCATGATCCTTGGGGGCTGCTTTCGACAAAAGCGACGTACCGGGTATGCTCTTCATGCTGCTCAGCTGTAATGTCTCCTCGGCCTCCTCTCCTTGGGCACCAACTTGCTCCCACACATGAGCAAAGTTGCTGGCAAAGGTCGGGATGACGTAATCGCTGCCCGACAGATCAAAGTCGGACACCTCGTACTCATCCTCGTAGCCGCTCTCCTCGGGCTCGTTGGTTGTCGGGTCGATCTCCTTGCTGGTGAACTTGAGCACGTTGGAGAAGGTGCTGACGGGCAGAGACTCCTCGCCGTTGACCTTTTGAAACGCCACGTACACCTTGCCGGGAACGTCGGTCTCGAGCCTTTCGGCCTGGATAATGAATACCTCTTGCAGCTCCTCCTCGTCCGAAGGTACGGCCATGACCGACACGTTCTCTAATACGGTCGCCGGGAGCGTGTTCTTGACCTCGTACTGCAGCACAATGTGCTCCTTGAAGATGTGCTTGACAACGCCAACCACGTACTCGGTTTCGGCTTCTGTCAGCTCCACCAGCGGGGACGACTTCAGAACGCTGCCGAACTCTCTCAGCTCGCGGATCTGCATCAACTCCTGCGCATACTTCTGCGCCGCTGCCGAAGCGGAAGCTGCGGCTTCGGCGGCCGATGGGGCCGCCTTTGTCGGGCCAACCTTTGGCGGCTTGAGCGAGGGAGTAGTCGCAGTCAGCTTCTTCGTCCTGTCCTCGGCGTCGGCCTGCTCGCGAGTGACAACCGGGATCTTCGAGATATCGAACGGTGCGTCGAAAGCCGATTTGTCGTCCGAGGTGACATACATGACGAGCTGGTGCTCAAAGTACGGCAGGGCGAACATGTTGTCTGAGACGGTTTGTTTGTTGGCGTCATCATCATCATCATATGGGTACTCGGAGATCAGACTAAAGGAAGAGCTTACCGTTCTTGACAAACCTCGTGGCCAACTCGTCCTCTTCATGCATGAGCCTAAGGTTGAGAGCTGCACGGTCGCGGACTTCATCATCGACATCATCCAAACACCTGGTCAGCAGAACATCCACGCTCCGCTTGACCTCGGGATCCTTCTGGCCAACACCGAACTTGGCAAGCGCCGTGACAGCAGCGGCACGCACGATGGCGTTCTCCAAGACCACCCGGTTGTAGATGTATCGAATATACTTGGTCGGCTGAGAGGTCTTGGGGCCCTCGACACCTAGGAGATGCAGAATGCGGACGGCCAGCTTCGTAAACTCGCAGTCCTCGATGAACTCGCACAGATGAGCGAGGGCCTCCTCCTTGGACTCGGCAACGAACTTGATCAGGTCAAACATGCTCTCGACCACGGCACGCTTAAACTCGTAGCCTCCTTCATCGCGCAGGATACCGCTGAGAAACTGAAGCATGCCGGCCTGCTTGCTGGGGAACTTAAGGCAGAGTGTTCGGATCGCCTCGACGATGGTGATCTTGAACTCGTCCGTGATTTCGGACATGAAGCCAGAGATCTGCTTCATGAGGCGGTCCACGCTGGCCTCGTTGCCAGTCTTGAGCAGAGTGGTGATGGCATATGTCGCAATCGAGCGGTTGCTGTTGGAAATCAGAAGCTCGATGTCCGGGTTGCACACGTTGACGACCTGCGGCTTGAACGAGGCGATGTTGTGGAGGATGCGGAGGGCGGCGAATTTAGTGACGGCGCGGGGAGAGGTGAGGAAGAGCTGGAGAACGTGAACCGCCTGGGTCACCTCGGCATCTGTCACGTCGCGCATGTCGCTGATGGCCTTGGCCGCCTCAAAGTTGACCATCTCGCTCTTGTGCCTGAGCCAGCCATCCAGCAGCTGCATCATGGGCTTCCTCAGCTGAGAATCCTCCTCGGCCAGCTGGGCGGCAAGGCGCACCAGCATGACGATGGCGGCGGGGTTCTTCATGGCGCCGGCCGCGCCAAACTGCTGAACCATCTTGACCAGGGCCATCCTGTCGTGCATCCGCATCTGGTACAGAAGGCCGATGGCGTGGTACTGCGCCATGGTGGAGTTGTTGACCGGGAGGTTGCCCGACGACGACGAGAAGCCGAGAGAAAAGCCGCCGGAGGACTTGTTGCTCGCCGCGGCCTCCTGGGTCTCGCTCTGCCACCTCTTGACGACATCCCGGGCGATGGGGAGGAGGTGGTAGGACGACACGAGGGCGGACGACGACACCGAGGGGTTCTTGTCAACGATGGCGGTCTTCATGACACGCTCGATAGATTGGACGGTCGTGGCATCAATGATGCGGCAGAGCGCCCGGATGGCGTTGGGGCGGTAGATGGAATCGGTGCTGCCGCCCGTATCCTTCATGATGGTGGCCGTGACCATGATAACATCCTCGGCGGAGCTGGCCAGCTCCTTGATGACCAGGTGGACCATCTGTCGGAGGCTGGCATCCTTATTCTGGAAGAGCTTCGAGATGCCGAAGAAGAGCGTGGTGGCCTCGGTGGTCGGGAACTTCTCGCCCGTGTAGAGGAGGAGGGCGATCTTGGTGAGAAGGACGCGGCATCTTCGCGGCTGGATCGGCGAGCTGTTGAAGAGTCGGGCTGCGGACGGGCTTGCAATTAGCTGCTGCCACCCGAACCACGACGACTGGCAGGCATCGTGTCTGGCGTTGCTCGGGCTGCCGGTGCTTACCTTCCTGGAAGACCTGCGTCCGGTCGATCTTGACCAGAGCGCTGTCGGCGTCCTCGTCCTTCTTCCCGTAGCTCATGGTGGGCAGAACGACGCGGGTGGCGCTGATGGAAAGCTTGGAAAGGTCGGGCTCGAAGCTGTGTGAGCCTGTGCGGTCGGAGTCGGTATCTCAACTCGGCGACGTTGCCTGTGCTGCCCGCCAATGGGGACGACCCACAACAGGGGTTGGAGGGTGGGTTGTGTTCTGTGCGTGCACGGGCCTACCTAAGGATGCGATTCCGCGGCGCTGCTGAATCTCGAGCGGGTCACCTGAGCAGTCACATGGGGAGGAGCGAGGACTGAAACTGTAGCGCAGAATGACCTCCGTTCCTACAGAAAGTCCCAAGTGCCTTCGTATTTTGCTGTGGTACCCGTCCAAACACTCAGACACCGCTGACCATACGGCGAGATGGAAAACAAGCCAGCAAACTAACACACCCCTTTCGCTGTTGGCCGCCAGTCCGTCGTCCCTGGACCCCCAGCAAACACGATCCCCCATATAAATACTCCGTACTGAGATGCCCCATCCCGCCTCCGTAACACGGGAAGGATTGAGCACTGGGGGCAAAGCAAAGAAAGCAAACAGCAGCCCGCCAAAGGCTCCAAACTCATTCCACTTCCCAGTTGGCCGTGGCCGTGGTGGACGGAAACGGCTTCCTCACACGGCAGCTGGCTCTGGCAATGCTGGCTCGGGTTCTGGCAGCGCCTGAAGCTGCTGCTCCGGCTCGGGCTCAGCTGGTGGCAGCAGTTCTGGCGCAGGGGCTACCAGCGGCGCGAGCTCCGTGTTGACAGGCTGGGTATTCTCGTCGACATCGGCCTCTCGGCGGTCCGGGTTCTTGCCCACTGCCTTGACAGCTTCTCTCTCCTTCTTGCCTAAGACGACGAGATCAAAGCCTCGAGGGAGGACGGCGTCGGCTCTGTAGCGTTGCAGCCTAGTCAGTAGACGTCCGGCGCAGCGGCGGGGGGAGGATCGAGATGGCGACTTGGGCACTTACTTGAGGAAATCTTGCTTCAACAGCCGCGCCTTGTCGCGGAGCGCCTGCTGGTCACGCGGGCGCTCAAAGGGGATTGTGCCCGCCTTGATCTCCTTCTCGATGCTGCTCCACTTGCATTGGTAGGTGTTAACTGCCTTGATAAGCAGAGTGACATCCTTTCGCACCCAAGCCGAGCGGACCTGCGGCTCCTTCACCTTGCGAGCTGCAGCTGAGATCTCCTTAGTTCGCTGTGAAAGAGCTTCGAGATCCGGCTCGTCCTGCGTTCCAGGCAAAGGCGGATACTGCGACGGGGCAATGGGGGTGGCGACCGGTGCGCTGGCCGGAGGAGCGGGACCAGGAGCCATAGCGGCTTCCGGGGCACCGCCCTTCTTACGTCTCACGCGTGCCTTCTTGGCTGTGTGTGCAGCAGTTCCGTCGCTCGCCGGCGCCGGCCCGTCCTGGGATTGTCGCTTCCTGCCCGAAATGAGCGCAGCCGACTCTGCATACATGGCGCCGTTCGGCTGATACCCGCCTTGCAAGGGGTCGGCATAATCCAAGGATGGAGGGGGACTGGTGTTGAAACCCGGGGGGTAAGGGATTCGCGGCGCTGGGGGGTATGAGCTTTGAGAGATCTGATGTGCATCGCCGTAGGCCCCGGGCGCTTGCTGCTCCAGCTCTTTCATCATCCGCAGAGAGCTCATATTGTACGACACAGGCGCACTAAGAGATCTCTGTTAGTATGATGCGACGAAACATTGGAAAATAGCCGACGTACCTAGATTCTCCCCGGTCAAAAGCGTGTGCCATTGGCTCGGCTCTCGAAGCAGCGTTCGAAGCTGCGAAGGCCAAGAAAGCATCCCGCGCAGCAGCAGAGGGCTCCTGTAGCACCAACGTTTTGATCCTTGCGAAGCAAGTCTTGGCAAAGTTCCCCAGGTTGTTGACGAATTCTTCAAGCGGATACGTCTCGTGCAACGAGCTGAGGTCAAGGCTGTAGCCCTCAACTAGCTGGCTCGGCAACATGCTGCAGATGGACAGAAAGCGGGTGGCGTTGCGCTCCCTCGCGAGGGCAGCGGCCTCGGACTCGGCCCGCACAATCGGCTTGAGTTGAAGAGCATCCGTATTGCCCCCCAAGAAAGCCTCGACCGCTTCAACGGAGACGTGACCGTCACACCAGATCTTGGCAACTTCCTCAATGGGATGGAACGGCACGGTGGCGTCTCTCTGCAGTTTCAGGAGTGTGAAGATGACCAGCTGCGTCCGAATCATCAAATCCTGCTCGATGGCCTGCTCGTTCATCTCGATGTCGTTGCTGTCAGAGGGTGCTCCGATGAAGAAGTCGGGGAAAACCGGGTCCCACGCCTGCAGCAGCGGCAACAGGTCATCGTGGCCGATCGGTGTGATCTCAAAAAGGATAGATGCGAGATTGGCCGCTGAGACAACCCTCACAACTTTGTCATACATCTCTGTGCCTCTGACGAGCCGCATTGAGTCGATGACAAAATCCGGGTCCACCAAAGGGTCAGTGGTGTTGCGGAGGAAGTGAGAGCGGTACGTGTCGAAGGCGCCCTTATAGCCTGTCCGCAACTCCTCCCACATCTCGGCATCATCCACGTTGCTGCAGAGCTGATTGACAAGGTCATCGGAAGCAGTAAAAAAACGCATCAGCATGGAGCTCATGAGCCCGCCCCTCGCTGCGCTCCGGCTGGGTGTCTCGCTAGCAGCTTGAGACGAGACGCGGGAGAGCGTCATCAACCCAGGTGCCGGAGTACCATGATGCGGTGCGGTGCCTACGATAGTTGGTCAGCCTGGATCGTGACAAGATGAAAAATCAGCCCACTCGGCTGGGCGATGGTACTTACTCTGCGGCTCTGGCTGCGACGAGAACGCGTCGGTCGCAGGGACGCTGTTGATGCTAGCCATGCTGGACGCCCGGATATCGCGGCGCGTACCCCGGCGGGCGACATGTGGCGGTCCGGCCTGACGCAGGCCCTTAGCACTGGGGGCAGGCGGAGGGGGCATGCCGCCATCCTGAGGACCCGTGATGGCCGGGTCGATGATTTCGTGATAGACGGATGCAGACATGGCAGCTCCCTGCTGGGGTTGCTGTCCGTGGGCTAGCTCTAGCTCCTGGTCTCGGTCCTGATCTTGGTCCTCATACTGATCATGGTCTTGGTCTTGGTCTTGCTGGTCTTGCTGTTGTTCGGGCGACTCAAGCGTGTTGGGTTGCTGCTGCTGATGGCGCGTCGACCGACGGCTCGGGCCTGCAGCGGACTCCGGCGCGGAACGCGACGGAGGGCGGGCTCGCCCACGTCCCGACATGGATGCAGTATTCACGGCAGTCAAAAAAATCCGTTGCCAACGATGACGATGATAACCACGGCGCGATGAGACGCGTTGATGGTGAAGAAGGGTTGGGGTTAGGGTTACAACGTCGAGGAATTGAGGTTGTTTTGAAATTTATCCTGCTGGGAAAAGGTCGTGACCCCACCGTGAGCTTGGTGGTGTGGTGCCGGCCATGGGAGATCAGCCCTGTGGGTCTCAAGACTCACGTGACCCCCAGTCTCCTCCCGCACGGACTTGATGCTTTGTCGCCGGCTTGATTGGCCGGCTGCGTTAATGAGATGACGTTAACCTGGGGTCATTGACTGGTCCAGAGCCAGTGGAGGCCTGATGGGGCTCATGCAAGCCATGACATTGACGGGAATGCTGGGCAGTCCCAAACCGACACGAAAAGCAAAATGGCAGCACTTCTTCGCCAGCACTATCTACGGAGTATTATCCACGCAATCCGGAATGCTCGTACGACGTATAACAATAGATCAAGCTTTATGGGCAGTACATTGCCCTCGGGCAGTCCAAGACATCAAGGATAACGAAGGTGCTGAGGGTTGCGGAATCATGGAAACATGCCAAGAGACACGGCCTGTGGCGAACCTCGAATTGCTGGAGCGGGCATGTGGCGGTGCGCAGAGAAGCACCCTTTCTTGTGCATCTCGCCAAGAACTTCCCCAGAGCCCCCTTGCAAGGGTGAAGGAGAAAGAACAGAAATAATCCTCGACACGAACTTGCTCCTCTGCTTGGTGATCTGATCCCCGGAAAACTGGAACCAAACACCTTTCGCTTCTGACATTCCCTTAAGACTCTTTTGTTTTTAATCTTACGGACCTTTGGCATCAGTCCCCGCCCTGCAACCCGACGCATCAGCCTCCTCCACCCCCGAGTTGCCCCCGACGACCATCAGCTCGTAATTCCAGCCAGGCCTGTGTCGCGTGTCGAGCCACGTTCCATCTTCCCTCCTCGAATCCGTGTCTTCAAGCAGCAGCAGAAACATCACCATCAAGTCACAATGAGACTCCGAAATCGAAAGTCGCCCCTTCTCCTCCTCCTCCTCCCCTCGCTCGCGGTTGCCGCCGCGCTCGCAGACAAGGAGTTGGGCAATGAGGCGATCGCAGTCGCAGATGGCGCGTCGTCCGCAAAACGAATTGGCACCAAAGATGCGCCAGTCGATGGGAACGACGGAAAGCCACATGCTGGCCCATTCGTCGGGCTGGACAAGGGTTCCGAGTCAGCGAGGGACTTGCCCCCGCTGAAGGACCGGCCCTCAGACCCATTGATGGTGGATGGCAAGAGGATACCCGAGAGCCATGACGGCGTGATGGACGACAAGAACCGTCCGGGACCCAAAAAGGGTACCACGGGGACTGAGGGAGGCGTGAGCGAGAAGGACAAGGACAGAAAATTGAGAGAAAAGCAGACGGGCGAGAAGGCTGAGAACAAGCCGCCAACACCCAAGGAAGCTCCCCCGCTGCCAGACTCGGGGGACGGTGAAGCCAAGTCCAGTGACAAGACCTCGACGGATACTCCCGGCCTCGAGGTACGTTTGCCGATGCACTTACTCCCCGGCTCGTAGCTAACCGTGTTCCAGAAACCGGCCGGCCTCCCAGAGAAAACCCACGACAAGTCGCCTCCGCTTCCCGAATCCGCGGCGAACATTGATCATCTGGAGGTCTCCAAAGGCGGCAGCCCGGGGAAGAGCGTGGGGGTTGACGGCGAGGGCAACGAAGGCCTGATTCAACCGTTGCACTCGTTCATGCTCTCTTACACCATGATCATCTTCTCGGAAATCGGCGACAAGACCTTCCTGGTTGCCGCCCTGATGGCCATGAAGCACGACCGCTTGGTCGTGTTCTCGGCTGCCCTCAGCGCTCTGATGGCCATGACTGTCCTCTCCGCTGTCCTGGGGCATGCGGTACCGACCTTGATCCCCAAGCGCCTGACGACCTTCCTTGCCGCCGTTTTGTTCTTGATTTTCGGCGCCCGCCTGCTCCGCGAAGGACTCGCCATGAGCCCTGACGAGGGTGTGTCCGCCGAGATGCAGGAGGTGGAGATGGAGTTGGAGGAGAAAGAGCACCTTGCTAGAAAGGAGGGCCGGAAAGGATCGAACGTCTCGCCATATGCCCTGGAAATGGGTCTCGGCAACCGCAAGCCCCGGTCCAAGTCTCGGTTTCCGACCCCGCCTCGCAGCCCTTCGAGCTCCCCCGAGGGGCGTAGCTCGTCGCCGCGTCCCGGAGGCCTTGTCGGGTTCGTCGGCGGGCTCAACAACCTTCTCTCTTTGCTTCTCAGCCCTGCGTGGGTCCAGACTTTCGTCATGACGTTTCTTGGAGAGTGGGGTGATCGCAGCCAAATTGCAACCATCGCGATGGCGGCCGGTCAGGACTACTGGTGGGTGACCTTGGGCGCGGTCTTGGGCCACGCCTGCTGCACGGGTGTGGCCGTCATTGGAGGGAGGGCCATTGCAGGCAAAGTGAGCCTCAAAGTTGGTAAGTCGATGTGTTTTCTAGACCAGGCCGCCCCCTCCTTGATATCTGATATGGCTGCTAACCTGTTTCAGTCACTGTCGGCGGAGCCGTTGCGTTTCTCTTCTTTGGGCTGATCTACCTCTTCGAGGCCTTCTACTCATAGACGAATCACGCGACAATCGGCAAAGGCTGGCTGTGCCAGCTGCCGAACCGGGACCACCCTAGCTGTAATTCCCAGTCACAAGTTGTAATTCTGCGGTTCACGCGCGACACGAGAGCCTTTTTCTTCGACGCCCAGCACCCCGGCGGCATCGCCCTGGTTATTTGGCAGCCTGCTGTGGGTGATACTCATTCTCAAAGCCGCGCGCGTGTATATTATGCTAGATGAGGAAGGCTTTTGGTCAAGGTACGTTACCTTATGTTTGGGCCATGTGGGATGGCTCAGCACGGGCAGGAAGGGGTTGGACAGAAGAGGGAGGCTGGAGGGCGTCGGATGGGTTTAATGTTCTGTCGTACTACCAAACAAAATACACATGGAGGTTGGGTTGTAGTTCTCCTGCTTCCGGGTGGTTGAGGCTTGGCTGACACCGGGATTGGGTTGCGGGCCGGCCTTTGCCAAGTTCTTGTTACATCACAAGGCCTGGGAGTCAACCAATGACGACATGCAACCCAAACCTCCCAGCTCTAAAACTCACAACATTCGGCTTGGATCTTGCACGGCCTGACCAAATTATCCATTCAATCCATTCTCTCTTGGGCAGAGATCCGACCAAACCATCCATCCATCCCATTCTCTCCTCACACAGAAATGGCGAGCCGACTTGCCGACAAGGCGCAGGAGGTCGCGTGAGTTGCTCCATCACTTAGACACAGGCCGGAAACACCACCCGCACACGTACACGGGCGGACTGACCTGGGTGCAGAAAGGAGGACTACGAAAAGGCCAGAGTCCTTCTCAACGACGCCGCAAGGAGCGGGTCCTACCTATATCCCATCAAGGTATCTTGACCTTGTCTTACACCCCATGGCAACGACACGCGTGCTACCGGCAGCCGAGAGGCCCCGAAGACGGTCCGTGGCTAACAGTGGCAAGGGAATCTTCTACTTCTTCACCCATCCCGCGCTATGGAAGCCTCTGCGCTCGAAACTCATCCCGTATCTGACCCTCTACTCAGGGGTCTTGGGATCTATGTTCTTCTTCACCTATCTTCCGCAGCTCGCCGTCATGGCTTTTGTCAACGGGCCTTTGGCGGTGTTCACCACTGGGCTCCTCATCCTGAACGAGAGCTCGACCATCACCGGCATAATTTCCAAGAACTACCTGCTGCAGGAGGCCATCTTGGACACCTTTGACGGTACTCTGCTGGCTAGAAATTCTGCCGGCATAGTCGCCGAGGGGAGAGAGTTGAAACCTCGAGGAGACGCCATTCAGAGGCTCGGGAAAGCGCTCAAGACGCCCTTCAAGCGATTCAGCGTCAACGAGCTGATTCGATACGTCATGTATCTGCCTCTAAATTTCATCCCTGGTAGGTTGCCTCCCCATTTGTTTCGGTGGCACGGCCATTCGTTGGCTAACCTTGAGGCTACAGTCGTCGGCACTGTGGCGTTTATCTTGCTACGGGGTAAGATGCCCACCTCTTAGGCGGCGGAGACGTGTGATTACTGATATCCGGCAGGACGTTCTCGCGGCGATTCCGTTCATGATCGGGTAGGTTAGGCCTGTGTAGCAGACATCCTCGTGCGGAAAGCTTACCGGTACTCATCGGTCTAGTATTTCCAGCTGAAGGGCTGGCCGCCCTCCCGAAAGTCGAAGTGGCTCAAGGACCATAACGGCCCTTATACCGCGTGAGTTTGCTCTACCTGCCCCTTAGAAGTAGTGGCTCTGCAGGCTGGCTGTCTCGTAGACACGAGCTCGGCTCGAGCGCCCGCTCACCAACAGCGGCCGGTCCCTCGTACTTCATCCAGCTTCTCGAATTCCCCGTACAGCGGGCTGACAATGCTCGAACACTCTCTAGATTTGGCACTGTTGCCACCATCCTCGAGATGATTCCGCTCGCCTCGGTTGTGTTCTCTTTTACTAATACAGGCAAGTCTTGGAATGTCTGGTAGTTAATGACCTGGGGCTTGGTGCTAACACACCGGTAACAGTTGGGGCCGCTCTTTGGGCGGCGGACATCGAAGCCAAGGAAAACGAGATGGCGAAGAGCACAGCCCCTGAGCTGCGTGAAACCGCCAAGCAAGCCGAGTGAGGAAGGGAGGGAGTGCAGACCGAAGCGTGCCGTCGAGACGATTCGGCCAACGCCGAGGATCTCTGCATGACCTCAAATTGGATACAGGGGAACCATGGGTGCAGCATCGGCGGTCACAACAGATGAACGAAGAGGCACAGCACCTTGACAGCAAGGTACGCCCGTGCTCTTGTGCAAGGTCGAGCATTGCGCCCCAAGGGAAGGCATTGCGCGTCAAGGTTTCATTCAAGGTTCGGGGCAAACTCCCCAACCGAGCAATGGTCCCGAGGTTGAACGCAACGGCGAATTGTTGAGGAAGTTGGTGGGGGCGGCGGTTTTCCGAGTCTTGTATTTCGAGCGCGACTACCAGCATGAGACTCTCTTGTGCCGCTCCCCGCACATGTTTCCCTCATCAACGTACCGTGTCTCGCTCGATCTGGCAGATGCCCTGCACGTGTTGTCTCTGGAGAACCTTGTGTGTATCTCGAAAACCTTCAACCATGGCCTAGGTTTGGCCTCGTCTCAGGTTCGCCTCTGTCTGGAGCGTGTCAAGATAAGACAAGCTCCGGAAACATTGTCCAGGCCGGCGTCCTTCCACTCATCCCTTGCTCTTGGATATGCTCTTTCTGCCACAGCCCCAACTCGTGTGCGTGTCTCGAGGCGTTTTCTCACATCTCAGCTCTTCTTGAGGGCCTTCCGGGTTCCCTGTGGTGATACAGAGGTCATCTATTATCTGTGATGTGGAGTTACTCCGACCTCGGTGACTTTGCTGGTCAAGCTCGAGTCCGCAGCCGGTTGACCGAGGTGCTATCTGACGTTCTACAGCCAGGAACCGCGAGCCCCGTGCGACAAGCTAGCGCAGGAACGGTAATTTGGCCACCGGCTGCCTGCAGGCCGGCATCTTGTCCTCTGTTGTAGCCAACCCGCAAACGATGTACAAGTTGAGCAGAGCCGAGCTTGGTGGCAATGAAATGGACGATATCTGCCCACCCTCTTCAAGCAACGGAGCACTCAAAAGGGCCTTTGGTCCTCTGCCAAAAGCTTGGCCGTAAGTATTGTACGAGCGGGCTGGTTGGTACGCAGTCACCTTGTCCTGGGTGAGCTATCAGATGAGACTGCGCAGCCAGAATTCGGGTCTTGGAGCCCTGAAATAACGTTTCTGTCTGCAAGAGCAGCAAATCTCAAGATCTGAGAGTTGAGGATGGGAGCCAGTGAGTGTAGCCAGGGTTGGGTGTATATTTCAGGGGTCATTGAAGGGGGGCATCAAGAAGCAAACGCTCCAGCACATTCTTGTATGAGTCATTGGTTCGCTGTAAATACATTGTAAGGTTTTTAAACAACAACACCTGACCGGGATAAAAGCAAGGAATGATGGCTTGCCGTACAGCCGTAGGTAAAGCATGGCAGTCCTCAAGTTTCAGGTGCCTCGGTCACATCTTGTGTTCCCCTGAATCAAGGACAATAGCACCGCATCCCCCAGTTCCCCTTACACGAGCAACAACACGATCACTCCAGTTGTGTGTCTCTTGACTTTCATATCGTTGCTCCAGATTTCGTTGCCCTAGGTCTCGACTCGGGCTGGCATGTCACCTTCCAGGTCTCGCAGATTAAACGGGGGCCATGGAGTTCACGTTGGTTTCGCCATCGGGGAAGTACCTCTGTTCGGGGGAGAGGGATCTTGCAAAAGAATGCGAACACAGTCGCAAACTTTCGTGGTCCAACATGCAACTGAGGACATGACATGTCTTTTCCCTTCCGAGGGCACAGTGAGAGTCAGGCTTCCCCGTGCTCGGGCAACCTTCCTCGAGTCGTCATCAGCCGACGCAGCACCGGGAAATTGCCATCTCCAGGCAGATCCAGGAGATGGGTTTCTCCTCTATATCACACATCAGTCCTCGAGTTGCCCGTCATGATTCCAGATTCTTCTTACCAGCTCCCAGTTTCCACAGGAGCCTAAAAGTTCCGCTCAGTCTCGATCACCCACCAAGGACAAATCACTCGCTTAGCACCCCCTCTCTTGTTTCTCTCCCATCTGTATTGCCGTACGGGTGTATGGGGCTATAGCCCCTTCCCCTCTTAAGCCTTCTTAAAGACCGATTCGCTCTGACTTCTGACTGCCTCAACCCTCGCCCACACCTCCGCTCGGATCCCGAGAGCTTCTCACAATGAAGTTGTTCAGGATTATCGGCTACCTTACGTCGGTGGCTGCCCTCTTGGGCTGCGCGCCTGGCACGCTGGCATACGGCGACGGTCTTTGGGTCGGCGTTCGACAATCCGTGGGCAAGATTGGCAAGGCTGGCAAGGTTGGTCAGATCTTCTCAGGCCCAGAACATGACGCCGATACGCACTATCAGAATATCGAGCCCCGAGCCAAGAACTCCGACCCGCCATATGGAAACCAACCACCACCACTGACAGACAAGACCACATCTTCTGGGTCATCGACGTCAACATGGGACGGTGAGATGCCCTCCTCCACTTTTGCCCTTTGCCAAGTTCCACAAGGCCAGATATAAGCAAGAGTCCACTGACCCGGAATAGCATACGGGACCTCTCCTTCGAGCCTTGCATCCTCAAACATGTCAGCCTCGGCCACGGCATCCTCACAAACAGTTGGCTCTAGTGCTTCATCCAGCGCGGGATATGAGGCTACTAGCTCTAGCACCAACGGCGGCGGTTATTCCTATTCGGCACCGAGTTCACAAGCCTCCACGAGCTCATCTGCATCCCTTGTAAGCAGCGCTAGCACCAGCACCTCAGCAGGATACCAAGTTTCTTCCGCGTCGGTGGCAAGTAGTACGTCTTCGGTCTCCGCCACCAGCAACCAACCATCAACGGGGTCTGGATCGTCTGCGCCAGGAAGCTCGCCCTTAGCCTCCACCACTATTAACCAACCATCAACAAGTTCTGGGTCATCTGCATCAGGAAGCTCGTCCTCCACCCCCGCCAGCATAAGCCAGCCATCCACGGGGTCTGGATCATTGGCATCAGAAAGCACGTCCTCGGTCTCTGCCACCGTCAACCAGTCATCCACAGGATCTGGGTCATTGGCATCAGGAAGCACAGGCTCGGTTTCTACTGCCACAACCGCTGAGGTCACACCTCACCTGTCCACAGCGTCACTGGCGTCCACGAGTACGACAGGTACCGGAATAAGTTCCTCTGTGGTCCAGTCTTCTAATCAACCGTCAACGGGCGTTGGGCCCAGCTCGGCCGCAACTTCGGAGCACTCGACCTCGACCCAGGACACTGCATCTGCCACACCGAGCACTCCGACCACCCAACCCATCTTCGGAACCTCGAGTGTGGATGCTATTACAGCCTCAGAGAGCACTAGCTTCATAGTCAGCGGCAGCGCGACTATCAGCACCATCACTTTGACCATCACCCGAACCCTGAGCTCAACGGGCGGCCCCGAAAGCCTGGGGTCCTCCTTCTCCGAATCGTCTGCCAAAGGAACCCCCCTGACCACCGGAGTGGCTTCAACCACGGGCTCTGCCTCTGCTTCAGTTGTGTCAACTGTTCCATTTCCAGTGTCCAACTCTACGTTGTCATCCTCGACCGGCTTCCTGCCAACGGGAACTGGGATATCGAGTCCAGCGAGCTCGAGCTGGACTGCTCAAACCCCGTCTCCCGCGCATACTCCTGGAAACTCAACTAGTGCCACGGGAACTGCATCGTTCCCACTGAGCAACTCATCGACGGCTCACCTGGGCCCTACAGGAACCTCTTGGATTGGAACCGGCACTGGCGTCTCAACTTCGGCCACTGGGCTGAGCTCGGCACCGTTCCCCGTCTCCAACTCATCAGGCCTATCTTGGGGGCCTGGACCAACGGGAACAGCTCCATTGGGAACAGGTGCACAAAGCACAGCCGGAGGCTCTCCGACCCCAAGCCAGTCACCTCCATTCCCCATCAGTAACTCCTCGTTTGTAGCTGGCCCAACTGGCAGCGCCGGGTTGGGTACCGGCACCGGGCCAGCAATATCCAAAAGCAGCACGCCGCCCTTCCCCTGGTCTAATTCAAGCAGCTGGAGCTTCCCAACAACTGGCGGTGCAACAGCGCCGACGAGCTTCGCCACAGGCTCTGGAACGGGTGTTTCGAACGTTCCAGCCAGCTCCGTTCCAATCCCATACACCGACCGGACGGTGACTGGGAGACCGACATCTCAATCCTCACGGATAGTAGGGACTTCGGTACCTTTGGGTTCAGGTGTGCGAGGAACCGGCACCGCCCCCGGTATCTCAGCCACTGGAACAAGTAGTCCACCATATCCGCTGTCAAACTCCAGTTTTGCAGCTCCGACGGGTGGTCCTGGTCAGACTGGTGGCTTCCCTTCATCTTCAGGTTTGGGTACGGTCCCCTCTAGACCATCGTCTACGCTCTTGAGCTCTGCGCCATTCCCGCTCCCGAACTCAACTGTGGCGAGCGCAGGTCCAACTGGCACCGGCTCTGTCGAGGTGACGGCCACCGCGTCTGTTACAAGCGTGGCCGCATCCAGCTCCGAAATCTCAGCAAGCACTGTGCCGTACCCCCTTCCGAACTCGACGTCGACCCAGCCTTGGGATGCTAGCAAGCCGTCGAGCGGTTGGCTCCCGGGAGGCGGAAGTACAACTCTCGCTACCTCCGTCGCCTCAACCCTTGGATCCGTCATAAGCACCCCAGGGTCCGAGGCCAGCTCGACCAGCTGCTCCGAAGAAGCGCCAGCAGTTTCGACATTCCCGGCCCCAGGGTGGAACACCACCTCCCTCGCATCTCCAGACACAAGTTGCACCGACGAGACCAGCCAAACCACCACTCTCCAACCCGGGTCAACCCAGCAGCTGGCAACAACATCTTGCAGCGAGAGCGAGACTGGAACAGCCTCAGCAATCGCAAGCTCAACATCTTGCAGTGAGACCGAGACAGCAGCCCCCGTATCCGCCAGCAGCTCGACGTCGTGCAGCGAAGAAACCGGCTCCACCCTGTCGTCTGTTGCGGCCAGCACGACACTGGTGCCTGGCGAGACTGCCACCGCCTCGACCGGGAGCAGCAGCGTCACGTCCTTTGCGTCGTCGTCGACGTGCAGCGAGACGACGTTGAGGACTGTGATCACCTCTCCTGGTGGCGCCTCGGCCGCCACGCCGGGAAATAGCACAGCAACAATCTCCGATGTGCTGGGAAGCGGTATGTTAACCCTAGACAGCTGCCTTTTGGCTTGCTTGGCTGACCAAAGATGTAATGTGTCTGTGTGTGATCCAGGAACCGCCTTGACCGAGACCCTGCCGGCGACCGATCGCGGCTCATCGTCGTCATCATTGTTGTTTCCGTCGTCGTCAAGTGCCGAGGCGCCGGCTCAGTCGTCGCCGTCCGCGGCTAACCCGCTCAAATCGGGAGCTGGAGCCCTCGACCATCATCATAATGCGACTGAGGCCAAGATGCCGCCGTCCGGGGAGCTTTTGCCGTAGGCCGGGGTGCAGATGAGAGTGTGGTAAATGGTGGTACAACGAGAGCGCAGGTTTTGGTAGTGGTGGGGAGATGTCGTTGGGGGAGGCACACAAGTTTGTACGGAGGATTTCTTCACAGTTTCTCGCGGATTTCGCGGTCCAGTCGTTCGTTTCCACTTTTCTCCGTGTCTTAGACAGACAGACCGACATTTTCCAGACATGGAGTATTGTTTCTTTCCAACTCTTTGCTGTTTTCTTTTCGGGACCTCCCGCCCAAGATTGACGAGATAGAAACGGAAGTTGATTGGTACCTATCGAAAAGAATAGACGTAACGAACGAGTGATAGAAACCCATGTCTCAATCAAGTCTCGATTTGCGACATATGCCTGCTTTCAGGCACATCAAACATTAAAGAACTCAAGCGAGGGGGTCCCAGGCTCGGCTGAGCTTGCGAGTTGTGAAATCTCCACGACCCCCTTCTCGCCTGCATTGCTTGAAGCCTCATTCTGACCTCGTTCATCGACAACAATAACGTTCACTCCCTTGAGCTTTGGCACAGCCGACTTCAAGACCGGAACCATTTCTTTCAGAGCCTCCACCTCGTCAAACCCCAAGGTTCGGTCGAGAACAGCACTGGGGCTTTCTCCGGACTCCAATCTGCGCTTCAGGTCCTGAATGAATGGCATGGCCCTCTTCATATCCGCCTTTCCGATCATTTTGGCTACGCTCTTTACATCCAAGGAGATTCCGTCCAACTGTTCTCGAACCAAGTTAACGTAGTGTTGTTGCCACAGTGGCCAGGATTTTGCCACGTATATGTTCAGAGACTTGTCCTTGGTTGGGTCAAACAGCAGTCCCTTGCCCTTCGCCAAGCGCTTCTGTTGGGCAGCGTGCGCGGCTAAGACGCGAGCAGTGGTTGTCTTGACGTATTCGGATGTCGCCTGAAGTTGACTGCTGGGCTCAACAGCCCGAGGGAAGCTCTCGAGTTGGATTGTAGATGGCTGTAAGGCGTAGGGTTAGCATAATTCCGACCGCGGAGGGAAGTACACAAGAATGGCATTGCTCGTTTTGTGCGATGATTGACTTGCCTTCAGCAAAACGTCTCTCCAGATGTAGTCTGCCCAATGCGGGGCGAAAATGCTCACCAAGAGCGCTTGGGACTCAGCATAGTAACGCACGCAATCATGGTGCATTCCAACCGACGCTGCCTGGGTAGCGGCACGGTAGCTGTCGCGAGCCGCAGTAAAGTCATAGAATCCGCACTTTAGTGCCGCCTTGAAGCTGGTCCTGGCTCACTGTCAGTGCCAAACTCTTCCGGGGTGGCTGCTGGAACTCACAGTTTGTATGCTTGAATAGTCTGACTGATCAGCATGTTCATGTCGTTCATGAACAGCGAGTCCCAGAAGACCATTTCCCCGGTCCTCTGGATAGAATCGACATCCTCTATTTTTCCTGCTGCTCGAACTTGACAGAAATCCTCCTCTGGCCCCAATAGCCGCGCTTGTTGGATGGCATTCTCAATCCACCGCTTCAGCTCAAAGAGCTTCAGAATGGTGGCATTGGCGGTTGTCTCCTCAAAGTTGGCATCATCTATACCATCTGAACCATCGGCGAGGGCAATTCGAGTGGCATCTGCGCCGAACTTCTGCACTGCGCTGGTAAGGGTGAGAAAGTTTCCGGTGCTCTTGCTCATTTTGTCGCCATTCAACATCAGGTGGCCGTTGAGCCTGATGGCCCTTGGAAGACAGCTGGGCGCTTGTTTGCCCCATATGGCTTGGTGAACGTAGAGGAAGAAGACCAGGTGGTTGTTGACCAGATCTTTCCCGCTGATACGGACATCCACTGGGTACCAATAAGTAAATTCCCTCCTCATGGCATCCAGGGTGGTTTTCGAAACATCGCTCTGTACTTCGTCGGCAAGGGCGAAGATGTAATCCCACACATCATCAGTCATCTGTGAAACTGTGATGTTGGCAATCCCAGGTCGCTGCCCATAAATGTCGGAGTGCAAGAAATGCGCGACCGTGTAGTATGCCATGTAAATGGCAGAATCCGAGAGTCCCTCTACCATTTGAGACGAATCCCAGGGCAACTTCGTCCCGAGACCATATTGGCGTGTTACCGACCACTCTCTCATCCACCCGAACGTCCTACCCAACAAGATTAGCACTCTTTGTTCTCTTTAGGGCATCGGGAGCGCTCTTGGGGTTCAAAATCCGCAACGGCCACAAAGTGGCATAAATAACTCGGATTTAACGTACTGCTCCAGAGAGTGCTTTGTGACGGTGCTGAAACAGTCAAAGCCAAGACCGTCATCGCCGCGGAGGTGTCCCAGAGTCGCCTCCCTCCAGTCCTCGTCCACACCATAGGTCAGGAACCACTGATCAAGAAATGCGGCGACACAGTTATCGCCTGAGCGCGAAACCACAATGCCGTCAGGTTCACAATAGACAAAGGCATCGCCCGAGTCCAAGAGGTTCTGGCGGATCAATGGCTTTGCCTCTTGGACCGGCATCCCAGCAAAGGGTCCAAACACCAGGGTGCCGTGATAGAATCCCGTCTTGTAAGCCAGCTCCTTTGCCTCCAGTAACTGTCGCTCGTCCTTGGGCGAGTTGATCTTCAGCTTCTTGACGAGGGTCGGGGCGATCGTGTTCCCGTACTCAGGCGTGTCAATGATGGGCAAGATATCCTGACACACCCACTGCGGATCGATACCGTAGAATCCTGCCTTTTTGGACAACTCCAATGTCATCGCATAATCATCTGGACTGTCCGACGGCACCGAAGTGACGAAGCCGCTTCCTTTTGTCTCCTTGATGGTATCCATGGGAAGGACGTACAAAGTGCCCCTGGCACTGAGCGGCGCGCGGACAACCGAGCCAACCAGATCGGAGCCACTGATCTCCATGATCTTCGGAACAACCCCCCACTCAGGGAAGATGCCTTGAAAAGCCATGTTACGCGCTGACCTGCTTGTTGCAAGATAGAAGGCAGTCTCCGAGACCTTGAAGACGCCATACGAGATGCTGGGTGAGACGAAGAGGTTTGTCTGTCCATACATGGTCTCCGGTCGCAGAGTTGCTGGAATCAGGAAGACGTCGGCGTCGCTTGGGATGCTGCCGCTTGACGAGACAACATCCTGGGCTGATTCCGACCAGCGCACTACCTTGCACTTCAAACCGAGATACTCCTGGGTCAGGATACCCTCACCGGAGGCGCGATCATGGTCCAGACAAGGCTGACCATCCTTCGGAGAATAGACCGTGTATCGCTTTCCGAATCGGATTTTCCCGAGGCTCTTGAGCCGTCGCATCTGCCAACGGACGAAGGAGTCGTAGTATCCGTTGGCATCGGTTGTGATGAAGCTGCGACGCCAATCGATTCCGCAGCCAAACTCGGTGAGGTGTTGCTGCCAGAGCTGGGGGAAATAGTGCAGCCAGTATTTGGCATCGGCAAACTTGTGGATTTCCTCGCGGGCAATTCCCAGAGAGAGCATGACTTGGAATTGATACTTTGCCTTCGTCGTTTTCAGTGCAGCCTTTCCTGTCATATGGTGAGAAACGGAGACGAGTTTAGGGCCTGGCCAAGCCCATACCTTTCTTTACATTCGCGAACTTGGTGACGTCCTCTCGGGGCCGGGGCTGGGCCTCAGCGGCAGTTGGTGATGGATCGGAGGCGTCGCTTTCATTGTATCCGGTGAACGTCTCCCCGAACATAGCCATCTCGTTTGCAAGTTTGTCGGCGCAAGCCTTGATGGGCATGCCGGTTGCGTGATACCCTTGCGGATACAGGGTGTTCTTGCCCTCGGCTCTCGCAGCACGAGTTGCAAAGTCGACTTTAGAGACGGTGAACCCGTGACCTAGATGGGGAACTCCATTCACATAGCTAAAGATGGGTTAGCAAACGGGGAACGGAACCGTGGAGCTGTGAAAACCTGCGGATATGCCATGGTGCCTGAAAGTACGTTAGCGTCAGTGTTGGACAGAAGCGGTGGGACGGACTGGATATCTCACCGAAGAACTTGGGCGCCTTGAGCCACAGCTCCTCGACTGGAACCGAGTCCAGGGGATACGCCGCGCAGGACGGCGCATCGGACTCGAAGACTTTCTCTTGCTCCCAGAGTTTCTGGTATTTCCGCTCAATGGCTCGGAGAGCATCCCTCTTCTCGGTCTGCGAGCGGGGTGAGATATTGTCAAGACGATCGGACTAGGATCACCATACGTTCTCAATCTTCATCGTGCCATGCGAGTTCGCGTTTGCATCCATGGCTGGAGCGGTAGCAGCCGCGATTGGCTTGGTACCCATTGCTCTGGGAGATGGCCAGGCCTCACCCGAGACAGCTCGAAAACTGCAGCGCAGAGCTTATAATGCACCAACCGACACTTTGCTTCCAGCGAGTGCCTAGGTTATGTGTTGTGTTCTGGCGCAAGCTTGACAACGACAACGAGACTGAAATGGGTTGTGCTGGTGGGCGTAGAAAGTCCCAAGCCTTGACTCACCCGGTGTGGCACGTTGGATTGACTGACACGGGAAGGAGGGCGGAAAGATAAACTCGCCGCTTTCCAATTATGGTCCCGCCCACGCACCTCAGCGCCGGGGGGCAATCAGTGGAATATTGTCTGAATCTCCATTTGTGTGCATTGTCCCATACAAAATCCTCATGATCCAACATTGTTCAAAGGCCCAAGGAGTCGATTGTTGGCGTCTGGTTCTGTCAGGTAATTACGAGGATGTATTGTGTAACATGATGTATTTTGTATGGATTTGATTCAGTGTCAGCCAAGACGTCTCACCAACAGCGAAACCTTCAGGAATGCCCAGTATCCGAGGATATTATCTATCAAATATGCGAAGATGCACAGCCCAGAGTCTATATCTCCTCCACGTGCACCGAGATATGACCAGATCCTAAGGGGAAAACGATACCAAGAGACCTCTATCAATCTCAGACCCTTTTTTCTCAATAGCCAACTCTCCCAGCGAGCTGGACCGGCCCAGGACCGCTCCTCTCGGCCCTTGGAGATTGTCGACCAAGATCCGAAACGCAAGGCGCGCGTCTCCCGGCATCCGTCCGCTCTTACTACAGTAGCCTCAGCGCCGTACGGATAGCTCCTATATAGTTTCAACAAGAAGACCACACCATCACATACGACCATACCTACTAGAAAGCTTGGGATCCCGTCCGCTCTCCCCGAAATAAGCTAGTAAGGGCCAGACCAGTAGTTGGGTCGGTGACGACCAGCGAATCCCTGGTGTTGTATGTTTTTTTCTTTGCTTCGAGTTTTGCTCCATCACGAACCTTGGCAGGGGTTTTGGTGACAATGTTGTTCCACCCATTCAGGGGTTCAGGGGGCGGTTGGGAGGATCCATCAAGCAACCCTAACCCTACTGACGCGTACCGATCATTCTGCACGAGGGGGATCGTTGCCGGAGCTGCATCCGAGAACCCTTGAGGCTCTGTCCTCCGTATCGCCGGGAATATCAAGCCAGCGTTTTCACTATCGAAGATGAAGCGGGTTTTTCCTCGGCCTGCGGGAGGACGAAGAGAAGACGAATAAGGTTGTGGTGGGCCCCACATGAACAGCGATGATGTGGTTCTTGCCTGAGCACGTCATCCGAGCTAACAGATTTCTGGGGCTTCAGAACAGGGACAAGAAAGCCTCTGGTTTTCGCCATCTGGGCCTGGCATTGACTCAACGCCCCTCCTGATGCCGTAAGCAGCAACACCCTGCCTCCGATTTGATCGCCGGTAACTTCGGGCTACTGCAGTTCACCTGCACACACACCTTCGGTATGCGTCTGGCTGGTGACGCTCGGGAAGGGAAGCGACCGGGTCCGGGGAGGCACTGTGGTGGGTTGTGAGTTGTTGAGTCGATATCCTGCGCTTAGGTGAGGTGTCCGGCAGAATGGGAAATAGACCACCACCGAAACTTTCCGCATGGATAACGCGGCGAGGATGGGAAGGGTCAGATGAATGCCGCCCCCTCACCCTTGTGTCAGGTCCCGGGTGCCAACAATGTCACTCAGGAGAGACACCTCTCCACTGCCGGTGAAAGGATGAACGCCGTTACCGGGGCCCTCGCAGGTGCTGGTCAAGTCGCGGTCCTTCGGTCCGTTACAATGCCCGCCCCTCTATCGCCAATGGCTCGTAACGGAAATCTGGGGGTACCCGCGGAGACGGGAACGCGGCAAATCTGGAACATCCAGGTGCTTTATATACCTTGGCCCTGACAGGCACCTTTTCCTTCCGAAGGGTCCCCTCGTCCTCCTCCACATCGGTCTTTTTTCCCCTTTACCTCTTCGATACCCAGTTGCTTCAGTTTGCGGAACTGCGCCCTTTTGTTGCACGGCGGCGCCTCGAATTCCCTCGGACTAAAAATCACCCACACACACACGCGCGCAAACATGGCGAATTCTCCCCACGGCGGCGTCCTCAAGGACCTGATCGCCCGCGATCTGCCCCGCCATTCCGAGCTTGCCGCCGAGGCTGAGACTCTGCCGGCGCTGCTCCTCAGCGAGCGCCAGCTCTGCGATCTCGAGTTGATCCTCAATGGCGGTTTCTCGCCGCTTGAAGGTTCGTTGAGAAACCAAAACCCCCACCTTCCGAGAAGGCTCTGGCCGGGCTGGAAATCTTGGTGCTGATGGTGGGGTTCGCATCAACAACCCCGCCATCGCCTGCCCCTCGCTTCCACCCTCAATCCACGTGCCGCAAGACGCAACACAGGCGCAAGAGCTGACCAGTCCGCCGGAATGCAGGTTTCATGACCGAGCAGGACTACAATGGGTACGTCTCCGCGACACAACGAGCAATTGGGCTTTTCGTGCTAAGACATGGCTTTCCAGCGTCGTCAAGGAGAACCGGCTCGCCGGCGGCGCGCTCTTCAGCATGCCCATCACCCTCGACGTGGGCCAGGACACCATCGACGAGCTTTCCCTCAAGGCCGGCGCGAGGATAACGCTGCGCGATTTCCGTGACGACCGTAACCTGGCCATCTTCACCGTCGAGGACGTTTACCAGCCCGACAAGTAAGCCAAGCCAACCCGCCAAGGGTCGCGTCATCGCGCGGCCGAATGGCACGCGCAGAATACTGACCTGGGCACCACAGGACCGTCGAGGCCAAGGAAGTCTTCGGAGGCGACGAGGAACACCCCGCGGTCCGCTACCTCTTCGACACTGCCAAGGAGTTCTACGTCGGCGGCAAGCTCGAAGCGGTCAACAGGCTGCAGCACTATGACTTTGTCGAGCTGCGATGTGAGTCGCTCCTCTGCATCGACCCGCGCTCGAGACGAGACTAACCGCAGCCAAGACACCCCCTCGGAGCTCCGCGCTCACTTCGACAAGCTCGGCTGGGCCAGAGTGGTGGCCTTCCAGACCCGCAACCCCATGCACCGCGCGCACAGAGAGCTGACGGTCCGCGCTGCTCGCTCGCACCATGCCAACGTCCTCATCCACCCCGTCGTCGGCCTGACGAAGCCCGGTGACATCGACCACTTCACCCGCGTCCGCGTGTACAAGGCTCTCCTGCCCAGATACCCCAACGGCATGGCCGTCCTCGGCCTGCTGCCGCTGGCCATGCGCATGGGCGGCCCGCGCGAGGCCATCTGGCACGCCATCATCCGCAAGAACCACGGCGCCACGCACTTCATCGTCGGCCGCGACCACGCCGGCCCCGGCAAGAACAGCAAGGGCGTCGACTTCTACGGCCCCTACGACGCTCAGTACGCGGTCGAGAAGTACCGCGACGAGCTCGGCATCGAGGTGGTTCCCTTCCAGATGATGACGTACCTGCCCGACAGCGACGAGTACGCCCCCGTCGACCAGATCCCCCAGGGCGTCCGGACGCTCAACATCTCCGGCACGGAGCTGCGCTCGCGGCTGCGCAGCGGGCGTGAGATCCCCGAGTGGTTCTCGTACCCCGAGGTCGTCAAGGTGCTCCGGGAGTCGCACCCGCCGAGGTCGCAGCAGGGCTTCACCGTCTTCCTGACTGGCTACCAGAACAGCGGCAAGGACCAGGTCGCGAGGGCGCTCCAGGTCACGCTCAACCAGCAGGGCGGCCGCTCCGTGTCGATGCTGCTGGGCGAGACGGTCCGGCACGAGCTGTCTTCGGAGCTCGGCTTCAGCCGCGAGGACCGCGACAAGAACATCGCTCGCATCGCCTTTGTCGCCTCGGAGCTGACGAGGTCCGGCGCGGCCGTCATCGCGGCGCCGATCGCCCCCTTCGAGCAGGCGCGGTCGCACGCCCGCGAGCTCGTCGAGAAGTACGGCGACTTCTACCTCGTCCACGTGGCGACGCCGCTCGAGTACTGCGAGAAGACGGACAAGAGGGGCATCTACCAGAAGGCGCGCGCCGGCGAGATCAAGGGCTTCACCGGCGTCGACGACCCGTATGAGGCTCCCACCAAGCCCGACCTGGTGGTCGACTTCGAGAAGCAATCCGTGCGCTCCATCGTGCACCAGATCGTCCTGCTCCTCGAGGCCAAGGGTCTCCTGGACAGGTTCTAGGCGTAGGCGGCTGGCCGGCTGGCAGGTGGATGGGAGTGTGAGGTGAGCGCCAAGGTGCCCCTCCACGAGCGGGGGTGATGGCGAGTGTCGACTCGTAGGAAGTCGAAGCTGCGTTCGGTCCGTGTTCGGGATTCGAGCGGGCAGTCGAGGAGCCGAAGATGCGGAGTTTGGATTACTTGGCGTACTACAAGCGAAAATGGTGGAATAGGAACGGATAGAATGCAATGGTTTCAAGCTAAGGCCTGCCTGTGCTGGACGAAGTGAGTGAATACGGGACGCACACACAAGACAGGATTCACGTTGCGTCAAGGTGTTTCTATTCCCGGCTGGCGGTTGTAAGGCGCAACGTGATTGGACGCCTCACCCGCATCCTGCGGGCAAACCCAGCGCGTAACGTGAGGTCGCATTTGCTGCTGGCCAAAGAGGAGCAGTCAACCAAGTTGGGTGCCGAAGCAAATCCTCTGCCCCTCTGCCCCTCTTCTCAGGTCCCGGTTCGAAAAACCGACGATTTTCGGGACAAGGGCAGCCGATGATTGTGTATTGATTGCCGTTGTTGGTGGCGCTGCATGGCGGCAACGTGTGGAATTCCGTCGAGTTTCCGTTGAGTGAGACAGCTGAGGAGGGCCAAGAACAAGATGCCAGTGCGAAATGACGGGCAGCGAGGGCAGCGACCGAGTTGCCACTCCGACCGCTCAGCAAGACAGTGGGCCGCGGCGGACAACAGCGGGCACCCACAGTGGGCTTCGGGCCGTCGAACACATCATACAGTGGGCCATCGTGAAAAATACACACTGTCCCCCGCGGCCATGCAAGCCATCAACGAATGGGGAAAATGGCTCGACCGCACAGTGCCCAGCCGTCGCCCTAGACGCCTGGCACGAATCACACTGCGCTGCCCAATGGCCATCATCACCGCCCAATACCCTGCACTGCAGAAGCGGGCAGTGACTCGAGGCGGGAATGGGATGGGCCGTTTTAGGCATGATCCCGTCAGCCAAAGCTCTCCAAGCTCCCATCTGATCCTTGATCTTTGTATCGGCCACTTCGTGCCTGGTTTCCCAGAATAAACCAGCCCAGCCAGCGCTTCTGCACCTCGTTGCATTCACACGCACACACGCCATCGCCGGGCGTCTCGAAACTCTCTCCTCCAGACTCCCAAGCTGAGGCTCTCCCACTGCAGAGACTGCGTACAGCTCTCTGGTTGGTCCCGGCATTTACAAACGCCGACCAACACCTCGCCGGTTTCCCGCCTGCGCCGCATCCCACACTGTGCGTGCGAGTGTGTGTGTAGGAGTGTGTGTCTGCCCGGTTATTGCAGCCGCAGCCGCACCACCTTCCCGTCTCGAGGACGGGCGACTTGACCTGACATGGTCCATCATGCCGTCCTCTAGAGATCGCGATGCCGATGTCGACGTCGCTGACGACCGCCCGCGCGAGAAACCGCACCGATCCAAATCCGAACGCAAGGACCGAGACCGAGATCGAGACCGAGATCGAGAGAAGGACAGAGACCGGGAAAGGGACCGAGATCGAGACAGAGACCGGGACCGGGACAGAGACAGAGACAGAGACAGAGACAGAGACAAGGACAAGGACCGGGAGAAGGACAAGGACCGCAGAAGAGAGAGGGACAGAGAACGGGACCGCGATCGAGACCGAGACCGCGACCGTGATACCGACCGGGACAAGGACTCCCTCTTGTCGTCCTCCCACCGCCACTACCACCGGTCCTCGAGGTCTTCTAAGCTGAGACCGACCGACAGCGAGACACATTCTCGATCACATCGACGCAAGACAAGAGACACGGAACGAGAAGACATGGACAACAAGTCGGAAGCCACGCGGTCCATGACAGACCTGGTGCCGGAGCTGGCGAGGGGCATGCAGAGCGAGCGGGGGAGCATCCCGTATCCATCGTTCAGCAAGGCGCACAGCAAGGAGGCGCTCCATAGCAAGGAGGATCTCTCGGCGCCTGCTGGCCGGCGGACCGACCCACTCACTCCCGAAGCTACGGATCTCGGCAGCAGCGAGATGAGGCGGTCCAAGTCGGCCGACTCCCCACCGGTAGCCCGCAAGACCTCCGCGACGCGGCAGGAAGAACCCCGCCAGGATGACCGCCCACCGTCGCCCCCCGAGACCGACCTGTCGGCCCAGAAACCGAGACCGGAAACCCCAGTCTCGGTGAAGGAGGCAGATCTCCCAGACACGAGGCCTTCGTCAAGGGGATCGTGGGTCTCGAGGTCCACGTCCAAGCATGAATCCAAGTCCAGGATCTCGAAGACATCCAGCCAGGCGACATTTGTCATGCGGCCAGCCCCCTCGGTCAGGGTACCTCGTGGCGGCGAAGGATCCCGAGTAGCCAAATCCGAGATAACGAACCCATCCACCATCGAACCAGGTTCCGCCGCAACGGCTCTCCCCCGCCGGAGTGCCTCCGTGGCCCAGCATTGGCCCACCGACACAGCCGACTCCTCCCCCGAATCAGCGATTGACGTCTCTCCCAGAACCCCTACACACACACCTCAGTTCCCGCCACCGCCGCCGATATCCGAAGAGAAGAATCACTACTCGACGTCCGATGTCCCTACTCCTTCCGCAACACCGGCATTCTTCCCGGGGCCGCCTCCGCCTCCCCCACCGCCGCCACCGCCGCCGGCACTCAACCTCCAAGAGGTGCCGCGGGTGGACTACCTCCTGCAAAACGGAGGCTTGCCACAGCCTGTGCCGAGGACATTCCTCTCGGCTTTGCCGCGACAAAACGGCACGCGACCCTCCAACCCGCCGCTCCAGGGCGCCGACACCCTCTTCGCGCCCTTCTTCAACCTCCTCAACCAATACCAGACGGTGATTTCAGGCCACGGCTCCATCGCCGTCGCCACCGGCCATCGGACAGTCGCTCGTCGTCTCCTAGATCGGTTGGAGAGCGTCTTCTCTCGCGACCTCGCGTCCGATGGCTGTCCTTGCATCGTGTGCGAGCACTCAGGGCTCCTCCACAGGGGCCTGGGATGGGGGGAGGTGCTGGAGCGGGTGAGCGGGAGAGTTGAGTTGCCGCAGTGGCCACCCTTTGATTTCTCTCTCCTGAGCTCCAAGGCCGTCGAGGACCTGGCGGACGTCCCACCGCGGCCGTCATCACCGGTCAAGATGGATCCGGACATTGCCGAGGAGTTTAGGGAGCACTACCTCCGCCAAACCAAGCGAGTCCGGGCAGCAGTCGACAAGTGGATGGTCAACTGCGAAAAAACGGCTGCTCCGCCGCCGCAGGACGTCGACGACGAGACCCTCGCCTTCGCCATCCTCACCAACCTTGAGCAGGAGGACCGGCCGTACTTCAACGCCCTGCTCGCCGGCGCGCGCGAGCTGCAGTCGGCGATGCGCGCTCCCACGCCGGTCCGCCGGCCGCGCAACGACTTCATCGTCAAGTCGGGTCTGTCCCTCCAGCGGCTCTACCGCCTCCACCAGGCCCCCCGCGACGCCGAGACCACAGTCTACCTCGTCAAGAACCCGGGTGCACACGACCTCCTCTACACCATCTCCGACATCAGCGTCTCGGAGTGGGAGATCCTCACCTCGGGCCGCTTCGACGGCTTCCTCTGGTCGGGCGCTGAAGACGACAACATCGGGTTCGGCGACAGCGTCTCCCGCCTCGCCACCCCGGCAAGCGGCATGTTCCCGCCCTCGCGCCTGATGAGCCCAGCCGGCGGCCGCGTCCCGCAAGCCGTTGGCGGCCTCCCCAACGTCATGTCCCGCACCACCACCCCCTTCGGCCCCTTCTCCCGCGGGCCCACCCCGGCCTCCTTTATCAGCGGCGTCTCGGCCGCGTCGTCGTCCTTCCCGTCCCCGCGCGGCGGCGCCGTCACCCACGACGAGGAGACCGAGGTCGCCGCGCTCGCCGAGCTGGAGCGCGAGATCTTCAACGGCATGGAGGCGCTCGAGGACGCCTTCGAGAAGCTGCACGAGCAGGCCATGTCGGTGCGCGACGGGCTGCGCAAGCGCGGCGCCGCGCTGCAGATGAGCCTGCAGCAGCGCCGCGGCGGCATGGGGCTGGCCGGGAGAGGCATCGACGTGCTGCCGCTGTCCGGGTCGAGCGGCGTGTATGACCGCCCCGCGTGGGCGGACGAGGAGAGCCTGGATGGCGCGGATAGTGAGTGGGGCGGGGATGATGTCAGTGAGCTGGCGCCGGATGACTCGGCGAGTCAGGTTAGTAGTAACCGGCTCAGGCGGCCCAAGAGGAGGAGAGAGAGGGCTACGCCGGCGCCGATTGAGGAGGAGGATGAGGCCTGAGGGGATGGTTCATGGTTGGGAGGACGGGTGGCCATGGATTTTGTCGTTTCTGCGTCAAGCGACTGTTTGGTTTACTTTTGAAACGTTGGCTGGGCTGCTTTTGGTGATTTGATCTCTCCTCTTTGGGGGGTGGCTGGGCGTCAGAGATACCTCCTTTTGTTTTGATTTCTTGCTTTGGGTTGATTTTTTTATGTTCCTCTCTACTCTTGAGAACGGCAAGGGTCTGACTACCTAGTATGGGGAATGGAACTGGATCTTGATCTGAGTGCACTTGGTTCGAAGGAAAGGAGAAGAAGACAGACCCTGGTGGAGTGTTCATCCCAGCAGTTGGCTGGCCTTCTGTATGAGCTCGACGACATATGAAATTGACAACATCCCGACCGGCTGATTGTGGCCGATGCCTAAGAAGTCTTGCAAGAGAATCGCTGATCAGAAGTTGCGCCAGCAGCCCCGCTTTTATTTGTTGAAGAGAGATGATGGTGTTTGTCGTGATAAAGGGATGGGGGTCTTCTGAGAAAGAAAAAAAAAAAGGAAAGGAAAAAGTAAAAAGAAATAAAAGGAGAAAAAAAGGAGAAGAGCAAGAAAGATAGAGATAAATGAAAGGAACAAAAGAAGGAGAGAAAGGAAAGAAAAGATAAAGAAAGAGAGAGAAGAAAAGAGGAAAGTCACCGGCTACTCTAGAGCCTGGGAAAAGGCAAGGAAGTGGGAAGGTAGCAAAATGGGTGGCCGTGGCTATCTGTCGGACACCAGCCCCCTGGAAACAGCCGCCAACCTGACCACCCACCAGGAGAAGTCGTTCACACTGCAAATAAACAACAGTCAAGTAGGTAGCCGGGTGTGCATTGCCTGGTGGTTGCCTTCAGCTTCCTGTTCATCCAGGTCTCTCCCTGCCATCGAGCCACCGGTGGACAGCCCCTATAAACGGAGAGGTGAATCGTTGTCCGTATGGTTGAGGTTAGGAGGGATAAAAGGGATGTTGTTGTTGACCATCTTCTCTATTTGTCGGTTAGATTCATGGAGTGATGTAGTCGTAGAGTTGGTGCCCATGAACTTGCTCCTGGCTCACATCACATCACATCACATCACATCACACGTATAATTCTGGCGCTGCTATTGCACGGCAGCTGTCTTGAAAGCTGGAGAGTTTGTGATGCAAATTTCTGTTGCTGAGTGCGGATAGCCAAGCATATTGGGGCATTGTTTATTATCTGACACATTCTTCTCTTCTGTACGTTGGGTGTTTGAGGACATCTTGATCAAAAGATAGGCGTGGTAGTCTTGGATGTCGCTCACGGGGGGCTGCGGAAGCATGGAGGGACACACACTCTCACCACCTGCAGCAGTTGCAGCGTGCTATCATTGAAGCGGATAAGACTGAAGCAATTTGGCTGAGCTTGCAATTGCATCATGGCCATTGAGGGCAAGCAAATGTAACATGCGTTGAGGATGGTGTCTCCTGACTGTCCAAGGTGCCCCCAGACATCAACTTCCCCTTTATCACGACAAACACCATCATCTCTCTTCAACAAATAAAAGCGGGGCTGCTGGCGCAACGGTAGCGCGTTCGACTCCAGATCGAAAGGTTATCCGTTCAAATCGGGTGTGGCTCATGCTC
>OUNM010343818.1_pt1 | contig 84170 bp, 79 predicted proteins | sample 1769961 | NCBI WGS metagenome assembly OUNM01 (sample SAMEA3914820, study PRJEB12502) | metagenome | biome: forest; material: soil | place: USA | collected 2012-03-12 | depth 0.3 m
CGGGCATCTTGGCGCCGCCTACGAAGTTGCCGAGCGCAACCACGGTGACGACTGGACCCGGAACCTCAGCGGGGCCCGCGACCTTTCGCCGTCCAGGCGGAAGGTTGGAATCCAGGCCGTGACGGAGGAGCGCCGCCCGTCCCGGCCTCGCGCAAGCACGGACGCGCAAAAGAGCGAAGCGGTCAACGAACTCATTTCACCCACGCAATCGCCGCCGCGATCACCGTCAACACGATGCTGCTGCCCAATGGCACGAACCAAGTCCGCCCCGCGAACCGGAACCGCAGGTCGCCCGGCAGCCGCCCCAGCCCGAACTTCGACAGCCAATCCCCGAACCGGTTGAACACCAGCACGGTCAGCAGCAGGATCAGCAGCCAGCGCATCGCGCCCCCTGCCGTGGCGGCAGATCACAGGGCATGCGTGCGGTCGCCTTCGCGGCAGCCGATCGGCTCGAATGCGCTGTCGCGGCCCAGCACGATCACCTTGAAGAGCTCGCCCATCTCGTGTTCCTGGATCAGCTTCTGGGCCATCGCGCGTTCGGCCAGGGAGGCGCCCGCCAGCGCGTCCACCAGCCCGCAGTTGATCAGGAAGCGGGCCTGCGACGTGTAGCCCAGCACCGACAGGCCCGCGTCCTGCGCAGCCAGCGCGATGCCCGTGAAGTTCACGTGGGCCGTGATGTCCTTGTCGCCCACCGACACCAGCGGGTCGGTGTCGGCCAGGTGGCCTTGGTGGCACATCAGCGTGCCGCCCTCGCGCTGCGGGTGGTAGTACTCGCGCTCGGGGAAGCCGTAGTCGATGAGGACCGCCGCGCCGTGCACCAGGCGCTCTGCCAGGCTGGTGACGAAGGCTTCCGCCTGCGGGTGGATCTCGGTGACGGTGCCGTCGGCGAACGGGTGGTCGGGCATCGCCAGGGCCTCGGCGGCGCGGCCCAGGTCGGCGAGCGCGAGCGGCGTGTCGCGATCGGCGAAGCGGAAGCCGCCGTCGGGCGAGACCGCCACGCCGCGCTCGTGCCAGGCGTCGGCCCGGCGCACCACCAGGCGCACGGGCATGGCGTCCAGCACCTCGTTGCCGATCACGACGCCGGCCAGCCATTCGGGCCAGGCGTCCAGCCACTGCACGCGGTCGCCGAACCGTGCCAGGCGGGCCTGCTGGCGCTGCCGCAGCGCGCCCGACAGCTCGACGATGGTGTAGCGCACCCCCGCCAGCTCGTCGTCCGGCTCGGTGGCGCCGGCGGCGTCCAGGGCGTCCAGCACCTGCTCGGCCAGGGCGCCGCTGCCCGCGCCGAACTCGACGATGTCACGGGTTCGCGTGGCCTGCAGCGCCTGGCGCACCTGGACGGCCAGGGCGCGGCCGAAAAACGGCGACAATTCGGGGGCCGTGACGAAATCGCTGCCGCCGCGCGGGTCCAGGCCGAAGATGCGCCGCCCGCCGCTGTAGTAGCCCAGGCCCGGCGCGTACAGCGCCTCGGCCATGAACGCGTCGAACGGCAGCCAGCCGCCCGCCCCGGCGATGCGCCTGGCTATCCGCGCCGCCAGCGCCGCGGATGACGCCGCCAACCCCGTGCCCGGCCCCCACGGGGCGCCACCGGCCCCGTCCGCGGGGCTGCCTTGATCCTGCATCCCGCAAATTGTAGGGACCTTCCGCCGATGCCCACCGCCACCCGCGACACCCCCCGCACCGCCCCGCGCGCCGAGATGGCCCCGGGCGGCGTGGCCGTGGCCGTCGGCGTTGCGGACGCCGCCACCGGCGCGGCCGTGGTGCTCGATCCGCTGGCCCGGGAACACCCGCAAGCCGTGGCCCGGCCAGCGGCGCACCGCCCCGTGGCGCTGGTCACCGGCGGGGCGCGCCGCATCGGCCGCGCCATCGCGCAGGCCCTGGCCGAGGGCGGCTTCGACATCGCGCTGCACTACCGCCAGTCCGAGGCCGACGCCGAGGCGGCCGCCACCGAGCTGCGCGCGCTGGGGGGCCGCGTCGTCACCCTGGGCGCCGACCTGGACGACGCGGACGCCGCCCGCGCGCTGGTGGGCCGCGCCGCCGCGGCCCTGGGGCGCGTGGACGCGGTCATCAACAACGCATCCCGCTTCGAGTACGACAGGCCGGGCGACTTCCAGCCCGCGCTGCTGCAGGCCCTGCTGGCCGCCAACACCGCCGCGCCGATCCTGCTGGCCGAGGCGCTGGCCGCGCAGGTGGCCGCGCAGCCGCCCCTGGCGGCTGGCACCGACGGGGGCCGGGTGGCCGTCCCGGGCAGCGCCCCGGACGGCGCCACGGGCGCTTCCCGTCCGGCCATCACGCCCTGCGTGGTCAACCTGCTGGACCAGAAGCTGGCCAACCCCAACCCCGACTACCTGTCGTACACGCTCACCAAGGCCGCGCTGGCGCACGCCACCACGCTGCTCGCGCAGGCGCTGGCGCCCGCGGTGCGCGTGTGCGGCGTGTCGCCCGGCATCACGCTGGTGTCCGGCCCGATGAACGACGCCGAGTTCGGCACGGCCCACGGCATGTCCGCGCTGGGCCGCTCCTCCACCCCGGAAGACGTGGCGCGCGCCGTGCGCTTCCTGCTCGAATCCCCGGCCATCACCGGCGTCGACCTGCTGGTGGACGGCGGCCAGCACCTCACCGCGCAGCCGCGCGACGTGCTGTTCCTGGCGCGCGACGCCGCCGGCCCGAAGCCCTGATCCATCGCCCTGCCCACGCCCATGCACAGCCTCCTCTCCCACCCGCGCCTGATGGATTGCCGGCGCCTGTTCCTCGCCAACTACGAGGTGTGGATCAACATCGGCGTGCACGACTTCGAGAAGAAGGGCGAGCAGCGCGTGCTGATCAACGTCGACCTGTACGTGCCGCTGGCGCGCTCCACGCCGCGCCAGGACCAGCTGGGCGAGGTGCTCGACTACGATTTCATCCGCCGCACCATCGCGTCGCGCGTCTCGCAGGGCCACGTGCACCTGCAGGAGACGCTGTGCGACGACGTGCTGGCCCTGATGCTGGCCCATCCGGACGTCCGCGCCGCGCGCGTGTCGACGGAGAAGCCCGATGTGTACCCCGACTGCGAGTCGGTCGGGGTGGAAGTGTTCGGAATCCAGGAAGAGCAAGCCCCGTGAGCCTCGACGCCCGCCCCGAGGACCTCCTCGACCCCGCCACGGCCGCCACGGCCGTCCCCATGACCGATGCCGCGACCGCCAGGCGCGCCGCCCACGAGGCCAACAAGCTGTCCAAGCGCCTGCACCGCCAGGTGGGCCAGGCGATCATCGACTTCAACATGATCGAGGCCGGCGACAAGGTGATGGTGTGCCTGTCCGGCGGCAAGGACAGCTACGCGATGCTGGACGTGCTCATGTCGCTGCAGAAGCGCAGCCCCGTGCCGTTCGAGCTCATCGCGGTCAACCTGGACCAGAAGCAGCCCGGCTTCCCGGCCGACGTGCTGCCGCGCTACCTGACCGAGGTGGGCGTGCCGTTCCACATCGAGAACCAGGACACCTACTCGATCGTCAAGAGCCACATCCCCGAGGGCCGGACGATGTGCTCGCTGTGCTCGCGGCTGCGCCGCGGCATCCTGTACCGCGTGGCGGGCGAGCTGGGCTGCACCAAGATCGCGCTGGGCCACCATCGCGACGACATCGTGGTGACGATGCTGATGAACATGTTCTTCGGCAGCCGCCTGAAGGGCATGCCGGCCAAGCTGGTGAGCGACGACGGGAAGAACGTCGTCATCCGCCCGCTGGCCTACGTGGCCGAGCCCGACCTGGAACGCTGGGCGGCGCACCGCCGGTTCCCGATCATCCCGTGCACGCTGTGCGGCAGCCAGCAGAACCTGCAGCGCGTGGTGATCAAGAAGATGATCAACGAATGGGAGCGCGACTACCCCGGCCGCATCGAGAACATGCTCACGGCGATGGGCAACATCACGCCGTCGCACATGATGGACCGGAACCTCTTCCCCTTCGCGACGATCCGACCCTCGGGGCGTCCCGAAGCCGACGGCGACATCGCGTTCGACGAGGACGACTCCTGCGGCAGCGCGGGCGCGTCGTCCCAGCCCGCCGTGGTGCGCTTCACGCCTCCCGGCGGGTAGCCTTCAGGCCGGCGTCAGGCGCGCCGGCTGCCCGTCCAGTGGCCCGCTCCTACACTCTCGCCGAGCGGGCTGGAGGTTCCGCCATGACACACATCCCGATCGCATTTCCGTCCCGTGCCGCCGCTGCCGTGGCCGCCGTCGCCGTCCTGACGCTGGCCGCCGGCTGCGCCACGCTCAACGCCGTCGACAGCGACGTCAGCAGCTACGGCGACTGGCCCGCCGGCAAGGCGCCCGGCACGTACGCGTTCGATCGCCTGCCCTCGCAGTCCGCGCACCCCGAGCGCCAGGCCCAGCTGGAGCAGGCCGCCGGCGACGCGCTGGCGCAGGCCGGCTTCCGCCCGGCCGCCGACCCGGCGCAGGCGGACGTGGTGGTGCAGATCGGCGCCCGCATCGAGGTGACCGAGATCACGCCGTGGGCCGATCCCCTCTGGTACCACGGCCCCTGGGGCCCGTGGGGCCCCTACGCACCCGCCTACGTGGCCGGCCCCTACCCGCCGCACTACGGCCTGCGCCCCTACGGGTGGTGGGGCGCGGGGCCCTGGGGAGGGCCGCTCGCCTACGACACCCGCTACACGCGCCAGGTGGCGCTGCTGCTGCGCGACCGCGCCAGCGGCAAGCCGCTGTACGAGGCGCATGCCGAATCCAGCGGCGCCACCACCGGCGGCGACCGCGTCGTGGCCGCGATGTTTGCCGCCACCCTGGCCGAGTTCCCGCGCACCGAGGCCAAGCCACACACGGTGCGCACGGTGCCGATGGCCGAGGCCCCGGCCGCCGCACCGGTGCCCGCGTCGGCGCCGGCCTCCTGATCCTCCTCCCGAAAGGCCCCTGCATGTCCTCGCCCCAAGCCAACAACAAGTCGTACGAGGCCTATGGCCGCTACATGGTCACCCGTGACCGCCTGAACGCCGTCCTGGACGCGGCCATCATCCAGGAGACCCAGATGCGCGTGTCGCACGGCGTGCTGCTGGTGAGCCAGCTCACGCCCAAGGGCCGGCTGGCCGTGCTGCGCGCCATCCTGTCGCAGGCCGGCGGCGAGAAGGCCGACCTGGTGCCGATGCTGGCCGAGATCGCGCAGGAGCTGAAGCACAACGCCGTGGCCGGCGGCATCGCCAGCGTCGCCGAGGGCGGCCTGAACTTCACGCGCACGGACATCGGCGTGCGCGCGCTGGGCTCGGTCACCGGCTATTCCGCCGATGAGATGGCCGAGGCCGCCGACTCGCTGGCCGGCCACGTGGACGCCCTGGCCGAGGCCCTCGGCATCGACGAGGAGGCCCTGGCGCGCCTCACGCGCAGCGTGGGCGAGATGGCCACCCGGAAGACGAAGGACGTGCTGGTCGACGAGGAGTGACGGCACCCGGCCGGGCCCGGCGCCCGGCCCCCGAGCCGCGATAATCCAGGGTCGATCCCGCTTCCCTGGAACTTCCCCATGGCACTCAGTGTCGTCATCATGGCCGCCGGCAAGGGCACGCGCATGCGCTCGGCCCGGCCCAAGGTCCTGCACACCCTCGGCGGGCGCACGCTGCTTGGCCACGTCGTGGCCGCGGCCGAGACCCTCGCGCCCGCGCGCTGCATCGTCGTCACCGGCCATGGCGCCGAGGCGGTGGAGGCCGCGTTCGCCGGCCCGCACCGCGCGTTCGTGCGCCAGGAGCCGCAGCTGGGCACCGGCCACGCCGTGCAGCAGGCCGTGCCCGCGCTGCCGGACGCCGGCACCGTGCTGGTGCTCAATGGCGACGTGCCGCTGATCCGCCCCGAGACGCTGCGCGCCCTCGTGGCGGCGGCCGAGGGCGGCCACCTGGCCCTGCTCACGGTCACGCTGGACGACCCCCACGGCTACGGCCGCATCGTGCGCGACGCCACGGGCGCCCACGTGCACGCCATCGTCGAGGAGAAGGACGCCTCGCCGCTGCAGCGCGGCATCCACGAGGTCTACTCGGGCCTGCTGGCCGCCCCCGCGGCGGCCCTCAAGCGCTGGCTGGCCGGCCTGCGCAACGACAACGCGCAGCGCGAGTACTACCTCACCGACATCGTGGCCGCCGCGGTGGCCGACGGCGTGGCCGTCACCACGGCCTCCGCCGCGGACGAGACCGAGGTGCTGGGCGTCAACAGCCCCGCGCAGCTGGCCGACCTGGAGCGCCGCCTGCAGCGCCGCCATGCCGGCGCGCTGATGGACGCCGGCGTGCGCCTGGCCGACCCGGCGCGCTTCGACCAGCGCGGCACGCTCACCTGCGGCCGCGACGTCGAGATCGACGTGGGCTGCCTCTTCGAGGGCCAGGTCACGCTGGGCGACGACGTGCGCATCGGCGCCCACTGCGTGCTGCGCGACTGCACCATCGCCGACGGCGCCGTGCTGCACCCGTTCACGCACGTCGAGGGCGCCCGCGTGGGCGCGGGCGCGCTGGTGGGCCCGTACGCGCGCCTGCGCCCGGGCGCGGAGCTGGGCGCCGAGGTGCACATCGGCAACTTCGTCGAGGTGAAGAACTCCACCCTGGGCGACGGCGCCAAGGCCAACCACCTGGCCTACCTGGGCGACGCCACCGTGGGCCCGCGCGTCAACTTCGGCGCGGGCAGCATCACCGCCAACTACGACGGGGCCAACAAGCACCGCACCACCATCGGCGCGGACGTGCACGTGGGCTCCAACTGCGTGCTGGTGGCCCCGGTCACGCTCGGCGACGGCGCCACCATCGGCGGCGGCTCTACCATCGCCCGCGAGGCGCCGGCCGGCCAGCTTACGGTGGCGCGCGCCAGGCAGGTGTCGTTCGCCAGCTGGAAGCGGCCCGCCAAGGCGAAGAAGGACTGATGCCGCAGGCCCGGGCGTGACGACCGACGACGGGCCCTCCGGCCGCGCCGGCAGCGCCCCCGCGCCGGCCCTCGACGCGCAGTTTCTGCGCGACACCGCGGAGGCCGGCGTCGGCGCGTTCCTGGCCAGCCGCGCCGCCACCACCCACCTGGTGCTGCCCGACGCGCTGGTGCAGGCGCTGCCGGTCGACCCCGCGGGCGCCTTCACGCATGCGCCCACGCTGGACGACGTGCCGCCCGGCGCGCGCGTGGTGATCGTCGGCAGCGCCGACCGCGAGACCGCGCTGCTGGCCGAGGCCCGCGCGTGCTGGCCCGGCCGCCGCGTGCTGGGGCTGCATCATCACGTGGTGCCGATGCGCGTGGTCGACCGCCAGCCGCTGAAGGACGTGCCCGACACGTTCCGGCTCGCGGACTCGCACCCCTACGCCATCGCCTGCCCCGCGCGGTCGGGCTCGACGCTGCTGTGCGCGCTGCTGCAGGCGGCGGGGCTGGGCCAGCCGCGCGAGCACCTGCGCCCGCCGCTGGCCCGCGTCCTGCGCACGCCCGGCGTGGACGCCGCCGAGGTGTGGCGCCAGGTGGCGGGCCGCGGCCGCGCCAACGGCGTGTTCGGCACCAAGCTGGTGGCCCAGTTCCTGGACCAGGCCGCCGCGCCCGGCCAGTCGCCCACCGACGTGATCGCCCCGCTGGCCGCCGCCGGCACGCGCGTGGTGGCGCTGCGCCGGCCCGCGCTGGACACCACCGTGTCGCGCTACCTCGTGATCCACACCGGCAAGTACCACGCACGCGGCGCGGCGCTGGGCGAGGCCGACCGCCAGCGCTTCGAGGCGGTGCCCTACGACGTCGAGGCGCTGGCCACCCTGCTGCGGGACAGCCTGGACGAGAACGCGCGACTGGCCGCGGCCGTGGCCTCCCTGCCCGCGGAGCGCGTGATGGCGGTGGACTACGCGGCGCTGGACGCGACGCCGGTGCGCACGCTGCGCGCGGTGGCGGCCTTCATCGGCGTGGCGCCCGCGCTGGACGACGTCACCACCGACCTGCTGCCCACCAAGCTGTCGGCGCAGGTGCGCAACCACGGCGTGATCCGGCAGCGGCTCGAGGCGGACTTGCGCGAACGCGATCCGGCGCTGCTGGCGCGGGCGCTGTCGCCGGCGCGCACCTGACGCCGCCCCCGGCCGTCAGTCCCGCATCGCCGCCGCGCGCCCGGCCAGCAACTCGCGCTCGCGCACGTTGCGCGCCAGCGCGGCCGCGCGCGTGAACTCGGCGTGCGCCTCCTCGCGCCGGCCCAGCCGCGCCAGCAGGTCCCCGCGCACGCTGGGCAGCCACTGGTAGTCGCGCAGCGCCGGCTCCTCGCGCAGCGGGTCCAGCGCCTCCAGGCCGGCCTCCGGGCCGAACGCCATGCCCACCGCCACCGCGCGGTTCAACGCCACCACGGGCGACGGCATCACCTGCGCCAGCGCGTCGTAGAGCGCCGCGATGCGGGTCCAGTCCGTCTCGTCCGCCACCGTGGCGCGGCCATGGCAGGCGGCGATGGCCGCCTGCAGGGCATACGGGCCCAGCGCGCCGCCCAGGGCGGTGGCGCGGTCCAGCGCGTCCAGCCCGCGGCGCACCAGCAGCCAGTCCCAGCGCGCGCGATCCTGGTCCAGCAGCAGCACCGGCCGGCCCTGCGCGTCCGTGCGCGCGGCCGTGCGCGAGGCCTGCAGCTCCATCAGCGCCACCAGGCCGTGCACCTCCGCCTCGTCCGGCGCCAGCTGCGCCAGGATGCGGCCCAGGCGCAACGCGTCCTCGCACAGCTGCGGGCGCATCCAGTCGTCGCCCGCCGTGGCGGTGTAGCCCTCGTTGAACACCAGGTACACCACCTCCAGCACCGATTGCAGCCGCGCCGCCAGCGCGTCGCCCACCGGCAGCTCGAACGGCACGTTGGCCGCCGCCAGCGTGCGCTTGGCGCGCACGATGCGCTGCGCGATGGTGGGCTCGGGCACCAGGAAGGCGCGCGCGATCTCGGCGGTGCTGAGTCCCCCCAGCACCTTCAGCGTGAGCGCCACGCGCGCATCGGTGGACAGCACCGGATGGCACGCGGTGAAGATCAGCCGCAGCAGGTCGTCGCCGATCACGTCGGCGCGCGCGGCGTCCAGCCCGTCCACGAAGTCGGGCACGATCAGCGCCTCCTGGGCCTCGAGGTCATGGCCGATCTCCTCGTGCTTGCGCGCCGCCAGCGTGGCATGGCGCAAGTGGTCCAGCGCGCGCCGCTTGGCCGTGGCCACCAGCCAGGCGGCGGGGTTGTCGGGCAGGCCGTCGCGGGGCCAATGTTCCAGCGCCGCCACCAGCGCGTCCTGCGCCATCTCCTCCGCCGTGCCCAGGTCGCGCACCAGCCGCGCCACGGTGGCGACGATGCGCGCGCACTCGATGCGCCACACGGCGTCGATGGTGCGGCGGACGGCGTCCGCATCGCCGGCGGGGACGTCAGTGGGCGGCGTCATCGAGCTCCACCAGCGGCCGCACCTCGATCTCGCCCGGCCAGTCGGGGCCAAACGGCGACGGGCAGCGGCGCGACCACTCCAGCGCCTCGTCGCGCGAACGCACCTGGATGATGGTGTAGCCCGCCAGGCCGCCGGGCGCGTCGTCGAAGGGGCCCTCCTGCAGCGTGGCCTGCCCGCGCGCGTGGCGGATGCGCCAGCCCTGGCGGCTGGGCTGCAGCCCATGGGCGTCCAGCAGCACGCCGGCGCGCAGCAATTGCTCGTGGAAGCGGGCCATCGCGGCCACGCACGCGGGATCGGGCTCGCGGCCCGCCTCGGACGTGGCGGTGGACTTCACCAGGATCATGAAACGCATGGCGCTGTTCCTCGTCCAGCCGCGCGGGATGCGCGGCCTCCCGTGCACGACGCGCGAGCGGGGCCGGGATCGACATCCCCCCGGGCCGGGCCGAGCGGCTTCAACCGGCTGCGGGCGCCCCGTCCATGAAGCAGGGCCCGAGGCCCCGCACCTCCACCGTCAGGTAGGCCGCGGCCGGGCATTCCCGGGCCAGCGCCACCGCCTCGTCCCGCGTGGCCACGTCCACGACGAACAGCCCGCCCACCATCTCCTTCGCCTCCGCGAACGGGCCGTCCAGCACCTGGGCACGGCCCTCGCGCACCGTCACGCGCGCGGCGCCGGCGTGGCCCTGCAGCGACTGGCTCTCCTGCAGCAGGCCGCGCGCCCGCAGCGAATCGCGCCAGGCCACCATCTGGCCGTAGACCTCGCGGCCTTCCGCATCGCTGCGCTGGCCGCGCTGGGCCGGGTCCTCGATCATCAACAGCACGTACGACATGGGCAGGTCCTCAGGGTCAGGGCGGGGGCGGGGACGACCGCGGCGTGGCGGCGTCCACGGTGGCCGCGGCCAGGCACAGGTCGTCCCAGGCGCGGGCCTTGTCGGCCAGGTTGCGCAGCAGGTAGGCCGGATGGTAGGTGACCACCACCGGCACGCCCTGGTACGCGTGCACGCGGCCCCGCAGCTTGCCGATGGCCTCGTCCGAGCCCAGCAGCTGCTTCACCGCGAACCGGCCCATCGCCAGCAAGATGCGCGGCCGCACCAGGGCCACCTGGCGGCGCAGGAACGTGTCGCAGCGCGCCAGCTCCTCCGGCTCGGGATTGCGGTTGCGCGGCGGCCGGCACTTGAGCGTGTTGGCGATGAACACCTGCCGGGCCTCGTCCGCCGGCCCGCGGGTCAGGCCGAGTGCGCGCAGCATCTGGTCGAGCAGCTGGCCCGCCGGCCCCACGAACGGCTCGCCGGCCTCGTCCTCCTTCTCCCCGGGCGCCTCGCCCACGATCATCCAGTGCGCCGCCGGATGGCCCACGCCGAACACGGTGTGGCGCCGCGTGGCCGCGAGGTCGCAGGCCGTGCAGGCGGCCACGGCGGCCTGCAGCGCGGTCCAGTCGAGGTGGGCGGCGCGGTCGTCGGCCAGGGGGATGGGGGTGCGGGGCGTGGTGGGCGGCGGCGTGGCGGGCGCTGCGGCCGGCACGGCGGCCCGAGGGGCAGGCAATGGCGCCTCGGGCCGAGAGGCGGCCAATGGCGCTTCGGCCCGCGGCGCCATCGCCGGCACGTCGGCCCGCGCTGCCAGCGTCGGCTCGGCGGCCCGCGAGTTTGTCGCGGGCGCGGCAACGGGCACCGCCCGCGTCTCTTCCGGCGCCCACGTCCGCACGCCCATCGCCGCCAACATCCTGCGTTGGCGCTCACTCCAGGACATCATCGCTCCCCGTGGACGCGGTGGCGGGCGGGATCGGCCGCGACATCAGGATCGCGTCCTCGCGTCCGCCCGCGGCCGGGTAGTAATCGCGACGCCGGCCGGCCTCGACGAAGCCCTCGCAGCGGTACAGTGCCCGCGCCCGGTGGTTGCCGTCGCGCACCTCCAGCCACAGCATGGGCACACCGCGCCGCCCGCACTCGCGGTACAGCGCGTCCAGCAGCGCGCGGGCGTGGCCGCGGCCCTCGTGCGGCGCGGCCACCGTGATGTTCAGCAGGTGCATCTCCTCGAATCCCGGCATCGCCAGGAAGTAGCCCAGCAGCGTGCCGTCCGGCGCGAACCGGCCCCAGGCCAGGTAGCCCGCGGCCAGCGAGTCGATGAAGTTGCCCCGCGTCCATGGGAACGGGTAGGCGGCCTGCTCGATGGCCAGCACCTCGTCCAGGCGGTCCACGCCGAACGGGCGGATGACGTGGATCAGGCCCGCGCCGCGCCCGGCCGCGGCGTCGTCGGGATCCTGCCGGACCGCGCTCATGGCGCCGGACCCCGCGCGGCGCGCAGCGCCTCGCGCTCCACCGTGGTGAGCGCCACCTTGTCGCGCAGGTACAGCGGCAGCGCCTGGTCCGCGGGCCGGCGTGCGCCGGCGGACCAGGCGCGGGCGGCCAGCTGGCCAAGCGCGTGCGCGCGCCCGGTGTCGCCGGCCAGCACCACCGCCGGCCCGGTCGGCAACCGCGCGCCGAACGCCGCGGGCGCCGAGCCGGCCACCACGTCGGGCGGGGCGGCCTGCCAGGCGGCCAGCAGCGCGCCCGGCTCGACCAGGCGTGGCGCCACGCGCGTGTCCCAGCCGCCGTCCGCCCGCGGCACGTAGCAGGCGGCGTAGATCTCGTCCATGCGCGCGTCCATCGCCACCCACACCACGCCGCCGGGCGCGAACGCGTCGGGCCGCCCGGCGCGCGCCGCCTGCGCCACCAGGCACAGGCTGTCCACGGCCAGCACGGGGATGCCCAGGCCGAACGCCAGGCCCTGGGCCACCGCGCAGGCGGTGCGCAGGCCCGTGAAACCGCCCGGCCCCTGGCCGTAGGCCACGGCGCCGACGTCCTGCAGCCGCCAGCCGCGCGAGGCCACCAGCGCCAGCAGCGACGGCAGCGCGACGCGCGACGCCGTGGCGCCGCCGTCCAGGTCGGCGGCCACGATGTCCGGCGACGGGGCCGTCTCGATGGCCGCCAGCGCCAACCGCTCGGTGGCGCTGTCGATGGCGAGCAGCTTCAATGCCGGGCTCCCCGCGGGGCCGCACCGGTGCCGGTCGTCGTCGTCGTCATCCCCGCTGTCGCCATCCAGCCAGTTTAGCCGTGCGATCATCGCCAGCCCGATGACGACACCCCTGCCAGATCCGATCGCCGGCGCCCGGCGCCGCCGCACTCTTCCGCGCGTCGTGGGCCTGCCCGGCCTGCTGGCGCTGGCGGCGGCCGCGATGCCGGGCCCGGTGGCGGCCGAGCACGCGCGGACGGCGCACGCGGCCGCCGCGGCCCGCGTGGCCAGCGTCCCGGCATCCGCGCCAGGAGCCGGCGGCCTCCACGCCAACGTGGCCGGCGACGCCGCCGCGCCCACCGCCGACGAGACTCCACTGCCCGCCGCGGTGGCCAGCGCGCTGCGCCACGCCGAGCTGCCCACGCAGGCCCTGGCCGCCTGGGTGCAGGCCGTGGACGCGCCGCAGCCGGCGCTCAGCTGGCGCGCGGACGTGCCCGTCAACCCGGCGTCGGTCTTCAAGTTCGTCACCACCACGGCGGGCCTGGACCTGCTGGGCCCCGCGTTCTCGTGGACCACGCCGGTGCTGTTCACCGGGCCGGTGCGCGACGGCGTGCTGCACGGCTCTCTGGTCATCCAGGGCCGTGGCGACCCGAAGCTGGTAATGGAGCGCGCCTGGCTGCTGCTGCGCCAGGTGCGCGCGGCGGGCGTGCGCGACATCGACGGCGACATCGTGCTGGACAGCAGCGCCTTCGCGGCGCCGGAGGCCACGCCCGCCGACTTCGACGGCGAGCCCTGGCATCCGTACAACGTGCTGCCCGACGCCCTGCTGCTCAACTACAAGGCGGTCACGCTGTCCTTCACCCCGGAGGCGGACGGCCACGTCGCCCGCGTGTCGGCGGAGCCCCCGCTGGCCGGCGTCGCCACGCCCGCGTCCGTGCCGCTGCTGCGCGGACCCTGCGACGACTGGCGCGGCGGCCTGCGCCTTGACGCCGCCGACGCCACCGCCTGGCGCTTCGCCGGCGGCTACCCCGCCAGCTGTGGCGCGCGCACCTGGCCGCTGGCCTACGCCGACCCCGCCCGCTACAACGCGCGGATGGTGGAGGCCCTGTGGCAGGAGGCGGGCGGCCGCCTGCACGGCAGCGTCCGCGTGGGGGCCACGCCGCTCGAGGCCGCGGCGCTGGTGCCTGCGTTCACGTTCGCGTCGCCGCCGCTGGCGGACGTGGTGCGCGACATCAACAAGTACAGCAACAACGTGATGGCCGAGCAGCTGTTCCTCACGCTGGCGCTGCAGCGGCCCGGCCACGCCGCCGGCACGCCCGCCACGCCGGCGGAGGCGCGCGCCGTGCTGTCGCAGTGGCTGCGCGAGCGGCTGGGGCCGGCCGTGGACGACACGGTCGTCGTGAACGGCTCCGGCCTGGCGCGCAACACGCGCATCCGCGCGCGCACGCTGGGCCGCCTGCTGGCCTGGATCGAGTCGGGCGCGCTGGCGCCCGAGCTGTTGTCGTCGCTGCCGGTGACCGGCGTGGACGGCACGATGAAGCGCAGCGCCGCGGCCACCGGCCGCGCGCACCTGAAGACCGGCTCGATGCGCGACGTGCAGGCCATCGCGGGCGAGGTGCTGGCCGCCGACGGCCGCCGCTACGTGGTGGTGGCGGTGGTGAACGACGCGCGCGCGTCCGCGGCGCGGCCCGCGCTGGAAGCGCTGGTGGCCTGGGTGGCGGCCGGGGCGCGCGCACCGTGAAAAACGCCCCGCGCTGCGGGGCGTGCACCATGAAAAACGCCCCGCGCAGCGGGGCGTTCGTGCCAGGACCGTCAGTCCTCAGAAGTGATAGCCCAGCGACACGTTGACCGAGACCGGGTCGAGGTGCGCGCTGATCGACTGGCCCGTGGAGAGGGTCGTGTTGGAGCTGATCCACGTCTTCATGACTGCCGCGTCCAGGTACCACTGGCGCGTGAGGTTCCACGACGCGCCGGTCTGCACCGTGAAGCCCGCGCTGCGGTCGCTGCCGATGGTGGTGGGCGAGCCCCCCGGGTTGGTGATGGCCGTGAGCGCCGCCGAGCCTTCGGTGCCGTAGAAGATGGCATAGGTGGGACCGATGCCGACGTACGGACGGACCGGCGAATCCGCCCCCAGGAACCGGTACTGCAGCAGCAGCGTGGGCGACACCTGGTGCAGCGAGCCGATCTTGCCGATGCGCTGGCCGTTGACGATGCCTTCGATGTCGTGCTTGTAGGGCAGGCCCGCGAAGAACTCGATCGAGACGTCGTCCGTCCACATGTATGTGGCGGTGATGATGGCCGACGACGCCGAGTCGACGTCGATCTTCGAGCCGGGCAGCGCCGGCGCCGAGAGATCGTCGCTCTTCACGTGCGGGTCGATGCGGTTCCAGCCGATCTTGACCGACATCGTGCCGGCTACCTGCGCCTGCGCGCTGGTGGCGAGGAGGGTGGAGGCGGCGGCCGCGAGCGTGGCTGCAATGACGTGCTTCTTCATGAACGTGTCCTTTGCATGTGACTCGGGGCGCCGGCTTACAGCCAGCCCTTGGCGATCAGGCGCGACGACACCAGCTGGGCCAGCAGCTTGTAGCCGTACGGCGTGGGGTGCACCGTGTCGGCGAACTCGTACGTGGCGGCCGTGGCCTCGTCCACCACCAGCGAATCCTTGGTGCAGAACAGCGAGCTGGCCAGCGGCACCAGGCCGACGCCGGGCACCTGCACGCCGGTCTTGGTGAGGTCGCACGCCGGCGAGGTGACGTTGGTCAGGCCGAACTGCGCCGGGTTGGCGTTCTGCTGGTCGCTGGCCGTGAACGCGTCCACGTACAGCACGGCCGCGTTGGAACTCTGGAGGTCGGCGCCGGACACGCCCAGGCCGGTGGCCAGCGCGGTGTTGAACGCGTTGACCATGTCGAGCGTGAGGTGCGGGTGCAGGGGCTCCACCGCGGCACCGGCGGCGGCCAGCCACGCGGTCTGGTCGGGGGTGCCGGCCACGTCGGGCAGGTTGACCACGACGACGTGCGTGGCGCCGTGCGCGACGATCTGGTCCAGGACCAGGGAGGCTTCCTCGGTGCCGGCCTGCTGCATCGCCAGCACCGCGTTGGCGGCGGCCGCGCTGATGGCCGCGTTGGCCGCGTCGGTGCCGAGCAGGCCCTGCGCCGCGAAATAGGCCACCGTGCCGTCCACGCCGACACCCCGGTCGATGAAGACGTCGTTGCCGCCGGCCAGGACCGTGACGATGTCGGTGGCCGAGAACGACGCGTTGACGGCCAGGAAATCGGCCACCTGCTGGACCACCGGCTTGGTGATCTGCCCCAGCTGCCCACTGGGCGAGCCGAGGACGGTGTAGTAGTACGCGTTGCCCGGGCCATGCGGGTCGGTGACGCGGGCGCCGCCTTGCGCGTAGCTGAAGCAGGCCGGGTTGTCGGCGACCGCCTGGGCCATGAACGCGAGCCCGCCCACGGACTGCAGGCCGACCTCGTTCGGGCACGGCTGCGCCACTTGCAGCACGGAGGCCAGGAACTCGGTCCAGTTGGTGTAGTTGATGCCTTCCTTGCTGAAGCCACCATTGATGGAGTACTTGCCACCGCCGCTGGCGGCCACGAGTTGCGTCCGGTACGTGCCGACGTCGCTCAGGCTGTCGCCGAAATTGACCATGCGGTCGTACTTAACGGTCGGGGTCTGGTCGCCCGGATCGGAACCGCCGCAACCTGCCAACAACGCCGCGGCTGCGAAAGCCGGAGCCAGGACTCGAAATTTCTTCATGGGCACCTCTTCGGGGGAAAGGTCTCGGACCGTCGGGGATTCGAACGGTCGTGCGGGGAATGGGGTCGAACGACTATACGCAAACCCGATCAGGACGCCACACGCTGCAACGCCGGTTGTGGTGCCATTGGCACGCTGGCGGAGCGCAATGCCCCGACAACGTGCAAAGGTCCGCAACTGCGGCGGTCAGAACGGGTTGGAGTGCGCGCGCGTGACGGCCTGGTTGCCGATCTGCTGCTGCGCGACGGCGCTCAGGTGGGTCGCGTCGGCCCACAGGTACTGCGCGGCGTTGGCGACGCCCGTCAACGGGTCGGACACGATGGTGTCCGTGGTGCAGGACGGCAGCGGCGCCGTGTCGACGCAGCCCGCGATGTTGTAGCTGGTGAGGCCGTAGGACAGCGGCGACCGCGCAGCGTTGTGCACGAAGTCGTCCACCAGCACCAGGCCGATCTTGCTGCCGTCGTTGATGATGGCGCTGCGCAGGCTGCGGTTGAAGGCGTCGCTCATCTGCGACAGCAGCGTGACGCGGTCGAAATCGCCCCGCTCGTTCTCCGTCTGCGCGAACGGGCTGTCGCCCATGTCGGGGATGGTGAGCAGCAGCACCTTGGCGCCGGTGGCCGTGAGGTTGTTGACGATGTTGGCCAGAGTGACGGCGCGGGCGCGCATCTCCACCAGCAGGCCGGTGTTGTCGCCGCCCGCGCCCGAGGCGTAGACCTGCAGCAGGTCGTTGACGCCCGCGTAGATGGTGACCAGGTCGTTGCCCGCGAAGCCTTCGGTGGTGGCGAAGTTGTCCACCTGGGCGCCCACGTCGTCCACGGTGGCGCCCACGGCGGCCAGCGAGCGCGCGGCCGGGGCCGTGTCGCCTTCCGGGTTGCACTCCGGGTAGACCATCGTGTAGGACGTGGCCAGGATCTGGAACCACATCGGCAGCACCGTGCAGTCGACCAGGTCGGTGGTGGTGGAGATGCCGTTGATGGAGTACTTGGCACCGTCCGGCGGCACGAGCAGGCTGTTCTCGTCGCCGAAGCTGAGGATGCGCGCCGGCTTGAAGGCCTGCACCTGGTAGGTGCCCCCGCCGCAGGAGGCCAGCACGGCCGCCGCGAGCACCCCCGTCGCCACCCGCGTCACGAGGCGGGCGAGCTGTTGTTGGAAACGCATTCTTTCTCCTGTCGAAATTCTGGGGCGAGGCGCGGGGCGGGTCGCGGGAAACGGTTGGCGGGGCGGGGGCAAGCGGGTGGACGGATGTCGCGGGTGCGCGGGTGGGACGATCAGGCGGCCGCGGCGCGCCGCAAGCGATCCCGGACGCCCTCCCAGGCGGGCGTGTCGGGCGGTGTCTCGACCCAGATCAGGCTGGCGCCCGTGGCGTCGAGCTCGCGCAACACGGCGAACAGTTCGTGCGCGGCGGCCTGCGGGTCGTCGGGCATCCTGCGAGCGGCGCGGGTGGACCGCGCGGCCGGCGCGAACGTCCGCGAATATACCGCCACCGGGTGAACGCCTTGCGAAGGCAGCATGCCGACCGCGGTGCGCAGCATGGTGGCGTCCATCAGGCGCAGGGTGGCGCGCGGGGCGTAGTGCGACTCGAGCGTGCCCGAGGCGCGCGGGGCGTGGGCGTCGGGCGCGCGCAGCGCGGCGCCCAGCGCGGCCTCCAGCGTGGGGCGATCCAGCATGCCGGGGCGCAGCAGCGCGGGCGTGCCGCGGGTGCAGTCGACGATGGCGGACTCGATGCCCACCGGGCAATCGCCGCCATCGAGCACCAGCAGGTCGGCGCCGAACTCGCCCACCACGTGGGCCGCCGACGTGGGGCTGATGCGCCCGAAGCGATTGGCGCTGGGGGCGGCCACGCCGGCCACGCCCAGACGCGCGGCGGCGTCCAGCAACGAGCGCGCCACCGGGTGCGCGGGGCAGCGCAGGCCGATGCTGTCCTGGCTCCCGGCGGCCGCGCCCCCCATGCCGGGCCTGCGCGGCACGATCACCGTGAGCGGCCCGGGCCAGAAGCGGGCCGTGAGCCGGCGCGCGGCGTCGGGCCACTGCGCCGCGAAGGCCGGGGCGTCCTCGGCCGCGGCCACATGGACGATCAGCGGATGGTCGGCGGGGCGGCCCTTGGCCTGGAAGACGCGGGCGACCGCCGCGTCGTCATCGGCGCGCGCCCCCAGGCCGTAGACGGTCTCGGTGGGGAACGCCACCAGCTCGCCCGCGGCCAGCGCGCGCGCGGCGGCGGCGATCGACTCGGGCAGGTGGCCTGGCAGGACGGGCATCGACAGGCTCGCGGCGGGCCGGGTCAGAGCGGCCCGAACGCGGGCAGGCCCAGCAGCGCGGCCGCGGCGTTGGCGAGATCGCGCGCGGCCTGCGGCGTGGCTGCCGTGATGGTGAGGTGGCCCATCTTGCGGCCGCGCCGCGCCTGCGTCTTGCCGTACAGGTGCAGGTGCATGCCGGGCAGCGCCAGCAGCTGCGCCCAGGCGGGCTCGCGCGGGGCGGCATCGGCGGCAGCGCCGGGCTCGAACCACAGGTCGCCCAGCAGGTTGACCATCTCGCACGGCGAGTGCAGCCGCGGCTCGACCAGCGGCAGGCCCGCCAGCGTGCGCACCTGCAGCTCGAACTGCGACAGGTCGCAGGCGTCGATGCTGTAGTGGCCGGAGTTGTGCGGGCGCGGCGCCATCTCGTTGGCCACCAGGCCCCCGTCGGCCAGCACGAAGAACTCGACGCACAGCACGCCGACGTAGCGCATCGACACGGCGATGGCGCGCGCGCGCTCCACCGCCCGCGCCGCGAGGGCGTCGTCCGCGCGCGCGGCCGGCACCGTGGTGAGCGCGAGGATGCCGCCGCGGTGCAGGTTCTGCTGCACGGGCAGGTTCACCACCGCGCCATCGGCGCCGCGCGCCACGATGACGCTGAGCTCCAGCGCGAGCGGCAGCTTCTTCTCGAGCACGCAGCGCACGCGCTTCAGGTCGTCCCAGGCCGCGGCCAGCGCGGCGCGGTCGGCCACCACCACCTGGCCCTTGCCGTCGTAGCCCAGGCGCGCGGTCTTGAGGATGCCGGGCAGCAGGTCGTCCGCCACCGCGGCCAGCGCGGCGGGCGAATCGATCACCGCGTGCGGGGCGCAGGGCACGCCGGCGCGGGCGAAGTGGGCCTTCTCCTCCGCGCGGTCCTGGCAGATGGCCACGGCCTCGGCCGCCGGGGCCACGGGCACGCGGGCGGCCAGCGTCGCCAGCGCGGGCGCGGGCACGTTCTCGAACTCGGTGGTGACGGCGGCGGCGCGGTCGGCCATCCGCGCCAGCGCGGCGGCGTCGTCGTAGGGGGCCTGGATCTGCGCCTGGGCGACGGCGCCCGCAGGGCTGGCGGCGTCCGGGTCCAGCACCAGCACCGGGTAGCCCAGCACCTGCGCGGCGTGCGCGAACATGCGGCCCAGCTGGCCGCCGCCCATCACGCCCAGCGTGGATCCGGGCGGCAGCGGGGTGCGGGGCGTCGGGGCCCCGCTCACTTCAGCTCCGCCGACATGGCGCGGGCGGCCTCGGTCTGGCGGGCGCGGTAGGCCTCCAGTTGCCGGCGCAGCGGGTCGTTCCCCGCCCCGGCCAGCATGGCCACCGCGAACAGCGCCGCGTTGGCGGCACCGGCCGTGCCGATGGCGAACGTGGCCACGGGCACGCCCTTGGGCATCTGGACGATGGAATGCAGCGAATCGACGCCCTGCAGGTGGCGGCTGGCCACCGGCACGCCCAGCACGGGCACGACCGTCTTGGCCGCCAGCATGCCCGGCAGGTGCGCCGCGCCACCCGCCCCCGCGATGATCGCGCGCAGGCCGCGCGCCTGGGCGCCTTCGGCGTAGGCGAACATGTCGTCGGGCATCCGGTGCGCCGAGACCACCCGCGCCTCGAAGGGCACCTGGAACTCGGCGAGAATGTCGGCGGCCGTCTTGAGGGTGTCCCAATCGCTGGAGGACCCCATGACGACGCCGATGACCGGGTGGGCCTGATCTGCGGGCGGTGCGGGCTGTGCGGGCTGGGCACTGTTCAAGGCGAGGGACTCCGGTCGAAACCGCGATTTTAAGGCCGGGGCCACGGTTTGCCCGCCCGACCGTTCCCCGACGACGACCTGACCCCTGCGCATGATCGACATCACCCTGCAGAATTTCGAGACCGACCTGCTCCAGCAGTCCATGGTGCAGCCCGTGCTGCTGGACATCTGGGCGCCCTGGTGCGGCCCGTGCCGCACGCTCGGGCCCATGCTGGAGAAGCTCGAGGCCGACTACGGCGGCCGCTTCATGCTGGCCAAGCTGGACAGCGATTCGCAACCCGAGATCGCGGGGCAGCTGAGCCAGGCGTTCGGCGTGCGCTCCATCCCCTTCTGCGTGCTCTTCGACCAGGGCCAGCCGGTGGACGGCTTCGTCGGCGCCATCCCCGAGGCCGAGATCCGCGCTTTCCTCGATCGCCACGTGCCCACCGCCGACGCGCTGGCGGCCGAGGCGGACGCGGACGCCGCGGAGGAGCTGGCCGCCGAGGGCGACACGGACGCCGCGCTGGCCAAGCTGCAGGAGGCCGTGGCGATCGACCCGTCCAACGAGGGCGCCCGCGTCGACTACCTGCGCCTGCTGCTGGAGAACAGCCGCACCCGCCCCGAGCTGCTGGCCCAGGCGCGCGCCGCGTACGAGCCGGTGGCGCACCGCGTGGTGCCGCACCCGCGCCTGGACGCGATCGGCCTGTGGTTGGATGCGTCGGAGGCGGCGCCGAAGGCGCGCGACGACGCCGCCATCGATGCCGCCCTGGCGGCCGACAAGCGCGATTTCGCCGCCCGCTACGAGCGTGCGCAGCGCCTGTTCGCCGAGCAGCGGTTCACCGCGGCCATGGATGAGCTGCTGGAGATCCTGATGCGCGACAAGGCCTGGAACGACGGCCTGGCGCGCCGCACCTACGTGGCCATCCTGGAGCTGATGACCAAGCCGCCGCTGCGCCCCGCCGAGACCACCGCCGTGCCGGGCTCGCCCGCGGGCAAGCTGGAGCTCACGGGCAAGGCGGCCGTGGCGCCGGCCGATCCGGTGGTGGACCAGTACCGGCGGCGGCTGAGCATGGTGCTCTTCTGACACCGCTGGTGCCAGGCATTGCCTGTTGCCTCTTCGAGGCAACAGGCAATGCCTGGCACCAGCACTTCAGGCCGAGTGCGCCGCCAGCACCGGCGCCAACGCCTCCGCCCACCGCCGCTGCTCCGCCTGGTAGCGCGCCAGCGCCTCCTGGGCCGCGGCGTCGTGCTGCGCGGCCGCGTCCGCGCGGTCCAGTGCGCGGTTGACGGCCGCCAGCCGGCCGTGCATGGCCGCCTGGTCGTCCGGTTCGTCCACCAGCGCCACCAGGGGCTGGATCTGGCGCAGGCGCTTGGCGGCCTCGTCGCGGCGGCCCAGCTTCACCTCGCAGTACGCGGCCTCGGCCAGGTACAGCGCCTCGCGGTGCTCGTGGCCTTCCTGGCGCGCGCGCGGCAACTGCGCGTCGAGCAGCGCGATGGCCTCGTCATGCCGGCCCAGCACCACCATCATCTGCGCGCGCAGCAGCGGCACCATCGCCAGCAGGCGCACCTGGCCCACGCCCGCGTCGTAGTTGCCGGTGGAACCGGCCTCCATCAGCACGCGCTGCGCATCGGCCGGATCGGCGCCGCCCAGCGCGTCCTGCAACGAGATGCGGCCGGCGCGGAAAGCGGCCACGTTGTGCAGCAGCATGCTGACCATCGTGACGTCGCCCTCCAGCGTGGCGTGGTGCCGCACCTTGGCGTACCAGGGCAGCGCGGCCTCGTCGTCGCCGGCGTAGCGCAGTGCGTCGGCCATCACCAGGCCCGCCCGCGCCTGCACGGCGTGGTGGTCGGGGGCGGCCAGGCGCAACGCCTCGTCCAGGTGCGTGGCCATCGCGGGCAGGTCGTTGTCGTTGAAGCACGCCACGGCCAGCCAGGCCGCGGCCTCGGCCTGCACCGCCGCGTCGCCGGCCTCCTGCGCCAGCGCGCGCGCCTGCGCGAAGCGCTCGCGCGCGCCGTCGCCCACGCGCTCGCAGTGCTCGATCTGGCCTTCCACCAGCGCCACCCACGCGTGCAGCAGCGGCTGGCGCAGGCGTTGCGCCTGCGAGCGCAGGCCGGCCAGCGCGAAGCGCGCCTCGGGGAACTGGCCGTGGCGCGCCAGCGCGCACGCGCGGCGGGCCTTCAGGCATTCGCGCGTGAAGGGGTCGTCGGCTTGGGCGATCTCGCCGTCGAGGCGTTCGAGCAATCGGCTGGGCATGGCGCGACGGGGGGCTCCTGGCGGGTGCGGGTCAGCAGGCGACGGGTGAAGCGGGGGCCCTCAGCGGGTGAGGCGGTCGAAGGCTTCCTGGTACTTCGCGGCGGTGCGCGCGATGACGTCGGCGGGCAGCGCTGGCGCGGGCGCGGTCTTGCCCCAGGGCTGGCCGTCCACGCGCGCCTGCTCCAGCCAGTCGCGCACGAACTGCTTGTCGTAGCTTGGCGGGTTGATCCCTTCAGCGTAGCCCTCCACGGGCCAGTAGCGCGACGAATCGGGCGTCAGCACCTCGTCCATCAGCACGAGCGTGCCGTGCTCGTCCAGGCCGAACTCGAACTTGGTGTCCGCGATGATGATGCCCTTGGTGAGGGCGAAGGCCGCGGCGCGCTCGTACAGCGCGATGGCCGTGTCGCGCACCTTCGCGGCCAGCTCCGGGCCGATGATCTGGCACGTGCGCTCGAACGAGATGTTCTCGTCGTGCTCGCCCATCTCGGCCTTGGTGGCGGGGGTGAAGATGGGTTGCGGCAGCTTGCTGGCGTTCTTCAGGCCGGCCGGCAGCGGCACGCCGCAGACGCTGCGGCTGTCCTGGTACTCCTTCCAGCCGGAGCCGGCCAGGTAGCCGCGCACCACGGCCTCGATGGGCAGGCCCTTCAGGCGCTTGACCAGCATCGAGCGCTGCGCCACCTGCGCCACCTCGTCGGCCTGCACCACGGATTCGGGCGCGTCGCCGGTGAGGTGGTTGGGCACGATGCCCTGCAGCTTGTCGAACCAGAACAGCGCCATCTGCGTGAGGAGGGCGCCCTTGCCGGGGATGGGCTCGCCCATCACCACGTCGAACGCCGACAGCCGGTCGCTGGCCACCATCAGGATGCGGTCTTCGCCCACCGCGTAGTTGTCGCGCACCTTGCCGCGGGCCAGCAGCGGCAGCGAATGGAGGGACGACTGGAGGAGCGCGGGGGTGGTCATGGACAGCGAGTGGGGGCGTTGGACGAAGAAGGCCGCTATTGTGCCGGCTTGCCCTGGAAGGCGTCAGCGAACAGGCGCTCCGCCGCGGCCAGCGCCACGGCGCGTTGCTGCGGGGTGAGCTCGGCGGCCAACTGGGTGGTGTGCAGCACCAGGCCGTCGGCGTTGCGGCCCTGCACGCGCTCCAGCTGCAGCGCGACGGTGAAGTAGGTGAGCGCCCGCACAGGATCGCGCGGGAAGTCGATGCCGATGTCGTACTCCAGCATGGCGGCACCGAGGGCCGGGATGTCGCCCTGCGCGATGGCATCGCGCAGCAGCGGCTCCAGGCGGGCGCGCCAGGCGAGGCGGCTGCGGTTGTCGGGGTCGTGCAGGCCGTCGCCGTCGGGCCCGGCCTCGTACAGGCGGGCCACGGCGCCCCTGGCCCGGCCGTCCACGGCGCGCTCGAGCGCGGCCGCGCGGCCGGCCAGCGCCGCGTCGGAGATGCCGTCGCACGGCGCCGGGTCGTGGGAGCGGCCTTCGCGCACCTCTCGGCAATCGTCCAGCAGCGCGAACAGGCGCAATGCGTCGGCCGGGTCGTGGCTGGCGGCCAGCCGGGCCACCAGCGCGGCACGCTGGCCGGCGATGGCGGTGGTGGCGGAGGACAGCCAGGGGACGGCGGTCGGCGTGGCGGCGCCGTCGGGCGCTGCGGGGAAGCGGTCGGTGGCGTCGCGGCGCCCCATCCGGGCCGGGTCGTCGCCGTCGCCGCCACTGGCGCCGTGGCCGCCTGCCCCTTGCGCCGGGCCTTCGCCCAGCGCGATCCACGCGGCGAGGCACACGCCCGCGGCCGCCAGGGCGGCCATCGCGACGCGCGACCTCGCCGCTGGGGCCATCAGACGACGGTCTGCGCCAGCTGGCCGCTGGCGTACTGCTGCGCGACGGCGTGCAGCGACAGCGGCTTGATCTTCGGCGCCTGGCCTTCGCACCCGAACTCCAGGTAGCGCTGCTTGCAGATGGCCTTGGCGGCGTCGCGCGCCGGCTTCAGGTACTCGCGCGGATCGAACTTGGACGGGTTCTCGGCGAAGAAGCGGCGGATGGCCGCGGTCATCGCCAGGCGCACGTCGGTGTCGATGTTGATCTTGCGCACGCCGTGCTTGATGGCTTCCTGGATCTCCTCGACCGGCACGCCGTAGGTCTCCTTCATGTCGCCGCCGAACTCGCGGATGACGGCCAGCAGGTCCTGCGGCACCGACGACGAGCCGTGCATCACCAGGTGCGTGTTGGGGATCCGGCGATGGATCTCCTTGATGCGGTCGATGGCCAGGATGTCGCCCGTGGGCTTGCGCGTGAACTTGTACGCGCCGTGGCTGGTGCCGATGGCGATCGCCAGCGCGTCCAGCTGCGTGCGCTTGACGAAGTCGGCGGCCTGCTCGGGGTCGGTGAGCAGCTGCTCGCGCGTCATCGTGGCCTCGGTGCCGTGGCCGTCCTCCTTGTCGCCCTTCATCGTCTCGAGCGATCCCAGGCAGCCCAGCTCGCCTTCCACGGTGACGCCCAGCGCGTGGGCCATGTCCACCACCTTGCGCGTGACGTCCACGTTGTAGTCATAGCTGGCGATCGTCTTGCCGTCGGCCTCCAGCGAGCCGTCCATCATCACGGAGCTGAAGCCGAGCTTGATCGCGCCGTTGCAGACGTCCGGGCTCTGCCCGTGGTCCTGGTGCATGACCAGCGGCACGTCGGGCCACTGCTCGGTGGCGGCCAGGATCAGGTGCTTGATGAAGGGCTCGCCGGCGTACTTGCGGGCGCCGGCCGAGGCCTGCAGGATCACCGGCGCGCCCACCTCGGACGCGGCCATCATCACGGCCTGCACCTGCTCCAGGTTGTTGACGTTGAAGGCCGGAATGCCATAGCCGTTCTCGGCGGCGTGGTCCAGCAGCTGGCGCATGGAGACGAGTGCCATATGAATACCCTAGCGAAGTGGAGGAACGGGGGAAGCGAGGGATGGCCGTGCGAACGCACGCAGCGTGCCATGAAACCGCTTCGTAACTACGCGGCATTTTATGGGCGGCAGCTTGCGGCGCCCGATCTCCGCCGTTTTTCCGGCCCTGTTCCGGGCATGTGCCGCAATCCGTTGGCCGACACTGGCCCTGCAACGGCCCCGTCCCCTTGGGGCCCGCCCAGGACAACGCATGGCCCGCCTCGACTACGCCGCCCTCACCCGCACCATCACCGCCGACGCCCTGGCGCACCCCGCCGACCTCGGGCCGATGCTGGCCAGGCGCCATTCGGTGTCGCGCGGCACGATGACCAAGGCGTTGCGCCGCCTGGTGGACACCGGCTGGCTGGCCCGCCAGGGCGCGGCGAGACCGGTCTACCGCCCGGGCCCGCAACGCGAAGTGACCACCGACTACGACCTGGCCGGGCTGGACGAGCACACCCCCTGGCTGCGCGACGTGCACCCGGTGCTGTCGCTGTCGCCGGCCGTGGCGCGCGTGGCCCAGCATGTCTTCGGCGAGCTGCTGAACAACGCCATCGACCACAGTGCCGGCGCGCGCGTCACCGTCTCGGTGCGCCAGACGCCGACGCACCTGCATCTGCTGATCACCGACGACGGCCTGGGCATCTTCCAGCAGCTGGCCGCCAAGGCCGGGCTTGCCGACGCCCAGCAGGCCGCGCTGGAGCTGGCCAAGGGCCGCCTCACCACGCAGCCCGAGCGCCACGGCGGCCGCGGGCTGTTCTTCGTCGCGCGCATGGTGGACGCGATGAACGTGCAGTCGAACGGGCAGGCGCTGCAGTGGCGCCGGCATGGCGAGTCGATCCAGTTCCGCTCGCACCCCTTGAACCGCACCGGCACCACGGTGTTCTGCAGCCTGCCGCTGGACACCACCGTGCGCCCGTCGGACGCGTACGCCGCCTACGGCTCCGACGAGGCGCCGCTGGATTTCAGCCGCACCCGCGTGCCGCTGCGCCTGCTGACCGACGGCGGCCTGGGGCTGGATTCACGCGCGCAGGCGCGCTGGGTGGTGTCGCGCCTGGAACTCTTCGCCACCGCCGAACTGGATTTCGACGGCGTGGACGACATCGGCCCGAGCTTCATCGACGAGGTGTACCGCGTGTGGAGCGCGCAGCATCCGCAGGTGCGACTGGAGGCGACGCAGGCGTCGGGGCGGGTGGCGAAGCTGCTGGGTTCGGCGCGGGGCTGAATACGGGGTCAGGCCGGAGGCCAGACCCCTTCGCGCGGTGGGGGGTCTGGCCTCAGGCCTGACCCCGTATTCGATCAATTGACGCGGCAGACCTTGAGCATATTGGTGCCGCCGGGGTAGCCCATCGGCTCCCCGCAGGTGATCGCGTAGGTGTCCCCGGGTCGCAGGACGCCGCCCGCCACCAGCAGGCGCTCCGCCTCGGCCAGGGCCGCGTCGCGGTCGTCGAACTGCTGGATCAGCAGCGGGCGCACGTTGCGCATCAGGGCCATGCGGCGCTGCGACACGGGCTGCGACGTGAGGCCGTAGATCGGCACCTTGATGTTGTGCCGGCTCATCCACAGCGCGGTGGAGCCCGACTCGGTGAGCGCAACGATGGCCTTGCAGCCCAGGTGGTGCGCCGTGAACAGCGCGCCCATGGCGATGGACTGGTCGATGCGGCCGAACCGCTTGTTGGTGAAATCGGCGTCCAGCGACGGATCCTCCGCCCGCTCGGCCTCCAGCGCGATGTCGGCCATGTACTCCACCGTCTCCACCGGGAACTTGCCCGCCGCGGTCTCGGCGCTGAGCATCACCGCGTCCGTGCCGTCCAGCACCGCGTTGGCCACGTCCGACACCTCGGCGCGGGTGGGCACCGGCGCCAGGATCATGCTTTCCATCATCTGCGTGGCGGTGATGACGACCTTGTCCATCTCGCGCGCCATGCGGATCATCTTCTTCTGCAGCGCCGGCACGGCGGCGTTGCCCACCTCCACCGCCAGGTCGCCGCGCGCCACCATGATGCCGTCGCTGGCCCGCAGGATGGACTCGAGGTTGGGGATGGCCTCGGTGCGCTCGATCTTGGCGATCATGCCGGGCTTGTGGCGCTGCGATTCGCCCGCCACGTTGGCCAGCTGGCGGGCCATCTCCATGTCGGTGGAATTCTTGGGGAAGCTCACCGCCAGGTAGTCGCAGCGGAAGCTCATCGCCGTCTTGATGTCCTCCATGTCCTTGGAGGTGAGGGCCGGGGCCGTGAGGCCGCCGCCCTGCTTGTTGATGCCCTTGTTGTTCGACAGCTCGCCGCCGATCTTCACGGTGGTGTGCACGCGGTCGCCGCGCACCTCGTCCACCGTCAGCACGATCAGGCCGTCGTTCAGCAGCAGCGTGTCGCCCGGCTTCACGTCGCGCGGCAGCTCCTTGTAGTCGAGGCTCACGCCCTCGATGTCGCCCGGCTCGGTGCGCGCGGCGTCCAGGATGAAGCGCGCGCCCTTCTCGAGCATGACCTTGCCGTCGACGAACTTGCCCACGCGGATCTTCGGCCCCTGCAGGTCGGCCATCAGCGCCACGGTCTTGCCCACGCGCTCCGCGATCTCGCGCACCTGCGCGGCGCGGGCGATGTGGTCTTCGGCCTTGCCGTGGCTGAAGTTCAGCCGCACCACGTCCACGCCGGCCCGCAGCAGGCGCTCCAGCACCTCCGGATCGGAGGACGCGGGGCCGAGGGTGGCGACGATCTTGGTGGCACGGGACATGGCGGGAGGACTCCTGGACGGGGGTCGGAATTATCGGGCGAGGGGCGTGCCTGCGGTTACCAGCCGATTACAGCGGAGCCAGGCATTGCCGCCCGCCTGCTGCGCAGGCAAACGGCAATGCCAGGCACCGGTCATTGGGCTGCGCGCTTCTGCAGGATCTCGAACGCGGGCAGCGTCTTGCCTTCCAGCACTTCCAGGAACGCGCCGCCGCCGGTGGAGATATACCCCACCTCGTTCTCGATGCCGTACTTGGCGATGGCGGCCAGGGTGTCGCCGCCGCCCGCGATGCTGAACGCGTCGGAGGACGCGATGGCGCGGGCGATGGCCTCGGTGCCGTGCGAGAAGGCATCGAACTCGAACACGCCCACCGGGCCGTTCCACACGATGGTGCCGGCGGCCTTCAGCTGGGCCGCCAGGCGGGCGGCGGTCTTCGGGCCGATGTCCAGGATCAGGTCGTCGTCGGCCACGTCGGTGGCCGCCTTGACCGTGGCGGGCGCGTCGGCGGCGAAGGCCTTGGCGGTGACCACGTCCTCGGGGATGGGCACGTCGGCGCCGCGGGCGCGCATCGCGTCGATCACGGCCTTCGCCTTGTCCACCAGGTCGGGCTCGGCCAGGCTCTTGCCGATCTTCAGGCCGGCGGCCAGCAGGAAGGTGTTGGCGATGCCGCCGCCCACGATCAGGCCGTCGACGTTGCGCGCCAGGCTCTCGAGGATGGTGAGCTTGGTGGACACCTTGGAGCCCGCCACGATGGCCACCAGCGGGCGCTTCGGGTGGGCCAGGGCCTTCGTGATGGCGTCGATCTCGGCCGCCAGCAGCGGGCCGGCACAGGCCACCTTGGCGTATTCCGCGATGCCGTAGGTGGAGGCCTCGGCGCGGTGGGCGGTGCCGAAGGCGTCGTGCACGAAGATGTCGCACAGCGCGGCCATCTTCTTCGCCAGCACGGGATCGTTCTTCTTCTCGCCCTTGTTGACGCGGCAGTTCTCCAGCAGCACCACCTGGCCGGGCTGCACGGCCACGCCGTCCACCCAGTCGCGCACCAGCGGCACGTCGCGGCCCAGCAGCTCGCCCAGGCGCGCGGCCACGGGCGCCAGCGAGTCGGCGGGCTTGAACTCGCCCTCGGTGGGACGGCCCAGGTGGCTCGTGACCATCACCGCCGCGCCGGCCTTCAGCGCCATCTCGATGCACGGCACCGAGGCGCGGATGCGGGTGTCCTCGGTGATGCGGCCCGCGTCGTCCTGCGGCACGTTGAGGTCGGCACGGATGAACACGCGCTGGCCGGTGGCCTGGCCGGCGGCGACGAGGTCGGAGAAACGGATCACTTTCATGGGACGGGGCTCGCTGCGGAGGGTGGGTCGGGGGAATCCCCGAGCCTACCAGCCGCGGCGGCTACCAGCCCAGGCCGATGCGCAAGGCGAGGAACACCGCCGAGCCAGCCACGATCGTGGCCAGCAGGTTGCGCCAGCGCCAGAACGTGAGCGCCCCGGCGGCCGCCCCGAACAACCGGGCGTCGCGCCAGGTGTGCAGCAGGTGGCCCTGCGGGTCGAGGATCACGTCGGGCACCACCACCGCCACCAGCGCGGCCAGCGGCGCGTAGCGCAGCGCCTCGCGCAGCCAGTGCGGGATGGGCAGCTCGCGCGACGGCATCAGGAAGAACGCACGCGTGACGACGGTGCACACCGTGAGGCCGGCGATGGCGGCCACCGCGTACCAGGGATCGATCGTGGCGGTGGAGAGCATCAGGTGGGCTCCTGCGTGACGGCCTGAGGCCGCTGCGCCTTGGCCGGCGCCCACTGGTCGATGACGATGCCCACCGCCACCGCGGCGGCGATGGCCACCACGATGTCGAGCTTGAAGGGCAGCGCGAAGGTGGCGACGGCGGCGCAGGCGGCCACCGCCGCGGCCACCCACGTACCCCGGTCCACGAGCAGCGTGCCGCACAGGCCCAGCAGCGCGAGCGTGCCGGCGAAGCCCAGGCCCCATTGCGTGGGGATGACGTCGGCCAGCACGATGCCGATCATCGACATCACCTGCCAGGCCGTGTAGTTGACCGCCACGCCGCCCCAGAAGTACGCGGCGTGCTCGACATCGCCGGCCGGCGTGGGGAACCGGCGCATGAAGCACACGTAGTTGAGGTCGGCGCAGAAGTAGCCCAGCCACACGCGGCGCCAGAACGGCAGGTGGCCGAAGTAGGGCCGCCACGTGGCGCTGAAGATGACGAAGCGCAGGTTGACGCACAGGCCCGTCATCCACACCACCCAGAGCGGCGCGCCGTGGGCCAGGAGCGGCAGCGAGGCCAGTTGCGCGCTGCCCGCGAACACGGTGAACGACATCAGCACCGCCAGCGGCACGGCCAGGCCGGCCTTGACCATCGCCACGCCGGTGACCAGGCCCCACGCCCCGATGCCCAACGAGATGCCGGTCATCTCGCGCGCGCCGCGCCCGAAATCGGGGTGGCGGCGGAGCGGCGAAGGGGACGGCATGGCCGCGATTGTCGCGGCTGGGGGCGGGATGCGCTGGCGCGGGGGGATCAGTGCGCCGCGGGCGCGCCGGCCTCGGCCAGCTTCTCGGGCTTGGCGGCGTGCTTGTCGGCCTTTTCGGCTTTCTCGGCCTTGGCGGGCTTCTCGGCCTTGTCGGCCTTGTCCGCCTTGTCGGCCTTGTCCGCCTTGGCGGCGTCGGCGCCCGCGTCGTCGCTGCCGCCGTCGGCCACCTTCGGCGCGCCCGGGGTCAGCTGCGGCAGCACCGGCACGAGCTTGTTCTCGCGCATGTAGTCGTCCATCTCGCGCCAGCCCGCGTACATCGCGGCCTTGTCGGCGCGGCGGTTCAGCGTGTAGCAATCCTCGATGGCGCGGCCCGCGTGGCGGCAGGCGCCGCCGATGGCCTTGCCCTCCGCGGCGTGCTTCTCGGCCGTCTGCGACGCCGTCTCGATGCCCAGCAGGTCGCAGCCGGCGAGCAGCGACAGCAAGGCGGCGGTGGCGAGGAGGCGGGGGGCGTGCATGGCGGGAACCGGGCAGGGGATACGCGGTTTATCGGCCCCCACGCCGCCCGACTTGAACGAGGAAAAGGGGGCGAACGTCGGCCAGAACTGCTTCAGCGGGCCATCGCCAGCAGGCGTGCCACGCGCTCCTCCGTGGCCGGGTGGGTGGCAAACAGGCCCGCCATGCCGCCACCCGACAGCGGGTTCATGATCATCATCTGCGCCGTCTCGGGGTGCGCCTGCGCGGCCTCCAGCGGCAGGCCGCGGGCCACGCGGTGGATCTTCTCCAGGGCCGACGCCAGGGCGCGCGGCTCGCCGCTGATCTCGGCGCCGCCCCGGTCGGCCTCGAATTCGCGCGCGCGGCTGATGGCCATCTGGATCAGGCCGGCGGCGATGGGGGCGAGGAACGCGACGGCCAGCCCGGCCAGCGGGTTGGCCGGACGTCCGTCCTCGTCGCGTCCGCCGAAGAACATCGCGAAGTTGGCGAGCATGGAGATGGCGCCCGCCATCGTCGCGCTGATGGTGGAGATGAGGATGTCGCGATGCTTCACGTGCGCCAGCTCGTGGGCCATCACCCCGCGCAGCTCGCGCTCGGTGAGCATGCCCAACAGGCCGGTGGTGGCGGCCACCGCCGCGTGCCGCGGGTCCCGGCCGGTGGCGAAGGCGTTGGGCGAGTCGTCACGGATCAGGTAGACGCGCGGCATGGGCAGCTCGGCACGCCGGGCCAGGTCGGCCACCAGGCGGTGGAACTGCGGCGCGGTGGCCTCGTCCACCGGCTGCGCGTCGTACATCTTCAGCACCAGGCTGTCCGAGAACCAGTAGCTGAACAGGTTCATGCCCAGCGCCAGCACCAGCGCCAGCATCATGCCGGCCCGGCCGCCCACGAGGCCGCCGATGGCCATGAAGAGCGCGGTGATGGCCGCCATCAGGACGGCGGTCTTGAGCAGGTTGAACATGGTGGGGCGGGGCCTCCAGGCAGGCGCGCGGGGCGCGCGGATGCGGCGGAGATGGAGGCCGGGGGCCTTGATTTCAAGCCGCTGCCAGGGCGGCCGGACGGCGGGTGCCAGGCCTCACCTGGCCTGCGGCGCAGGCCAGGTGAGGCCTGGCACCACCTCCGGCCGCGCCTGCAGCCACGCCCCCACCGCGGCGCGGCGGCCACCGGGGCGCTGCACCTCCTGGATCGCCAGCGCGCCCTCGCCGCAGGCCACCAGCACTTCGTCGGCGGCGACGGACAGCACCGTGCCGGGCGCCGCGCCGGGCTGGCCGGGCCGCGCGGCCGCGCGCCAGGCCTTCACCGTCTCGCCGCCCGCCTCGAACGACGCGCCCGGGAACGGGTCGAACGCGCGCACGCGACGCGCCAGCACGTCGGCCGGCCGGGACCAGTCCAGCGCGCCCTCGGCCTTCTCGATCTTGCGGGCGTACGTCACGCCCTCGGCGGGCTGCGGGCGCGGCACGAGCGTGCCGGCGGCCGCGGCGTGCAGCGCCTCGACGATCATCGTGGCCCCCAGCGCGGCCAGGCGGTCGTGCAGCGTGGCCGTGGTGTCGTCGGGGTGGATGGGCTCGCGGCGCGCCGCGAGCATCGGCCCCGTGTCCAGGCCCTCGTCCATCTGCATGAGGGTGATGCCGGTCTCGGCGTCGCCCGCCTCGATCGCGCGGTGGATGGGCGCGGCGCCTCGCCAGCGGGGCAGCAGCGAGCCGTGGATGTTGAGGCATCCCAGGCGCGGGGCCTGCAGCACCCAGGCGGGCAGGATCAGGCCGTAGGCGGCCACCACCAGCACGTCGGCCGCCGCGGCGGCGAGCTGACCGGCGGCCTCGGCCGCGTCGTCGGGGTACTTGCCGTCGCGGCGCAGGCTGCGCGGCTGCGCCACCGGCACGCCGTGCGCCAGCGCCCGCTGCTTCACCGCCGACGGCTGCAGCTTCATGCCGCGGCCGGCGGGGCGATCGGGTTGCGTGAGCACCAGGGGCACGGTGAAACCGGCCGCCAGGATGGCGTCGAGCGCGGCGGCGGCGAAGTCGGGCGTGCCGGCGAAGGCGACGCGCAGCGGGAGCGACATCAGCGCGCGGTGGCCTCGTCGCGCGTGCGCTTGAGCATCTTGGTCCTGATGCGGTCGCGCTTGAGCGGGCTGAGGTGGTCGACGAACATGGTGCCGGTGAGGTGGTCCATCTCGTGCTGGACGCACACCGCGGTGAGGCCGTCGCACTCGAACTCGTGCGGCTGGCCGTCCCGGCCCAGCGCGCGCACCGTGACGCGGGCGTGGCGCTCCACCTTGTCGTAGATCTGCGGGACCGACAGGCAGCCTTCCTCGCCCAGCAGCCATTCGTCGGACACCTGCACCAGCTCGGGGTTGATCAGCACGCGCGGCTGGTCGCGGGATTCGGACGTGTCGATGACGATCACGCGCTCGTGCACGTCCACCTGGGTGGCGGCCAGGCCGACGCCCTCCGCCTCGTACATGGTCTCCAGCATGTCGTCGACGAGCTGGCGGATGCGGTCGTCCACGGCGGCCACCGGCTTGGCGACCGTGGCGAGGCGGGGATCGGGGTAGCGGAGGATGGTCAGCAGGGCCATGAGGAAAGCAGAACGTGTGAGGCGGCAGCAACGCCCGGAGTCAGGGAGAATGCGGAGTCTGGCGCGTCTGGCCGACCGTTTCATTGCGGCAAACAGTCGCCCCGGGCAGAATCTGTGGCAATTCTTGCGAATTTACGCGGTCGGAATGCAGCACGCCGGCTTCTAATTGTCGCATCGCGGCTTGTTTCCCGTCGCCGCGGTGCCCCGATTACCTTCCACGGTCCCGGAGTTTCCTGCTCATGACCCTTCGTCCTGGCCGTCGGCCTCAGATCACCTTGTCCGCGTCGCTGGCACGCGCCGGCCTGCCGGCCGTCCTGGCCGCCCTGGCCGCCGGTGCCGCCACGCCCGCCTCGGCGCAGCAGTACCCGGTCACGCCGGGCCAGCGCAGCACCGCGCAACAGGTGGCCGCCGCGGGGGTGCCGCTGTCGGAGCTGTCGCCCACCGCGCCGGACAGCTACACGGTCAAGCGTGGCGACACGCTGTGGGCCATATCCAAACTGTTCCTGAATAGCCCGTGGCGCTGGCCGGAACTGTGGGGCATGAATCTCCAGCAGATTCACAACCCGCACCTGATCTACCCGGGCCAGGTGCTGGTGCTGGAGAAAGTCGACGGCCGCGCGCGCCTGAAACTCGCCAACCCGGTGGGCCTCGGCAACGGCAACGGCAAACTCGAGCCGCAGGTGCGCTCCGAATCGTCCGAGTTCGGCGCCATCGCGGCCATCCCGATGAGCGTCATCGGCCCGTTCCTGAACGACGCCATGGTGTTCGAGAACGCCGACCTGGAAGCCGCCCCCCGCATCGTCGCCACGCAGGAAGGCCGCGTGCTGCTGTCGCAGGGCGAGCGGGCCTACGTGTCGGGCGACATCAGCGCCAGCCGCAACTGGCAGCTGTTCCGCTCGCCCAAGGCGCTGGTCGATCCGGACACCAAGGAAGTGCTGGGCTACGAGGCCCGCTACGTGGGCAGCGCCGAGCGCGTGCAGCTGGGCGAGACGCGCCCGGGCGCCCAGCCGGGCGCGCCCGTGCCGGCCACCGTGCGCATCACCAGCATGCGCGAAGAGGCCAACATCGGCGACCGCCTGATGCCCGCCGCCGTTCGCGATTTCGACCCGTTCATGCCTCACGCCCCGGAAGGCGACATGAACGGCGCCGTGGTGTCGGTGTACGGTGATGCGCTCAGCGCCGGCAACAGCCAGATCATCACCATCAACCGCGGCAAGCGCGACGGCGTGGAGCGCGGCCACGTGCTGGCCCTCTGGCGCGAGGGCCGCGTGGTGAACGATCCCACCCAGAAGGCACGTCCGCTGATGAAGCTGCCGGACGAGCGCAGCGGCCTGCTGTTCGTGTTCCGCGTGTTCGACCGCGTGTCGTACGCGCTGGTGATGTCCACGGACGACCCGGTGAAGGCCGGCGACCGCTTCAGCCGCCCCTGATGCGCCGGGTCGGCGGGCCACGCCCGCGCCGCCCCCGCTCGTCCCCTTCCTTCCCTGCCCTGCCCCGCATCGTGCGCGCCGCCCTGGCGCGCCGGCGGGTGCGCCTGCCTGCGCGCGCGGGAGACCCTTGACGTGATGGACGATTCCGAGCTGGCCGCCTGGGTGCGGCTCACCGCGACGCCGGGCGTGTCGCGCGCCGCGCAGCGCCGGCTGCTGGCCGCGTTCGCCAGCCCGCAGGCCGCCCTGCAGGCGGCGCCGGCGGCGCTGCGCAACGTGGTGGACGCCGACACCGCGGCGGCGTTGGCCGAACCCGCCGCCACCTTCGCGGCGCTGCTGGACGCCACGCGGGCCTGGCTGGCCGCGGGCACCGACGCGTTGCCGCGCCGCCTGGTCACGCTGGCGGATGCGGAGTACCCGGCGCTGCTGCTGGCCACCGCCGATCCCCCGGTGCTGCTCCATGCCGCGGGCCGCCTGTCGCGCTTGGCCACGCCCGCGGTGGCCATCGTCGGCAGCCGCAGCGCCACGGCCCAGGGCCTGGACCACGCACGGGCGTTCGGGCGCCAGCTGAGCGAGCGCGGGCTGGCGGTCGTGTCGGGGCTGGCCGCGGGCATCGACGGCGCCGCGCATGACGGTGCGCTGCACAGCGCCGCCGGGGGCACCATCGCCGTGGTCGGCACGGGGCTGGACATCGTGTACCCGGCGCGGCACCGCGACCTGGCCGCGCGCATCGCGGCCGACGGGCTGGTGCTGAGCGAATATCCCCTGGGCACCCCGCCGCTGGCCGAGAACTTCCCCCGCCGCAACCGCATCATCGCAGGCCTGGCGCGGGGCACGCTGGTGGTGGAGGCGGCCCTCAACTCCGGCTCGCTGATCACCGCGCGCCTGGCGCTGGAGATGGGCCGCGAAGTGTTCGCCATCCCGGGCAGCGTGCACTCGCCCCAGGCCCGCGGCTGCCATCGGCTGATCCAGCAAGGCGCCAAGCTGGTGGAAACGGTGGAGGACGTGGTGGAGGAGCTGGGGTGGGGCGCGGCCGTGGGGACACGCGCCGGGCGCGCCAGGTCGGGCACCGCGGCCGCGGGCGGCGCACAGGAGCGGCTGTTCGGCGATGGGGGCGAGGGCGAGGGCGAAGCCGACGGCGAAGGCAAGGTCCCTGGCGCCGACGATGACCGTGACGACGCCGGCCGCGGCGAAGACGCGCTGCTGGCCGCGCTGGGCCACGATCCGATGACGCTCGACGCCTTGTCCGCCCGCACGGGATGGACCGCCGCCGCCCTGGGCGCGCGCCTGCTGGACCTGGAGCTGGCGGGCGAGGTGGCGCGGCTGCCGGGCGGCCTGCTGCAGCGTCGCGCGCAGGGCTGATGGGCCGGCGCGTGCCAGGTCGCGCACACCCCCGAGCCCTGCATCATCCGGCGCGCCGGACCGGCCGGCAATAGTGGTCATCCGGCATGCCATCTCCCTGCAGATGCACCAAAACGCTGCGGTATAGTGGATTCATCATGTTCGACGTCCTTGTCTACCTGTACGAGAACTACTGGCGACCGGACGCGTGCCCGGACCACGACCAGCTCTCCCGCAAGTTGTCGGCCGTGGGCTTCGAGACGGACGAGATCCAGGAGGCCCTGCACTGGCTCGATGGCCTGGCGGAGACCGCCGAGGCCTACATCGGCCAGCAGTCCGAGGCCAGCCTGCGCCTGTATTCCGATCGCGAGATCGACGCGATGGGCGAGACGTCCATCGGCTTCGTCAGCTTCCTCGAATCGGCCGGCGTGCTGCCACCGCCCATGCGCGAGATGGTCATCGACCGTGCGATGGCCGCCGGGGGCAACCCGCTCGACCTGGACGACATGAAGATCATCATCCTGATGGTGTTCTGGAGCCTGGGCGAGGAGCCCGATGCGCTCATCCTGGACGAGCTGTTCGTGGCGCCCGAGGAGCGGCTGATCCACTGAGCGTGCGGCGCTGGCGGGCCACCCGCCAGGCCGGGCCGCCGGCCCCGCACCCTCACAGGTCCAGGTTCAGATCCAGCAAGCGAGACGGATCCGCGTTGATCTTCTCGATGGCGTCGCGCGTGGCCGCCACCGTCAGCGATTCGTCCTGGGCCGGCACCAGCAGGCCCGCCTGCAGGAACGCAGCCAGGCGCTTCTTCTGGAACAGCACGCAGCGACCGGTGCTGGAGGCGAACAGCCACAGCTGGCGGCGCAGGCCGGTCCAGGCCAGTTGCACGGGCTCATGGCGGTCGCGGTATTCCAGCATGTACCAGGCGCCCACGGGCAGCTGCTCCGCCGCGGCGAGCGCCTCGGCCGACGGCTCGCCGCCGCCGCCCGCCACCACCTCCAGCTCGTCGCTCTCGTGGCTGGAGAGGTCCAGCGCGAAGGAATCGTCCAGCTCGAAGTCGGCCTCGGGCAGCAGTTCGTCCAGCGTCTCCAGGCGGGCGCGCAGCCGGGCCAGCTGCTCCGGCACGATCGTGGCGGCGCGGGCCGCGAACGCCGCGGTGAGCGCGAGGTTCAGCTCGCGCAGCGCGGCGTCCTGCCGCTCGGCAGGCAGGCCGCCGGCCTGCATGCCGCGGCGCAGCGACGCCAGCAGCGGCGCGAGCCGGCCTATCACCTGGGCGCGCTCCTCGCGCGTGGTCTTGGCACCGGCGATCCACACCAGCTCCAGCGCGGCCTCCTTCAGCACGCGCGATTCGGCGCCCTGCTGGCCGTGGCGCACGGCCACGGTGGCCATGACGTCGGCCCACACCTGGAACAGGAAATCGCGCACGCCGTCCTGGACCGGCATGCCGTCCAGCAGCTTGCGCAGCTCGATCGTGTACTGGATGGCCAGCGTCTCGCGCTGCTCCACCTGCTGGGCCAGCGACACGCCCTTGCGGGTGGACTCGTTCTGGTCGCGGAAGTAGCGCTCGAGGAACTTCTCGAACTCGGTGAGCACGGTCTGGAACACCTTGCGCCCGGTCTCGGGGAAGGCTTCCACCACCTGCACGACGCGGCGGATCTCCGTCTCCAGCAACGGGCCCACGCCCACGGGCGCGGCCTGGAAGCCCATCACGCAGGCACCCATGCGGTCGATCAAGCGGCGCGCGGGGTGCTGCGCGGACGAGAAGAAATCGGGCTCGGTGATGGCCACCCGCAGCGTGGGCATCTGCAGGCGCGCGAACCACACGCGCACCGTGGCCGGGATGGCCTCCTCCATCAGGATGCTCTGGAACAGCAGCGCGACGATCTCGATGGTGGCGCGCTCGGCGGGCGTGGCGGCGGTCTGCTTGAGGCTGCGCTTCTGGTCGCGCAGGTCGGCCATCACGTCGGTGGGCACCAGCTGCTCGCCGGCGGCCACCTGCGTCTCGATGCGATGGACCAGGCGTTGCTGGGCGGACGCCAGCGCGCCCGACAACGTGCGCGAGACGGGCTGGCGCGCGCGCACCGTGTCCATGAAGCCCGCCACGTGGCGCTCCATGGTCTGGCCGAAGCGCTGCATCGTGGCCTCGAGGGACGCCGGCGTGCTGAGCGGGGGCCGGCCGGCGCGGGTGTCGGAAGCGCCGCGGTCGGGGCGGAAGAAGTTGTCGGGCGGCTCGCTGCGACCGGTCGAGTCGCCGCGGCCGGACCCGTCGCCACGGCCGGAAGCGCCACCGCCCGCCCCCCCGCCGCCGCCGACGCCCGCGTCGCCCGACTCGTCGGCGAAGGTGGTGGCACCCCCCGCGGCCCGCGGTCCGCCGACCAGCATGTTGTCGGCCGGCCGCGATTCGACGCCGCGGCGCGAGTCGGGCGTGCGGCGGATGAGTTGGCGCAGGTTGACCTCGGGCATCACGCCGCGGTCCACGAGGAAGCGGTTGGCGTCGTGGTACGCGGCCGCGCAGATGTGGCCGATCTCGAGCTTGAGGGTGGGCTCGACGCCCAGCCAGGCCTCGGCGTCGAGGCCGGCGTCGAGGAAGGCCCGCACGCACGTGCGCGCCAGCACCGCGGGTCGGAAGACGTCGTCGGGCTTGAGCTCGTCGCCGCCTTCCAGCGACAGCAGGCGGGCGCGCAGGTCGTTGAACTCCCAGACGACCTGGTCCGCGATGTCCTGCGCGAGGCGCGACGTGAGGATGTCGCGCTGCATCGTGGCGTCGTCGATCAGCCTGAGCACCGCGGTGCCCTGCATCGACGCCAGCAGCTGCCCCGACGTGGAGGCCGGCGCGTGGTGCGGGTCGGCGGCGTCCAGCAGCTGCACCGACAGCAAGTGGATCCACTCCGCGCCGTGGGCGGTGAGCCCTTGCAGGTTGTCGCGGCGTTGCTGCGCGAGCGCGCGCTCGGAGGGGCGCGCGAGCAGCGCACGCGCGGCCTCGATCACGACATCGAGCAGCGCCGGGCCTTCCGCGGCCACCTGCTCGACGAACGCCTGTCTCGCCCGCCGCGCGGTGTCCTCAGGGGCGGGCGGCGGCATGGGCGGTGGGTGCGTGGTCGGCGAGCGGTGGGGAAATCGAATTTACCTCACACCACCGCGCCGGCGTTCGGGTCGTCCGGGTTCTCGCGCGCGCCGCCCGTCTTGATCAGGTCCTCGCGCTTGACGCCCAGCCACATGGCGATGGCCGCGGCCACGAACACCGACGAGTAGATGCCGAACAGGATGCCGATGGTGAGCGCCACGGCGAAGTAGTGCAGCGTGGGGCCGCCGAACACCAGCATCGACAGCACCATCATCTGCGTGCAGCCGTGCGTGATGATCGTGCGGCTCATCGTGCTGGTGATGGCGTGGTCGATCACCTGCTGCGTGGACAGCTTGCGGTACTTGCGGAACGCCTCGCGGATCCGGTCGAAGATGACGACGGACTCGTTGACCGAGTACCCCAGCACCGCCAGCACCGCCGCCAGCACGGGCAGCGAGAACTCCCACTGGAAGGCCGCGAAGAAGCCCAGGATGATGATGACGTCGTGCAGGTTGGCGATGATGGCCGCCACGGCGAACTTCCACTCGAAGCGGAAGGCCAGGTAGGCCATGATGCCGATGACCACGAACGCCAGGGCCTTGGCGCCGTCGGCCGCCAGCTCGGCGCCCACGGACGGGCCCACCACCTCGGTGCGCACCTGCTGGAAGGGCTCCGTGCCGCCCGCCTGCGTGCAGGCGTCGCGCGCCACCGACTCACCCTTGTCGCTCACGTAGGTCTTGTTGCTGACCGTGCCCTGCTCCGCCGCGCACAGCGTGGCGAACACCTTGCCGGCCACCTGGCCCTGCGGCACCACCTTGTTGACCGGCACGCGGATCATCACGTCGTGCGACGAGCCGAAGTTCTGCACCTGGACATCGCCCATGTGCAGGCTGTCGACCACGGTACGCACGTGCGCCAGGTCGGCGGGCTGGGCGTAGTGGATCTCGGTCACCGTGCCGCCGGTGAACTCGATCGACAGGTGCAGGCCGCGGGTGACGAGGAAGAACACCGCGGCGAGGAAGGTCAGCGCCGAGATGATGTTGAAGACCAGCGCATGCCGCATGAACGGGATGTCGCGCCGGATCCGGAAGAATTCCATGTGAAGCTCCTGGGAGGTGTCTGGGGGCTGCTGCGGGACGCGCCGCTTACTCGGCGTCGGCCTCGAGCGCCGGCTTCCGCGTGGCGCCGTCCGGGCGCCACACCTGGCCGATGGCCACCGACTTCAGCTTCTTCTGGCGGCCATACCAGAGGTTGACCAGGCCGCGCGAGAACACCACCGCCGAGAACATCGACGTCGTGATGCCCAGGCAGTGCACCACCGCGAAGCCCTTGATGGGCCCCGAGCCGAACACCAGCAAGGCCAGGCCGGCGATCAGCGTGGTGACGTTGGAATCGAGGATGGTGGCCCACGCCCGCTCGTAGCCGGCCGAGATGGCCGACTGCGCCGAGCTGCCGTTGCGCAGCTCCTCGCGCACGCGTTCGTTGATCAGCACGTTGGCGTCGATGGCCATGCCCAGCGTGAGCGCGATGGCGGCGATGCCCGGCAGCGTGAGCGTGGCCTGCAGCATCGACAGCACCGCCACCAGCAGCAGCAGGTTGAAGCCCAGCGCCAGCGTGGAGAACATGCCGAACAGCAGGTAGTACAGGCACATGAAGATGGCGATGGCCGCGAAGCCGTACTCCACCGAGTGGAAGCCCTTGGCGATGTTGTCGGCGCCCAGCGACGGGCCGATGGTGCGTTCCTCGATGATCTCCATCGGCGCCGCCAGCGCGCCGGCGCGCAGCAGCAGGGCCTGGTCGGCCGATTCCTGGGACGTCATGCGGCCCGTGATGACGAAGCGGCCGCCGAGTTCCGAGTTGATGCGCGGCGCCGTGACGACCTCGCCCTTGCCCTTCTCGAACAGGATGATGGCCATGCGCTTGCCGACGTTGTCGCGCGTGACGTCGCGGATGATGCGCGCGCCCTTGCTGTCCACCGTGATGGCGATGTCGGGCTGCTGGTGCTCGTCGAAGCTGGGCTGCGCGTCCGTGAGGTTGTCGCCGGTGATGACCACCTGCTTCTTCACGATGATGGGCGTGCCCTCGCGCTCCACGAAGCGCTCGGCGCCGAAGGGCACGGGGCCCGCGCCGGTGAGGGCGGCGGTGGCTTCGGCCGAGTCGTCGACCATGCGCACCTGCAGCGTGGCCGTGCGGCCCAGGATGGCCTTGGCGCGCGCCGTGTCCTGCACGCCGGGCAGCTGGACGACGATGCGGTCCTGGCCCTGCTGCTGGATCACCGGCTCGGCCACGCCGAGCTCGTTCACCCGGTTGCCGATCGTGGTCATGTTCTGCTTCAGCGCCTGGTCCTGCACGGCCTTGCCGGCCTTGGGGCTCAGGGTGCCCACCAGGCGGAGGTCGGGGCTGGACGGGTCGGCGGGGGCCTCGGCCCAGGTGACGTCGGGCTGCGCGTCCAGCAGCGCCGACTTGGCCTGGTCCAGCGTGTCCTTGTCGCGGAAGGCGACGTTGACCGCATCGCCCGTGCGCGTGACGCCCGAATGCCGGATGCCCTTGTCGCGCAGCAGCGTGCGGACGTCGCCCGACAGGGCCTCGGCGCGCTGCGTGAGCGCCGCCTTCATGTCCACCTGCATGAGGAAATAGACGCCGCCGCGCAGGTCCAGGCCGAGGTACATCGGCAGCGCATGCAGGCGGGTCAGCCAGGCCGGCGAGCGCGACAGCAGGTTCAGCGCCACGACGTAGGCCGGATCCTGGGGATCGGGGTTGAGCGCCTTGGAGATGGCGTCCTTGGCCTTGATCTGCGTGTCGGTGTCGGCGAAGCGCGCGCGGACCGAGTTGCCCTCGAACTGGACGAAGTCGGGCGTGATCTGCGCGGCCTTCAGCGCGTCCTGCACGCGCGGCACCAGGCCGCCGTCGACCTTGACCGTGGCCTTGCCACTCGAGATCTGCACCGCCGGCGCCTCGCCGAAGAAGTTGGGCGCGGTGTACAGCAGGCCCACCACCAGCGCGAGCGCCAGCAGCAGGTATTTCCACATCGGGTAGCGATTCATGAGGTCCTCGGCAGAGGCGTTTCGAGCGGGCCGCAGGCCCATCCAAGGAGCATGCGCGGATCTGGCTCCGCCAGTCCGCTGCATGAGCCCCCCCGGGGGGCAGCGACCAGCGGGAGCGTGGGGGTCACTGTTTCAGGGTGCCCTTGGGCAGGACCTGGACGATGGCGGAGCGCTGCATCTGCAGCTCGACGCCGTTGGCCACCTCGACGGTGAGGTAGTTGTCGCCGATCTTGGCGATGCGGCCGAGGACGCCGCCGATGGTGACCACCTCGTCGCCCTTGGCCAGGGCGTCCAGCATCGAGCGGGTTTCCTTCTGCTTCTTCATCTGGGGGCGGATCATGATGAAGTACAGCACCCCGAACATCAGGATCAGGGGCAGCATGGTGCCCAGCATGCCGCTGGAATCGGCAGCGGCGCCGGCGGCGGCTTGGGCATGGGCGTCGGAGATCAGGAACACGGCGGGGCCTCTTGCATGGTGGCGATGGACAGCTTCTGCTGGAGAAGCAAACCCTTCATTTTAACCGGCGCTCCCCGGTGCCCGCCCGGTGCAGACCCGGCCTTGAAACCAGGGCGTGCGGCGCCACCTGCCGCTGTCCTGCAGCCTTCCCGCCCGCTCGCCCGGGCGGCATGCCCGTGATGTGGTCCCTCGCGCTCCTGTTCGCCCTGGCCGCGGCGCTCGTCCTGGCGCTGTGGGGCCAGCCCCGCTGGGTGGACCGGCGCCGCGCCCGGGCACGCGCGGGTACGTTCCCGCCCGCGTGGCGCACGATCCTGCGGCGGCGCCTGCCCGTGTACCGGCGGCTGCCGTTCGCGCTGCAGAAGCAGCTGCAACGCCACGTGCTGGCGTTCCTGGCCGAGAAGCGCTTCATCGGCTGCGCCGGGCAGCGCATCGACGACGACGTGCGGGTCACCATCGCCGGCCAGGCCTGCCTCCTCTTGCTGAATCGCCCGGCGCCGCACTATTTCGGTGCGCTGCGGCAGGTGCTGGTGTACCCGGGGCCCTTCGTCGTGCAGCGCGTGAACGCCGACGGCAGCGGCGTGCTGCACGACCAGCGGCGCGCGCTGGCGGGCGAATCCTGGCAGCAGGGGCAAGTGATCCTGTCGTGGCAGGACGTGGTGGAAGGCGCGGCCATCCCCGACGACGGCCGCAACGTGGTGCTGCACGAGTTCGCGCACCAGCTGGACCAGGAGACGGGCGTGGCCAACGGCGCGCCGCACCTGCCGGACCGCCTCCGCCACGCGCGCTGGCAGCGCGTGATGAGCGAGCACTTCATCCGGCTGCAGTGGCAGCTGTCGTCCGGCCAGGGGGCCGACCTGATCGGCGAGTACGCGGCGCAGAACCCGGCCGAGTTCTTCGCGGTGGTGACCGAGATCTTCTTCGAGCAGCCCACCCGGCTGGCGGATCGGCATCCGGCGCTGTACGACGAGCTGCAGGCGTACTACGCGGTGGATCCGCGGGACTGGCACTGACCGGGACTGCCCGCGGCTTTCCCCGGGTGGCCGTCGAACACTGCGTTCGAATCCGTTGGATGCCAGGGTCGACGCCGCGTTCCACACTGGCGGCATGCGGGGTCGGCTCGACACTTGCCCCGCCCATCCCCAGGAGACCCGACATGCTCACCCTGCGCCGATCCGAAGACCGCGGCCACGCCGACCACGGCTGGCTGGACAGCTTCCACAGCTTCTCGTTCGCCGACTACCGCGACCCCGCGCACATGGGCTGGGGCAACCTGCGGGTGATCAACGAGGACCGCATCGCGCCCGGCACGGGCTTCGGCACGCACGGCCACCAGGACATGGAGATCGTCAGCTACGTGCTGGACGGCGCGCTCGCGCACCAGGACAGCCTGGGCAACGGCACGCCCGGCGGCGGGGCGTCGGGGGTGCTGACCCCGGGCGAGGTGCAGCGCATGAGCGCGGGCACCGGCGTGCGCCACAGCGAGTTCAACCACTCGAAGGACCAGGCGACGCACTTCCTGCAGATCTGGCTGCTGCCCGACCGCCGCGGCATCGCGCCGGGGTACGAGCAGGTGCGGGTGTCCGACGAGGCCAAGCGCGGGCGGCTCGCGCTGATCGCGGCGCCGGCGGGGGAAGGCGGTGCGGTCTCGATCAACGCCGATGCGCGGCTGCGGGCCGGGTTGTTCGACGGCGACGAGCGGGCCGAGCTGGCGCTGGCGCCGGGGCGGCTGGGGTACGTGCACGTGGCGCGCGGCAGCGTGCGCGTGAACGGGCAGCCGCTGAAGGCCGGGGATGCGGTGAAGTTGCGGGACGAGCCGGGGGTGGTGATCGAGGGGGGCGAGCAGGCCGAGGTGCTGGTGTTCGACCTCGCGCCTTGAGGGGAGGCGCGGCGATACTGCCGCGCCATGAACCTACCGCGCATCCCGCTCGTCGCGCCGGTCCTGCTGGCCATCCTGCTGGGTGCGCCCGCCTCGCCGGCCTCCACTCCCGAGCCCTCGGCCGATCAGCCGGCGCCATCGACCTGGCCCGAGATGACGCTGCGTGAGCTGGACGCCGTCCACGCCACGCTGGCGGCGGCCCATCCAGGCGCCATCGACGAGCAGAACCCGGCGTTCCGGGACTGGCTGGAACGCGGCTGGCGCGAGGCGCGCGCGCTGGCGCCGCGCGTCACGCGCTACAACGATTTCCTGTCCGCGGTCCGCTGGTACACGTCGGGCTTCGAGGACGGGCACCTGGGCTACTCGGACGACATCCGGGACAACACCCGCGATGCCCATCGCATCGGCATCCGGGGATGGCACGTCGACGTCGACGCTTCGGGGCGCTACGTCGTCGATGCGGTGGCTCCCGCGTGGCCCGTCGCGCTGCCTCCGTTGGGCGCTTACTGGGAGTCCTGCGACGGCACGCCCGCCGCGGCGCTGCTGGCCACGATGGTGGCGCCGTACCAGGATCGCCGTCCCCTTGCCACGTCGCGGCGCGGTGTCGCGCGTGCCTTCTTCGCCCCCAAGCTGGCCGACCAGCCTTGTGGCGACGTGCACCTTCCGCGGAGCTGACGGCCTCCCGTTCGTTCGGGCCCAAGTGGTGCGCGACGTGGATTGGGACGTCTACAACCCCATGGACCAGGCCGTCCCACCCCGACAGCCACAGGACGACCCCAACCGATACGAGCGCCTGCCGGACGGCACGCTCTGGATTCGGGCCGGCAGCTTCTCACCCGATGCCGCGCAAGCCCGGGCGCTGGACGCGATGCTGGAGCGGCTGGCCGCGGAACGCGACGTCCGCCGCGTGGTGTTCGACCTGCGAGGCAACGGCGGCGGGGACAGTCGACTGGGCCACCGGATCTTCGAGGCGGCCACGGGCGGCCTCGACATGGACACGACACACATGGACGCGCTGCCTCGCCTGCAGGCCGACTGGCGGGTCTCGGACGTGGCGGTGGCGACGTTCGAGGAACACATCGCGCGGTTCACGGCGCGCGACGGCGCGGATAGCGCCGCGGCCCGCCACGCACGCGAGATGCGCGACGCGATGCGCTCGGCACAGGCGCGTGGGGAGCGCTGGCTGATCGCCTGGGATGGCGAGCGCCACGTGGACGCCGCGGAGGCGACGCGCCGCCACGCCCACCTGCGCAAGGCCGTGGGGCGGCTGGCGGTGCTGACCGACGACGGGTGCGCCAGCGCGTGCCTGGACATGGTGGACGAGGTCCGGCGCGTGCCCGGCGCCCTGCAGGTAGGCGAGACGACCAGCGCGGACGCGGTCTACATCGACATCGGGTTCGTGGAGATGCCCAGCGGCAACCGGCTGATCCTGCCCCTGAAGGTCTGGCGCAACCGGGTCAGGGGGAACAACGAGGCATGGGTGCCGGACGTTGCCTTGGACTTGCGGCGGATGGCGGAGGCGGAGATTCGCGCGGCGGCGTTGGCGGCCATCGACAGAGGTCGTTGAGGGTCAGGCATCGCCGCCCGCCCCCGCTGCGCGGGGGCAAACGGGCATGCCAGACCCTAGCCTTTCGCGCCGCTCAGCAGCTGCCGCAGCACGTACGGCAGGATGCCGCCGTGCAGGAAGTATTCCACCTCGATGGGCGTGTCGATGCGCAGCACCACCGGCACCTTGGTGGTGCTGCCGTCGGCGCGGTGGATGATGACCGCGGCCTCGGATTGCGGGGCCAGCGTGACGGCCCATTCCACGTCCACGCGCTCGTTGCCGGTGAGCTTCAGGCTGGACCAGCTGTCGCCCGCCTTGAACTGCAGCGGCAGCACGCCCATGCCCACCAGGTTGCTGCGGTGGATGCGCTCGAAGCTGCGCGCCACGACGGCCTTGACGCCCAGCAGCTGCGTGCCCTTGGCCGCCCAGTCGCGGCTGGAGCCGGTGCCGTATTCCTCGCCCGCGAAGATCACCGTGGGCACGCCCGCGGCGATGTACTGCATGGCCGCGTCGTAGATGGGGATGGCCGCGCCGGCTTCCGCCGGGCAGTCGCCCGTGCCGCAGAACAGCGTGAGGCCGCCTTCCACGCGGCTGCCGTCGGCCTTGGCGGGCAGCATCAGGTTCTTGATGCGCACGTTGGCGAACGTGCCGCGCATCATCACCTCGTGGTTGCCGCGGCGCGAGCCGTAGGAGTTGAAATCCACCGGCTTGACGCCCTGCGCCTGCAGGTACTTGCCCGCCGGTGAATCGGTCTTGATGGAGCCGGCCGGCGAGATGTGGTCGGTGGTGATCGAATCGCCGAACAGCGCCATGATGCGGGCCCCCTTGATGGAGGTGGCCGCGGCGGAGGGCAGGATGGTGAAGCGGTCGAAGAACGGCGGCTTGGCGATGTAGGTGCTGGCCGGCCAGTTGTAGACGTTGCCCGTCACGCCCTCGATGCCCTTCCACAGCTCGCCCGGGTCGGTCTGCACCTTGCGGTAGTTGGCCTTGAACGCCTCGGGGTCCATCGCGAAGTTCATCAGCGCATGGACCTCGTCGCTGGTGGGCCAGATGTCCTTCAGCATCACGGGCCGGCCGTCGCTGCCGGTGCCGAGGGGCTCGGTGACCAGGTCGCGCTTGACCGTGCCGGCCAGCGCGTAGGCCACCACCAGCGGCGGGCTGGCCAGGAAGTTCGCCTTGATGTTGGGGTGGATGCGCGCCTCGAAGTTGCGGTTGCCCGAGAGCACGGCGGCGCACACCAGGTCGTGCTCCATGATGGCCGTGTTGATCTCGGGCGTGAGGTCGCCCGCGTTGCCGATGCAGGTGGTGCAGCCGTAGGCGGCCACGGTGAACCCGAGCTGCTCCAGCGAGGGCAGCAGGCCCGCCTTGGTGAGGTACTCGGTGACGATGCGCGAGCCGGGCGCGAGCGACGTCTTGATGTGCGGCGCCACCTTCAGGCCGCGCGCCACCGCCTTCTGCGCCAGCAGGCCGGCCGCCAGCAGCACGCCCGGGTTGCTGGTGTTGGTGCAGCTGGTGATGGCGGCGATCAGCACGTCGCCGTGGCTGATCTTCGTGCCGTCGGGCAGCGTGGCCGCGCGCAGCTTCTGGTCGGCCGGCAGGTTGTAGCCGTTGCTGGCCGCGGGCGTGGTGAGAAGGTCGGTGAACGTGCCGGCCAGCTTGCCCAGCTCGATGCGGTCCTGCGGGCGCTTCGGCCCCGCCACGCTGGGCGTGACGGTGGACAGGTCGAGCGAGATGACCTCGCTGTAGTCGATCTGGCCCGCGGCGGGCGTGCCGAACAGGCCCTGCGCGCGGAAGTAGGCCTCGAAGGCCTCCACCTCGGCGGGCGTGCGGCCGGTCAGGCGCAGGTATTCCACCGTGCGCTCGTCCACCGCGAAGAAGCCCATCGTGGCGCCGTACTCGGGCGCCATGTTGGCGATGGTGGCGCGGTCGGGCACGGACAGCGTGGCCGTGCCGGCACCGAAGAACTCGACGAACTTGCCCACCACCTTGGCCTGGCGCAACCGCTCGGTGACGGTGAGCACCAGGTCGGTGGCCGTGACGCCCTCGCGCAGCACGCCGGTGAGCTCGAAGCCCACCACGTCCGGCGTGAGGAAGTAGACGGGCTGGCCCAGCATGCCGGACTCGGCCTCGATGCCGCCCACGCCCCAGCCGACCACGCCCAGGCCGTTGATCATCGTCGTGTGGCTGTCGGTACCCACCAGGGTATCGGGATAGAGCATCGGCGGCCCGCCCTCGGGGTCCTTGCGCTCGTGCACCCCGTGCGCCAGGTACTCGAGGTTGACCTGGTGGACGATGCCGAAGCCCGGGGGCACCACGCCGAAGGTGCTGAAGGCCGACATGCCCCACTTCATGAACGCGTAGCGCTCGTGGTTGCGCTCGAACTCGAGCTTCATGTTCAGGTCCAGCGCGTCCTTCGTGCCGAAGTAGTCGATCATCACGCTGTGGTCGACCACCAGGTCCACCGGCACCAGCGGCTCCACCGTCTTCGGGTCCTTGCCCAGGGCCACCGCGGTGTTGCGCATGGCCGCCAGGTCGGCCAGCAGCGGCACGCCGGTGAAGTCCTGCAGCACCACGCGGGCCACGACGAACGGGATCTCGTCCGTGCGCACCGACTTGGGCGCCCAGTTGGCGAGCCGGGCCACCGCGTCGGCGGTGACGCGCTTGCCGTCGCACTCGCGCAGCACGGCCTCCAGCACCACGCGCAGCGACACGGGCAGCCGGCTCACCTTGGGGTACTGCTGGGCGAGCGCCGGCAGGGAGTGGAAGCGGGCCTCGCGGCCCGAGGGCATGCGCAGGGTCTGCAGGGTGGCGGCGAACGGGTGCAGCGGGAGCGGGGTCGAGGCCGTGGCCATGGGGTCTCCTTCGAGGGGCGAGCCGGCAGCTGCCGAGTCCGCCGCAAGGGCAAGTTCGGTGCCCTGCGACACTCGTGCGACGTTACCGCTGCCGCGTGATCCGCGCGTGACGAAGGGTATCGGCCGGGACGCGCGTCGCGGCGTCACGCCCGGCGCACGACCTTCACCGCCGTTTCGCCCGCCAACGTGCGCGCCCGCAGCTGCCCGCAGCCGCCGTCCACGTCCTGCCCGGCGGAGCGGCGCAGCTTGGTGAGCACGCCGCGGCGGTGCAGGGTGCGCGCGATCCGGGCGGCGCGCTCCGGATCGGGGCGCTTCCAGGGCAGGCCGTCCACGGTGTTGTAAGGGATCATGTTGAGGATGGCGTGGCGCCCCGCCAGCAGTTCGACCAGGCCGTCGATCTCGTCGTCGCCGTCGTTCACGCCGTCGATCAGCGTCCACTGCACCTGCACGGGATAGTGCGTGGCGCGGGCGTAGGCGTCGGCCGCCTCCACCAGCGCGCGCGGCGACAGGCGCGGGGCGCGCGGCAGCAGTTGCTCGCGCAGCGCGGGCTTGGTGGTGTGCAGGGACAGCGCCAGCGCGGGCTTGACCGCGCCCCGCGGCAGCCGCTCGAACACCCGCTCGTCGCCCACCGTGGAGAACACCAGGTTCTTGTGGCCGATGCCACCCTCGCGCCCCAGCAGGTCGATGGCCTCCATCACCGCGTCCAGGTTGTGCGCCGGCTCGCCCATGCCCATGAACACGACCTTCCTCACCGGCCGTCGCGCGCGCGCCAGGGCCACCTGGGCCACGATCTCGGCGCTGCCCAGCTGGCGCACCAGGCCCTCGCGGCCGGTCATGCAGAACGTGCAGCCCACGGCACAACCGATCTGCGTGGACACGCAGACGCCGTCGCGCGGCAGCAGCACGCTTTCCACCGTGCGGTCGTCGGCCAGCGCCACCAGCAGGCGGGCGGACCCGTCCTCGCCGGGGTGCTCCTGCTGCACGCGGGCCAGCCCGGCCAGCTCGGCCTCCAGCGCCGGCAGGGCCCGGCGCAGGGCCAGCGGCAGCCAGTCGTCGAGCCTGCGCCTGCCCGCGTCCTGCGGTTGCGCGCCGATCCACTGGCGCAGCACCCGGGACTCGTGCATGGGGGCGGCACCGAGGGCGAGCAGGCGCTGGCGGAGGTCTGAAACTTGCATGGGTCGGGGTGGTATCCACCAGGTTGGGGATGTGCAGGCACACCATTTGCCCGACAGTGGGTCACACGTTGCGGCGACCCGGTGACGACGGGGTCGCATTGCCGCAATTGTTGCATCGACCAGCCTGGCCCGCTGCGGGCAAGCGAGGGTGACGACCCCGAACCTGGAGCGGACAGGCATGGAGCCACCGGTGGAAGGCATGACGAGGACGTCTGGCGATCAGCCCGCACCGGGCGCGGCGCGCGCGCGCACGCCGCGCGAGGCCGCCGCGGTGGCCACCGGGCGGCTCACCAGCGCCTGGCGCCAATGGGTGGGTTCGCTCGCCTCGGAGGTGGCCGAAGCAGAGCGCGTGGGCGTGCTCCGCGCGCAGGGCGCCCCGGACACCTCGTTCCCCGACACGGAAGGCGGCCTCGACAGCGTGGCCCCGGGCAGTGCGGGCGAGCCCGGCGACCGGCGCCGCCGCAGCGAGCGCAGCGCGGCCGATCGCCTGCTGGGCCTGGCCAACATCGCCCGCTTCGAATGGGACCTGCCGTCGGGCCGCGTGACCTGGGGCGTGGTGCCCATCCATGACGAGACGCTCGCCTCGGTGGACCACATCGAGGTGCTGATGCAGCACTGCCATCCAGCCGACCTGGAACGCCTGCGCGCCGACATGCAGACGCACGTGCACGGCCGCCAGGCGGTGGCGCGCAGCGAGTTCCGGCTGCGCAGCGTGCGCGGCACCTGGCGCTGGTACGCGCTGTGCGGTCGCGTGGTGGACGCCGACGACGGCGAGCCGCGCCGCTTCGCGGGCCTGATGCAGGACATCGACGAGCGCCGCCGCGCCATGCAGACGCGCAGCACGCAGGACGCGCTGTTCGCCGACGGCCCCGTGCGCCTGGTGACGCTGGGCGGCAACGCCAGCGGCACGCCGCGCGATCTCTACGCCGAGCTGGCCGCGCTGCTGGCGGGCGATTCGCTGCCCGCGATGCCGGGCCTCACGGCGCTGGGCCCCGGGCCCGAGACGCCGCCGCGCCGCCTGCGCGACGTGGTGCATGCGGACGACGTGGGCCCGCTCAAGACCAGCGTCGAGCTGGCGCAGAAGCGGCCGGGCCGACCCCAGCAGCTGGACCTGCGCGTGGTGGACGGCCTGGGGGGCTGGCGCCGCGTGCGGCTGCAGCTGGCCGCCGAGAAGGACGCCACCGCCGACCCCGCGCAGCGCGTGGAGGGCACGCAGATCGTGCACGCCTACCTGCTGGACGCCGACGACCCCGCCGTGGCGCCGCCCGCCCAGGAGGGCGACGAGCGCCTGCGCGCCGTGGTGCGCCAGCTGGGCCAGATGCAGCGCGTGCTGCAGGACCTGCAGCGCCTGAACGAGATGCTGCAGCTGTGCGACGGGGAGGCCGACGCGCGCCGCATCGTGGCCGAAGGCGCCGCGGGCCTGTTTCCTTCCTGGCGCGGCGAGGTGCGCGTCACCGACGCCGAAGGGCACCAGTCCACCATCGTCGCCTGGGGCGGCGACGAGGACGGCGCGGGCGCTACTTCCGCGCCCACCGCGCCCGCCGACGCCGAATCGCACCGCATCACCTTCCCGCTGGTGGTGGGCACGCAGCACGGGGAGCTGCACATGCTGCCCGCCATGCCGGTGGACGAGGCCGAGCTGCGCAGCACCAGCTGGGCGGCCGCCTCCTTCGCCGAGGCCCTGGGCCTGTCGCTGGGCAACGTGCGGCTGCGCGAGCAGGCCGTGCAGGACTGGCTCACCGGCCTGTACAACCGCCGCTGGTTCGATGACGCGCTGCGTCGCGAATCGCGGCGTGCGCAGCGCAGCGGCGAGGGCTTCACGCTGGCCATCCTGGACATCGACCACTTCAAGTCGTTCAACGACGCGTTCGGCCACGATGCCGGCGACGAGGTGCTGCGCGCCGTGGCGCACGAGATGAAGGCCTTCGGCCGTGCGATGGATACCCCTTGCCGTATCGGCGGCGAGGAGATGGCCGTGCTGATGCCGCGCGCCCGCATCGAGGATGCGTGCGAGCGCCTGGAGGAGCTGCGCGAGCGCATCGCCGCGCTGCACCTGCACCACGAGGGCACGCCGCTGCCCACCGTCACCGTGTCCATCGGCGTGGCCGATTGCCACGAGGGCCGCGCGCAGAACCTGCAGCGGCGCGCGGACATCGCGCTCTACGCCGCCAAGCACGGCGGGCGCAACCGGGTGTGCTGCTGGGAGCCGGGCATGGAAGAGATGTCGGGATTCGGCGGGCTGGATGCCCGGCCGTCGTCGCTCGGTATCTGAACGGTTCCTGAAGCGTCGAGCTGGAAATCGCTCGGCAGGAGGCGGTCGAGCCGCCTGGGGCCGCTCGGCCGTGATGCCTGGGCGCGCGCGTTGCCGCATCCGGAGGGTCGACTCGCGGAGACGTTCCCGCGCGATACCCCCCCCACCTGACCCAAGGACACCCAGATGACCCGATTCCACAAGCCCCTCGCCGCCCTTGCCATCGCCGCCACCGCCGCGCTCGGCGGATATGCCTTTGCGCAGTCCTCCAACAGCGCAGGCACGAACAACGCGACGTCCACCTCGACCCTGGGCCAGGCGCCCAACGCGACACAGGGCTCGACGATGACGCCGGCCGCGACGCCCAACTCCAACAACATGGGCGGCAGCGGCCCGCACGACATGCCGAACAGCACGACGACGCCGTCCAGCAGCGACATGGGTAGCAGCAGCATCAGCAACAGCGGCAGCAGCACCGGTACCAGCACCACCACCAGCGGCAGCGACAGCAGCAGCAGCACCGGCTACTCCACGGGCACCGGCAGCACGACCAGCACCGGCAGCACGACCAGCACCGGCGCGACCAGCGGCACGGGCACGTCGTCGAGCGACCTGTCCACGACGGACACCAGCAGCGCCCCGACCCCCGTGGCGCGACGCGCCGACCGCAACTGACCGTCGGCGACGGTCCGGGGTGGCGGGGTGGCACGGCGATTGCCTTGATACCTCCGTCACTTCAACAACACCAGGAGCACGCCATGTCTTTCACCAAGCCCCTTGCCGCCCTCGCCGTCGCCGCCACCGCCGCCATCGGCGGGTACGCCTTCGCGCAATCGTCCAACACGCAGCTGCCCGACAGCAGCGCCCCGCTGGGCGCGCAGAACAACGGCGTCAACTCGGGTTCGGCCATCGTCCGCCCGAACAACGGCTCGTCGTCCGGCGACATGCTGAGCCGTCCGTCGAAGACCCCGGCCCCGGCCGTGACCGCCACGCCGGTCTACACCGCCCCGGCGGCTGACACCACGACGACCACCTACACGCCCGCGCCCGCGCCCGCTCCCGAGCCGGTCGCCGCCACGCCGGCTCCCGCGCCCGTGGCCGACACCGCGCCTGCCACGACGACGATGCCGGCTCGCCACGACCGCAACTGATCGCCGCCGGGCCCCGTGCCCGGGTTGCGAGACCGCTGCGCTCTCATACCCCCGCCGGGTATGCAGCCAGCGGCCCCCCGCGCCGACCGCTCGCCCCGTGCGACGGTCGGCGTTCTTCTGCGTGGGTGCCGTGCACGAGCGGTACGCGCCTTGCCAAAACGACGGCATGTTCCGCGGCGCCACACGGCGCCGTGTTCGCCTTCCTTCGCAGGAGTCTTCCCATGTCCCGAAAAAAATCCAACCAGGGCGCTTCGGCGGCCGACGCCGACGCCGCGCCGAACGCGACCGTGGAACGCCAGCGGCGCCTGCAGGCTGAGCAGCGCCGCAACGACGCACGCGACGCACGCGACGCCGCCGCGGAACGCAAGCCGCAGGCCAAGGGCAGCGCCGAATCCACGCAGGAAAAGAAGAAGCCCGCGGTGCAGGCCGGCCCGCGCGCCGAGCCGGCGACCATGCCGTCCCAGGTGCTGGACAAGCCCGGCCTGGAAGCCGACATGGCCCTGGCACCGCGCTTCACCGCGCCCGACTACCGCGGCAGCGGCAAGCTGGAGGGCCTGGTCGCGCTGATCACCGGTGCCGATTCGGGCATCGGCCGCGCGGTGGCCGTGCTGTTCGCGCGCGAGGGCGCCGATGTGGCCATCGCCTACCTGTCGTCCGACGAGGACGCGCAGGAGACGCTGCGCCACGTGGAACGCGAGGGCCGCCGAGGGGTGCTGGTACGCGGCGACGTGCGCGACCCGGCGTTCTGCGAGGAGGCCGTGCAGGGCACGGTCAAGCGGCTCGGCAAGCTGGACATCCTGGTGAACAACGCCGCCTTCCAGCTGCACGCCAAGCGCATCGAGGACATCACCGACGAGCGGCTGGACGAGACCCTGAGCACCAACGTGAAGGGCTACTTCCAGATGGCCCGGGCCGCGGTGCCCCACCTGAAGCGCGGTGGCTGCATCATCAACACGGGGTCGGTCACCGGGCTGGAGGGCAACAAGGCGCTGCTCGACTACTCGACCACCAAGGGGGCGATCCACGCGTTCACCAAGTCGCTGGCCAGCAACCTCATGGACCGCGGCATCCGCGTGAACGCGGTGGCGCCCGGGCCCGTGTGGACGCCCCTGAACCCGGCGGACAAGACGCCGGAGGACGTGGCGAAGTTCGGCGCCGACACGGACATGCACCGCCCGGCGCAGCCGGAGGAGCTGTCGCCCGCCTACGTGTTCCTGGCCTCGCCGGTGTGCAGCGGGTACATCACCGGCGTCGTGCTGCCGATCACGGGCAGCGTCGGCGAGTGACGCCGCGTGCCGGGCGTCGCCTTCGCGGCGATGCCCGGCACCCTCGTCACATCCGGTCGGCGCGGCCCGAGCCCGATTCCACCGTGGACCCGGTCGGCGGGGCGCCGGGGTCGTCCGCGCGCTGGTGGTCGGGCGCGTACGCGTGCGTGCCCTCCTTGGCGGGCACGGGCGTCTCGCGCCCGCCCGCGTCGGCGGATGCGCCTGCGCGCGCGGGGGGCTTGGCCGCGTCGGTCGCCTGCGGCGCGGGCTGCAGGCCGCCGTAGGTGCCGTCCACGTGGCGCTCCTTGCCCGAATGCGGGTCGATGTTCGGGTCCGGCGTGTACTCGCCGCTGCCGTCGCGCGCGCCGGGGCGGTCGCGTTCGCCCGGTTGCGGCGCGGTGGACGTGGGGCCGGCGCGCTCGGGCTTGGGATCGTCGTCTCTCGGGTTCATCAAGGTCTCCTGAAGGATCACTGCACTTCGACCACGGGCGTCTGGGCGGGCCGGATCACCTCGCCCGTGGGGCCGGTGTCGGGCAGCGAGATCTCGCGCATGGCTTCGTCCACGTGGTCGGGGGCGCGCACCGCCAGGTCGCCGAGCGAGACGATGCCCACCAGCTCCTTGTCGAGGTTGATGACGGGCATGCGGCGGATCTGCTGCTGGCCCATCAGGCGCATCACTTCCTGCGTGTCCTGGTCCTCGGTGACCCAGACGGCGGGCGACGTCATCACGTCGGACACACAGGCCTGCTCGGGGGCCAGGCCCTCGGCCACGCCGCGCAGCGCGATGTCACGGTCGGTGACCATGCCCACCAGCAGCCGGCCGCTGCACACCGGCAGGGCACCGATGTCCAGCGCCCGCATCAGGCGCGCCGCCTCGGCAAGCGTCTGCTGGGGCTCGATCACCTGCACCTGGGTGGTCATGATTTCGGAAACGTTGGGCATGGACATCCTTTCGAGGCGTGGATCGGGAATCGAACCGCGACCAGCAAGGCGAGTGCCCGGCGCGGTGGCCGTAGGACGCGAGCTACGCTGGCTTGCGCAAGCGTCCGATGGCACCGGCCCGGCGACCGGCCGACGATGGCGTCAACCATCGGAAGACCCTCATGAACAAGCCCGCCGCCAACTTCCTTGCCCCCCTGCTCGCCTCGCTGCTGTCGGCCGCCGTGCTGGCAGCCTGCGCGGATGCCCCCGGGGGTGGGGGCGGCGCGCGCCCGGCCGTGTCCATCGTGCCGGCCCAGGTGAAGGAGCCGCCCGGCCCGACCGACGCCAGCGGCATGGGCGCCACCGCCACGCCCTCCCCCACCGCCCCCGCGGCGCGCCCGGCGTCGTCTTCCGGCAGCCATTGACGCGAAGGATGCGCATGCGACCGTCCTCCCCCCTCGACGCAGGACGCGTCGCCTCGCGCCACGCCGCGCGGCCTGCCGAGCTGCCCGCCATCCTGCCTCCCTCCCGCTGGCCCACCTCGCTCGCGCCGCTGGCCGTCGCCGTGGCGGCCGCGCTGGCGCTGCCGCACGCACACGCCGGCTGCAGCGACGAGAGTCACGTGCCCGCGCTGGCCGACACCGGCCCCGCCCCCACGCTGGTGGCGCCGCAGAAGTTCGTCATCCCCACCGTGCACATCGCGCCCGCCAAGGGCTGGCCCGCGGACGGCAAGCCCGTCGCGGCCGGCGGCCGCACGGTCACCGCCTTCGCCAGCGGGCTCGACCACCCGCGCTGGATCACGGTGCTGCCCAACGGCGACGTGCTGGTGGCCGAGACCAACGCGCCCCCGAAGCCGCAGGACGGCCAGGGCGTGAAGGGCCTGGTGATGAAGAAGGAGATGGCCAAGGCCGGCGCGGGACCCAAGAGCCGCGACCGCATCACGCTGCTGCGCGACGCCGATGGCGACGGCGTGGCCGAGCTGCGCAGCGTGTTCGTCGGCGACCTGGAATCGCCCTTCGGCATGGCGCTGGTGGGCAACACGCTGTACGTGGCGGACTCGGGCGCGCTGCTGAAGGTGCTCTACACGCCCAACGCCACGCAGGCCGCGGGCGCGCCCGCCAAGGTGATGGACCTGCCCGCGGGGCCGTTGAACCACCACTGGACGAAGAACGTGATCGCGTCGCCCGACGGCCGCAAGCTCTACGTCACCGTCGGCTCCAACAGCAACGTCGGCGAGAACGGCGAAGGCGCGGAGATCGGCCGCGCCCAGATCATGGAGATCGACGTCGCCACCGGCCGCTCCCGGCCGTTCGCCACGGGCCTGCGCAACCCCAACGGCATGGCCTGGCAGCCCGACACGGGCGCACTGTGGACCGTGGCGAACGAGCGCGACGAGCTGGGCAGCGACCTGGTGCCCGACTACCTCACGTCCGTGAAGGACGGCGCGTTCTACGGCTGGCCCTACAGCTACTACGGCCAGCACGTGGACACGCGGCCCAAGCCCCCGCACCCCGAGCTGGTGGCGCGTGCCATCGCCCCTGACTACGCGCTGGGCTCGCACGTGGCCGCCCTCGGCCTCGCCTGGAGCGGTGACGCCACGCTGCCGGCGCCCTATGGCCACGGCATGTTCATCGGCGAGCATGGCTCCTGGAACCGCTGCCCGCTCACCGGCTACAAGGTCGTGTTCGTGCCGTTCGCCGGCGGCAAGCCGTCGGGCGCGCCGCAGGACGTGCTCACCGGCTTCCTCTCGAAGGACGACAACGCCTACGGCCGACCCGTGGGCGTGGCCCTGGATGGCCGCGGCGGGTTGCTGGTGGCCGACGACGTCGGCAACACGATCTGGCGGGTGGCACTCAAGGGGAAGTGAGTCGCCGAGCCGGGAACATTCCTTGCCACGCTGTCCTACCGACCCCTTCGACAGCGTCATGACGAGCTTCCAACCCGCCGCCCCCGCGCGGCCGCCTTGCCACCACCGCCGGCCCGCCAGGGGCATCCGGTGAACGCGGCCCTGCACGCCAACCTCCTGCCGGCGACCCGCGCCACCCCCCACGAATACCTCGCGCTCGAGCCGCTCGCGGCGTACGACGCGGCCAACACCGCCAGCGCGGCGGTCCGCCGGGACGTGCTGGCGCAGATGGACGACGCCGTCCTCGCGCTGGACACGGAGGGGCGCCTCGACTACCTGAACCCCGCCGCCGAGCGGCAGTACGGCCGCCGCGCCGCCGACGTGCTGGGCGAGCTGCCTGACGCGCTGTTCCGCGAGCTCTGGTCCGACTCCGCCGCCTGCGACCGCCACCACCGCGAGCTGGCCGCGCTGGGCAGCTCGCGGACGCACACCGTGCACCAGCGCCACGACGGCGTGGCCCTGGACGTGGAATCCACCGTCTCGCTGCTGCGCGACGCGGCGGGCCGCGTCACGGGCTCGCTGCGCGTGATCCGCGACGTGAGCGAGCGCGTGCGCGCCGAGGCCACGCTGCGCGAGAGCCAGGCGCGCCTGCAGTTCACGCTGGACGCCGCGCGCGTGGGCGAATGGGAGGTGGACCTGGCCACGGACGTGGCGCGCCACTCCATGCGCCACGACCGCTGCTTCGGCTACACCGCGCCCGCGCCGCGCTGGGGCATCCAGGTGATGCTGGGCCATGTGCACCCCGACGACAGGCCGCTGGTGTCCAGCGTGCTGGAACGCGCCATCGCCCGCCACGAGGACTACCACTTCGAGTGCCGCGTGGTGTGGCCGGACGGCTCGGTGCACTGGATCGAGGCGCACGGCAACCTGTATGGCCAGGTCGGCACGCCACGGCGGATGCTGGGCATCGTGGTGGACATCACCGAGCGCAAGCGCGCGGCCGAGGCCCTGCACCACGCCGACCGCCGCAAGGACGAGTTCCTGGCCACGCTGGCCCACGAGCTGCGCAACCCCCTGGCGCCGATCCGCCACTCGCTCGAGACCATCCGCCTGTCGAACGACTGGGCCGTGCGCGACAAGGCGCGCCACGTCATCGAGCGACAGCTGCGCCAACTGGTGCACCTGGTCGACGACCTGATGGACATCAGCCGCATCAGCCGCGGCAAGTTGGCGCTGCGGCGCGAGCGCACCGACCTGGCCACCATCCTGCAGGCCGCCATCGAGACCAGCCGCCCGCAGGTGGAGGCCGGCCAGCACCGCCTTTCCGTGCGCCTGCCGCCCGCCGGGGTGCTGCGCGTGGATGCCGACGTGACGCGCCTGTCCCAGGTGGTGGCCAACCTGCTGGACAACGCGGCCAAGTACACGCCCGAGGGCGGCCACATCGACCTGCAGGCCTGGCGCGATGGCGATTGGGGCGTGGTGTCGGTGCGCGATACCGGCGTGGGCCTGCCCGCCGACGCGCTGCCGCGCGTGTTCGAGATGTTCGCGCAGGTCAACCGCACCCTGGCCCGCGCGCAGGGCGGCCTGGGCGTGGGCCTGGCGCTGGTGCGCCGCCTGGTGGAGATGCACGGCGGCACCGTGGAGGCCGACAGCCCCGGCGTGGGCCAGGGCTGCCGCTTCACGGTGCGGGTGCCGCTGACGCCCGACAGCCTGCCCGCGCCGCCGGTGGCCGCGCCGCAGCCCTCGCCCGCCGCGGGCGAAGACGGCCTGCGGGTGATGGTCGTGGACGACAACGTCGATTCGGCCGACAGCCTGTCGCAGCTGCTGCAGCTGCTGGGCTACCGCACCGCGGTGGCGCACGACGGGCTGGAGGCCGTGGCGATGGCCGAGCAGTTCCGGCCGCGCGTGGCGCTGCTGGACATCGGCCTGCCCGGCATCACCGGCCACGAGGTGGCGCGCCGGATCCGCGCGCAGCCGGGCGGCGAAGACATGCTGCTGTTGGCCGTCAGCGGCTGGGGCCAGGACACGGACCGGCAGAAATCCCGCGAGGCGGGGTTCGACCACCACTTCGTGAAGCCGCTGGACCTGGAGGCGTTGATGTCGCTGCTGGAGCCGCTGAAGCGATAGCGGCGCCGCGTTCAGGGGGACTGCGCGATCAGGTGGACTGCCTCGTCGCAGCATGCAGCCGCTGCGGCCAGGGCGTCGCCTCCGGCGTGCGCACGTGTTCCGACCGCACGCCCAGGCCGATCATCCGGCCGGTGAGGCGGCGCAGGAAGGCATGGCGGTCCAGCCATCGCAGCACGAGGGGCGGCCGGGCCGGGGCATGGCCCTGCAGCACCGGCACGATCAGGCGAGACTGAGCCTGTCGTTGCAGCCATTGCGTGACCACCGTCGGCCACTGCCGTCGACGCTGCACCTTGCGCAGCGTGGCATCCGTCAGGCGGCCCGCGCGCAGCGGGGCGGCCAGCACGTTGGCCGCGGCCACCGCGTCCTGCACCGCCAGGTTGATGCCCACGCCGCCGATGGGCGACATGGCGTGCGCGGCATCGCCCAGGCACAGCAGGCCCGGTCGGCTCCACTCGTGCAGCCGGTCCACGCGCACGGACAGCACCTTCACGTCGTCCCAGCTGGCGATCGCCTCCACGCGGTCGTGCAGCCACGGCGACAGGCGGTGCAGCCGCTCGCGCAGTGCGGGCAGGCCGGCCGCGCGCACCGCATCGGCCCCATCCTTGGGCACCACCATCGCGCACTGCCAGTAGTCGCCTCGGTCGATCATCACCAGCAGCTGGCCCGCCTCCACGTGGCCCAGCACCTGGCCCGGGTCATCGGGGTGGCGCGGCACGCGCAGCCACAGCACGTCCATCGGGGCGCCGAAATCCTGCACGTCCAGGCCGGCCCGCTCGCGCACCGTGGAGCCGCGGCCATCGGCCCCCACCACCAGGTCGGCGCGGATGTCCACGTCGCCGTCGGCAGTGCGCGCGTGCACCCCGGTGACGCGGCCGTCGTGCTCGGCCAGCGCCGTCACCTCGGCCTGCATCAGCAGCCGGAAGCTGGGATAGCGGCGCCCCTGGCGCGCGAGGAAATCCAGGAAGTGCCACTGCGGCATCATCGCGATGAAGCCGATGCGCTCGCCCAGGCCATCCAGCTGCGCCATGCGGAGGCGTCGCCCGCCCACCTGCAGCGTGACGCCTTCCACGCGCTGGTGCGGCAGGGCCAGGAAGGCGTCCAGCAGGCCCAGTTCGTCCATCAGGCGCAGCGTCGAGGGGTGCACGGTGTCGCCGCGGAAATCGCGCAGGAAGTCGGCGTGCTTCTCCAGCACCATGACGTCGATGCCGGCACGGGCCAGCAGCAGGCCGAGCATCATGCCGGCGGGGCCGCCGCCCGTGATGCAGCAGGTGGTGGAGAGCTTGGTGGGGGTGGTCATCGCCGGGCTCCAGGCAATGCTGGTGCCAGGCACCCCGCCTAGTCGTGGACGGGCGGCAGCACCTTGCGCAGCTGCTGCGGGCTGAACGGCTTGCGCAGGTAGTGGTCGAAGCGGGCGAAGGCCATCGACAGCTTGTCGGCGTCGTCGCCCCAGCCGGTGACGGCGATCAGCACGATGGCGTCGCCGTAGCGGCTGCGAAGGCGGGCAGCCAGCTCGCGGCCGTCGATGCCCGGCATGTCGATGTCCAGCATCACGCAGTGGGGCTGGTACTGCTCGATGAGCGTCAGCGCCTCGGTGCCGTCACCCGCGGTGCGCACCTTGTAGCCATCCAGCTCCAGCAGGCCGGCGAGCGATTCGGCCATGGCCTGGACGTCGTCCACCACCACCACGCGCACGTCGTCGTTGTCGATCACGGTACTCATGCGCTGAAGATGGGTTGCGGGGGCGGCGGGATGGTAATCCGCGTGTCGTCGGCAATCCGCGTACCTGCAAATGTTCTTTCCGCCCATGCGTCGGCCTGAAGCGCTTGCGGTATGGTCGCCCGGGGACTCGAGGGAGCGCGTGCGATGACGAGGTGGTGGCGCAGGGTGCTGGGCGCGGTGGCAAGGGGCGGCGCGGGCGGGATGATCGGCCTGGCCGGGGCGGTGGCGCCGGTGGTGGCGGCGGGGGCGACGTCCGCGCCGGTTGCCGTGGCGGCGCCCGCCGCGAGCGTGCCTACGCCCGCCACGCGCGACGGCGACGTGCTGCGCATCGGCTCCAAGCGCTTCACGGAGTCGTACCTGCTGGCGCACCTGCTGGCCGAGGCCGCGCGGCCGCACGCGCGCGTGGACGTGCGGGCGGGCCTGGGCAACACGGCCATCGTGTGGGAGGCCCTGAAGGCCGGCAGCATCGACCTGTACCCAGAGTACACCGGCACCTTGGCGCGCGAGCTGCTGCACGACCCGCAAGCCACCACCCTTCCCGCCTTGCGGCAACGGCTGGCGCCGCTGGGCTTCGGCGTGGCGCTGCCGCTGGGCTTCAACGACGGCTACGCGCTCGCCATGCGTGAGGCGCAGGCGCAGCGCCTGGGGGTGCGCACGCTGGGCGACCTGGCGCGGCAGCCCGGGCTGCGCCTGGGCCTCAGCCACGAGTTCCTGGGCCGCGCCGACGGCTGGCCCGGGCTGGCGGCCGCGTACGGCCTGCCGCAGCACCCGGTGGGCCTGGACCACGGCCTGTCCTACGACGCGCTGTCCGGCGGCCAGGTGGACGCGATCGACATCTACACCACCGATGCGCGCATCGCGCCGCTGGGCCTGCGCGTGCTGGTGGACGACCGGGCGTTCTTCCCGCGCTACGACGCGGTGGTGCTGTACCGGCTGGACGTGCCGGCGCGCTTCTCCGCCGCGTGGGCCGCGTTGCAGCGGCTGGCGGGGCATGTGGACGAGCGCGCGATGATCGCGATGAATGCGCGCGCGGAGATCGACGGCGCCGCGTTCGAGGTGGTGGCGCGGGACCAGCTGGGGATGCTGGCGGCCCCGGCAACGGCCAGCGCAACCGCCGCGGCATCGTCGGCGCAGGCAGCGGATGTACCCCCCCGGGTATCCAGCCCCACATGGTGGCAGCGCCTGGTCGGACCCGACCTCGGCCGCCTGACGCTCCAGCACCTCGGCCTCGTGGCCGTGGCCGTCGCGCTGTCGGCGGCCATCGGCATCCCGCTGGCGGTGGTCGTCTCGCCGCACGCCCGCGCCAGCGCGCTGCTGCTGGCGGCCACCGGCTTGTTGCAGACGGTGCCGTCGCTGGCGATGCTGGCCGCCCTGATCTCGCTGATGGGTCGCATCGGCACCGGCCCGGCCCTGGTGGCGTTGACGCTGTACGCGCTGCTGCCCGTGATGCGCAACACCTGCACGGGCCTGGCGCAGGTGCCGCGCGGCCTGCGCGATTCGGCCATGGCGCTGGGCCTCACCCGCGCGCAGCGCCTGTGGCTGGTGGAGCTGCCGCTGGCGCGGCCCGTGCTGCTGGCGGGGGTGCGCACGGCCACCACCATCTCGGTGGGCACCGCCACGCTGGCGGCGTTCATCGGCGCGGGCGGCTACGGCGAGCGCATCGTCACCGGCCTGGCGTTGAATGACCGCGGCCTGATGCTGGCGGGCGCCGTGCCGGCGGCGGCGCTGGCGCTGGCGTGCGAGGCGCTGTTCGCGGTGCTGGAGCGGCGGTACGGCGCGCGGGCGGCACGGGGCCGCGCATGATCTCCCGGCGGCCCTCGCGGCCGGTCAGCCGATCGACCCGCCGCCCACGTCCGGCACCTCCGCCGGCGGCACGCCCAGCGACACTTCCAGCGCGATGCGCACGGCCTCGATCATCACCGGCAGCGGGAGGCTGGGATGGCCCGCGGGGCGGTGGAGGGCCTGCTCGGGCAGCAGCGGCACGTGGATGAAGCCGCTGGCGACACCTGTGCCCGCCAGCGCGTGCTGCAAGCCGTAGAAGACGTGGTTGCAGACGTACGTGCCGGCGGTCTGCGACACACCGGCCGGGATGCCCGCGGCGCGCAGGGCAGCCACGATCGCCTTGATGGGCAGCGTGGACGGGTGCGCCAGCGGGCCGCCGGCCACCACGGGCCGGTCCACCGGCTGCACGCCGGCGTTGTCGGGGATGGGCGCGTCGTCGACGTTCAGCGCCACGCGCTCCACCGAGATCTCGCCGCGGCTGGCCGCCTGGCCCAGGCCCAGCACCAGGCGCGGCGCCGTGCGGGCGATGGCGTCGCTCAGCGCCTGCAGCGCGTGGCCGAACTCGCACGGCAGCTCCCAGGCGGCCACCCGGTGGCCGGCCACGACGGAGCCGTCGAGGGCGCGGGCGATCTCGTAGGACGGGTTCACGGGCTCGCCGCCGAAGGGGGCGAAGCCGGTGAGCAGGATGGTGTCCATCGCCCGGAGGGCGCGGCGTCAGGCGGGCTTGTTCTTCAGCTTGCCCTTGGGCAACACCGACGTCATCGGGGGCACAGGACGGTCCGAGCTGATCTGCTTGGCCGGGGCGGTGTCCTTCTTCGGCTTCTTGGATTCCTTGGTGCTGCGCTGTTCCTTGGCCATGGTGAGCTCCGGTTGCGGAAAAGGGGGATTCGAAATGAAAGGGAGAAGTGGTCAGCGCGACGAGCGGCCGGAGCCGCCGGAGCCGCCGGAGCCCTTGGCGGGGCCGCCCGCAACGGGCTTGTCGCCGTTGGCACCGCCGGCCGAGGCCGCCAGGTCGCGACCGCTGATGCCGGCGAACAGCGCCGCCGCGCGCACCTTGATCTCGAGCAGCTCGCTGGCGCTGACGGAGTAGTCGCCGGTGACGCGGTTGACGTCCACGCGGAACTCGACGTCCTTGCCGGCGTTGGACAGGGTGCCGCTGGTGAATTCGTAGTCGTCGCGCTCGGAGGGCAGGCCTTCCGAATCGGCGTCGTAGTCCTCGTAGACGATGCGGCGGATCTCGCCGCTCGCCAGGTCGAGGAACCCCGTCGACTCGATGATGTCTTCGGTCATCTCGTCGGTGATCCTGATCGGCACCTTCAGTTCCACGGCAAACCCTCTCTCGCGTCGATCGGCGACGCCACGTCAAAAGAGGATTCTGCCTCAGCGCCGGGCCGCCGCCCGGGCGGCGCCCCGGCAACGCCTCAGGAGGCCAGCCGCTTGATCGCCTCCGTGATCGTCTGCTTGCACGCCGCGTAGTCCGCCCAGGGGTCGGCCTTCTCGAACGACAGGTGGTCGATGGCCGTGGCGATGGTCCATTGCGCGCCGCCCTTCAGCGCGGGCAGTTGCTGCCAGTCCACCGGCATCGACACGCCCATGCCGGGCCGCGCGCGGGCCGAGAACGCGGCGGCGGTGGTCTGCCCCTCGCCGTTGCGCAGGTAGTCCACGAAGATCTTGCCCACGCGGTTCTTGCCGCCGCTCTTGGCCACGAAGCGCGAGGGGATCGTCGCCGCCAGGTGTTCCACGACGGCGCGCGAGAAATCCTTCACCTCGTCCCAGCCGCGGCGCGGCGACAGGGGCACCACCACGTGCAGGCCCTTGCCGCCGCTGGTCTTCAGCCAGGCCTTCAGCCCGAGCTCGTCCAGCAACGCGTGGGTGAGCTGCGCGGCCTCCTGGATCTGCGGCCACTTCACGCCCTCGCCCGGATCCAGGTCGAAGATCACGCGGTCGGGCTTGTCCATGTGGCGCGTGGTCGCGTTCCACGTGTGCAGCTCGATGACGTTCATCTGCGCCGCGCCCACCAGGGCCTTGACCGAGTCGATCTCCAGCAGCGGGTCGTGGTCGGGCCACAGGGAGGCGTCCAGGGCCTTCATGCCGGGGAACTGGCGCTTGTCCGAGTGCTTCTGGAAGAACAGCTGGCCCGCGATGCCGTCGGGCGCGCGCACCAGCGACACGGGGCGGGCCTTCAGGTGCGGCAGGATGCGCGGCGCGATGGCCTCGTAGTAGCGGGCCAGGTCGAGCTTGGTGAGCCCGGTGGAGGCCTCGATGACGCGGTCGGCGTGGCTGATCTTCAGGCCCGCCACGAGGGCATCGTGGGCGGTGAGACGGACCTCGCTGACCTGGCCGCCGCGGGACGGGGCCGCGGGCTGGCGCGCGGCGGCGGCGCGCTTCGCGGGGGTGGCAGGTGGGACGGCGGATGGCGTGGTGGCGGCGCGCGCGGGCGCGGCCGCTGATGCCTTCGCGCCCGCGGCCCCGCGCGCGGCCGCCACCGGGTGCGCGCTGGGTGCGGCCTGCGCGCGCTCGCGCGTGATCGCCTTGGCCGGCTTGTCCTCGCGCAGGCCCTGGAACGACGGATGGCGCACGTGGCCGTCCGGCGTCCACTCGGCGAACGCCACCTCGGCCACCAGCTGCGGCTTGACCCAGTGCGGCTTGCCCACGGCCCGCGTGGTCCAGCGGCCGCGCCCGGGCGGCGTGATGCCGGGCGGCGGCGCGTCCACTTCCAGGGCCGTCAGCTTCGCGTAGAGATCGCGTCGCGACGTCTCGTTCCAGCCGGTGCCGACGTTGCCGGCGTAGGTGAGCGTGCCGTCGTCGCCATGCACGGCCAGCAGCAGGCTGCCGAAATCCGCGCCACCGTTCGTGCGGTCCGTCCAGCCCACCACCACGAACTCCTGTCGCTGCGAGCATTTCAGCTTGAGCCAGGACGCCGCGCGGTCGCACACGTAGGGCGCGTCCGCCTGCTTGGCGATCAGGCCCTCCAGGCCCTGGCCGCAGGCGCTGTCCCACAGTGCGCGGCCCTCGCCGGGCAGGTCCTCGCTGAACCGCACGTGCGGGCTCGCGTCGCCCGCCGCCTCGATCGCGGCGCGCAGCAGCGCGCGCCGGCTGCGCAGCGGCACCTGGCGCAGGTCGCGGCCCGCCAGGTAGGGCGCGTCGAACAGGAAGTAGGTGAGGTCCTTCGTGCGCGAGGAGTCGAACGCGTTCTGCAGGGCGTTGAAGCTCGGCAGGCCGTCGGCGCCCGTGAGGATCACCTCGCCATCCAGCCAGCCGGAGGCGATGCCCAGCGCCTCCACCTCGCGCACCAGGTCGGGCATGCGGTCGGTCCAGTCGTTGCCGTTGCGGGTGATGAGGCGCGCACGGCCCTTGTCGATGCGGGCCAGCATGCGGTAGCCGTCGAACTTGAACTCATACAGCCAGTCTCCGCCAGGGGGCAGCGTCTTGGACAGCGTGGCGAGCTGCGGCGACAGCGTCTTGGGCAGCGCGGCCTTGACCGAGCCCGCCCAGGGGTCTGTGGGGGCGGGTGGCGCGGCGGCCTTCGCCTTCGCCGCGCCCATCGCCGTGGCCGCCGTGGCGGCGGCGGGCGCGTCCGGGCGCTGCTCCGCGAGGCCCAGGGGCTTGTCCACCACGCTGTCGGGCAGCGCCAGCGTCACGTCGTACTCAGCGTGCGGACGCACCCACTCGTCGCGCTTCTTGAACAGCAGCCACTGGTCCGCCTTCGCCTCGCCCTTGCCGATGCGGATCAGCTCCCAGCCGCCCGCCAGTTTCTCGCCGTGCAGGCGGAACACCAGCTTGCCGTCGCGCACGCCCTGCGCCACGTCCACCAGCGGCTCCCACGTGCCGTGGTCCCAGACGATGACGCGGCCCGCACCGTACTGGCCCGCGGGGATGCTGCCCTCGAAGCTGCCGTAGCTGACCGGGTGGTCCTCCACGTGGATGGCCATGCGCTTCTCGGCGGGGTCGAAGCTGGGGCCCTTGGGCACCGCCCAGCTGAGCAGCACGCCGTCGTGCTCCAGCCGGAAGTCGTAGTGAAGGCGCGAGGCCCAGTGCTTCTGGATGACGAAGCGCGGGGCCTTCGCGGGCTTCGCGCGCACGGCCCTGGGCTCGCTCGTGATCTTGAAATCGCGCTTGGCCGCGTAGCGGGCCAGCGGATCCGCAGGGGACGAGGTGTCGGGCTTGGCACGGGCCATGGGGCGTTGGGAAGCGGTGCGGGAGGGCATGATGGTGGCAGGTTCCAGGCACACGGTCCGGCGAGCGGCGGGACCGTCAAGCCGCCTTGCGGGCGGCGGGCTTCTTGGCGACAGTTTTCTTCGCGGCGGGCTTCTTCGCGGTCGCCTGCTTCGCGGTGGGCTTCTTCGCAGGTGCGGCCTGGTCGGCAGACTCGGCCTTGTCGGCAGGTGAGGACCTGCCGGCCGCCGCGGACTTGCCGGCAGCCGCGGCCTTGCCGGCCGCCCCGCCGCGCCCCAGGCTGTTCTTGAGCAACGCCGTCAGGTCGACCACGTTGCTGGCGCCCGCGGCCGGCGCATCCTCCAGCGGCGTCACCTCGAACGTCTTGCCGGCCGCCGCCTTCCGCTTGACGAGCGCCATGATGGCCTCGCGGAACGTGTCGTCGTAGTCGGCCGGCTTCCAGTGGGTGGTCATCTCGTCCACCAGCTTCGTGGCCATCGTCATCTCGGCCGCCTTGATGCGGCTGCTGACGTCCTTGCCTGGCAGGTTCAGGCCCTCCGGCGAGCGGATCTCGTCGGCCCACCGCAGCAGGTCGATCATCAGCGCCGGGCCCGCGGGGATCAACGCGGCCAGGTGTTCCTTCGTGTGCATGACCAGCCGCGCGATGCCGATGACGCCCTGCTTGACCATCGCGTCGCGCAGCAGCGCGTACACCTTGTCGGCCCCGCGGCCGGAGGCCTCGAGGAAGTAGGGCCGCTCCATGTAGACGAACGACACGTCGGTGGCCTTGACGAACGCCTGGATCTCGATGGACTGCAGCGTCTTCGGGTAGGCCTCGGCCACCTCCTCCTCGCTCAGCACCACGTAGTCGCCGGACTCGGTCTTCACGCCCTTGACGATGTTGTCCTTGTCGATGTCCTTGCCCGTGCGCTTGTTGATGCGCTTGTAGCCCACCGGGTCCATCGTGCGCTTGTCGAGCCAGTCGAAGTCGACGTCGTCGGATTGCGAGGCGGGGTACAGCGCGACGGGCACGTTCACCAGGCCGAAGGTGACGGCGCCCTTCCAGACGGCTCGGGCCATGCAGGGTGCTCCAGGGGGATGCGGATGCCGGTGCGCCCGGCAACGCCTGTTCCCGTGTGGACGCCGTGCGGACCCGGGGAGTGCCCGACAGGCTGCCCGGACGGGTGGCGAGGTACGGCCCTTGCCTCGACGACCTGGTGCCCCCCTTCGGGCGCATGAACAACCCACAGGAGAGCCACATGCAACCGTCCAAGTCCACCCAGCCGTCCACCGACCGCGGCCGCGCCGCCGCCGGGCGCGACGCGGTGCAACTGCTGATCGCCGACCACCGCGAGGTGAAGTCCCTGTTCACCGCCTACGAGAAGCTGGCCGAGAACAAGGCCCCGGCCGATGACCGCCAGCTGATGGCCACCCAGATCTGCGTGCTGCTGACGCTGCACACGCACATCGAGGAGGAGATCTTCTACCCCGCCGCGCGCCAGGCGCTGGACGAGGAAGGCGACGACCTGCTCAACGAGGCCGAGGTGGAACACGCCGGCGCCAAGAACCTGATCCGCGAGCTGAAGGCGATGCAGGCGTCGGACGAGATGTACGACGCCAAGGTGAAGGTGCTGGGCGAGATGATCGACCACCACGTCGGCGAGGAAGAGAACGAGCTGTTCCCGAAGGTCAAGCGCACGTCGCTCGACCTGGCCGAACTGGGCGACCGCATGGACGCCCGCAAGAAGGAACTGCTGGCGAGCCCGCAGCCGCTGGAGCCGCTGCCGAACGAGCTGCCGCATTGATGCCTGGGGGCTGGCATTGCCGTTTGCCCTCCGCGCAGCGGGGGGCGGGCGGCGATGCCTGTCCCCGCTGATCAGACCTGGCAGTTCAAATGAAAGAGGCCTCGCCGTGGAGCGAGGCCTCTTGCCTTCGGGGACGCCATCGGACGGCGTCAGGCATCGCCGCCCGCCCCCTGTGGGGGCAAACGGCAATGCCAGACCCCAACCATCAGAAGCCCGGATGGGTCTTCACGAACGCGGCGAACTTGCCCACGTTCAGCGAGCCGAAGCCGCTCGCGTAGTCCCAGCCCGCGCCGGCCGTGTAGCCGCCGTTGGAGCCCTTGGTGACGTCGTGGAACATCTTCGGGCCGTTGGCCGGGCCGAACTGGTACAGCGCCGAGGCCGGGAACACCAGCGCATTGCCGTTGGCGTGCTGCACGCGGGCCCAGAAGCCCGTGAACAGCGGCGCGGCCAGGCTGGTGCCGCCCACCTGCTCGGTCTTGCTGCCCACCAGCACCATCGCGCCGGAGCTGGGGTCGGCATCGAACGAGATGTCGGGCATGCCGCGCTTGGTGCCGTTGCCCAGCACGCCCGAGCTCAGCTGCCACGCGGGCGCGTTCTCGGTGATGGACGCCCCGCCGCCGGCGCCGCCCAGCAGCTGGCACGTCAGCGCGGTGGTGCAGGCCCACACCGACTCGGACGACCACGTGGTCTGGTTGGTGGTCAGCAGCTTCGTGCCGCCCACGGCGATCACGTAAGGCGACACCGCCGGGTAGCTCTGGCCGCCCTTCTTGGAGCCGCACTCGAACGAGCCGGAATCGCCCGACGACACGGAGAACACCTGGCCCTGCGCCACGGCCACCTGGAAGATGGCGTCGTTGGAGGCCTCGATGCCCGAATTCTTCGCACCCGTCTCGCACTCGCCCAGCGACACGTTGATGGCGCGCGCCGTGTTGTCCACGACGGCCTGGTTGTAGGCCTCGGTCAGCGGCGCGTCGTCCAGCGTGGTGGCCACGTAGAACGTCATGTTGGCCACCTGGCCGCCTGCGGCGGACAGGGAGGACTGGCTGTCCATGTTCCATTCCACGACGCCCGACGTGTCGGTGCCGGGCGCGCCCACCACCACCTTCGTCACGTTGGGCGCGGGGAACCCGGCGCCCGCGGCAAACGTGTCCAGGTCGGCCAGCGTCTGCGAGATGTCGCCTTCCGAGATGATCGCGATCGACGTCGACGTGGCGGCGGGCATCGCCGACGCGTTGTAGATGGCGGGGAATTCGGTGGGGTTGTGGCCCACGGCCTTGCCGGTGGCGGCAGCGGCCTGCGCGGCGGCGGCAGCGGCGACGGTGGGGCCGTTGGCCGGGCGGGCCAGCATCGTGTGGTGCCGCGTGACGTTCTGCAGGCCGTGCACGGCGTTGACGATGCCGCCCAGGTGCGCGGGCACCTGCGCGTCGCTCACGTTGGCGTAGGCGTCGCGGCCGTCCACGACGAAGTGGCGCAGCTCGGTGTTGAAGGCCGACTGCACCGTGGCGGCGGAGCCGTTGGCGCTGATCACCAGGTGGTTGGCCGCGACCGAGATGTCGCGGAAGCCGGCGGCCTGCAGGTGGGCCACGACGGCCTGCACCTGCGCGTCCGTCGGGGCGTGCTGCGCCATGAACTCGGCGCGCGTGATGTGGCGGCTGGTCTGGCCGGACATCAGTGCCGTGGTCAGCGCGTCCAGCTCCGCCTGGTGGCGCAGCTTCAGGGTGACGGCGATGTGCACCGTCTCGCCGGCCTGCAGCGCGGCACCGGCGGTGGCGGCGCCCACGTCGTGGCGCATCGTGCGGGTGGCGGCCCAGGGGGTGGACGGGGCGGCCTGGACGGCGGTGGCGGCGGCGAGGGCCAGCGCGCCGAGGATGAACGACGTTTGACGCATGGAAAATCGATCCTTCGGGGGACGGGGAGGTTGGCGTGGGTGTCCGGGGTGGCCGGCGGGGCCCCGCGACCTGCGGTAGTGGCTTCGCTTGCGATGCTTGCTCGGCTCGATGGCCGCGGCGTGCGCGAGGCGCGCGTGCTGCGGTGAAATCCAGTCTAGCCAGCACATGTCCCTACGGCGCGGGCGATTCCTAGTGACATGTCCTCATGGGAATGTCCCGGGATGGGGAGGACCCGCAGCGTCGTGCTCAGGTCGACGACAGGTTCGCCGGCCGCCTTCGATCGCGTTCAGGTGTGGATCAACCGCCCGCCGCCGAACGACCAGTTCTCCCAGGTCGTCTCCTTGAAGCACACCATCACGTTCTCGGGATCGAGGCCCATCGCGGACAGGCCCGCCATCAACGTCTGCAGCAGCTGCTTCTTCACCTTCACGCTGCGGCCCGCGGACCACAGGATCTCGATCATCACGAAGTCGTCGTTGCGGGGCGCCGTGAGGTCGGGGTACGTCGGGTCGAAGCGGAAGTCGTCCGCCGACAGCTCCAACACGCGGTGGAAGCGATCGGTGGGCGGCACGCCGGACGACACCAGCGCGGTGTGGACGGCTTCGAGGACGCCGGATTTGAACTCGGCGGTCTTGGGGCGGCGGACAGTGAGGGTGACGAAGGGCATGGACGACAGGGGAGAGCCCCCTGGATCGAAGCGACCCGTGACGGGCGGGACCGCATGGTGCGCGATCTCGCGACACGACACGCGGGTAGGCCCTTCGACCCCGCCTAGGGGCCGGCCGGGCCCTGCGGGACCGGCGGCCGGCGACGGCCACAGCAGGGCCGCGAGCAGCAGGCAGTTGAAGCCGGCAAGCCATCGAGGGGCGACGTGGCGACGTGGTTCCGGGGGCATCCCCGGAAGCCTAGCGCAACGCTTCGATCGCCTCGCGCAGCCACGGCGCGGTCCGACTCGCCTTCGCCGACGCCACCGTCTCCGGCGGCCCCTCCGCCACCACGCGCCCGCCCTCCCCGCCCGCACCCGGCCCCATGTCGATCACCCAGTCGGCGCCGGCCACCACGCGCATCTCGTGCTCCACCACCACCACCGTGTGGCCCGCCTGCGCCAGCCCGTGCAGCTGGCGCATCAGCTTGTCAACGTCATGTGGATGCAGGCCGGTGGTGGGTTCGTCCAGCACGTACAGCGTGTGGCCGCGCGGCGTGCGTTGCAGCTCGGTGGCGAGCTTGATGCGTTGCGCCTCGCCGCCCGACAGCTCGGTGGCGGGCTGGCCCAGGCGCAGGTAGCCCAGGCCGATCTCCTCCAGCAGCTTCAGCGGGCGATGGATGGCGGCGTCGTCGGCGAAGAACTGCACGGCCTCGGACACCGTCATGGCCAGCACGTCCGCGATGCTGCGGCCGTTCAACGTCACCGCCAGCGTGGCCTCGTTGTAGCGGCGGCCGTGGCAGGTGGGGCATGGCGCGTAGACGCTGGGCATGAACAGCAGCTCCACGCTGACGAAGCCCTCGCCCTCGCACGTGTCGCAGCGGCCCTTGGGCGTGTTGAACGAGAAGCGGCCCACGTCGAAGCGGCGCTTGCGCGCCTCGGGCGTGGCGGCGAAGCGCTGGCGCACCGTGTCGAACAGGCCCGTGTACGTGGCCAGGTTGGAGCGGGGCGTGCGGCCGATGGGCTTCTGGTCCACGCGCACCAGGCGCTTGACCGGCCCGAGCCCGCCCTCGCCTAGGTGGCCCGCCACGCGGCCCGGCGGGGCGGTCTCGGGGTCCAGCGCCTCCTCGTCGGCCGAGGACGTGTCCGGCTCGTGACCCAGCGCGGCGGCCACCAGGTCCACCAGCGCCTGGCTCACCAGGCTGGACTTGCCCGAGCCCGACACGCCGGTGACGGCGGTGAGCACGCCCAGCGGGAAGCGGGCGGACAGGCCGTGGAGGTTGTTGCAGGCGAGGCCCTCCAGCGCGAGCCAGCCCGCGGGTGCGCGCGGGGCGCGGGCGGGCGCGCTTGCGGAACCGTCGGCCCCTGCGGCGAACAGGTACCGCGCCGTGTGCGACCGCGCCACCGCGCGCAGGCCTTCCGGCGGCCCGCTGTACAGCACTTCGCCGCCCAGCTCGCCGGCATCGGGCCCCACGTCGACGATCCAGTCGGAGCGCCGCATCATCGCCAGGTCGTGCTCCACCACGAACAGCGTGTTGCCCGCGGCCTTGAGCTGGTCCAGCGCGTGCATCAGCGATTCCGCGTCGGACGGATGCAGGCCGGCGGAGGGCTCGTCCAGCACGTACACCACGCCGAACAGGTTGGAGCGGATCTGCGTGGCCAGGCGCAGGCGCTGCAGCTCGCCGGGCGACAGCGTGGGCGTGGCGCGGTCCAGCGACAGGTAGCCCAGGCCGAGGGACAGCAGCGTCTCCACGCGGCGAAGCACGTCGCAGGCGATGCGGCGCGCGGCCTCGCGCTTCTCCTGCGAATCGTCGGCCGTGCGGCGCACGTCGGGGGCGGCGTCGTGCGACGCGCCGCCCGCGGCCACGCGGCGCGCGCGGGCCGCGGCGATCTCGGCCTTGGACAGCGTGCAGTCGGCGCGCTGCGAGGCGGCGGTGCCGCGTCCCGGAGCCGCGCCGGGCCGGCCCTCCGCGGCCGGCCGCAGCACGTCCGCCACCTGCGCCAGCGGCAGGCGCGCCAGCTCGCCGATGTCGAAGCCCGCGAACGTCACCGACAGCGCCTCCGCCTTCAGCCGCTTGCCCTGGCACGTCGGGCACTCGCTGGAGACGAGGTAGCGCGACACGCGCCGCTTCATCATCGCGCTGCCCGTGGTGGCATAGGTGTGCAGCAGGTACTTGCGCGCGCCGATGAACGTGCCCATGTAGCTGGGCTCCATGCGGGCCTTCACGGCGTCGCGGGTCTCTTCCGGCGTGAAGCCGGCGTACACGGGCTCGGTGGGCTGGTCTTCCGTGAAGAGGATCCAGTCGCGCGTCTTCTTCGGCAGCGCCTGCCAGGGCCTGTCGACGTCCACGCCCCGCGAGACCAGGATGTCGCGCAGGTTCTGGCCGTGCCACGCGGGCGGCCACGCCGCGATGGCGCGCTCGCGGATCGTCAGCGCGGGGTCCGGCACCATCGACGCCTCGGTGGCGTCCAGCAGCCGCCCCAGGCCGTGGCAGGTGGGGCAGGCGCCCTGCGGCGTGTTGGGCGAGAAGTCCTCCGCGAACAGCATCGGCTGGTGCGGCGGGTAGTGGCCGGCGCGCGAATAGAGCATGCGCAGCAGGCTCGACAGCGTGGTGACGCTGCCCACGGATGACCGGGTGCTGGTGGCGCCGCGCTGCTGCTGCAGGGCCACGGCGGGCGGCAGGCCGTCGATCGAATCGACGTCCGGCACGCCCACCTGGTCGATCAGGCGCCGCGCGTAGGGCGCCACCGATTCCATGTAGCGGCGCTGCGCCTCGGCGTACAGGGTGCCGAAGGCCAGCGACGACTTGCCCGAGCCCGAGACGCCGCTGAACACGACCAGGGCGTCGCGGGGCACGTCGACGTCGACGTCCTTCAGGTTGTGCTCGCGCGCCCCGCGCACGCGCACGAAGCGGTCGCGAGGGGGGTCGGGCGGCTCGGGATGGGTGGTGGGGCCCGGGGAGGACGGCAGGTCGTTGGCGCGCATGGACGCGGGTCGGCAAAGGCCAGACCCGCGGCGTCTAGGAGAAGCAACCGAGCGTCGGGCGCGCTGCTGTTGAGCACAATCCGGGTCGGGCCGCGCACCGCGGCCCGATCGACCGTCCCTCCAGTTCCATGGCCCAGCGCACCTTCCTCCTCAATTCCTGCAGCCCCATCACCGACACCGCGTCGCTGTGGAACCACGGGCAGACCCGCGACATCGCCGAGATCGCGGAGGCCGCCAACATCGCCCCGCTGCCGTGGTTCGCGCTGTTCCGCAAGGAGGACCTGCGTCCCGTGAAGGTGGCGCGCGAGGACTGGGTGCGCCAGGAGACCGTCGAGGTGGAGGTGCTGCTGCCCTGCACGTCCACCGACCAGGCGCTGATCAACCTGATCCGCGCGCTGCCGATGTTCGAGCGGCTGACCGGCGAGAAGGAGATGGCCAAGGCGTGGTGGCGCCGGGCCATCGACACGCTGAAGAAGCACAAGCTGCCCTACGTGGCGATGGACCTGTCGGCGCTGCTGGACACCATGTCGCCCGCGCAGCTGAACCAGTGCGTCACCGAGGCGCTGGAAGGCCAGGACCACGGCTGGAACGTGCTGCGGCTGCGCTTCCTGCAGTGGATCGACGGCGTGGCGCCGGCGCCGGTGGGGTCCACCGATGGGTTCGAGACGGATGCGTGCCCGAGAAGCCTGAAGAACGCGCAGGCGCTGGATGCGGGGATTTCGCCGCCGGGGTTGACGTTTGCGCGGTAGGGCTCTTCGCGATGGGGAGGGGTTCTCTGGTCAGACGGTGTCAGGCTGAAGCCTGGACACCGGCACATTAATTTTTCAGTCGATACCCGGTCTTGAAGATCCACGCCACGACCGCCAGGGACACCGCCAGGAACCCCAGCGTCATGGCCAGCGACACTTCCACGCCCACGTCGGACAACCCGTAGAAGCTCCAGCGGAAGCCGCTGATCAGGTAGACCACCGGGTTGAACAGGGCCACCTGCTTCCAGACGCCGGGCAGCATGTCGATCGAGTAGAAGCTGCCGCCCAGGAACGTGAGCGGCGTGACGATCAGCAGCGGCACCACCTGCAGCTTCTCGAAGCCGTCGGCCCAGATGCCGATGATGAAGCCCACCAGGCTGAACGTCACCGACGTCAGCACCAGGAACGCCACCATCCACACCGGGTGCTGCACCTGCAGCGGCACGAACAGCGTGGCGGTGAGCAGGATCACCACGCCCAGGATCAGCGACTTGGTGGCCGCCGCCCCCACGTACGCCACCACGATCTCCAGCGTGGACACGGGCGCCGACAGCAGCTCGTAGATGGTGCCCGTGAACTTGGGGAAGTAGATGCCGAACGACGCGTTGGAGATGCTCTGCGTGAGCAGGGACAGCATCACGAGGCCGGGCACGATGAACGCGCCGTAGGGGATGCCGTTCACCTGCTGGATGCGGCCACCGATGGCCGCTCCGAACACGATGAAGTACAGCGACGTGGAGATGACGGGCGAGATGATGCTCTGCATCAGCGTGCGGCGCGTGCGCTGCATCTCGAAGCCGTAGATCGCCTTGACGGCGTGCCAGTTGCTAGTCATCGTGCGGCCTCCCCTTGTCCTTCCTTGCCCTCCACCAGCCCGACGAAGATGTCCTCGAGCGAGCTCTGCGTGGTGCGCAGGTCCTTGAACTCGATGCCGGCGTCCGCCACGTCCTTCAGCAGCGCCGCGATGCCCAGGTGGCCCGCGTGCGCGTCGTACGTGTAGGTGAGCTCGTTGCCCTTGTCGCCCAGCGCCAGGCCATGCGTGGCGAGCGACGGGGGCACGGCCTGCAGCGGCTGGTGCAGCTGCAGCGTGAGCTGCTTGCGGCCCAGCTTGTTCATCAGCGCCTCCTTGTCCTCCACCAGGATCAGCTCGCCCTTCCGGATCACGCCGATGCGGTCGGCCATCTCCTCGGCCTCCTCGATGTAGTGGGTGGTGAGGATCACCGTGACGCCGCTGTCGCGCAGCTGGCGCACCAGGGCCCACATGTCGCGCCGCAGCGTGACGTCCACGCCGGCCGTGGGCTCGTCCAGGAACAGCAGCTCGGGCTCGTGGGACAGCGCCTTGGCGATCATCAGCCGGCGCTTCATGCCGCCCGACAGCGTGATGATCTTGTTGTCCTTCTTGTCCCACAGCGACAGGCTGCGCAGGACCTTCTCGATGTGGGCCGGGTTGGCCGGCTTGCCGAACAGGCCGCGGCTGAACGACACGGTGTTCCAGACGGTCTCGAAGGCGTCGGTGGTGAGCTCCTGTGGCACCAGGCCCACCACGGTGCGGGCCGCGCGGTAGTCGTCCCGGATGTCGTGGCCGTCCACCGTGACGGTGCCCGAGCTGGCGGTGACGATGCCGCAGACGATGCTGATGAGCGTGGTCTTGCCCGCCCCGTTGGGGCCGAGCAGGGCGAAGATCTCGCCGCGCCGGATGGTGAGGTCGATGGCCTTCAGGGCCGTGAAGCCGGACGCGTAGGTCTTGCTGACGCCGGCGACGCGCAGGATGTCTTCTTGCATGGGCCGCGACGATACCTGGATGCGCGGGAACGCGCATTGCTGCGGGGATTGCGGTCCGCCAAAGGCAACGCCCCCGACCGGTTTCCCGATCGGGGGCGTTGTCATCGCGTTGCGTTGCCAGGCCGTGGGGCCCGGCGGCGCGAGCGTCGAATTACTTCGAAGCGGCGGACGCGGCGGCCTTGGCGGCCTTGGCGTGGTGGTGCACGGCCTTCTTGGCGGGGGCCGAAGCCTTGTCCATCGGCGCCGAGGCGGCGGCCGGGGCGGCGGCGAAGGAGACGGCGGTGACGGACAGCAGCGCGGCGGCGATGATCGACTTCATGGTGATTTCCTGGTGTGTCAGATGAGGTCCGTATGGCTCGGACTCTCCGGAGCGAGCCAGGCACGCGCCAGGCTTGGAGAGGTCAACGCCCCTCGTTTACGCGCGGTTGACGCCGCCGACAACATTTTTTCTCGAGCCGGCACGAGCCTTGCCGGAAGCTGAACAAGGAGCAGCCCCATGCACAAACCCAGCGTCGACAACCAGGATCCCGTCGAGATCTTCCATCTTCTCAAGCGCAACCAGGGCCGAGAGCTGGTGAACGACGGCAACGTGGTGGCCCTGATCGCCATCGCCCACCACGAGGGGCACCAGATCCTGGAGCAGGAGCTGCGCGAGTGGCGCGCGCCCTGCGGCGGCGAGACCCGCGACGGGCCGGCGTCCACGATCGCGCCCACGCGCGGCTTCAACAAGGAGCATGTGCGTCACTGACTCTATGTGAGTGCTGGCTCACGTATCCAGACCTTCCGGGACGGCTGGCGCCGGACTTGCCCTGGGACCGCACCCACTGTCCCGCAGCCAGGCCGCCGCCATGTCCGACACCGATCTCCAGCCGCCCGCCACCGTCCGCGACGTCGTCCAGCCCCCGGACGCCGATCACCCCGAGGACCTGCACGTCCAGCCCTTCGACCTGGCCTCGGGCGGGTGGACGTCGATCCGGGAGGTGACCCACGCACTGGCCGAGAGCGGCTCGGCCCTGCAGGGCGCGCGCATCCTGATGCAGCAGAACAAGCCGGACGGCTTCGCCTGCGTCAGCTGCTCCTGGGCCAAGCCCGCCGACCCCCACCCGGCCGAGTTCTGCGAACACGGCGCAAAGGCCACCGCCTGGGAGCTCACCTCGGCGCGCTGCACGCCCGAGTTCTTCCGCCAGCACACGCTTACCGAGCTGGAGGGCTGGTCCGACCTGGCGTTGGAGAAGACCGGCCGGCTGACCGCGCCGATGCGCTGGGACGCGGCCACCGACACCTACCGCGAAGTGTCCTGGGACGAGGCCTTCGCCGGCATCGGCGCCGCGCTGCGCGCCGTGGACCCGGCCGCGGCGGTGTTCTACCTGAGCGGGCGCGCGTCGCTGGAGACGTCGTACCTGTACCAGCTGATGGCGCGCATGTACGGCACCAACAGCCTGCCCGACAGCAGCAACATGTGCCACGAGAGCACGTCGGTGGGGCTGCCCAAGAGCATCGGCGTGCCGGTGGGCACGGTGACGCTGGACGACTTCAAGCACACCGACTGCATCGTCATCATCGGCCACAACGTGGGCACCAACAGCCCGCGGATGCTGCACGACCTGCAGGACGCCCGCAAGCGCGGGGTGCCGATCATCACGTTCAATCCCTTGCGGGAGCCGGGCCTGGTGCACTTCGCCAACCCGCAGTCGCCGGTGGAGATGCTGACGCCCGCCGAGACGACGATCAGCACGCAGTACCTGCAGGTGCGCCCGGGGGGCGACCTGTCCGCACTCACCGGGCTGTGCAAGGCGCTGCTGGCACTGGACGCGGCGGCGCAGGCGTGCGGCGCGCCGTCGCCCGTGGACCACGCCTTCATCGCCGAGCACTGCCACGGGTGGGACACGTTCGTCGCGTTCGTGGAGGGCATCTCCTGGGACGAGATCACGCGCCGCTCCGGCCTGGCGCAGGCCGACCTGGAGGCCGCCGCCATCACCATCGGCGGCGCCAAGCGCGTGATGGGCCTGTACGGCATGGGCATCACGCAGCACCGCACCGGCGTGGCCAACGTGCAGATGGTGGCGAACCTGCTGCTGATGGCCGGGCACATCGGCGTGCGCGGCGCGGGCATCCTGCCGGTGCGGGGGCATTCCAACGTGCAGGGCCAGCGCACCGTGGGCATCACGGAGAAGCCCGAGCTGGCGCCCCTGGACAAGCTGAAGTCGATGTTCGGGTTCGAGCCGCCGCGCACGAAGGGCCGCACCACGGTGGAGACCTGCCAGGGCGTGCTGGACGGCAGCGTGAAGGCGTTCATGGGCCTGGGCGGCAATTTCCTGCGCGCCATCCCCGACGGGCCGCGCATCGAGGCCGCGTGGCGCGCGTTGCCGGTGACGGTGCAGGTGGCCACGAAGCTGAACCGCAGCCACGTGGTCCATGGCCAGCAGGCGTGGCTGCTGCCGTGCCTGGGGCGCATCGAGATCGACCGCCAGGCCGGCGGCGAACAGGCCGTGTCGATGGAGGATTCCACCGGCTGCATGCATGGCTCGCGAGGCCAGGCCGAACCGGCCAGCGCGCTGCTGAAATCGGAAGCGGCGATCGTGGCGGGCATCGCCAAGGCCCTGCTGGCGCCCAACCCGCAGGTGCCGTGGGACGAGTGGGTGGCGGACTACGCGCGCATCCGCGCCTGCATCTCCGCCACCTGGCCCGAGATCTTCCACGACATGGAGGCGCGGATGTGGATGCCGGGCGGCTTCCACCGGCCGCTGCCGGCGCGCGAGCGCAAGTGGAAGACGGACAACGAGAAGGCCAACTTCCTGGTGCCGGCGTCGCTGGACGAGGACCCGGACATGCCTGCCCTGGCGCAGGCGCAGGACGGCGGCGGGGACGTGCTGCGCCTGACCACCCTGCGCAGCTTCGACCAGTTCAACACCACGGTGTATGGCCTGCACGACCGCTACCGCGGCATCCACGGCGCGCGGATGGTGCTGATGATGAACGGCGCGGACCTGGCGCGGCTGGGGCTGGCCGAGGGCCAGACGGTGAGCGCGGAAACGGTGTCGGCCGACGGCCTGGCACGGCGCGTGGACGGCCTGCGGGTGGTGAAGCACGACCTGCCCGCCGGGGCCGTGGCGGGCTACTTCCCGGAGCTGAACCCGCTGGTGCCGCTGGGGCACCACGCGGTGGGCAGCCAGGTGCCCGCGTACAAGTCGATCCCGATCCGCGTGCTCGCCTGAATAGCCTACTTCAGCACGCTCATCGGCAAGGTGGGGACATCGTCGTCCGACGCCACGAGCGGTTCGCCGGGCGAGGCCAGGGCCACCGGACCCCGGTCCTCCAGCCGGCCCCCCACGTGGCGGGCGAAGCGGCGCGGCTCGGGGCCGTGCACCGGGCCGCTGTCGGGCCAGGGCCAGCCGCCGAACTGCGTTCGCTGGTAATCGGCGAAGGCCTCGCGCAGCTGGGCTTCCGTGTTCATGACGAACGGGCCGTACTGCGCCACCGGCTCGCCGATGGGCCGACCCTGCAGCAGCAGGAACTCGGCGGGCGCGTCGCCGTTGCGCAGCTCGACGGCCCGTGCGGCGTCCAGCTCCAGCGCGCCGTGCGCCTCGACCGGATGGCCCGCCACGTCGACGCGTTCGCCCACGAAGAAGTACAGCATGCGGCGCGTGCCTCGCGCGGCGCCCGCGGCGGGCGGCAGCGTGAAGGTGGCGCCGGGCTCCATGCGCAGGGTGGCGATGGCGAGGTCGGCCTCGGGCCGGGCGGCCCAGGAATCGGGGGGCGGCGGCAGGGCGCTGGGGGCGTCCCCGGCGTCCCCCAGGCGGCCCGCGATCGTCACCAGTTCCGTGGCGCGGCCGGCGGCGTCGGTGGTGACGCGCCGCGGGATGTCCTCGTGCCAGAACATCGTGAAGTGCGGCGCCGCGCGCTTGGAGGCGGCGGGCAGGTTGAGCCAGATCTGGAACAGCTCGAGCGGGTTGGGCGCGCGGGTGTCCAGCAGCGGGAACATCTCGGCGTGGACGATGCCGTCGCCCGCCGTGAGCCACTGCACGTCGCCGCCGCCGAAGCGCGCGGCCGCGCCCAGCGAATCCGAGTGGTCGATCAGGCCGCGGCGCACGATGGTGACGGTCTCGAAGCCGCGGTGCGGATGCGACGGGAAGCCGGGCACCGTCTGGCCGTGGTACATGCGCCAGCCGTCCAGGCCGGCGAAGTCGGAGCCGATCTGGCGGCCCTGCAGCGAGGCGTCCGGGCCGAACCGGCCGTTGCCCTTGGGGTAGGCGTCGTCGTGGTGGACGCAGAAGAGGAACGGGTCGAGCGTGTCCCAGGGCAGGCCGAGGGGGCGGGTCTGGAGGATGGGGGAATCGGGCATCCCCGGAGTGTCGGGCGCGGCGAGCTGGTTGGCAGGGGTGCCAGGCATTACCTGTTGCCCCCGCGGGGGCAACAGGTCATGCCTGGCACCAGCCGTGGCGCCACCGCCGGGGACTCAGGCCGCCCAGGGTGGCGAATCGTTGGCGGCGAGGTCGGCGGGGGTCGACGTGCCGGTCGTTTGGGCGGTGTTGGCAGTGTTGGCGGTGTTGGCGGTGCCTGTGGTTTCGGGCGCGGGCTGGCCGGCCGCCGACGTGGTGGCCGCCATCGGGTCCAGCCAGCCTCCCAGCGCGTCCACCAGCTCGGGCAGCATCCTGCCCAGCTCGCCGGTGGTGAGCGCCACGTCGGCGTCGAAGCCGTTGTCGCCCTCGGCCTTCTTTTCCTGGCCTTCCAGCACGACGTCGAGCAGCTTGATCTTCTTCAGCGCGCCCTGCTCGTTCAGCACGAAGGACACGCGGCCCTGCCAGGTGAGCGCCAGCTGCGTGGGCAGCTTGCCCTGGCGGATGTGCTCGCCCACCTCGTCGATCTCCAGCGCGTGGCGCGCGTAGCGCACGGTGGACTTCTCGCTGTCGGGTTGCTTGAGCTCGCACTCGCGGTCGATGGCGAAGCCGGCCGGGGCCTCCTTGTCGGTGAGCCAGCCGGACATGGCCGTGGCCGCGGACAGCTGCGTCTGCATCTGCGTGACGCGGAAGCCGCCGCCCAGCAGCTCCACCAGCTGCGAGACCACGCGGTCGGCGCGCTTGGGGCTGCTGACGCCCACCACCATCATCTGCGCGTGCGGCGCGATCCACACCAGCGTGTGGCCGCGCTTGGGGAAGGCGCGCGGCAGCAGCTCGCGCACCACCTCCTCCTTCAGCTCCTTGGCACGCTTGCCCTTGGGGCGGCGGCCGGTGTCCTTCTCCACCGCGTCCAGGCGCGCCTCGAGCTCGTCCTTCACCACGCCGCCGGGCACCGCCTTGGTCTCGGTGCAGAGCTTGAGGATGAGGTGGCCGGCCACGGCTTCGGCCAGCAGGCCGTGCTTCTGGTTGCGCGGCTCCACCCAGCCGAAGGATTCGGGCTGGCTGGCACCGCAGGCGACGAATCGCGCGCCGTCGAGGCGGGCCTCGATGTCGGCGAGGGCGGGGGTGTCCCAGTGGTCGATCTTGTAGACGAGGGCGTTCTTGAACATGCGGTGCGGCGGCAGGCGAATCGACGGCGGGGGAGCGCGATTGTAGGGTCCGGCCCCGTCGCGCCGGGCCGACGGAATCCGGCCGGAACGGGCGGTTTGTCACGCGGTGCGATCATGGAGGATCGATGACCGTGCATCGCACCCCGCTCCCTCCGGCCACCGTGCACTGGCCCCACGGCGACGCGCCGAAGCTCTGGTTCCCGGCACCCGTCCAGCAGCCTCCGTTCTCGCAGTGCGTGCTGCTGGCCGTGCTCCTGCACCTGCTGGTGCTGCTGGTGGTGGGCAACGCCGCCGGCACGGCCGCGCCCGCCCGTGCCATCGAGGGGCCGCAGAGCCTGCGGATCCGGCTGGCGCCGATGCCGGTGGCGCCGCCGGTGCCCCGGGTGCCGCTGCCCGTGCCGTTGCCCGCCGCGGTGCCGCCGCCGGCGGCGCCGACGCCCGTCCCGCCGCCCTTGCCGGACCTGGCGCCGCTGCCGCGCGTGCCTGCGCCCGCGCCGACGCCTGTCGAGGCCGCCCCCCCGCCCGCGCCCGCGCCTGCGCCGCCGCCCGCGCCCGCGCCCGAGCCGCCGGACGTGCCGGTCGCGCGGCTGGCGCCGATCGAGGAGCCGGCGCAGCGCGTGCCGGTCGAGATGCCACCGGCCCCGCCGCCCGCCCTGGTGGCACCGCGGTCGCCGGTGGCGATCCCGATGCCGGCGGCGTCGCAGCCGCCGGTGCCGCCGCGACCGGCGTCGGCGCCCCGGCCCGCGCCGGTGGCCGCGCCGGTGCCCGCTCCTGTGCCGGCGCCCGTGCCGGTGCCGCCTGCGCCGCGCCCGCCGGAGCCAGCGCCCGTGCCCGCGCCGGTACCCGCACCTGTACCCGTACCCGTACCGCCACCCGCACCTGCACCTGCACCGGCGCCCCGGCCCGTGCCTCCCGCGCCATCGCCCGCTCCCGCGCCAGCGCCAGCGCCCGCTCCTGCGCCAGCGCCGGTGCCGCCGCCGGCGCCGACGCCCGCCCCGGGGCCAGTCGCACCGCCGGTCGCCCGTCCCCCTGCGCCCGTGCCGCCGCCCGTCCCGGCCCCAGCACCGATCGCGGCGCCGACGCCTGTCCCCGCGCCGCGGCCAACCCCTGCACCCGCCCCTGTACCGGCACCGGCACCTGCACCTGCACCGGCACCTGCACCGGCCCCTGCACCTGCACCTGCACCTGCACCTGCACCTGCACCTGCCCCTGCACCGGCACCGGCACCGGCACCGGCACCTGCACGTGCACCTGCACCTGCACCGACGCCGGCTCCTGCCCCGACGCCCGCCCCCAC